>ERZ869929.186-NODE-186-length-39714-cov-12.175168_pt1 | contig 39714 bp, 63 predicted proteins | sample MGYA00579312_ERZ869929 | MGnify/ENA primary metagenome ERZ869929 (study PRJEB32216, sample SAMN09231818) | wastewater metagenome | place: USA: Maryland | collected 2016-08-09 | study: EMG produced TPA metagenomics assembly of the PRJNA472060 data set (Reclaimed... | reverse complement strand
ACACACGGTTAGCCCCCGTATATCTAAAACAAAGGAGCTTAAAAAATGAGCAGTAGCGATCGCCATGGGCCTTTGCTTCGGACCCCTAACCGGGATCGACAGGCGTCTTTACGTCTACATCAAGGACTTCCTAGCTCACCGCTTTAACGTAGCGATGTTCGAGAACCCCGAGATGGAAGACGTACTCAACAATCTTTTCGACGAGATCGTGAAGCGCCGTTTCTCGGAACCCGCGAAGTCGATTGAACAATTTAAGAACGATTTAAAATAGTACCTTTGAAGGCGTACTCAGACATGGGTAGACAGGCACTCCCAATTTGTTCGGACAGCGCCGCATTGGTACTTTACTTCTCCCGACATAATCGCTAACTAATTTATGCCTTTCGAAGACGTTATTAAGAGTTGGTACCAGCCTTTAAGGACCATAGACCTTTGAGGCTGGTATTTTTATTTCAGCTTACAGATAAAATTAGAGAACGCCTGACAGAACATCTCACACGCCTGGGGACTTAAACTATCGTGAAGCCCGCTTTCAAAAGCGAACGCATGACCGACTTCATGCCAGTAACATTTCAGAAACGCTCGAGGCTCAGCAAGAAGAGTAGGGTCAATAGAAATTGTATAAGTAGTAGGACAACACATGCCCTCCGCCCCTTCGTCATTGATTAACCCCTCGACTAAACGAACGTTGTATACTTCACCTAAGACCTTCACCGTCTTAGGCACTTTCATTTCATATGCTCGCTGATTAATAAGACGTGTGCCTTAAATTCTTCTTCAGTCATCTTCTGTTTAGCTAAGTTACAGGCCTTACATGCCGCGACTGAGTTCTGAATCGTGTAGCCGAGCTTCGGGTCTTTTCGATCAATCCCATTCATGCGTTCTCGAGTCAGCGCCTCGTGCCCCTGCCGAGTTCTTCTCGCTAACTGCTTCGGCTCCGATCCACAGTAATGACAATTCTTAGAGACGATCTTCGCAAAGTCGTGATCGGTTAAAGCCCATTCAAGGCCCCGAACTCTCGCCCCATGTTTATAATCTTTCAGGTGACGCCAGAAGTGAGCAATCAACCGCATACCCAAAAGGCTAGTCCCATTAATTTAAAATGAAGGTCCAGTTTCTCCGTTGACAGGACCAAGGCCCATTGATCTAGGCTCAAACTCGGGGAAACTAAATTATGTGGAGCTAATTATTCGGTTCTGTAAGTGTGGGTGCGGTATGTCATGGAAGTGCTTACCGAGCTCGAAGAATAAGTACGTCTCAGAGTTCCACGAGCATCAGAACAATGAGAGATTAAGCGAAGGGTCTAAGAAATCACGGGCGCTTAAAACAAGATGGCGGCAAATTAAATTTGCGAGAGAGTCGATGGTATGAGTAGCTATTACGACGAAAAGAAAAAGAAATACGTGGTCTACGGAGACTCAGGGAAACAAGAGTTCCCGGAGAAGCCTGGGATCATGGACCAGATTAAAGAAGGCTTTCAAGACTCGAACACCAGAGCTCAACTAGAAGCGATTAGACGAAGAAAGCAGAACGGGTAATGGGCGGTCCGACGAGAAAAGAAGAAATCGAAATGATCGTCGAGAGCCTAGAGGAAATGGTTAAAGAAATCACCGCTCTCCTAGAGAGACTTAAGAAGCTAAACGATGAAGACTAAATCAGACATGCGTATAGCGTTCGATAGCTACGCCGAGGTCTTAAGCCTTAGTAAGCTAAAGAAATCGAAGTATCAGCGAAATAAGCACCCCGAAGATCAGATCGAGCGCTTAGCGATTATCATGCGAGAGCATGGGGTAAGGCACCCTATTCATATCTCGAAGCTCTCGGGCCAAGTCTGCTTCGGCCATGGTAGATGGGAAGCAGCTAAGAAAAATGGATGGACCGAATTCCCCGTCGTCTACCAGCAATTCAATAATGAAGACGAAGAGTACGCGTGTGTTCAGTCCGATAACGCGATAGCACATTGGGCCGAGCTCGATCTATCGGCTATAAATACCGATTTAGCTAACCTAGGGCCGGACTTTGATATCGACTTACTAGGTATTGAGAACTTTGTTTTAGAGCCTGCCGAGAAGTTTGAAGCGCAGGCTGATGAAGACGAAGTGCCCGAGCAAGTAGACACGCGCTGTAAGCTTGGCGATGTGTGGACCTTAGGGCGTCACAGGCTGATGTGTGGGGATTCGACGAGTATTGATGCGATTGAGAAGCTGATGGCGGGTGCCATAGCGGACATGGTTTTTACTGATCCGCCTTATGGGATGAAGCTCGATGCGGACTATTCCTCGATGGGAGGCACCGGCAAGAAGCACAAGAATATTGTAGGCGACCACGACGACTTTACTCCGCAACTGATTAACACTGTGTTTGCTAGCGCTCCCGAAGCTAAAGAAGTGTTTATGTGGGGCGCTGACTACTATGCAGAGCACCTACAAAACCGTAACGACGGCAGCTGGTTCGTTTGGGACAAACGCTCAAATGAAAATGAAATAGGCAAGATGGATGGGCAATTTGGAAGCTCCTTCGAGCTTTGCTGGAGCAAGAACCGCCATAAACGTGAGATGATTCGGTTTAGTCGACCAACGAGTTTTTGGCGCGGCGACGAGAGGTCAGTTCATCCAACACAAAAGCCAATTGGTGTCATTGAGTGGTTCTTCGAGAGATACAAGGGAAGTAGCGTCCTAGACCTATTCGGCGGCTCCGGCTCAACCCTCATCGCCTGCGAGAAGACAAACCGTAAATGTTTTATGATGGAACTAGATCCACATTACTGCGACGTAATCTTAGCTCGCTGGGAAAAATACACAGGCAAAACAGCCGAAAGAATTGATGGCGAAACAAAATCAGAAACCAAAGACGGGAAGACCGCTAAAGGAAATAGACGAAAGCCAAGTCCGAAGTCTGGCCGCGATAAATTGCTCATACGAAGAAATGGCGCTCGTCCTTAACTGCGACGAGAAGACCCTTAGCAACCGTTTTTCCCAAGCCATAAAAGAGGGAAGAGCGCAAGGCAAGTCTAGTTTAAAGAGAAAACAGTACGAGCTCGCTATGAAAGGCGATCGAACGATGCTGATCTGGCTCGGTAAGATCCTCTGCGGACAGATCGATACAAACCGCCAGTACATAGATCAAACGACCCTCGCTATCTCCACGAAGCCTGTCGAGTCCAGCGAAGTGAAAAAGATTATGGAAGACCTTCACGCTATGATCGATACTAAGATCAATGAGCGCAAAGGCTAAACACTCGATCCTAGTACCTCGAGATAAACTAACGACGAGAAGCCTAGGACCATCCTCAGAAGAACAATTCGACAATATGCATTTAACGTCCTGCGAGATGGCGATACGAAGCTGGAAGATGAACTGGCTGATGTGCCCAGTCTGTGCGCAGGTCTTCGAACTCTACATAGACGAGTCTGGGATCGGCGCGCAGATTTCTCACAAGACTAGAAAGGAAATCCTCGTATGACCGATGACTGTCTAGTGGACTTGATCAATAAACGCTTCGACGATCAGAACCAATTAATCGGACAACTTAAGCTCGACATGCTGCGTGAGATCAGTGCACTGAAAGAAGAGACGAAGAAGTATGAGGATGAGTGCGCCGAAGGCATTGCCCACCTCTCGACCCGTATCGATAAATATGACCGGCTGACATGGATGGCGAGTGGTGCGACGATCGTCGTCGTGGGGTTAATGAAGCTTGCCGAACACTTCTTTAAATAATGTCTATGAGAGAATCTCGAGACTTCAGCCTGAAGATCGAGCGTTAGCGGGTAGAGAAGCGCTCAAGGCTCTAGCCCTTAAAGACTTCTTCTTATTCGCTAAACACATCCTCGGATACAAGGACCTAGAGTGGGACGTTCACGGCGAGTGCGTTCGAACCTTAGAGTCTCCCGCTAAGAAGAAACTGATCGTCATGCCTCGCGGTAGCTTTAAGAGCTCACTCGGCTCTGTGGCGTACCCTATCTGGAAGATCCTTAACGACCCAGACCTAACGATCCTGCTCGACAGTGAGCTCTATACGAACTCTAAGAACCTACTCAGGGAGATTAAAGGGCACCTAGCCTCGAATGCCTTCATCAGCATCTTCGGGAACGTGGTCGGCGATAAGTGGGACGAAGGCGAGATCATCTTCAAGACCAGGAAAAGAAACCGTAAAGAAGCGTCGATCACCGTCGGTGGTATCGGCACAACCAAGGTCGGGCAGCATTACGATCTCATCATAGGCGACGACTATAACGCACCTAATAACTCAGACACACCCGAAAAGTGTTTGAAGGTGATCGATCACTTTAAATATAACTTGAACATTCTTAATCCGGGCGGCGAGTATTTACTGATCGGGACGAGATACGCTGAGCTAGATGTGATAGGTTATTTGCTATCGAATGTTCTCGACGAGAAGTATCTCGCTGAAGGAAAACTAATTAGAGGCTCTCCCGAAATACAGGAGCAAGCCGAGTATGGGGGATTAATCTAAATGGCAGTCGTTTATATTTCTGAGTACAAGTATCAGCCGCTCGATGCAGACGGGAAAACCTTAGCTGTAGGAAACGAGCCCGCTCTCGCTTATCAAACGGTCGCAATCGGTGGGGCGTCGGCTCAGTCTGCAGCCTTCCAGACAGATACGCGCTTCATTCGCGTTCACACTGACGCTATCTGCTCGATTAAGATCGCGACTAATCCCACGGCGGTCACGACAGAGAATAGACTGGCAGCGAATCAGACAGAGTTCTTCGGTGTGCGCGGTGGTTTGAAGATCGCCGTCATTACAAATACATAAAAGGAAAACTAAATGAACGCATCAATCCCTCCCGCGTCTGGAGAAATCTCAAGCATTCTATCTCTACTCAAGGACGACAAGAAAGCTCAGTCTCTCCTCGAAGGTTTAGAGAAAACCAAGGGCGAAATTGCTGAAGGTCTGAGAGCAAACGAAGTGAAGCTCAAGGAGTTGAGCGCTATGAAGTCTGAAGTAGAAACCGAGAAACAGCGCCTTTATCTTTTAAAGAAAGTCGCTGACGAGTCGGTCGCCGAGGCGAAGCTAATCGATATAAACATTGCGAAGAACAAGCGGGACATGGAAGAGAAGTTAGCTTCAGCTCAGGCTATCGAGGCCAAGGCAAAGTCTGATGCTCAAGACATCATGCTCGATATTAAGAAAAAAGAAGCTGAGATTGAGAGTCTTAAGGTCGAAGCCAAAGCGGCTTTAGAAAAAGCTCAGGCTTTGAAGATCTCTTACGAAGAGAAGATGAAGAAACTTAAAAATTTAATGGGCGAGGCATAGATGTCATTCTCAAATACCGCTGAAACAGCGATCAATACATATATCTTCGTCGGTACTGACGTGTCATGGAACGGGAACACTGACCTTTGGTTAGCTCTTTACACAGCAGACCCGGGAGAAGGCGGCTCGGCCCCAACAAACGAAACCGCATACACGAGCTATGCTCGAGTAGCCGTTGATCGCGCGACTGGCTTTACCGTCTCTGGTGCGACTGTAGAAAATGCGGCGTTGGTTCAGTTTCCGATCTCAACTGGTGGTTCATCGACCGTGACCCATGTGGCCATTGTCACCACTTCGAGTGGAGCTGGAACGATCATTGCCTCTGGAGCCTTGAACGCTTCGCAGACAATTGTCACCGGGAACCAGCCGCAATTCAGTGCTGGCGACTTGGTCTTCACTCTAGATTAAGGGACAGATCATTGGCTGGTTTTAATAGCCTTGGGGATTATGCGGGGTCAGTAGTTGCGGGCGATTCGCATTACTCTTCGTTTAGGAAGACTCCGTCTCAGGTTACAACCGCAGGCATATGGTTTGATCTAAGCCTTAGCCCTGGTAATCCCAACCCTCAGTATTATGCAGCGAGCCCCTTGATCGCGCAGCAGATGAAGAAGTCGACCGATGGCGGACTGAACCACGGACCAGACGTCTCGCCTGCGCTCAAATACGTTCACCGCTTCTTAATCATGAGCAACTCGGCGACGGGTCTGCCTATGCCCTACGTCTTGTGTGACTATCTTCTCTATTATCCGTTCGTCGATACCGGAACGAACGATGAACAACTCATGACGAATAGCGTATCTTTACCTCGCTGGGTGGATGGCAAAGGGGTTCAAATGATGGCGGTAAGTGTCGCCTCGAACTCTGGAACTCTGCCGCAGTTTGTCGTGAATTATACGAACTCAGCAGGTGTCGCGGCCCGTACAAGTTCTGTACAGACTCTGAACGCAGCGACTGCCAACGGATCGATCATCACGAGTTCTGTGGGGACTGCCGCATCAAGCAGTCCATTCATAGGACTTCAGACCGGTGATCAAGGGGTCAGGTCAGTAGAGAGTGTGACGTTCACGAGTGGCGTTGACGTAGGACTATTTGCTCTTGTTTTAGTAAAGCCTCTTCTGACCAGTGTTCTACTCGAGCAGACGGCGCCCTCTGAGGTCGTGCCTTTAGCGGATCAGAGTCAGATGCCACGTGTTTATGACGATGCTTTCTTAGGATTATTAACACTGCCGAACGGATCTCTCTCAGGAGTAAGTTTCTTCGGTGAATTAGAAACAGTATGGAACTGAGGGATTAAATGCCAGGGTTTACGAGTTACGACGATTTCATTCAAGAGACCACAGTCAACGGGAAGACATACCGCCAGGACTGGAACAAAAACATGCTGCCGACGACGCCCGCAGTCGCTGGTGAATGGTCGTTCTTAGCGAGAGGTGCCGGTAACCCTGGAGCTGATGCGCTCTTTAACACGGGCACTAACTTAACGTTCGTACCAGTTACTGATTCGACGACGAATGCCTCATCGATTCAGACTGGTGGAGCTGTAAGCCCTGATTATAAATATATCTGTAACGGCTCAGCGTTTAGTGCCGCCGCCACTTCTCAGCCCTCAGTCTTGATGCTGGTCGATTTAGTCGGTTATTACCGTGTGACGACGACCACGACCATCACATCTCAGGCGATGACGAATACTTTGGCCGCGTTTAGTACGTTCACGGCTGACGCTTCGACTGATATCTGCACACACTCAAACATAAATCTTCTGCCCTACACTCGGTGTCAGCTCACGACGACCACCACTCTACCTGGTGGACTCTCTCTCGCGACCGATTATTACATTATTAAGGTCACAGACACGACGATTCAGTTCGCGACTTCTTATGCGAACGCTGTAGCCGGAACCGCTGTGAATATTACTGACGCCGGGACAGGCACTCACACGATCAATACTCTTTATCCCCGCTACACTTCAGGCGCTGGACTTAAAGCGTTTATGTGGGCGAACAACGCTACGCCACTTGGCGCCGCGACTCCTAACTTAAGTTTTCCCGCGTATACGAATAGTCAACAAGCCACTGGACGCGCGACTCCCACGGTCTTACCTGTAGGCAAGACTGCGGCAGCGAACGGACTCGTTCTTTACTCTGGAACGGGCGCTGGTAAATATGGGCCGTTTATGCCGTTTCAAGCGCCCGACTCAGGGATTGCGAAAGTGGATAACGTTCAGATCTCGGTCTCGTATGTATCTGGTGAATTTTCGATCGGTATCTGTAAACCTTTAATCTCTATGCCAATGACAACAATAGGTGTGGCCTCAGAGAGAGAGTTTTTCTCTCAGATCCCTGGTGGACTGCCTAGAATCTATGACGGAGCCGCTCTTTATTGGATGATTTATCATGGTGCCGCGACGCCGGTTAACTCTGCGTTCTTTGGTCACTTAGATTTCGCTTGGGGATAATTTGGCTTTAATAGGTCGTTATTCAGTCTTGAATAAGTCTCACGCCAGATTCTCTTCGGGGACGGCAACGGCTGGAGCTTATGCGGGAAAGACTAAGTCTAATTTCAAAAATCCAAGCGTTCTTAGATCAAGAGATATGTATTGGCCTGCGATCATCTCTTTTCCAGCAGGTTATCCTCCTGGTTTGGCGCTGATCCTAGCTAGATCTTCGGGCGGACTCGCATCTCACACACAACTGAACGCTGCATTCAGCGAGACAGACGCTCTTTTAGCTCTCGGTATTCCACTCGATGCCAATTTGAGTGCGACGCTCGTTACGGCCGATGCTGTTCTAGCGTTAATCGTAGCGCTTGAAGCCGCTCTCTCTGCGAGTGGGACGATCACAGATGCTCAGATGGCGATCATTATTCTGCTCGAGTCTGCTCTCTCAGCTAGCGGGACGATCACCCAGGCTGATCTAAACGTAATCGTTGGATTGATCGCGGCGTTAAGCGCTAGTATGAGCGTCACGAATAGCATTACGACCTTGGTTAATTTGTCTGCTGACATCGGCGGCTCGACAGAGCTTTCTCCTGAGAGTTTATCGATCGAGTTACTCGATAACCAGCAGATAGAAACTGGATACTCCCTACGAGAGACATTGCGTATCGCTCTCTCGGCCTTGGCTGGAAAAGTATCAGGAGCCGGGACGTCTACGATTACTATTCGAAGTGTAACCGACGGGACGAGCCGTATTATTGCGACTGTGGACTCGAACGGAAATAGAACAGCTGTAACTCTGGACGATGGAGACGAATAAATGTTTCCAGGAAGCTATTTTAGTAAATCATTCTTCGCTGGGACTTACTTCGCTCCTGCAGATGGATCTACTCCTCCAGTTACTGGTGACGATCCTCGCGAAGTCGGGTTCATTGTAAACATGGGTCGCTTTATGGTTAGGGGTCGATAGTGGGAAACTTCCCGAATAATTTTATGTTTAGATCTGGTGGTTCGGGGAGCTCTTCAGGCGGGTCAGCCGGTATTAACTACGTCCCCCTAATCTTCGCGGGCGATAGCTTAACCGGGATCAATACGTACAATGACGGAGCGAGCGCTGTACCCGTAGACGGCACAGGCGGCGTCGTTACTGGCTTAACTACAGCTCTGGACACGACGACTCCACTCGTGGGCTCGAGCTCTGTTCGTTTCTCTAAAGATGCATCGAATAGACAGGGCGAAGGCTGGTCTTACGACTACACGGTAGACCGATTAAGTTATGAGGCGAGTAATCCTCTCTTCTGGCAGTTTTACGTTCGCACAAGTTCGGGCTACGTAAACGGAGATATTAGATTATTCGTTTACGATAAAGACACCGGCACACTTCTAACGGTTCAGGATATAGCGAACAATTCAGGCAGCATCGTGCCTAACCCGAACGACGGGCTGATTTCGTGCACGTTCTATACAACTGCAACAAGCAATGACTATAGATTAATCTGGCACATCGCCGGAACCACGGCTGCGGCTTGGGACTTCGATTGGGATAATATTACGGTCAGCCCTCAGACGACTCAGCCGGGCTATATTGGTTCATACCTAGGCACTGAAACGTGGACTGACTCTTGGGCAAACGCCACAACTAGCGTTGAAGTTTATCGTGACGGTTCTCGTATTTTTCTAAAGGGATTATCGAGCGTTACGGGAGCGGGGGCTACGCAATTCGATATTACAATACCTTCCGCTTATGCAGCGTCATCTACTTATACATGGGGCTCTAACGAAGCTATTTATGTTGGCTTCTCAAACTCATATGACTTAAGCGGTACCGCCAACTTTGTTGGCTGGGCTTCTATTACAAGCTCTACCAATTTAAGAATTCTTTATTCTAACGCCGGAGCGATTGCTGGATTAACCTCTACTTTACCGTTCACCTGGGCGTCGGGCGATAAGATTCAATTTACTGCAAGTTGGATTGTCTCCGGCTGGGCCGCATCGGCGGCGCTATCGACGACTGAGACGATGTTCTCTACGGTTAAGGCGCGCTACACGACAAACGTTGCGCAATCGATGGCGAACGGGACCGCAACTCGCATTGATTTTGAAGACAAGGAATACGATACCGCAAATGCAGTAACTACGGGCGCTTCATGGGTCTTTACATCTCCTAAGTCTACTTACTATCACGTCTGCTCCGGATCTTTATTAGCAGCGAACGCAGGTTGGGCCGCTGGCGAGGCTCTCTTCTTAACTCTTCATAAAAACGGATCTGGTACGGCTTACACGACAATATATTATGACCAGGCGAACGCGGCGGGGACCTTCTCTAAGGGGGGCGCCGGAGGCACGACTCTTTATCTTGCTAAAGGGGAGACCGTCGATATTCGGATGACTCAGGCGAGTGGTGGTGCGATTTCCCTAGACGCAAGCGGCGCCAATAATTGGGTCTCTATAGATGAAATCCCAGATTTCTCAATCTTCAGCGTCTTTGGTCAGACGGAGCTTTTACCGGCGACGGGCTTTGATTCGGGAGGGTTAGTATCCTACCCAATCACAGTTGATCAATGGGGTGATCTTGATAGTGAGACGCTAACTCCTGGAGAGTGGGACTTAAACGTTACCGGCGTATTTGCAAGCAATGGAGCGACGACGACAGGTGCAATTAATCTGGGCGTTAGCACAACTTCTGGTAATAGCTCTACAGGGCTTACGACAGGTCTAAATCGCGTCACCGAGACAAAAGCGACGACAAGTGGAACTTTCTCAACGCTTTCCTTTGAGCAAAAGGGCATCGTCGTCACTTCATCAACGACTTATTACTTCAAGGCTTTCGCCGCGACTTCAATCACTAACCTGCAGATCGGCTGGAGCTGGCGTTTTAGGCGAGTGAAGTAATGTTCTTTGAGAAAACAGTAGACGGAGAACTCTGGGGCGTCTCTTACGATAAGGCTATCAGAGAAGACGGCTCTCTCATGTTTCCTAAAAAGCTCTCTGCTGAATACTTACGTAGGCAGAGAAAAGCTCAAGGCTCTTATATCTTCGCGCATCAGTATTTAAATGAGATCATCCCAGCCGAAGACCAGGACTTTAAGAAGGAGTGGCTCAGATATTATTCAGAGCTACCGAAGCGAAAACACACGTTCGCATTTGTAGATCCGGCGATCTCGCTCGAAGATAACGCCGATTATACGGCCTTCGTAGTCGTAGACGTAGACGTGAACAATCATTGGTATTTAAAAGTCGCTAAACGCGCTCGAATTACAGCGACTCAGACGGTAAAGCTGATCTTCGATCTACAGCATATATTTAAGTGCAATATTATAGGGATCGAGGTTGTGGCCTACCAGCAAGCGCTTATGCATTTCTTAGATGACGAGATGAAGAAGCGAAAGACGACTATTCCGCTTCACGCCATACGTAGAGGCCCTGATAAATCTAAGACGATGCGCATTAGGTCTTTAGTCCCCCGGTTTGAGTGGGGTGGTATTAGTATTAAGGCTGGTCTTCACGAGTTTGAAGACGAGTATATGAAGTTTCCCAGGGGGACTTACGTTGACATCCTTGATGCATTGTCTAGCATCGAAGAAATTGCTTACCCGATCGATAAGGAGCGCCCAAATGACAGAAAGCCAGTCCCAAACAGTCCAGAGTACGAAAAGTGGTACATCAGGAACAAAACGCAAGCGACGAACGAGGGCTGAAATGGAAGCCGATCGTCAGATTAAAGGTAAGAAAGCGACCCCTAAAGGGAACCCCGCTTTTAAGATGCCGTCTCCCGAAGAGTTCGAGAAGTCGTTCGCGACTATGACTGACGAAGACATTGAATTAGACCGTAGACTCGACGAGATCGCTAAGTCTCAGCCGGTAATCGACCAGGGCCCTGCCATAGAATTAAAACCCGAGAAGATTAACGTAAATCATTTGCGGGAGTACGTAGAAGACTACAAGCCTGCAAGCACACATAACGAGATGCTCGAGCAAATTCACTTAGCGAAGTCGAATGACTGTGACTCGATAGATGCGACCGCGACCTTAGTCCGCCAGACGTTCCGAAAAGACTTCGATCATATCGAGAAGAAGGTCGGTTATGGTATTTATGCCGACATTCGTATTTACATTGACGGTCATTTCGAGAAAACTAAAGGTCAGGACAAATTGTCTATTGATCAGAAGCTTCACGGGATACGATGACCGATAATCAGCTCAACAATCTAGTCATAGGACTTCTGATCGCTCTCTTGTTTGGGAGCCAGATCTTCTGGGCTAGGTTCGCGCTGTCGTTAGTGAACCGTTTAATGAGTCGTAATTTCGCAGAATTTAAACAAGCCGAGGCGATATCGAAGCCTCGCATCGCACCTGTAGTTTCGGAGACCGAGACCACAGACCCGATAGCAGAAGAACACGCGAAGAAGGCGAATAGCCTTTTAGGGATCGCATTCTAAGCTAATCGGGAGAGTTACTTGTCATTATTTGATCGAGCGAGACAAAAGTTAAATGCTTGGGCGTCTGGTGATGATATCGAGGTCAGATCTGTCGAAGATCAGTCTGAAGAAGACAAGGCTCTGGTTTCATTCGTCGATCAAGAGCTCGAGAATAGACGTAGTTCGAGCGCTCGTATCGCTATGGAAGCTATCGCTCTTACTAACACTGCATATCTGTGCGGGTTTGATAGTGTGTATTTTGATGGCACTGCTCGCCAATTTAAGCCTACTCCTTCACCTTCTCAATTAATCGCTAAGAACAGAGTTCACGTTAACCGGATCTTACCGACGGTTCAGAACCGTTTAGCTAAGCTCATGAAGAATGAACCTCGCTGGGAGATCCCGCCGAATTCAGGAGACGAGTCCGATAAAGACGCGGCCCGATTAGGTGAGCAGATCCTTATTCAGCTCTGGGATCAGCTAAAGATTAATACGAAGCGCGCGCAGTTGATCATGTGGCTTCAGCAGGCGGGGTCATCGTACTTAAAAGTCTGCTGGGACCCGACCTTAGGAGATAAGAGGGTTATTCCTGAAGATGTGCCCGACGAAGAAGGGAACGTTACTCGTATTTATAAGCTCGTAGCTCAGGGCGATATCCGAGTGGACGTGGCTTCGTTCTTCGAAGTCTTTCCTGATCCTCTAGCTATGAGCTGGAGTGAGTGTAAGAGCATTATTCAGGCGAAGATCAGACCGCTTTCTTACTTCAAGGATCATTACCCGGAGCGCGGGCACATGGTTAAGGAAGAAGACTGCTGGATTAATAGCCTTCAGTATGAGGCGCGGATTAACGCTCTAAATACTCAGAGCGGCTCTTCTGGGATGTCTACGAACCAGCTTAAAGACTCAGCGATTGAGCGAGTCTATTATGAATGGCCTTCGAGTAAACATCCGCAAGGGAGATACGTCTGCACGGCCAACGGGGTCATGCTTAAAGACGGTATCTTACCTATCGACGAACTCCCGTGGGTAAAGTTCGATGACATCATCATCGGTGGAAAGTTTACGGGAGAGCCGATCATCACGCACCTTCGCCCGCTTCAAGATCAGTTGAACCGCGGTAAGACGATGCGCGCTGCGTTCTTGAATAGACTCTTAACTGGTAAATACGCTGTTCCACGTGGAGCAAATTTAGCTAGAGAAGCTCTGAACGATCAGTCCGGCGAAGTCTTAGAATATGACACTGTGCCGAACGCTGCGGCGGGCGGTCAGCCTCAGGTCTTAGATATCCCGTCGATCCCTCAGTACGCCTACGAAGACGAAGAGATATTAAAATCAGATATCAATGACACCGCAGGGATTAATGAAGCGAGTCGCGGTCAGATCCCGTCGGCTCAGATCCCCGCCATCGGTATGCAGTTGTTGGTCGAACAGGACGACACTCGTATCGGTGTGATGACAGAGAGCCACGAGCATAGTTATGCAGACCTAGGGCGCATAATCTTAAAGTTCGTAGCGAAATACTACGAGACCCCGCGGCTCTTGAAGATTGCGGGCGATGATCTCAGTTACACTGTTAAAGAGTTCCGCGGTGAAGATCTAAACGGGAACTTCGACGTGAAAGTAAAGCGCGGCTCTATAGCGCCTGGATCGAAAACATTAAAACGACAAGAGATCTTGAACTTACATCAGGGTGGATACTTCGGAAACCCGACAGACCCGCTCGTTATTCAGAACGTTCTCTCGATGCTCGAATACGGCCAAGAGTATCAGGCGTGGAAGTCTCACTCGCTTCGTAAGCGTCAGATTAATCGTGGGATTGATATGATCGAGAAAGAAAACATGAAGCCGCCGGTCTCGGAGTTCGATGATCATGCTTTATGGATGCAGGAGCTCAATGATTACCGCATGTCGGATAAATTCTTAAGTCTCATGCCGGACCAGCAGGGGATCGTTCTAGAATTAATGAACGAACACGCGAATATGTTGACCGAGATGACTCAGGGCCCGAGCGATCCGGATAACGATATCTCTCTGAAAACTACGGATGCGGCTCAACAAGAGCATGATGAAATGATGAATAACCCGCCGCCTGAGGCACCAGCTGGTGAACAATTAGGCGATCAGTTAGCGACGGCACAAGCCGAGTCTCAACCGGCGCCTGAGGGCGCTCCTATGGGAGAAGCTTAATGGATCTGTATTTCAATCAGCGCGCCGCAGATGAACAGTCAAAGGCCTTTAAGGAAAGACAGCGCAGAGCCTTGCTTCCTCAGTCTTCCCTTCAACAACCGTTTCAGCAATTCGGTCAAGACACCGGCATTGGTCTCGGCGGTAAGGGCGGAGCGATCGGGAACAGACAGATGCCTCAGTTTCAGGGAATCAATGCAGCGCCCGGAATGATGGGCGGAATGCAGCAGTCCCAGGATCCGTACATTTCAGCGATTAAAAGAAGAAAAAGCATGATGCAAACTAACGCCTCGCCCATGGCTGGCGCTTTCGGAGGATTAAAATAATGGACGGCATGTACGGAGCTATCAAGAATCGTCGCGGTGGTCTCTTAAACGATAAAGAAGAAAACGCTCAGCAGATGATGGATCAGGGCGGCGGTAAACACGGTGAGATGAAGTCTCTTCTCTCGCAGTTATCTGACGAACAAAAATCAGAGCTCATGGGTTTACTCGAGGCCGATATGGATCGGTCTGAGGGAATGGACCCGAAGATGATCGAGAAGGGTGCGATGGGCCCTGGCGAGCGCGAAGATCTAGCCGAGTCGGTTGAGGCCGGTGAGTTAGGTGGAGATCACGAGACCGAGGAAGATATCATGAACAGCATGGTCTCTACGTCTGATGAAATGCGCGATAAGCCGCGCAACTTAGGCGATCGAGTTCGAATGGAAATGAGTAAGAAGCTAAAAATGAAAAAAGGAGAATAGTTTTGGAAATCAATGCACCCGATCAATCGTTAGGCGGCCAAGAGCAGTCTCAGGGAACTGAGAACTCACAACCGCAAGTCACTAACATCGACTCACTTTCAGAGTTCGAGTTCCAAGGTGAACGATTAACGCCTGGTCGATTACAGGAAATGTTTCAGGGTTACCGAACCTTGAACGAAAAACAACGGCAATTCGAATCTGAGGATCGCTACGCTAGTAACCTCAGCATCGATTTGAAGAGTGTGATGGATAATCCAGCTCTTGCGGATAAGTTTAAAAGCACTTACCCGCAGAAATATCATTCGATCCTAGATGAAATGATGTCTCGGCTGAACCCTCAATCACAACAATCTCAGTTGCCGAAGGACGTAGTTTCTCGTCTGTCGAAAGTAGACAGCCTCGAGCAGCGATTAGAAGCGATGGCGATCGAAAGTGCCAACGCGAAGATCGATGCGATTATGCCGAAGCTTATGGATAAATATCCATTGGCTGTAGAAGAGCAGATTTATAACAAGGCTGAAGCCTTCTTGTCCCAAGGGGGAAAGATGACTGACGCGACTTGGGAGCGATTCGCTAAGGAAAGTCACGAGGGTCTAAAGAAGAAAACAGACGGATATTATAAGACTCAAATGAATAATCAAATGAGTAAAGGAAATATGGCGAAGGATATTGGACCTGGCGGAACTCCTGCCGGTAAGTCTCCTCCGAAGATGTCATTCGACGGAGCTAGAGACGCCATGCTTGCAGAGTTAAAAGCTAAGGGCTTTCGCTAAATAAAAATTGAATGGGGGATTTAAATGGCTAACACGTTTCAGAGTATTTCTTCGGGGATGGGATTACTAAAGTATTTCTATCAAGGCCCGATTGTTAATCAGTTCAGCGAAGACGTCGCGATTTATCGCGGTGCTTCGAAGGGTGCCACTCCTTTTAGTGGTCAACAAGTACAGCGCCCGATGCGCGTTCGTCGCAACCCTGGTATCGGTGCGACTTCTGATGGCGGTATCTTACCGCAAGTCGGAGTTCAAACTACTGTTCAGGCGACTATCGCTGCGAAGTACAACTATCTTCGTTTCGGTCTCACAGGACCTATGATCTCGGCTTCGAAGTCGAACGTCGGCTCCTTTGTTCGTGACGCCGCTTTCGAACTTGAAGAAGGTTACAATGACATGAAGGCGGACGCTAACCGTCAGATGTCTTGGAACGGTAACGGTACCTTGGCGAAAGTGAACACTGCTGTGGTTGCTTCTGCGACTGTGGTGATCAAAGGTCGCGAAGATACAGAGACCGCTCTGAAGTTCCTCGATGTCGGTTCTTACTTAGACATCTACACTTCGGCGGGCGTTCTTGTTCAAGCTGGTGTAACTATCAGCTCGATCTCTTCTGGTTCTGCGAACAGCGCTACAGCTACCGTCGTATTCGATCAACCCGTTACAGCTTCGGCTGACAACGTGTTTGTTCGCGCGAACAGCTACGGTCAAGAGATCCAAGGGTTGTTGACTCAGCTCGACGGTTTGACCACGACTGTTTTCGGTATCAACCGCTCGCTCTACGTACAGTCGCAAGGTAACGTGATCTACGCTACTAACGACGGGACCTCGAGTGGAACAGCTCAACCTTTGGCGCTCGGTTATCTCCAGCAGGCTGAAGACGAAGCTGAGCGTCGCGGTGGTCGCGGGATCAACGCTATTTACTCGGACTTCGTATCGCGTCGTTATTATCAGAAGCTTCTGCAAGCTGATAAGCGCTACGTGAACACAGTTCAGGGCGACGGCGGGTTCTCTTCGAAAGATAAGAACTATCTCGAGTGGAACGGTAAGCCGTGGGTTGCAGATAAAGATTGCCCCACACGGATCTTCTTCCTCCCGGACAAGTACATCGAAAAATATGTACTCGAAGAGATGGCATTCGCTGACGAAACTGGTTCTATGTACATCGCACAAGCGGAAAACGATCAGTTAGAAGTTCGTATTCGCTTCTTCGCGAACCTGTTCAACTCGAAGGCCGCTGGTTCTTCGGTTGTACAATCGTATGTGAGCCCGTAGCGAATATGTTTTTAGAGTCGCTTTATACGAAAAGCTTACGACGCTACGATAAAGATCTATTCGCGGGTAGAACCAAGGATGGGGTCCTGTGCGTATTTCGGAAAACGAAACGTTATGAGCCCGTAGTTGTAAGCGACTCTTTCAAGATTTTGAATTTAAAAGAGGATAAGGTTTTCGTATTTGCTCTGACAGATACGTGGACCTTGGCTGGTGTGCCACGTATGTGGGGGGTCGATCACGTGCTAAACCGCGTGAAGCAGATCGACACGCAAGCTAATGAACGTTTCTTCGAAGAGATGGAAGAGAAAAACGAAGCCGTCGATAAATCGCAGAAACGTAAGTTCCGTAATGAAGCAGAAGCGTTTTGGGCTGACAATAGGAAAGAGTTTATTAAAGCAGTAGACACGACCTATGGGACGACCGTTTCGCTTTCAAGAGATGAACCAAGAAAACGTTTAAAAGACAGGAGTATTAAAAATGGGAATTGTTAATCGTACGATGGATGCATCTGAGCAGAAGATGCAAATGGATCAAGTTATTTCGACAACCAAAACCGGCGTAGCATATCCGATCTTTCGCGCACCTTGCCCGATGGTGATCAGTGACGCTCGCTCGGCTGCGATGGGTATTTCCGGAACCCCCACTTCGACGCTGAACATTCAGCGTTTCGTCGTTGGCGCTGGTTTGACCACGATCGCCGTGTCTGGTGCGTTGACCGTACTTGCTCAGGGTTCTTCGGGCCCGCAGCAGTATTCATTGCCCGCTACAGGTAGCTCGTTGCTTAACCTGCAAGCTGGTGACGTACTGGTCGCGACTCAAGGCGGAGCTAACGCGGGTTTCGACTCGTTGTATGTGGCTCTCGTCGTGAATGCGACTCAAGACATCCGTCAATGGGGCTAGTTTGAACTAATAGCCTGGCTACGGGATGTTTCGCTGTAAAGTGGGGCTCCTTTAACCCGTAGTCGGGCTTTCTTTATCAGGGGTCTACATTGGCGACTAGAAATTATTGGGCTCAATTCGGGTCGAGTGCGGTCTCAGGACTAGCGCCGACGTTCGTTTCGTTCATTACACCGGCTGGTGCGAATGGAACTCCTCCCTCTATTTCAGAGCCAGGTAGCAAAGGGCTCTATCTTTTTCAGTACGACGCTTCTCTAACTCAGATTGCGTTTACTCTTGACGGCGCTACTTCTTCGCTCGCTTTTTCTGATCGGTACATCTACGGAGTTCTAGATCAGTACGATACGTTCGGCGTTACATTGAACGCCATCGGCACGACTCTCGTCGCTCAAGGCGCGACGGTTGTAGCCATCGGCACGACGTTGGTTGCTCAAGGGGCGACCGTTGTAGCCATCGGCAATACGATGATCACCGGATTAAATAATCAGGGTTCAACTTTAGTTGGACAAGGTACCTCGATCATAGCGATGGGAAATACTCTCGCGGCGATCGGTCTCAGTGCTGGATCTTTAGGCGCTCTGATCGGGAATACAAGTTCTCTGATCGGAGACAATCTCTCAGATCCGACGACAGTCTTCGGCTTTTTAAAGAGAGCTCAAGAAACCAGAGAAGGCGACGAGACTTATACGAAGGCTTCGGGCGTACTCGATATTTACGACCGCACTGGTGCGACGCTTCTAAGACAACAAACGATTTCCGATACGGCGACTCAAGTTACTAGGACTTGAACTTAAAAGGCTGGGCTGGGATGCTTTTCCGATCACCGTTTAATAAAGGAGCATTTCCAGTGAGCAGACCTACCATATCCCTTTGCTGCATTATGAAGAACGAGGCCCATAACATAGGCCCGTTTCTATCGAGCGTTAAGGGCTGTTTCGATGAGATTATTATGGTCGATACCGGCTCGACCGATAACACTCTAGAATTTATCGAGAACGTAAACCGACAGATTGAGTCGGGCTCTACCGTCTGGAACTTGCCGGAAATTAAAACATATCATTTCGATTGGGTAAACGACTTCGCTAAAGCTCGTGAGTTTAGCTTCTCAAAGGCTACGTCGGACTATGTGATGTGGCTCGACCTCGACGACTCGCTGACTGACGCGAAGTCTTTTATTAAATGGCGCGATACGGTTATGCATTCGGCTCATTTCTGGGTCGCGCTGTATAATTATGCCTTCGATAACAAAGGAAAGCCGACCTGTCAGTTTATCAGAGAGAGAGCCGTTAAAAGAAATCATGGCTTTCACTGGGAGTACCCGGTTCACGAGGGTTTAATTCAGAAAGAGAATAAGAAATATTGGGGTCAGCGAGCGAATACCTGGCACGTTACGCATAGACGGACTGACGAAGATCGTAAGTCGGACCATATGAGGAACGTTAAAATCATCGAGAGCTTAGATCTTGAGACGATGCATCCTCGAATGAAGTTCTATTACGGAAAAGAATTATTCGAGAACGGTTTCGCTGAGAAGGCCGGAAAGCCATTACTCGAGGCCGTGAAGTCGGATAAGTTAGATATTCATGATCGCGTCTTAACAATTCAGTACGCGGCTCAGAGTGCTTTTCATTGTAAAGCCTACCCTCAGACGATGGACTTATTGTATACAGGTATTAAGCTTATGCCGTCTCGGGCTGAGTACTGGTGTTTACTGGGGGATCTCTATGCAACGCTTAATAAAATCTCAGAAGCTTTCCATGCTTACAAGACCGCTACTCACTGTGAGCCGAACGATATTAATGGTACTGTGGTTCTCCATTATGACGCTTATTTTGAGTACCCTCATCGACGTATAGCTGAGCTTTCTATTCAAATGGGACTCTGGGCTAGGGCTGAAGAGTCGATCGAATGCTTACATAAAATCAACTCGCCTCACGTGACTGACCTTGAAATCGGTCTCGCCCGCTTAAAAGATTTAGATTTAGTTCGTACAGATTTACCGAAGACTGAGGACGTGATTATTACTTGTCAGCCGCAGATGCCGGGCGACTGGGACGAGAAGTCTCTCGAGGAGAAGGGTCATGGGGGTTCCGAGACTGCCGCGATCGAAGTTGCACGTTGGATTAAGAAAAAGACGGGTCGTAAAGTCAAAATATTTCAACCCCGTGCAGCCCGAGCCGTCATGCCAAGTGGAGTCGAGTACGAACCCGTCAGTGACCTTGCTGGTTATATTCGGAACGTAGAGCCCGCGGCACACATCGCCTGGAGACATCCTACAAAACTGACTCACGCGAAGACCTTTGCCTGGTGCCATGATCTTCAGATGCCGGGCGCGAATAAGGCTGAGTACGACAAGATCGTAGCTCTCTCAGAGTTTCATAAGAACTATCTGATCGAGACCAATGGAGTGCCTGAGAATAAAATTCTTCTAGGCTTTAACGGGATTAACCCCGACGACTTTAAAGAGCCCGCTGTTCGAGATCCTTTGAAGGTGGTCTTCTCGTCGAGTCCAGACCGTGGGTTAGTTCAGTCGGTCGATATCGTAAAAGTAGCCCGTCAGATCTCGGGGCTAGATATTAAGCTTCATTGTTTTTACGGCACACATAATATGAGAAAAATGGGTCTAACCGAATGGGCGGACTCTATCGAGAAGAAGCTCTCTGATCACTCGGAGTTTGTCGTTTATCACGGCATGGTAAATAAGAAGACTTTAATGCGGCACTTTAAAGAGTCGGCTGTATGGCTTTATCCGGCGGACTTCATTGAGACGTACTGCATTACGGCGATTGAAGCCTTATGTGCTGGAGCTTTCCCGCTCGTTCGTCCTATGGGGGCTTTACCCTATACGTTAAACGGGGCGATTGAGTCTGGGATGTGTGATCTCATTGATACGGAAGTCCTAGACGAAGGCTCGACTGCGATCTGGGCAAATAGACTACATGAGGCTATCTTAGAGAAGAAATGGGAACGCGTGAAGGTAGACCCCGAGACGAAGTCTTGGGAGCGCGTCGCTGACTTTTTTATTAAGGAGTTAGGCTTATCGCAGTCCCCCAGCTTGTAAAGTATGACCCTTATTCAGATCTCACCTTCGGGCTCCTGAGTTATCAGGTCATGCCCGAGGTGCGTTCTAATGGGGTCGCTCTTACAACTGAGTGGTTGAGTAATTCTCAATGGGGAGCCTGTTTTGATGATCCCTCGACTTCCTGGGCCGATTGCCTTGCCGCCGTCTCGACGACTTGGGACGATTGTATAGGCGAGCCCTCAACTACATGGACGGAGTGTGAATGACGCTTTCTCAATTGAGATCTTTATGCCTGGACTGGCTCGACGACGCTCAGGGGACTTACTTTACTCAGCCCGTCTTAGACTTAAGAATTAATCTAGCGCTTCAAGAATTGCAGAAGCGACTGATCACGGCGAATAAAGAATATTATCTGTCGTGTGTAAAGACGAACACGGTCACTGGTCAACAAGCCTACGCTTTACCCGATGATTTCCTTCAGGTGATCCGTCTCGAGTGGTACATACCTAATACCTCTACGACGAATATCTCGAACTGGATCCCGCCTATTACACCTAATCAGAAAAACTTAGTCGGCGTTCAGAATGGATCGCCTCAGTTTTATAACTTAGCGAAAAATAATATTATGCTCTGGCCGATCCCTGATCAGGTCTACGAGGTTCATTTAGAGTATTCCTATCGAGTGGCGTTTATGACAGATGCAGCTGATGAACCAGACGCGCCGGTGCAGTTTCATGAGTATATTGCGGTCTTAGCTACGAGAGATTGCCTGATTAAAGACGGCAGACCCTTAAGTCCTATCGAGCAGAAATTAGGTCATTACGAAATGCTTCTGAAGCAGATCGCAGACCAACGCCAGGCCGACGCGCCTCGCATGATCGTCTCGACTCGTTATGGAGAAGACTTTAACGGCGGCGGTCTCTAGTAATGGCAGAGGCATCAGGGGGCGAGAAGCCCACGATAAACAGTTATGGAATGCTCGGCGGGATTAATCAGAAAGCCTCTGAGTATTCTGTAGGCCTAGTTCAGTTTCTAAACTTACGTAATTTAGATTTCGACGTACCGAACGCTCTATCGAAGCGCCCTGGCTCTACTCAGGCGATCAGCGCTAATACCTCAGGCCCACTTAATTCTGTATTCGAGTATCAGCGTCTCGATGGCGCGAGCTGGGTCGTGACTGGCTCTGACACGGCTATGTTCTATCGAGTCTCGGGCGGTCTTACACTTCTCTCGCCTGGATGGACGAACGGGCAGCCGACCGACATGCTGACTTTCGTTAATCGCCTCTGGATGGCGAACGGTCAGAAATATGAGGGATGGAACGGAGTAGGTGCTACGAATGGAGCCACGGCGAGTCCTGTAGGTCTCCCGTGTGCCAAAGAGGCGGTCACTTTAATCTTTAGCGCGAGTGGCGCTAGTACTTGGCTCGTCGGCGGCGCGACTATGATCCCAGATGGCGCGACCCCGATCATTCGTGGGGTCTTCTTCGCATATTCTTATGTTCGCTCCGATGGCTACTATGGCCCCGCGGACTTTCTTTCGAATGCTCGAAACGTCGTCACGCTTGGGAAATCGGTATCGACAAGTGGAAATGAATTCTTTCAAGTCGGCAGTAATAATAATGTGGGCGGCTTCACTGTTCCAACTGGTTACGGGATTTCTGCCATTGCCGTCTGGGTAGCGGTCGATACATTAGGGAGTGGCCGCGAGGTTATCCCCGGCCAAGGAGCTTCGCCTATTCAGGTCGGCGATCTGGGGTGGTTTACATCAGCTGGTATTCCTAATTCTCAGCGAATGAGCGCAACGATGAAGCCTACCGCTGACCTGAGTCGTTTTCATTTATATACATTAATCGCCCCTGGAACGTTCTTCTTGACCGATAACGTCGGCGTTACGACGTGGGCTAGCACACTTATTCCGTTCTTTAATCAGTATACTGGTCCCGCTACAGGTGCAGCCGTCTTCTCTGGAATGCCCTTTTGTTGGTTTGAGACGAATACGCCGAAGTACCTAGATATAAATCAAAATAGTATGTTTATGTCTGGCTTCTCGAATGCTCCGTCTACGGTTTGGTTTTCGGAGCTCGGTGAGCCTGAGAATATTCAGCCAGAATACAATTTCGAAGTCCGAACGAACGACGGAGATCGTATCTACGGGCACAAGACCTACAATAATACGACGATCGTTTTTAAGGAGACGTCTTTCCATAAGATCATTGGCGATTCTCCTGAGAACTTCGAGTTAATCGAGCTCTCGACTGAGTATGGATGCATCGCGAATGCGACCATTGTCGAATATCAAGAGAAGCTCTTATTCTTAGATCGAAAAGGGATCGTCGAGTTCAACGGCGCGAGCTGGGATGTGATCTCGACTCCTGTCGAAGACATCTTCCGTCAAATGAACTTGACCGCGGCTCGTGAGAAGGCTTGTGCGGTTCATTTCCTCTACAGAAACCAAGTCTGGTTTGGACTACCTATTGGGAACTCGACTCAAAATAATGTAACCGTGGTTTATGATTATTTGATTAAGGCCTGGACGTTCTTCGACGGCTTTAACCCGGCAAGCTTTACGTTCGCTCAAGGCGGGTTGACACGTCCTACAGTTTACCGAGGAGATTACTCAGGCCTATTACATTATCATGGCGAAAGCTTCTTCTCGGATAACGGAGCTGGTATTACGTGCCTCGCTTACACTCCTTGGGAGCATTCTAAACAGAATGAAACCTGGATCTGGAGACGCTTTTTCTTAGACGTGGCTACGGCGACTGGAGTCACTGGGACTATTACCGGGAGCTTATTTGCGAACTATAATACCTCGACGATCCAGGCCACGTTCGCCATGTATCAGGATAGTTTTCAGACCCGCGCTGAAGTGGGTGTGGTCGGAAAAGCCGCAGCGTGTGAGTTCGCTCATTATTCGGCGAGCTTACCGCTCCTGATTAACGGCTACAGCTGGGCCCGGAGGTTCTTAAGAAATGTCTAGTATTACAGCATCGAGTGATATCGACAGAGTAAAGCCCGAGGATCTCCCTCGCTGGACGTCTATTTGCCTCGAGAACATTATCAGCACGGTGAACGGGAAGTTAGATTTTCAGACCAACTTTAATCAGAAGACGGTGAGTGTATCTTTCTCGGCTGCCGATACGGATACCGCTGTATCACACGGCTTAGGTCGAGCGGTTACAGGATATATTTTAGTAGGTGCGTCTGCTGCAATGAGCCTTTACGATGGCTCTAGCGGCGGGACGGATCAGGTTCTATACTTGAAATCATCGGCTACGGGCTCGGCTCGTATTCTGCTGTACTAGGGGGAAATTAGATGGCGAACCCATTCGCTGGACAAACTGAAGGCATCAGAGCTGGTCAGGCCTCTGCTGACGGGACTAAAGACCCCGATCAATATCGAATTAGTATTTTAAAAAGATACATCGCGGGCGAAGGCGGGCTGAAGAATAACGTTGAAGCCTATGCCGGATCTTATGATCCGTCTTCTGCGAGGTCAGCGATCTCTAATTACGAGGCGAGATCGGCTCAGCGACAAGGTTTAATTCAAGGCATTGAGGATTTACCAGATCAATACGGCAATGAAGTAAACCTTTTAAAGAGCGAGGCGAACCGTGCGCAGGGCGAAGGTGTATCGAATACTCGGAAGAATTTTAACCGACGTGGCCTACTCTACTCAGGACTTCGGGAGAGCGGTGAGCAAGGAGTTAAGAACTCTGTGGCGTCTAACCTTCAAAGCGGTGTCTCGGGCGCGACGCGGGATTATCAAAACTTACTTAACTCGAGGAAACAGGCGCTCGCGGGCATTGAACTCGCGTCGAAACAAGAAGCATTAAATAATGCGAACGCCGCGTTCGAGATGACGACTCGTAATAATGTGGCGAGAGCTCAGGCGCTTCAGCAATTAACGGAAGGCGTCGGAGAACTGGGCGGTCGTCTCTACGGTGGGCGCGGTAAGGCTGGATCTGATGGCGGCGGCTCTGGTATGGGCGGCGCGCTTCAAGAATCGCAGAACAGTTATTGGGCATCTAACCCATATAGTCCTAAGTAACAGGAGAGAATGACGATGCAAGACTCAGCGACCCAAGGCTTAGTTAATGATCTCAGAGGCGACTCTGCTGGGGCTACAACCGAAAGGTACATGGCACCAGGGAGAGAGGCCGCACGTGGGCTCTTGAACGCTCCTGATAACTTTAATCGCGGTCTTTCGTATGGGGACCAGGCGATGACTAAGGCTATTCAGAGTAAACATGCTCAGAAATACTCTTTAGGCGAAAGACGTCTCGCTCAGACCATGAATAGTGCGGGCCAAGACGACTACCTAAAGAAACTACAAGTCACCGCTGACATGGCTGGTCAAGAACATCAGATGAACCTACAGAAAGAGATCTTAAGACAGAAAGAGGCTCAGGCGAATAAACGCGCCAGAGGAGCCGTAGTCGGTCAGGTCTTAGGGATCACCGGAGCTATAGTAGCGGGCGCTTACACAGGTGGTACTGCGGCTGGAGCTGGATACGCTGCGGGCGCTGCCGCTGGAAATATGATCGGGGAGGCTTAAACATGGCTGATTTAATACCGGATGATTATAGCGGCTGGATGGCCGCGGGCGGTTTAGTAAAGGGCTTTTCTAAAGGCTTAATGGACGCCGAAGAGTTGGCCGACCGTCGAGAAGATCGAAAGTTTAAGCGCATGGAGTTCGAAGCGAAGATGCGCGCTGATCAGACCGCGAAAGATCAGAAGCTCAAACAAGATCAATATGAAAGAAGTTGGAAAGATAAGCAGATGCGCGCTGACATGCGCGGTAAAGGCTTCCTTGTTCCTAAAGAAGGGCAAGACTTCGATCCCGGTCAGGCTCAACGAGATCCCAAGTGGGTCGAAGAGCAGACAGGACTTCGTCAGGCGGGAGCCGGTGGTTTAGCCGTAACTCCGGGTCAGAAATCTACTGATACGACCTTCGGAAAAGAATATGCGGATTATCAGGCTGGTGGTGGACGAGCGACCGTAGATAAAAACTTAGGATTGCTTTCGGGCGCGATTAAAGACCTGGAGGCCCCCGGAGAATTATCGGGGGGTATATCGGGGGCGGCTCCTGAGATCGCTCAAGATTATGTGAACCCGAAGCTTGCTTCTGTTCGAGATAAAGTTAGGTCTGCCATTCAGGGAACTCTTAAACAGGTTCTCGCCGGTCAATATACAGAACGAGAAGGTCAAGACATCTTCAATCGTGCTTTCAACCCCAGGCTTTCCGATGAAGAGAACGTAAGGCGTGCAAAGGCCGAGCTTCAATCTCTGACAAATATGGCAGCCGATAAAGATGCGGCGGCTCGGTATTTCGAACAGAAGGGAACCTTGAACGGTTTTCGTCCAGCACAGAAAAAGTTAGCGGCGGAACCGCAAGGGTTACTCGACGCCCAGCCGCAGGGGCTCGTTCCTGCCGCGTCTGCTGAGCAGAAGGAAAAAGCGCGTCTCGAAGAACTTCGAAGAAAAGCCCGCGGAGGTTAATCGTGGCTCTGACTGCAAAGGAACAACAAGAACTCGCAGCTCTCGAGGCGAAATATGCCCCACCTAAAGAGGCTCCGAAGTCGGCTCTTTCCCCTATGGAAGAGCAGGAGCTTGCCGATCTAGAGTCAAAATATGGAGCTGAACAACCTCAACAAGAACCGCAGTCTTTCGGCTCGCGGGCTTTTGATTACGGCATGCGCGCTCTCGATTACGCGGGCGGCGCTTCACGCTATGCCGCTGCCGGTTTAGCTAATGTGCCTTATGCGATGGCGACGGGTAAGAGTTTTGTTAAACCTGAAGACCTAGGAAAAGTTCTCTCTGGTCAGGCTCCCTCGACCGCTGAGTATATGGAGCGCGCCGGGGTTCCAGAAGGTGCTAGAATTAATTTGAGTCCTATGGAGGGAGACACGTCGGTCAGAGATATCGGCGGTTTTGTCGGCGACATCGCCCTTGATCCGCTAACTTACATGACGATGGGCGGAAGTGCGGCCAAAAGTGGGGTCGCTGGAAAAGCTTTAAGCAGCACAGCGACCAAGGCGCTACGGCCTTTATCGGATACGGCTGAGTCAGCCGGAAAAGCCATGTACAAGTCGGGTTTTAAAAAAATCGACGAGCGCTTAGTTGAAAAAGGAAAGAAGCTTCTCGGTGAAACTTTACTCGAGAAAGGCGCTCCTACTGGCACGACGAAAACCATTTCTAAAAAAATGGCGAAGATTGGCGAAGACGCGCTTTCGCAGCGAAACAACCTCTACAAACAGGCCACAGATCTCGGAGTAACCATAGACCTAGGTTATCCGCTGAAAGAAACAGAAAAACTCGTATCAAATTTGACCTCTAAAAAGTCAATGCCGCGAATTAGACAAAAGGCTGCGGATCTCATGGATATGCTTAATGAAATCAAAAGAGAGGGGAAGGTTGACGTAGAAACACTTTCAGCCTGGAAATCAAAAATATATGACGCTCTCCCTGAAAACGCGTTTGGGCTCGATGGAAAACCGAAGGGTATTTACGCAGAGTTTGATAAGGCTCTCGCGTCTGATTTCCGTAAGGCGATTATCGACGCCGGTGAGGCCGCCAAGCCTGGGCTCGGTAAAGCCATAGACGCCAACAATAAAGTTCTCGAGACGATGTTAACGGCTAAGAAGCCGACGAAGATGCAAATTCGCCGTGGCGAAACCCCTAATATGTTCACTTCTGTCGATGGGATTTTGTCGGCATTAAACCCGAAAACGCTTCCAGCCAAGAAACTATCTGACGCTGCGAAAACGACCTATGTGAGAACCAAGGGCGGCAAGGGTTTGATTAATGCTGGCAAGTCTGGTCTTCTGGACAGCACAGCACGGCGGGGATTGATTGACCGAAATAGATAAAACTGTAGATGCATCGTGGGGAGAGTTCTTAAAGTCTCTCGGCGACGCTGATGAAAAAATACTGACTCAAATTCATTGCCCGGTTGAAGAGTTCTTCGATGAACAAAAGCATATTGACCGCGCTCGCAAAGAGTTGTTCAAGCCAGAGTTTAATAAAGTCTTACGTCTCTACTTAGGTCGCGTAGATCTGCGTGAGTTATCTGGTAAGATAAAAGCCTACCAGAAAAACTTCGAACGCGGTTTCGGTCGTGACCGTTTAAACCACTTGAAACTTCTAGTCCCGCTCCTCATGATTATGAATGAGAAAAAGCCCAAGAAAGGGCTTCTCGCGTCCTAAAAAACTAACACGGGGGATTTATGTCTGTAGCTTTTAAAGAGCTCTCTGAACTGCTCGACGGTGCTGAACTCGCGATTGCCGACATTAAAGAAGTTATGGCCGACGGTAAACTTGATCTGCGCGATATCGGCGTCTTGATCAAGATCTCGGGTCATCTCGCTAAGTACAATGCGGCAATCCAAGGTCTCGCCAATTTGACTCTCGCTAACTTGGCTCTCATGTCTCAGGACGAAATTACAGCCGTCGTCGCTCGCGTTATGAATTTGCTCGGCGTCGTCGGAGTCTTGGCCGTTAAATGAGCTGGATTGATATCATAATTAAGATCATCCAGATTATCGGCACTCTCATTCAGATCTGGAAGCTCAAGGGCACTCCTGAAGCAAAGGCTTTTCTAGAGGCTCGTCATCAGTATTACTGTGATGAAGTATGTCAGCTTAAGAAGATGGAGCGTTCCGTTGATCTCGAGAAAAATTAATCCAGACTTAGAATCGTACTTAGATCAGAAGCTACAAGGTCTCGGCGCTTGTGCCGAGGCCATAGCTCGTAAAGATGCCCGCCTAGTTATGCAGTATGCAGCACTTGCGTGCATAGGGATAAGGGAAGATAAGGGGCGCCCTAATAAGGGAAGGCTCATTCAGCTCTTCACTGACACGGTCGGAGCTCCTGACGTTATCCCCTGGTGTATGGCGTTCGTACAGAGCATGGTCGCTTATGCAGAAGAGAAGACGGGTCTCGTCTCGCCAGTTCTAGCGACCGAGCATTGCATGACCTGCTGGAGAGATACGCCCAAGGCTCAGAAGGTAAAGCTCTATCCTTTACCTGGTGCCATAGTTATCTGGCGACATGCAGGTACAGACTCAGGCCACACGGGACTTTTTTTAGAAGGCGATCGAAAGAACTTTCTCGCCGTCGAGGGAAATACGGGCGGGGGCTTGGGCTCTAATGATGAAGTGGTCCGGGAAGGCGATGGAGTCTATCGAACGACTCGCCCTATGGGTAAGATAGGGGATATGGAACTTATGGGGTTCTTGAAGCCCTTTTAAAGGAGCTTTCTGGACGACGAGTTAAGAGAGAGAATTCGTCAGACGTTCATCAAGATCACGGGCCAAACCCAGGGTGCCGATGACTGCGCTCAAGAAATAATCTTAAGAATGCTCGAGGGTCGTCACCAGCACGCCACTCTAAAATTCGCCGTCATTGATTACCTAAGACGAAATTTAGGGAACCCAAAGCACAGTACCTATGAGACTCGTAAATCTTTAACTAGACCCGCTTACCTAGATGAGATCGACTTTGAGGATGTGACTGGTATCCCATCAACAAATAGACTTGATTTAGAACGTCTCTTGTACAGTATCGATCCTATAGATAGGTCGATCTTTTACCTCCATTTTGGCTGGGGATTAACCCTGCTGGAGTGTGGATACGTCTTAGGGTTCACTGAGAGTCGGGCGAGTATCAGATTGAGACGCGCTCTCGATTATTTGAAAGATAAATTTAAGTCCTAAGGTAATTCAACCGATACTATATACATGAGAACATGCCTGGTCCTCTTAAGCTTATTTTTATGTAACTGCGCTAAACCCGATCATACGCCGGAGAAGCCGGACGGTTGCGAGACGTTTAACGTCGAACAGCGCATATTCCCTGATCAAGTCGAAAGAAAGTCGGCGGTCTATCAGTGTAAGGCCGGATGCGAATTAATTGAAGACGCAAACGACCCTACGAACTGGTACTCGACCTGTGAATAGTTATTTCCAGAGCGTATAGGTAAATCTGACGTAATACTCTTCGAGGTAGCGCGGGACTTCCATATCAGAGGCCGTCGGATTGTACTGCATGCGCACTCCGGGGCTCGCCATGATCGAGTCTGAAAGTTCGACGTTCACCTGATTTTTTACAACGATCCAGTTATGAAATAGGCTCTCGTCTCTATAGCCGTAAGGGGTGCCGTCAGTCCCGTAGCCGACCCAGCCGTCATAAGACATAACCGGCAAGACCTTCTCCCAAATGCTAAAGCCCACGATGCCAGACATTTTACCGTCGACAGAGTCGTAGCGGGGTTCGACTGAAATCTTACCTGAAGCGTAGGCGTTCACTGAGAACAGAGTAATTAGAAGAAAAGCGATTACAGATTTCATTTAGTGTTTCCTTTTATTTTTATTTATTTGAAGGCACTTTCGACAATTTGTGTATCCGTTCGGGCGCGTATAAGTATTTTCGTCGGTCATCTCGTGCCCACGGCGGCACACGCCGAATTCATGAAGGCGGTAATGACGATCCTTTTTTACCATGTCTTGAATGTTGTCATTCGGCGTTCCTGCGAATAAATGGTCTAGGTTTATGCATAGAGGATTGTCGCACTTATGGCAGAGGTACATACCCTTCGGGATGTCTCCACGAGCAATCGTCCAGTTGAGTCGATGGACAAACCAACTTCGTCCTTTATACGTGACTCTCGGGTATCCGTTGAGGTGCACGTGACCGTGCCAGATCAGACACCCGTTTTCATTCAAGTGGGTTTTCATAATTACTTTATCGATAAAATTGCCCAAGGTCTTATCCTCCTTGGGCGCGCCCTTCATCCAAGTTTCAAGAGTTCGAGATCTCATCTTCGCACCTACTCCGGTTATAGAGGCTAATATCTTGTTCAAGCCCCTTTTTACCTTTGAGTTTTATCAGCCCCTCCGAGGTGTACGCAAGATCGGTCAACGGATTGTATTTATGCTTAACTAAAATTTTCCATCGATCCCAATAGCCTCTTTTTTTCTTAGAGCCGTGAAACCAGTGTTCTATTCGACCTGGGGTGTAACCAATAATACCCGACGAAGCATAGTGAGCTTTCCTTTGCCAATCATTACAGGCGTGTTTATAACCGTCGGAGATCTTCGGGTTGACCGTATCTTTAACCCGACCTAAACAACTCCAGCTCATGTGGTTATCGGCTGCTCCAAGGATTGCGAAATCCATAAGCTTCTCGACATTCTCGTAAAAATAACGAGTACAAGCCCATGCGAAGCCGGTGTGACCGTAGTTCATTCCATACGGATTATTTCCGCTAGGAGCCTGTGGAATGTGCTTCGCTGAAAAATAGCCGCAGCTTTTCCAGTGCTGAATGATACCGCCGTCATACGTAAGATCGACCGCATCTGACCACGGCTGTACAATTTGATAATGCTGAAGCTGGTGGATCGTTTCTCTGGCCCAGTGCTTATTTCTAAAATGAACATCGCAATCGACCCAACTCAGGTACTTCCAGTCTTTAGGCAGTAAGTGCTTAACGCCTAAATTAATTAAGTTTTCTTTTAACCAGATTTCACTTTTTGTGTGAACGCGCATGTATTCATAGACGCCGTCGTTAGGGTTCGTGTCCGGCCCACATTCTGGCGTTCGATCTCCGTGCACGGCCTCTACGATGTAGAGTTTTACGTGTGGCGTTTTCTGCATCTGTGCGAGCCATCGTCTGAACAGTCGGTATCTAGAATGCCATCTCGCTGCGTTCTGAATGACGCCGATGACGTGAAGAGTATTGTCGTGACGTAATGCCGGATTTCTGATCTGGTTAACAATGTGACTCAAGTGGGACCCCCTCGAAAGAGAGTCCTAACCGAGTGGATCAATGTCAAGATCGTCGAGTCTAGTTTTAAGTCCCGCCGCTTCTTTTAAACAATTCAAAATAAACTCGCACGAGTTCCGCTTTCGTCTCAGCATACCGCGCAGCGCGCCGTGCCGAACAACGCGAAGGGTTTCGTCAGGCACGATCCAGGTCGCACCCGAGAGTTCTCGGAGCGCGATCTTAATAAGGTTCTGCTTCTTCGGGTCTGAGGTTAATTCAGACGCGATCAGCTCGACTTCTTTCTCGAGCATTACTGAGCAGTCGTTAGTGCATCGGGGACGGGATATCCCGAGATACTTCCGTTCGTTTTGATGCAGGGTTTGAGGCCACGAGCGACTCCATATGCGCAGACGCCAGCTGCGTGAGGTGTCGCCATTGAAGTTCCGTCCAGAGCTCTGGTGGAACCTCCCGGCCAATTTGAGATAATGCCCGTGCCTGGTGCAATGTATCTCGTTTCATCTCCTCGAGAACTAAAGCTAGCGATTGTATCTGACTGTGTAGACGCCGCGACCGCATATACGAGCGGATTGCTACCAGCCAGCCTAGCGGGCCAATTAACAGGACCGCCGTCGTTTCCATTGGCGACAAATACATAAATGCCTTTCTGTGTGAGTGACGTTATCGCTTGGTTAATGAGCGGGTCCGATTGCGACGAACCCCAAGAGTTCGAAACTATTTGAGCGCCTTGGGCTCCGCACCAGGTAAGGCATTGAGCAAGTCCGATAGAAGATCCTGAGCCGCTGTCAGATAGACCCTTACAGATGAGTAGTTTTGCTCTCGAGACGCCAACCCCACCTGTGCCGCCGACAGTTCCAGAAGTATGTGTGCCGTGTCCATTTCCATCTTGCACCGCTCCTGCATATCCGATTGATCCAATGACGGCTCCTTTGTTTGGATGATTTAAATCTGTGCCCGTGTCGACGATGCATACTTTTACGTTCGACGTATCGACGACCGCTTTCGCTTCGTTTGCTCTCACTCGAGTGATGCCCCAGCTTTTCGCAACCTCGATCGGCTGAGGAGTTGGAGTCGGCGTAGGGTCAGGGGTCGGGCCCGGTGTGACCGGGCACGTAATGGGCGTCACCTTCTGACAGGTCGATTGGAACGTGTGATATTCAACCTCAGGCGTTATCTGCCAGTCTGAGCCCGAAGATGAGATCTGAGAGGTGACTGGCGCTTCTATGATAAACCCATTGATCCGGTCTAGCGCAGTCACGTATCTGCCGCCCGTGGAGTTTAAGATGGCACCGAGCGTACCCGCCGACATGCCAGAGATCTTCCCGTCGGAAGCTTTTACGAATTGGCTCTTACTCCAGACGACATATCTCTTCTTACCTTGTTTCGCTAGAGACTCGACGGGGCCCAGTGGCTTCGTCGCACACGCGCTTAAAAGAAATGCTGTTATGACTAATAACGCTCTCATATAATCCCCCATATTTTAGATTTAAAACGGTATCTCATCGTGTTCGTCAGGCATAGGAGCATCGAACGACGGCTCATTAATCTTCTTAGACGAGCCGCCGATTAAATCTTGAAGCTCTACCTCCGTGATTACCGCCCACGCCTCTTCAGAGGGTTGCTGTTTGGGCGGTAAGGGAAGCACGTGATAAACCGTGTCATCTTTCGTAGATCCTGTGCGAGTGATTTTGACGACTACGTTCTCGAGTCCGTCATACTCCTGATTAAGATGCTGAAGGGTTTTATAAACGGTGATCCCGTTTTGAAATACTTTAGCGACGTAGGCTGATCCTTCTCTCATCACGAAATTAATTCTAAATCTAAAAGACGCCCCTTTGGTACCGGGAGGTACCTCGCCTTGTTTAAAAATTTCGTAGAACTCGTGAGGCTCTCCTCTGAATACGCCGATACAACTATCGCCGTCTTTAAGCTTCAGAAAAGATAAATTCGTCTTCGCCGGTGTATCTTTAAACTTCATTTTTATATACTCCTCTTTAGGTTTCATTTTCTATGACTTGTAAGCTTTTATGTAAGACGAGGGCCGCTGAGAACCCCTGAAAATCTAGATCGAAGTTACGGAATGATTTCGCCTCGAAGTCTCCAGTTTTCTTGTCGAACCTGACAATCCAGCGAACAGGAAACGTCATCCCGTCTTCTTCTTGAAGAGCTTGTTGATAAGCCGCAGTCTGAAGTCTCATCTCAGGGTAGATGCCAGAACTCGTTTTGATGTCCCCCACCCCAGGCTCTCCGTCTACTTCAGCGACAAAGTCACAAGTCCCTGCGTAGAAATACTCTTTCGAGAACACTCTGCGTTCACTCGCTCTAATCTTTACGTGATGGGCGTCGAGCCATTTATGAAAAGCCTCAACGCCACGTTTCGCCTGATCAGTCATGAGCTGAGGGAGTGGTTCATTTTTAAAGTGAGCTTCTGCATAGGCATGAACGTTCTGACCAATATCAGCCGCAGCTTCGACTTTCTTTCGGTGAGCGGTCTTAGCTGATTTATGTATTTCTGAGTGATTTACGTTTCCACGCTTTATCTCTTTAAGCCAGTAATCACTCGCACACCCTGCCGACCATTGAATAAGTGCAGGCTTACTTAGTCGCTGAAGAATAGTCGTGACTCCAGGAACTAATGTCCCTCCCCAGGTATACGCATGCTTTTTTTCGTCAAACGATAACTCTTGGCCGTGAATGATTAGCTTACTCATATTCTCCGGCCATCTCGCTGATCTCTTCTTCTGTCAACTCTGGTTTTGTTAAATGAACAAGCTCGAAGATTTCTATTTCATCTTCTGGGTGCGTGAGAGCCCACGATTGGTTCTCTTTCTCCCACTCGGTTTTCATTCTGTTTAAAGTCTCAGTGAGGATCGGGCAGAGCAAGTCTTCGGTGTTCTTCAGCATAAAAAGACCTTTATTTCTTTTTAGTTTCTACGTATAAGCTCTAGCTTATGCCTCAAGACATAACTAGACATAACTATACGCGCTATAAAAGAAACGAAGGGGACGCTGCGGTGAGCGACGACGGTAAATTTACGAGAACGACTATCTGGTTAACTCTTAAAGACTTAAAGTTGATTAAAGAACGAGCGAAGAAGAAGTGCGGCGGTAACGTTTCGCTTTACCTTCGAACGGTCGGCACAAAATAAACAAAGGGGAAAACGATGATCAAGATCCAGAAATTAAAGCGCCCGAACAAGCGCTCAGGCCACGAGCTTAAAGCGGGTGCCAAGACCACGGTTAAGGGTGTAACACTGATCAATCAAAACACGTTTAGCGTGTGGGTGGATCGTTTCGTTAAAAAGAAATAATTGTTTCCCCGTGCGTCGCTGGAACGCGGTTGAATTCCGCGCTAGTAACACGCTGATACAAGGCGGCCACGGGGATTTTTAAAGGAGAGTTATTAAAATGTATCCGCTAATTAAAAGATGTTTCCCTAATTTAGGAATTTTTCCATACGGTCTTGGCGAAAGTGCCATTTACGCCTATGAGCTTGAAGCCGCACTTGATAAAGCCGTGAAGGTAAAAGCTTACACCGGTCCCTCGAGTCGGCCCGGAGGCATGTGGATACTGGAAGGTCGGCACGACGCGGACAGTGACATGCAAGCCTTATTAATCGGCATCGAGCCGATAGTTAAAGAAAGTGACGAGATAGAAGTCCTTCGCCAATGTCTTGAATTTGTTTCCGAGCAAATCACAAATCAGTCCAATAGCCATTCTGATATGCATAGTTTGTTTCGCAGACTCCGTAAGCTTCTGGAGTCCAAATGACGCTTCCCGACTGGCTAACCCATGCGAGAGAGCGGGCGGATAAGGCGACTTCAGGGCCGTGGGATACTTACTACGCCACAGGTGAAACGCCTTCAATCATTCGATATTCTAAAAAAGAAGGCAGCGAGTTCAATACATATGAAGAGAGCGTTCTGCCTCTCTGGCCAAAAAAAGAACAAGACTGGGTTAACGCTGAATTCATAGCCGCTGCCCGCACCGACGTCCCTAAACTTCTCGCGATGCTGAGGCTGGCGATTGAGCAACGTGACACTGCTTATACATGCTCATGGGATAAAGACTTAGTCGGTATGATTGCTGACGACGACTTAGCCCTGCTCGCGGTGGGGAGGGGAGAATGAAGTGGCTCAAGAAAAAGGTACGGCAAATTCGACTCGCGCTTGGTCTCTACACATTAGAGGACGTGCTGCATGTTCTAAATTCTGTAGGCAATTGCACCGACCGCTCAGAGTATGAGTTTAAAGTAAAATCAAAACTATTTAAGATGTTGGATTAGGTGAACTATGACCCTTCGAGAAAAAGTCCTTAAGGCTGCGGCGTTTCAAGAGCGTATTCCTATGAATGAGTTTGAAGAGCGTGGCCGCGTGAAGAGAATCCCCCGCCTCTCTCCGCTCATCGAAGCGTTGGCGATTTGTGCAAACGCACTTGAGCGAAGAAATTTAAATAGTCCCACGGGCAGCGATACAGCTGCACTCGCAAAGCTAGAGGCGCTCTTAAAGGAGGTTAAATGAAGCCGAAGCATAGGTATAAATTTAGCGTAGACGGGGCAGCTTGCGGTGCACCATTAAAGTTCTATGAAGGGTTTGCTGTTCAAAAATGGAAACAAGTAACTTGCAAAAAGTGTTTACAACTTTCATGGGCTAAATCTGTATTAAAGGATAAGAGCGATGACTGACGAGAAAGAATTTATTTGGGTGACACATCAAAAAGGCTCTATCAAATATTATTCCGAAGCCGCCTACGTGAAACTGCAAAACGAAGTGGAGCGGTTAAAAAATACGTATGAGCCCGTTGAAGGTCCGCCGATGACTCCCGAAGAGGACGCCTCGTTTATGGCCAAGATAGACGACATTTTCAAATCTCCTGACGTGCAGGAAATTCTCAAAGAGATAAACGAAAGACGAAAGCAAAAAGAAGAACGAAATCGTAAAGCCGACGCTTACGACGACCTCCAAGCCAAACTCCAATCGGCTGAGGCTGAAATCGACCGTCAAATTAGTTTGCGAAAAGCTAGTGAGTCAGTAGACGAAGAATATCGCGCTAAACTTGAAGCGGCTGAGCGCGAATTAAAAGCTGAGAGCGCCATGCGTACGATGGATATTAAACTATTAAACCAAGCTGTCATCGACGCCCGCCGATTGGCCGAGGCGCTGGAGAAAGTTCTTGTGCAAGATGGGTATGTTATCGATGAGGCATCAGAGATTGCACGCGAAGCCCTGACGCCGGAAATTAGAGAAAGGTATTTGAAATGAAATATCCGCTTTCCGGTCATCGATGTTTTAAGATACCAAAGAATAAATTGGATCTATTCTTGTGTGCACTATCTACTAATTTTTCGGGAGAACTTATGGATTGTCGTGCCGAGTATGTTTTTGATGCAGGCGAGGTTTACGATGTTATCGTGGCGAAGTTTGGGAGTTATCCGTACGTAGAAAGAAAAATGATCGAATTCGTGGAGGAACTATGAACTTCTTCACACCCGACGACTTCAAGAATAAAGACGGCGAGTACGCCTCGCCTGAGGCTGCGGCTAAGATCGCGAATGAAAAACTAGAGCTCTTTTTCGAAGAGTGCGCGAAGTCTCTACAGGAAAAAAGGCCAGTGCGGTTAATGTCTCCGGCGTGGCAGGGTTTTTTAGAAGAAGTGCGTTGCGGCTCTATTCATTCTGTAGATTTGCCTGATGACGAAGTGAGAACGAAGAACATCTGGGAAAAGCTAACGAAGATATTTTAAGGGGGAGAGTTTGAGGGGGAATAAGTATAAGGCGAAGAGAGCGGACGGGTTTCCGTCGAAGCTCGAGAAGGCCGTCTACGACATGCTGGTAAATAAATACGGAGAAGACTGCGTGGGTAGGCAGTCGAAAGTTTATCTTACTGACGCTCGGGTTTTGTATATTGCGGACTTTAAGATTTCGGTCGGCGATAATGAATTTTGGGCCGAAGCTAAAGGAGTGGAGTTAAGTTCATGGCGGTTAAAAAAGAAACTGTGGAGCTGTTACGGGCCTGGGCCTCTTTTAATTTACCGAGGACATTACCAGAACGTAAAACTGGTCGAGGAATTAATTCCAAAACGAAAGGCGCCGACATGTCCTGGGTGCGGTGTAAGGGTGGATCTAGGATAATCAGATCCTACCGCTTCGATTCTTTTTTAGACCTCCTCTCGCTCTCTGGCGACTGCATTGTTTATAGCGGCCCCAAGAAAAACACTGTCGCGGGATACGGTTCTTTTTTTAAAGGAAAAGGCAAGTACTGGTTAGCCCATCGCCTAAGCTACGCCATCTTCGTCGGGCCACTCGTAGATGATTTATGTATTGATCATATGTGTAAAAATCATTCCTGTGTGAACCCTGCGCATTTGCAGCAAGTCACTCGGGCCGAGAACACGATGCTCGGGGACGCCCCTCCAGCGAAGAACAAGCGAAAAACTCACTGCTTACGTGGTCACGAGTTTAACGAACAAAATACTCGCTACTATGCCGCCGGATATCGAGCGTGTCGGGCGTGCTCGAACATGCATGCTAGAAATCATTTGCGACAGAAAAGAGCGCGCATAAAGGCTCTTGGTTTTAAAGGAGCGGATTGAATGATTAAGTACGGATCTTATTTAAGGTATCTGAGGCGTCAGAGACAGATCGCGTCTAAGCCCATCGAGTACAGGAACAGGCCTAAGGTGGTCGCTGAAATGGTGAGGCTCGAGCTCAAGGTAAGAGAGTTCTTAAGGGATCATCCGGATCTAGGTAAGAAGGCGTTATGAGCGGGAATGTACAGTACCGGAGTTATTTCAAGTGTGAATGTGGACATGAATTCAGCAAGCCCGGTAAAGCGTGGATAAATATCTATGGGCTTCACTGTAACAGGTCACGTGTGTATTGCCCGTCTTGTAACTACTTAAAGGCGAAGAAGCAGAAGTATAAGAAGACTCAGATCGAAGTAGTCGACGTAATAAAGTCAACTCCATACAGATCGGTTTTAAGAGAAATGATGAATATTCCCTGATCAGCCTTTATACGGCATGCCTAGGATTGACGAGAAGACTAGGTGAGTCACTGGCTGATCGGGGATTTTTTGATAACGCAGAAACGAAAAAGGCAGGATAAGACTTTACTCTCTCCTGCCCCTTCGTAAGATCGTAGCTAACCACAACTACTGACTCAAACTTATCCCGTATAAATTTTAAGTCAATAGTCATGGTTCTAGGGCGGCGTAGCCAGAAACTAGTAAAACTGTGGCGACATTTTCCGGGTGACCGGGTTTTGATTATTTTGTTTCGCAAGGGATAACACACGCACCAGATAAAGCTGATGAACAAGGGGGGCTGGTGAAACTAAGCGAGATGAGTGGTTATAAACGGAAACCTCGGTGAGGTAGGGTGTCGAATTCGGGAGTGATCCCTTTTTCGATCTAAAGGCAAGGGGAGGAGACCCCGAGTTCTTTATCAGCTTTGAGGGTAATGTCGGAAGACGGCGGTATAAACGGGTATCGCAACGGTCTTTAGAAACGTTACTGAGCCGAGACAATAGGAAAAGGGACTCGCCCGGTGGGCTCGAAAGGGACACACGGTTAGCCCCCGTATATCTAAAACAAAGGAGCTTAAAAAATGAGCAGTACTGAAGACACAGCAGATCTTGGCCTATTAAATTTACGAGCACTTATTGCGGGGGCAGGGGAGCTTCGACGGAATAAAGAAACGCGCAAAGCGTATTGGCCTGTGACAAGTTCTTTTATGAACAGGGATCAAAAAGGCATTTTAATTACGAGCCAGTCGGTTCTAGATAAAATCTGTAATGAAGCCTTAGAGCGAATTGAAGAAACGCTGAATGACATGGACTCAGACTCGGTTCCCGTAGAAAACCCTTTTGCATTCTCATTCTGATATTCGGAAACAAGTAGACAAGTAA
>ERZ869929.185-NODE-185-length-39754-cov-120.535933_pt1 | contig 39754 bp, 61 predicted proteins | sample MGYA00579312_ERZ869929 | MGnify/ENA primary metagenome ERZ869929 (study PRJEB32216, sample SAMN09231818) | wastewater metagenome | place: USA: Maryland | collected 2016-08-09 | study: EMG produced TPA metagenomics assembly of the PRJNA472060 data set (Reclaimed... | reverse complement strand
AGCCGCTAGCTCAGGTTACAACAGCAAAGCCGCTAGCTCAGGTAACTACAGCACAGCCGCTAGCTCAGGTAACTCCAGCAAAGCCGCTAGCTCAGGTAACTACAGCACAGCCGCTAGCTCAGGTGACTACAGCAAAGCCGAGTGTTCTGGCAAGCATAGCGCATGCGCCTCTGTTGGTTATAGGGGAGCGGTAAGAGGCGATTTGGGGAACGGTATCGCCGCGTTTGAATATAACGACAAAGGCGAACTATTGAGTGCTAAAGCCGATATTATCGACGGCAAGAAACTGAAGCCACAACAATGGTACATTGTCGAAGATGGAGAGTGGCAAGCCGTAGACTTCGCCGACGGCATCTTTACTCGCGTAGTATCGGTTCGTAATGGCGTTAAGAAAGTCAGAAACGGCGATGGTAAAATCCTGTTCATTGTTTCGGATGATAACGGCAACCACGCGCATGGCGAAACAATCAAAGAAGCGCGTGAAAGTCTCGTTTACAAGAGTGTAGCTAAGTTTGATGGCAAGGTTCCTAAATCAGCAACAGGTACGGAATGGGTTGCCATTTATCGCGGCGTAACAGGGGCATGCGCTGCTGGCGTTAGAATGTTCGTTGAAGAGATGGGTAAGGATTTAGACGGTAAATATACTGCTAAGCAAATCCTAAAATTTACGGAAGGCCGCTTTGGTCACGAACAATTTAAGAAGGCGGTTAACAATGCTTAAGCTATATCGCATCAAAATCAGCACACCATTCAGCACTCGCTGGATTAGTCAACATGCTATATCCGAGAGAGTGGCTAGGGCCATGGTATCAAGCAAACGCGTAACCGTTTTAGAAATTGTGGAGGCTTAGATGCACGCTAACGACAATGAACAAATCAACCCATTCTCGCATTTAGAAAAGCTAATGCGCGAGGTTAACCAAACCATCAAACAAGCAAACGAGTTGTGCGATGCAAGTGAGGGTCTGAATCGTGACCTTACGGCTGCCATAGCTAGATTAAGAGGAGAGAATCATGTCTAACAAATGGGGCGACAGAAACGCTACGACTGGCAAGCTAACGGCTGACCAGTTGCAATACCGCGCTGATGTGAGATTGATGATTTGGGCGGTGGCTTTGATGGTGTTAGTGATGGTGGTGGAGATTGTCGTATGGAACAGCTAATGGGCTGGCAATACGCTTTGATACTAACCATTGTTTGCGCTGCGGTAGCGGGCATATGGGGTTATCATGATGGGTCAAGTATCTACTACATAAGGATTGAATAACATGAACAACCCAGTAGAAGAAGCAATCGGCGGGTATCTCACGCAGGAAGAGCGTGAAGAAGCGCAAGTAGGGTTGAACGGAATTTACACGACATTTATGAATGTTTTAGAAGAGAATGAGATTGCAGCAAATTCACGGTTACGCCGTGATGATGGAATACAGCATGGCTTGGCACATGATGCCGTCCTATTAGCCTGTATGAACGTGGGGGATGCCGATAACTATACGGCGCATAACCAAACCACCGTGCGGAAAGTGTCGGAGGCCACATCCCCCACCGACCAAGCGTTGATAGAGGGGTTGGCTAGGGTGATTACTGAGGAATCCATCATCAATGGTGAACACAGGATTATTGCCAATCCCATAGCTACCGCCCGCCACGCCCTCCTCTACATGCAGCAGCACGTAAGGCCTTTGGTGGAGGCGTTGGAAGATGCGGTGATTGCTACAGCCTCAGACCACGCAGAAGACCCGTGGAGTTTGCGCGCCCGCAAAGCCCTTTCATCCCTACCGCCTGTATTAAGGGGAGGTGAATAGTGGAAACTGTAATGAGATTATGCAGCGGCCTTGCGCTTTGTGTTGCAGGCGTGGTGGCTGGCATCTTGTTATCCATGTTCACGCTAATGAGCGGCGACACGAAAATGATAACTACGGACTTTGTATGCACAGAAACGGCCTTTATCGGAGAATCGCCTAATAGGCGTGAAGATTGCACCCGCTTTGAGCGCGTACCACCCCAACCCATTCACAGCGAGGCCAACAATGACTAACCTATCACAGCGCCTAGCGCGGTATGTAGAAGATAAAGACATGTCGCTCGAAGCATTTATGGACGAGCACACCGCAATGCTGGCAGACCTCCAAACCCTGCACGCCTTGTTGGTGGAGGCTAGGGAGGCACTAAAGGGCGCAGATATGATTGTTGGCATTGCGCTGAAGGAAGGCGGCGCATTTGCCGCAGAGATTTCAGAGTGCGAATATCCAGCGGTACAAAGGGCACTCACCCGCATCAACGCAGTTTTAGAGAAGGAGTAGGGGGATGGACAAGAGCACAATTACTGGAGTATTATACGGGGCATTGCTCGCGGCTTTTTATTTCTCAGGAATCTTCTACATTATTACCCCGCGCATATCTGAAGCAGACCTATTGCGTTTTTGTATGGACAAGAAAATTGAACGTGCTGAGTGCGTCATCCCACAGCCGATTAGAAAGGCGACAAGAAAGGAGCAATCATGACCACAGACACACAGCGCGAGGCTTTTAGGAAATATGCCGTTGATAATGGTTTGCTTTACATAGGCAAAGATAATTTAGCAACATGCGTGCAAAATCTGGAAAAACATCAGAGAGATTTTAACGCTGGTTGGCAAGCCGCCTTATCACAGCAACCAGTGGGTGAGGAGGAGTTGCACGAAATCGTTAAGCACATATTAGAGCGCAACCGATTTGCCCGCGCCGCGAGGGTATTTGGCAAAGCTAAGAACGGCGTGACGACTGGTGATATTGCTACCGACGATGCAACCGAAGTTACCAAAGCCATCCTCGCCCGTTTCAACATATCCGATAGGGGGAAGTGATGGCACACAGAAATGATTGCCCGACAGAATGGGAAGCCAGACGCGAAGGCGAACGTGCTGCTGGTAACGGGTATGGTCGCAACCCCTATCGTGATGAATGTGAAGATGCCGAACGCGCTTGGGATAGAGGTTATCGCAATATGCAGGAGCGCCGCGAAGAGGAAGAAATGCAGCGCCGACATGAAGAGGAGCGGGAGCGCCAGCGCATCGAAGAAGACTACTACCGCCAACAAGAAGAATACGAACAGATGTGCCAACCACAAGTGAATCAGCCGCCATCCCCACCATGCGAAAAGTGCGGTGAATTGTGTGACTGCATTCCGTTTTAAACCCACATCACCAACGGAGGAACCAATGAGCGGTGAAGCCAAAATCGAATCCAACCGCCTACATCACCACGAATGGTATGCGCGTGAACACAGTCAGTTAACCTATGAAGCTGCCCGCTTGTGCATAGATTTTAGAGCACTCATGCATGAAGCGAGTGAGTTCATTAAAAAGATAGAGCGCACCGAAGCGGCCAGACAGGAAAATGCTGTATTGATGAGCGTTCCCGTTATCGAATCAAACAGCAGGTACGGGGCAGAATCTATAAAGGCGCATGTCGAAACAATGATTAAGGCGCTTCAAGAATTTGATAGGCACGTTTCAGGAGGAACCAATGACAAGTAACGAGTTTGAATACACCAACGAGCATCGCATAGTTTGTGCCGCAATCAGGTTTAACGAGGCATGTGGTGGCCATATTGTTATTGGCGCTCGCCACTATGATGAATGGATGCGTAAGCACATACACCAGATATATGGCGATAATGTTCCTGCTGGGGATGTTGGCGAACAAGGGTTCATCGACAATCGCAATCAGTTTTGGGGGCGAGAGGCGGCGTTTGTCATAGCAAAAGCTGCGGGGCAGATTCGCAAAAAGTCTGGCAACCTAAATAGCCAGCAACTTTTCAGTGAAGATTTATATTAGGAGTTACCAATGACCAAACCTCACGAGTTGAAGGCGTGTCCGTTTTGTGGTGAAGCGCCGCAGTGGCAAACTTACCCAACATTAACAACTGTATTGTGCGGATGTGTTGGCATTAGGGTTTCAAGTTGGGGGCCTGAAAGCACAGATGGTGTTGGGGAACCTTTGAACGGAAAGAATGGCGTTTATTGGTGTGATGTAATTCGTGAGAAATGGAACACCCGCACCGTAACGATGCAGGGTGATACGCAAGCGCCTAAAATCAGATGGTCAATAGAGCCTTGCGATGAAAGCATGCGCGGTAAGGTGGCGCTCGTTTATGATGCGGATGGTAGTTACAAACCAATCATGGGATGGATTATTGATGCACCAATCCCGCCAGATGATAGCCAAGGTGCAGATGGTGAAAATGCCCCTGCTTACATTGTGCGAATGCTTAACGCATCATTACTCCCGCAGCCTGTAGCTATGGGGGAAGATGAGGCGGTGCGTTTATTATTCGATACCTACAAAGAATGGTATTACGCGACTGGCAATGTGCAAGAATCCATTACAGAAGCCTATAGTGAGTTACTCAAACACGCACACATAACCAAGAGGTAGCACATGAAGGACAAGGATAGATGCTTAGAGTGGGAAGAAACGAAAGCCGATTATGCTACGCCTTATAGCATCGTGGACATTGGAAATATGTACTATTGGGCGAATTATTGGCACGAGCAATACCAAGCAGCCCGCGCCGAGTCTGCGAAGGAGATAGAGAGGTTGCGGAGTGTAATCGAAGATATAAACGAAGCCGCACACCGTATCAATGACTGGACGCTTGCGTATCCGAAAGACATATTTACGCCGCCCACACCTGAGCAATGGAAACAGGCGCATGAGTTTTTCAAGACGCAAGGATTTTCTATCGACCGAATTAGCGGAGAATATGGGCGCAGGATTATAAGTAGTATAGAGCCGCAAATTAAGGCCATTATGCAAGCCCTCGCAGCCACACAGAACACCGCGCAGAAAGAGTAAAGCATACCCCCCATGCAATCTTAGCAAACCTCGCTCCGCATGAAGCTGCTATACATAGCCCATGCGATTTATTGTAGTAACATTAATTCTATGCAGTTGCGCGCCTAAGCCAGCGCCTATCGTTGTGACTTCTTACGAGCCAGCCAATAATCAGGCGCTGATTATGATGCGGTGATTATTCCGCTTTGACTTCATCTTCCGTAGTATCAACCACACGGCCTTGGAAGTCCATATATCCTAACTCATGAGCCGCAACGATAGCTAACCCGCACAAAGCATGTTTCCAATCCTCTAAAGCGGTGTTTTCGGTTAAGCTGAAAGGATGCCCATGAACGCCCACGTTGGTCTGGCATCTAACAAGGTGCATAAAAGCATGATGGATTCTATCCTGCACATCGGCGGTTTTCCATTCGTCAGTGGACTTTCCATCTTTAACGCGCTGATGGTAACCAGCCTGCATGACTTCTTTGATAACGTCACACGCCGCATTGATAATCTGATTATATTCGCTCATCGTTTCCCCTCATCGTTTCCAAGATAACACAAAGCCCCGCACTCAGGATTAGGACACCACGTATGCGCTCGATATAATGGTTCTACCGAAGGCCACCTGTGATTGCAAGCCGTGCATCGTGTCCATCTAGCTTGAACGGATTGTTTGCCGTTTACCGCAGTAAATTCGAGAATAACCGCCATAACACGCCTTTCTCATTGCTCCAGATTCTACGTTGTGCAGAGGTGGAACGTTCATTGATTTTCCAACGCTCCCATATTTTACCGTCGGAGTCAACACGCTGTTGCACGTCATGCGTTAATAAACAATGACAACAAACATGCTGATGTTTTTTCGGGAAATTATGCCAGTCTGTCCAGCCGTTATTATTAACAGGCAGGGGCTTTATCACAAAACCTCCTACGTAGATATTTCATGCTAACTGCTTTTTCCTCGAACTCACCTTCGACGCAATCATTGAGCATATAAAAACCGCGCCAATGGTTATTGGTCTGGGGGTTTAGGTAGCCCTCATCATGGATATACGCAGACCCCGCTATAATGCAGGTTATCTGCTTGCCGTTAGCTCGTTTACCAAAGGCGATATCTCTGCCTTGTTGATGCCCTGCTACGGCAGAGGTATGTAGCTTGGTTATCATAGCCCTAGCGGAAGATATAGGCCGCCCCATTTGTCCTGATGGGAAGTAGTGCGCAAAGGTAATTCCCGCAATCTCTATAGGCTGTAAGAACGGGATAACCTCAAAGCCCCATCTTTCATACTCTAAATCTGGCAAGCCTATTAATCCATCCAGTTTAGGGATAGCTTCTAATGTGCGGGTGATTCTATGCTCGTGGTTGCCTAAGCACATAATAAGGCGAGGCTTCCATCCAGTGCGCTGCATTTCGGCTTGGATAGGTTCCATGAAGGCTTTCATGCCCCTATGGACTGCAAGAATATCTTCTTTGTAGTTCTGCGCTGCGAAGCTCTTGCTTCCCACGGTTTCGTGCATAGAACACGAAGGCATGTCTGCGAAGTCGCCTATATCTAGGATAACGTCTGGTTTTTCTGCTGCCAGATATAAACCCTGCCAACGCAGATAATCCAGCTCGATATTGGGCTTGACTTGCCTATCAGCCATAACGGCAATGTTAATTCCGCGTGGTGTATGGTCAAAAAAAGAGCCGCCCGACATGTAAGCAGGCGGCTGAGTGTGTGTGTTCCCGTCACTTACAGAAGCACCCAAGGAATTGCAAGCATAATCTCGCTTTTTCATTTCAGCAAGGATTTTTTCTTTGTTCCTGCCGACCCAGTCATTGATTGTTCGGTGGTTCAAACTAGCTTCAGGAAACTCAAACTTCAGCTTATGGAATATGTCAACTGCGCGCAAGCCCTTGTCGTGAAGTTCCACCGCCCTAAAATGTAAGGGGGTGATGCCTCTCATGCCTTGCTCCAGCCGCAGATTTCATGGCCTAGCTCGTTGTGTCCTAATATAGCCCTTGCCGTAGGGTCAGTAAAATAGTCTTGCTCGCTCACGTAAATAGGCGATGCAAGTCTGCAATAGTCGCTAGTCGGCTTTTCTAGACCAATCGCGGAACAGCCTGCGAGCGCTATTACCGTCAGGCAGACGAGAAACAACGACGCGAACCTCATTTTGTTTTGCATGGTCATTGTCACGCTTTTCTACTAACTGCTTTAACGCGCTTTCGTGGCTTGCTTTGTACCAAGTCCGCACAGCGTAACCACCCGCAAAGGCGCTTACGAGTCCATAGCCAAGCAGTGCTAAGACGTAGAATTGTGGTGGAATAAATTTGGTTATAAGCCTGATAAACATAAATCACGTTCGACCTCTCTGCGTTTTACAAGTCCGTTTAGTTTCTTGCCGCCAGCGTAGACGTATTTAGTCAGGTATTCACACCCGCCCCGTATATCACCATTATTTATTTTTTTCAACACCGAAGATTTTTTGAATGTGCCGATGCCTACGTTATACGAAAAACTCGAAAGGCTTGCTAGTGTATTGGGATGAATCTCTGGTTTCACCAACGCATCCACCTGATGCGCGAATCCCTCAAGCTCTTTTAACAGCAAGGCAGTGCACTCTTCTTTTGTGCGCACGCGAATCTCACTAGCGGTTTCGGTGTGGCCGTAGCAGATGGTTTCCACACCTATTGGGTCTTTGTAGGTTTTGAGTATCACGCCCTCAAAATGCGCCACAATGGGCACAGCGATTAACACGGCAGCAGCTACATATCTTTTCATCCCAGACTCCATGCCATAAACAGCCAGAACAAAACCAGCCAAACAGATAGCAAAAAAACGAATGCCTTAGCTTTCATTTTTTGCGCCCATTCCTAGCCCGTTTCAAATCGTAATACAATTTTACACCAACCACCACCATACCAAGAAATGCGGTAATCATACCGAATATCGTGGTAAGCTCGCCAGACAAGGCAACAAATGAACCCCATCCCATTCCAAAACCGCCTATTCCATAAGACGCAGCCGCGTCCATTACATGTTGCTTTTTATCCATCATATAACTACCCAGCACGTTAGAATTCCCAAGATTAAACCAATTACAAACCCACCGCACAACTCTTGCTGTGTCCTGCGTCCATCATTCCCATCTGCAATGGTCAGGTGAGGCCAGTGGTTTTCTTTGCAGTATCTCATGACACGCGCCATCAACTTTCCTAGCGGGCGGATGTAATAAGCCTTCACGATAGCATCTTCACCGCCCTTGCCAGAATAATAATCCAACTCAGCCTGTGCTTGTCTGCCTCTGCGGAATACCAACCAATAAATCGGTGCAACGAGAGGCGATGCAATGAGGTGTAATGAAATGATAACCCACCGCTTACCATAACCACCGCCCACGGCTGCGGATGCAACTGCGGTTGATAAGGCGGAGAGCAGGATGTAGTTAAGCATTCCTTAGCTCCGCAATCTCCGCTTCCTTTGCAGCAAGCCAACCACTGTCACCAAGGATAGCTTCACGCAAGCGACGTGGTGTAATCTCCGCCTCTAGCTTCTGAATAGCCCATTCCTTTTCACGCTTTGCTTTAGCTTCCAACCAGCGAGCATGGTCAATCTCGCGCTGCGTGATTTCTGCTGAAGTTAATTCTACCAATTCACCGTTTACAGACTTCATTTCGCTACTCCATATAGTGTAAAGGTCCCCGATATGTTACCAGATGACATAAGAACTTGGAAGGCGTTTACAGCAGTCGCCGAAATCCTCTTGCCGCCCGTCACGAACATTGCAATAGTTGATGCATCCCTATCATAGGAAACCTCTGCAAATATCTTTTTGTAACGCGCAGAAGATGCTGGCTCGAATAATTCTACAGTACCACCCAAACTTGCAGTCGCAGCGTTGTCCAATCCTATGGCTATAGATATTTGAGCATCCGCTACGTCACCACCAGCTCCAGCAGTCACAGCCGCATCGGTGTTACCTGTACGGGTCCAAGCATAATCCGAAGCTCCTGCGTCATATGCAGAGCCGTTATTGCTTGACGTTCTAATCCATAAATCCGTTGCATCCGTAGCAGGAACTACGTTTGCCATTTTTAGAATGTAGTGGCTGTACGTTGAGGACAGTCCAGTAAACGCGACAGAAGCTACGCCTGAAACGGTTTGGGTTTGAATTAAGGTTAGCCCGCTCGCACCGGGATAAAATATCTGCTGCCCAGAACCATCACCAACTACCAGCCTGTTGTCATCCGTATCCCATCTAATGTCACCCTCAGTAGTAGGGGTAGGGCTTGCTGATTGTGGAAGGATTAAAGCGCCACCACCTGCTGAAATAAGTGGGTCTGTCAAAGATTTCCCTGTTAGGGTTTGTGAACCACCAACAGTCACAACAGATGCCGTGTTAGTTCCCGCCGTTGTAATGCGTAAATCCCCAGTAGATACCGTTAGAATGCCAGATGAATGCGTTATAACCGAGTTGCCGTTAGCAAAGTTAATTAATCCACCCGAAGCCAAGAAAATGTCAGACCATGATTGTGCGCCAGCGCCAAGCGCCGCTCCGTCATCAGAAGAAGGGGAAGCCGCACCACCAAAATTCACTGCACCAGCAAATGTGCTATTTGTTGTATTTGAAGCCCCCACTGTTAAAACAGAAGTCCCGCCGCTATTTTTTAGAACAACACCCGTTGCGCCGCTTGTTTGGATATTGTCAATCGTTGCGGTGGTGGTTACGGTCAGATTTGTAGCACCTAAAGTTGCTGTTGATGAATTGAACGTGAATCCAGCGTTAGACTTTGCCCCTAAGTCACCAGTCGCTGCCGTGGCGAATAATGGAAAACACGTAGCATCTGTTATTTCGTTAGCAACAGTAATGTTGGTTGCAGTGGTAGCTGTGCCGTTCAAGCTTCCAGTAAAGGTAGTCGTGGTTAGGTTGTTTGTAGACGCATCGTAAGTCAGTCCCGCATCCGTTAATGGGGGTAAATCACCAGTTGCAGACCCAGCAAGCATGGGGAATGTCGTGGCATCCCCAGCAGCATCAGCAACCGTCACGGTATCCGCAACACCAGCTCTTGCTACGTTCAAATTAGAGACACGAGTTGTAGATGCCACCACAAACGGAGCAGAACCAGTGGCTTGGGTTGACGTGATTTGACCCGTTGCAGAAACCGTTGTAAACGCCCCAGTTGACGGCGTAACAGCGCCAATAGTTGAACTATTGATGGTGCTGTTAGTTATATCAACATCATCAAGCACAAGCCCAGATATAGACCCGCCGATAAATTCAACGTTGTCATATTCTTGCCCAGCTATAAGCGTGCCGTTTTCACTAGCGTCCCTGTCAGGCAGCCATGATAGACGTTTTAGGCCTTGGATTGTTTCGTTTGTCATGCGTTCCTCACTAATATCAAATCATACCCGCCAGTTAATTCTGTATTATTCGCAGAGCATGCGGTAGCTCTTATAACAATATCCGATTTTTCCGTTAAAACCAAACCGCCGTATATTTCGTCTTTCCAAACATAAGATGTCGCGGAAGTAAACGGCCTGCGCGCGCGAAACACGCTGCCAAATGGTCTAGTCCATAAATTGCAATTAACCGTTGATACCGTATTCCCTCGAATTTGCGAGGTTACGCGTCTTAAATACCCTGTATAGCCAGCAGGAATGGTATAAGCTGAATTATAAGACTGGTTAGTTCCAGCGTCAATTATTAACATGACGTTAGTGGTGGTGGTGCTTTGTGTGACGGTAATAGTACCAGCATTCACCCCACCAGAGCCAGCCGTTAAAGCTGTGACGGTGTGCGCCCTTAAAAAGGCGCTTGTAGTAGTAACTGGCGTTAGCCCATTTAACGTGACAGTTTCTTGTAGGACGTTGTAGTTAGCATCCAATCCAGTAATTCTTAAAGTTCTGAGGCCAGTCCCAGCAGAGGCATCGTTAGCACTTGACGAAACCACGCTTAAAGTTTCCGCAGCCGATGCAAAGCCAGTATAAACCCCATCCCCGCCCCAAATATCTTCAGGCAGTCCAGAAGTGTCAACGTCTGGGTTTCTGCCGAATTTATTGACAATTGAGAACCCATCGAACAATCCTTCGGCTATTAAAAGCTCGTCACTTAAGATTTTGCAGATGATTGCATCGGCATCTTGTGAACTTGCTGAATTTAACGGCGAACTGATAATTGGCTGGCTTCCATACATAGTCTGCAATCTAAGGAATGATTGCGCAACAGAACCATTGGTATATCTAACTCTAGCGTATTTTCTAGTAACCGTTAATCGGTGAATTTCATTTTCAGAAGCTCCAACATTGAAAGTTAAGGTAGAATCAACATTTGAAGCATTTGTTGAAAAATCGACGTAAGCTGTGCCGATTTGGTCAGTTAAAGCAGCAACAATTAAACTGCCATATTCTGAAACATCTTCCCACTTACCAGTAAAGCTTTGCCCGCCGCCCAACGCAGTGGCCGTAGAATTCAGAACAGATACGACTCCATTAGGTATAGGCACTAGCGGTTATCCCAAATAGTTACGGTTAACGAAGGATTTGTAGAACCAGTTATATTGGCATAGATTGAGATATATTCATCATTCTCATTGCCATTCCCCATGGGAGCAAGCGGCCACACGCTATTGGCGGTTGCTGAAATAGTGGTTCCGTTAAAATCTTTCATGCCAATTTTTGTGGTTCCATCATCAGGTGAGGCTTGCAATGTTACCGTCCCACTGCCAAACGTAGAGCCGTTAATAAAAGCGGTTCCTTGCCATACAGTAGCGTGCGCTGGGCGTTTTACTTTGCAGATTAGAGTTGCCCCGTCTGCGGTGATAGTAGCTGAATATTTTGCCATAAAATCTCCTAATTGGTTTCTGGTATTACGTTAGCATCAGGCAAGTCCACCTCTGGCAAAGGTGAAATTGTGATTTGGGTTGGTTCGGGTTGAGTCATGGTTCCTGCCGTAGCTCCTATTTGTGGCGAAACATATCGCTTTGGAGTGCTATTTATAGCAGAATCAAGCTCGTTAAAAAATTCTTTTTCCATTTTTCTTATTTTACTTCTATCGCCAGTCTTGAGCATGAATTGCGCCATGCCATTTAGCTTTTCACTAGCTCCGCCAGTTGCTCTAGCCATCACTGGGTTTTCGAGAATCTTTGAAAAAGCGCGCCCCAGCACCCCGCCAGTTCCTGATGTGCTGCGAACCTCTGGGCTATTAAGGGCTTTAGTATAAGCACCCAAATCCTTAGCCAAGCCCTGCAAAGCAGTGTCGTATTGAGGGTCTGACAAATGTGTTTTGTAGAGGTCGTTTTTAGTTATGTCTTTTATTTTTGTTGCAAGTTTCTGCAAGCCAACCGTGCCATCTGGTCTTAGCGATTGCTGATAAGCTCGCATAACAAGCCCTGCGCGGAAATCATTTTGAATTGACGAGCGCGTTACGTCGTCCACGCCCTCCAACATCCTAGATATAACTTGAGATGAAGCATCTTTTCCAGTTACGCCCTTACCAAACGTCATGTTAACAATCTGGCGTGGGGTTAGAGCTTCTTTTTCTACTATATCCTGAAGAATTTTTGACTCGCCAACACGGCGATTTGTGCCGTATTTATTTTTGAACGCAGAATAATTCCTATTAGCTTCAAAAATTGACTGAACCAAATCATCGTCACCAGATTTGAACGCTTCTTTGGTTATAGAATCTAACCAATCGTTGTAAGCGCCCACCATTTTATTAGCAGCAATGCCGGATTGCTTGCCAGCGTTTTCTCTGCCGAATTGGCTAACAGTAGCACTCCATCCCTGTAGTTCTTTGAAGTCTAGCGGCTTGGAGAATTTTCCGCCATTCGCGGGTTTGGTGATTTGTGACAGGATTTTTTGATATTCTTTGATTGGCGCGGCTTCTTTGGTTTTCATGAACACACTAAGCTGTGGGTCTGCATCCACAGCGCTGCTAATTTTAGGAACCAGAGTTTTGTTTGTGTAATCTTTGTATATTTTAGCAGTGGCGATTTTATCGTTTCTAATTTTCATCAAATCAGAAGCCATTTGTTTTTCTTCAGCAAAGCGCTGTTTGAATTTGTCAATACCTTGCAAAAGCAGCGAATCAGCATCATCACCTTCTCCAGTGAGCGACTTAACTACTTTTTCTGTTTCCTGAACAACGCCTTCATCAATTTTTCTCTGCGCTTGCTGTGTGGCCTCACCCAGCATGCCCTGTCTAGCTTCTTCTTGCACGCGTAGCTTATTAACGTCAAATTCCCTTACGCCCTCCGGCAATTTCAATACGCCTTCTTTAGGCTGCTGCACAACAGGTGCGCTTGTGGGTGCGGCTTGGGCTATTGCTCCCTCTTTTTTGGATGTTATCGCTTTTCTTCCGAATTTAGCCGCGATTTTGCTTGTTCTTGCAGCAGCTGCGTCTGCAAGTCTTTGCCCAGCATAACCAAGTAAACCCCCAGCAGCAGCGCCAGCCATGCCGCCCATAGCTGCCGTTTCGAGGCGCGATTCTGGCGAGCCTTCGCCTGCTCCGGCTCCATGAATACTCCCCGATACTCCACCAGCGATTGCGCCTGCCTTAAATGGGTTTGCTGCTGCATAAGTCCTCATTGCATTTGATAATTGTGGTGCCGTCTTAGCCAATCCAGCTCCACCGCCAAAAGCCGATAGTAAAGCCCCGCCCAATTGCCCGCCAAGATAATAGTCTGGGTTGTCTTGTTGAGCTTGTTTTTGTTGTGAGCGAGATAAATTAAGCCCTTCTTCATAGGCTTGTCCAACAGTTTTATCAGTAAATAAAGCAGGCCACGAACCCAAAGCCGCCCCTATTTCATCGCTAAATGGCAATGCTGTTGCTGCACCTTGAATGGTTGAGGCCGTTCTGCTCATTTTTGGAGCGCTACCAGCCAATTCAAACCCATCTGGTAGCGGCGGCACTATTTCAAAGCCTTCGGGAAGCGGAGGGATTGAGCCGTCGTTCATAATGTTTTCAGCCTGCGCGACTTGTGTGCCTTCGCCGAACTGAGTTGGTTGGCCAAGTTTCCCCATAATCGTGTTTATGTAATCACGGGTTTCGGCAGGCGCATTTTGCAAGCCTTTTTCTGTTAGATTCCCAGAGCCCCAGTTATAGGCGGCGAGCATGCTAGGAACGTCACCATCAAACTGCTTTGACAGGTCGCCATACATACGCGCCGCCCCAACCGCACTTTGAAGGGGGTCAAAGGGATTGATTCCGTAAGCCTTAGCTGTTGCTGGCATGAATTGGAAAAGACCTTGCGCGCCTTTAGGCGACACGGCGTTGGGATTGCCAGCGCTTTCCTTAGCCATGACGGCAGAAAGCAACCCAGAAGGTAGGTTGTACTGTTGTTCTAGCTTATCAAGTCCTAATTGTTTGGGGTCTATTGCCATTTTCCGTTTACTAATCTTAGGGTTTGACCGGTCTGTGGATTGATTGCTGTTTTTACTGGCTGTTTTGGAGCGAATTGTTCTTCAATTTTGGACGCCGTATCTCCAGTACCGAATTGCTTGCTAAACGTCTTAACTGCATCCATCGCAGTTTCATAGCTGCCCCCAAGATTGCCCAAAGCACTTAGATAGAATTGTAATTCTTGGTTAGAGTTTAGTTCTTGCCCAGTCATGCCCGCAGCTTTCTTCATTGCAGCCAACAGAAGTGGGCGTTTGTTTTGAATCTTATCGCGCTCAGTCTGGTTGCTTGTGCCGAAAGCCCTGCCCAATGTTTGGCCACCCGGTATCACCGTTGTATCGGTAAATGGTAACTGGACGCCCTCAGTTGCTGAGATTCTGTCGAACAAATTACCTAGTGCGTTTTTTTCTGGAGAAACGACAGCGTTACTTTCTTTGAGTTTATCCCAAGATGCTTTGTAATCCTGTAAGACTTTTTCTAAAGTTTCCTTACCAGCGTCTTTGGTTTTTATTTCTTGCTCGAATTTTTTTTCTTCAATGGTGGGCTCTGAATAAACAACTTTAGGAGCAACATCTGGCATATTGGGGTTATATTCGACAATCTTTCCGCCGATAGTCGTAGTTTTAGGTGCAGTAAGTTCTGCAAACTTACTTAAATAAGACGGGTCAACGCCCGCTAAGCCGCCATATAAACCAGCCATTCCGCCTTGTGGGTTTTTAGCCCAGTTAGTTAAAGCGGATTGCACTTGCTGCTGCTTTTGCAGCTCCATTAATTGTGCTTGCATTTGCAATTTTTGCATTTCACGTTGTGGGTTCATGGAATTGCTAAATCTCTGCAACGCGTTAGGCGTTCCATCTTCGTTAGGGCTTACAGATGCTAATAAATCTAACAGGCTCATGCTCTACCTTCTAAAATCTTTTTGAGTTGCATTCTGTATTCGTATTGTGGGTCTAGTCTGTTGCCCAATTGCGTCAACATACTTGGTTGCGCTGGTCTTACGGGGCCTTGAACGCCTTTTGGTAGCGTCTCCGCAGGCTTATCAAAAAAAGAACCCAACATCTGTAATAAAGCGCTTGGAGAAATTCCACCGCTTGATTGTTGCGGCAGATTAATCTCAGGAGCTTGCGCAGCCTGAGGGGTTATGCGGTTCTTTTGCATATATTGTTGCAGTAATTGTGCTTGTTGTTCGCTTAACATAAATTACCCAAACAATGACATGATGCCTTGCGAGCTGCTTTGCTTGCTCGAAGAGGTTGAACTTCCTTCTGCGGTTGGCAGAATACCTAATGCGGTGGCAAACTGCTGCAACGCCACCAACGGGGCAGTTGATTGCTGCATTGCGAGTTGTCTTTGGTTTGCGCCTGCGCCCAATTGTGCTTGTGCGTCTTGTTGACGAAGCTGCGGTAAAGTATTTAGAGCGTTCTGTAATGCTGTGTTATAAGCATCTCTTTTGAAACCACCGATTTGGTTTAGTCTGCTTAAATCAATATCATTCGCACCAAGCATTTGACGGTTTGAGCCCATTTGCCCAGCTTCGGTTAAGGCTTGCTTCAAAATACTGTAATCCCCACCCGCTTGGCGGTTAATTTCACCAATCACGTATTCATCAAAAGGATTCATTTGCATGCCAACATCCGCACCGATGGTTTGTTGGGTTGGAGTAAATCCCGCATCAATAGCGCCGTAAGCCTTGGTTTCCCCAGCCGTTTGCCCCATAGGGGTGTACATCTGCGTTAGATTGTTTGACTTAAGCAAATCTTGTAATTGCGTACCGTATTGAGTGTAAGCGCCTTGTATCTCTGAAGGCAAAGCATTGAAGCCACCAGATTGCGCTGATGAGCTACCTTCCGAGCCACCTAATAAACTTTTGAAAAAACCCATCACCAAGCTCCTAAAGTAATTCGACGCCATGCCGCGCCAGCGTTATCAACCAGCAAATACAAGTAATTTGCATCATAATTAAAATCACCAATCTTGTCACTAGCAGAAACATCATTTGATGCTGTGGGTATCTTGCCAACTTTTCTTCCGCGCATGTAAATGTTGGGAAGGTTGGTGTAGTCTCCGATGTCGTCTCTGCGTATGCGTGATACATCGTTTATCCAGCGCTTCACGCCTTCTAAATCTGGCTTGAATGTGGTAGGGTAAGATTGCGTAGCCATTAGTTATTCCCCCCAGCCTGCACTTCTTCCATCCATGCACCCTGCTGCCAGTATCCATCCAAATCAGAACTGCCAAACGTGTATTGACAGAATCTTCCGTTGGTTAAAATAGGAATGCGTGGTTGGGTTGGCGTGACGGTGTATGTATTATCTGAGGTTTTTTGCGTGCTTTGCGGCCATTGATAGTTGTTAACTTGAATAGATATATTCCCAGTCTGAATGCTATCGGGTATCAAAGCCACTTCCGTGGTGGTTTTTTTACCCATCACGTTTCTTAAATTGGTTTTTAGGCTCCACGTCATAGGTAAATTATCTGCGTTAAGTCCGTATTCGTGCTTGTAAAGCGTTCCTTCGTCATTGGAATCCGTATAAATAAGACGTGGATTGCCTAAAAGAGCGTTAGGAATTTCTGCGGCGGTTCTTTCGAACGTATCTGGCATCCATGTGTAATCATCCAAGCCAACCCTAACAACCGAATCGGGGTCTAAACTGCTTGCGGACGGGTAATGCCACCATATCTCATTGTAATCAGCGTTATACCAGCAGAAAACCTTACTTTTTTGCGCAATGTTAAAATCAGCAAACACATACTCTAGTAATGTGCATTGTGGGTCAGTATTTGAAGGCATAACCTTTACCGTCGCGCCGTCCCACATATAAAAATTACGGTGCCCCATCCAATACGCGACGTTATTCACACACACTCCTGCTAGGGGAGCGGTCATACCTATAGCTGGGTCGAGCATTTTAATTTCCCATACCAACGGATTGCCAATGTATCGCATGGTTCGCGTTTGATTTTCGGTAAAAATCAAATTCAACCCCTGAACTGGTATATGACCGATGAATCGTCCTGCATTTTCTATGATATCTTCAAAAACTTGGTTTTCAGATGACGCAACCCACTGTGTAAAATCACCTTGGTCTGATGCAAAGATTTTATTCTCAATTCCACCTGCGCCGAAAGTAACAACGATTGAATCGCTAACAAAAGTATAATTTATCGCGGCTGGAGCACCCGATATAGCTACAGGAGCCACGTCTGTATCCCCATCCCATTGGTATAAACTACCTTGATTGCCGGGCGTCATGATAATTTCATCACCAAACTTATCACAAAACCATATTCTTGGGTATCTCTTGGCGTTGCTTGATAGCTTGGGAACGCCGTATAACCCGACACCATATAACCCCATGCCATAACCTTGGCCGAATGATTCGTCTCTTGCGCCTTCGGGTAACTGTTTAGCGTATGTCGTTGAAGCTCCACCCCCACCAGATACGGATGAGCTTGCCGTTCCGTCAGTCATTACATCAAACGTTCCCGCCGTGATGTTTCTAACGATATGCTCTACGTTTATATCTGCCGCAACTATCCCACCAGTATTAGCGGCGCTTGTCAGTTTTACTCTATCACCATTAGCTTGACCGTGAGAAGCTGCTGTGACCGTAATTAAGCCCGATGTGCGTATGACCGAAGCGCCACCGCCAGTTGCTGAGCTGGACGCAGTAGTCCCCACTCTGATGGTGAAGCTCCCAACGCCGACACTTCTAATGATGTGATTTGTGTTTATCGCAGCAGCAAGAATCCCCCCAACTCCAGATGCTCCGCTTAACGTGATAACATCGCCAGATATATAATCGGAGGCGTTAGCGTCAGCGATGGTCAGTGTGTTGCTACCGTTCACTGTGGTAATCGGGTTATTAGCTAAGGTGTCGTAGTTTGTAGCTAAGCTGTTGGCTATTGTTGTGGTAGTAGTAAGTAACGGGGTGACGTTTATTAATCTAGACCCACGCAGCGAATAGAGATATTCATGCGTTCCGATGATGGTTTGGGTTATGCCATTAATCAGGCTGCTGTAAATTGTTCTTGTTGCTCCCTGAATACCATTAAACGAAGTCAGGTTAACAGAAGCCCAGCCACCTATTTTCCTAGCAAAGCCGTTTACAAATCTAATCTTATCAGAAAACGTCCAATGCTTTGTCGCAAGTTGTGTCTTATCCGTTGGTGGCTGGACACCAGCCACGCAATCAATAGGATTAAACTGCGCAACAGTCGTGCTCACGTTTTAATAATATAATTCAAGATAATAGTTGGTTGGACGTTATTATGAGCGTCGTTAGAGCCAGTGTTGTTTACGGTGATAGTTCCTGAAACAGAAGCAATGGCCACGGTTATGCTTGTTAATTGCGAAACATTGTTCACGCCTCTTTGTAAGAAAATATTACTGGTTGTGGCTGTGTTGCTAAGCGTTAGAACGCTTGGGTCTAAGGTGCTGCTGCTATTGTTTGCAGTGTTAATCGAGAACGAACCGCTACCAGAACCAGAACCAATTGAAGCTGTGTGTGAGTGTGTCGCTAATTCACCAGTTGTTAACACGTGAGATTGTGAACCACCAGCCGCACCGAGAATATCCCCATCCACGCCACCAGATAAACCAGTCAAGCGATTTGCAGACGAACCACCCATGTCATCTTTGCCAGCAACAACCCTGCCGCGCAAATCTGGAAGGTTGAATGTTGTGGAGCCGTCACCAGAGCCGTATGTTGTGGATATAATGGCGAAAAGAGCCGAGTATGTCGTCCTACTAACGGCTTGGCCAAAGCATAATAGATAACCAGAAGGAGCAGTTGCCCCAGCATAGGGGAAAACCGAAGCCGTTGGAACGTTCGTGCCCGATGCCGATGTAGCAGCGAAAATTGCGGCATCAATAATGTCCATGCCGTCGTTTAATTCACCACCCCATAAATCTTCGTCTACAGGGTCGTTTACTGATGGCTTTGGTATGAGGTAGTTGGTGGTGTATGTAACCATATTATAATCCGTTTGCGTGTTTGTGTTCCCAAAGCATAAAAGTCGAATCCTGCGGTTTTAAGCGAGGGTCAGACTGCATGGGTTTTCCAGCTATCTGAGCCCGTCGCTTCCAAAGTTTATACGGGTCGGGAAGGTGCTCTGGTTTAATCCTGCCAACATCTTCCCCGTTTTTATTCAAGCGAATGTAAAACTCGCCGTCCCAATAAAACTTTGTTTCACCGTATGCGTCACACACTAGCTGCATCCAACATATCCCCCAGTTGCTCTTGAGTGAGTGCGTCAGATAATTGCGCTTCTAAAGCCTCAACCAACTGTAATGCACCACTGGCTTGGTGGTAGAGGGCTAAACCCTGAGCTTGCTGCTCTAGTAAAGCCCTCTTATTGTCTGCTAATGTCCCCCTTGTGATTTCCATTAGTTAGCTCCTATTCGTTGCTGCGTCGGTGCACATTACGTAGTAAGGCGTACCGTTTGAACCAAGAATGCGGATAGATTGTGTCATGGTCTGAGTCGTATGTGCGGCAAAAATCGAACCGTTAGCTGGAGCTGGGATAGTCATGAGGTTAGCCCATAACTTAGTGTTGGAGTTCGTAACGCGAATACACGAAGCACCGCCCGGAACCGTTGCACCGTTGTCAAAATCAGAATCCAATTGGATAGCTGCAAGTGTACCGCCTGCGTTCGTACCTGCACCCAATGATAACGTGAATCGAGCAGCGTTACCTGCGCCCGATACAGCACCCGAAGCACCCGTTACACCGAGAGATACGTGCGCGCCGTTCACCGTGCCACCAGTTGCTGCGGTCACGTTGTTTACAATACCGTAAAAACGTCCGACTTCGCCAGAACCACCTGCGCCTGAGAAATACAGACGAGCGTTAATCGTGCGAGCATCGCCCGAAGTGGCCGTGCTTTCCGTGAAAAGACCAATCGCGTTAGTGTTTGCGGTTGTGCCCAACTGATAGCGAGTGGTGGTCGTGCCCGCACCAAGCATTTTAGCGCTGTTGGTTGGGGTAAAGTTTAGCTTGTCTAGCGTAAGACGCTGGATTCCGCCTTTGGTTTCATTAGTCATTATAAGCTCCTATAAATATGTATGAAGGGATAGATAGCCCGGCGAGTTGACCTTCATATTCATCACGCCTAGGTTTTTGTATTCGTCCATTGCGGCCGCTCTGTAGTAAGCTTCCATCTTATCGTCCTGTCTGAGTTCGGCATGCAAGTTAGCCAGCGCCCAAAGCTCTAAGAGTCTAGCAGCATTGTCGGTAAAATCGTTTGTGTCGCTATTTGCTTGTAAATCTGAGTATTCTTTGAGGTAGTAAACCCGCAAAGTGTAGTCTTGGTCTGGGATGAAATAGCAAAAATAGTCCCCAGCCTTCACGGTGTAAATATACGGCAAGCCATTGCCAGCCGTTAAATAAACATTGTCATAGTCCCTTGGGTTCTTTTTAATGAGCGGCCAACGCATGGAACCGTAAGCGATAACAAATCCATCATTTAGGCCAATCTCAACCAGAAAATCATCTGGCAATGGCATTAACGGGTCGCTCTGCGTTAAAGTCAAATCCTCAGAAGCGGTATTAAACCAGAATCTTTTGTATTTCCAATAACGCAGAGCGTCGTTAATAGCTGCGGCCACGCTTGAAGTAGAAACAGCCGTACCGTTAGGGTCTAACAACCGTTCCGATATATAAGTCTGCATCTGTCCAAACGTGGCCATTATAACATTAACCGTTGTTAACGTTACCAGCTTGTAGGCTGTCGTAAGCTACCGAGAATTGGAACTCGATAGCAGCTTCAGCATCAGCGTTTGCGGTGTCAATCTCAACCGCAATCCAACCATCAGCTTCAGCAACGAACGTAAGGCCGTCTTTTTCGTCTACAGTGACAAAACCACCAGACTGGGCAGAAGCAGAAGCCGAAGCCCATGCGTCTACGTTGTTGGTGTAAGTCGTGTTGTCATCGTAGATATAACCAAGGTTAATCGTGGTAGTAGCGCCACCAAAGTTGCCAGCATACACCGACTTATCGTCGAAGTGGAAGCGTGCGCCTTTGTTGAATGGCGTAAGACCAACGAACTGGCCGTCAGTAGCCGTAGCTGGTACGGTTACGCTGCCAGCGATGATACGAGCCGCACCTGAGCGGTCACATTTGACCTTCAGGTAGTCCGTGTCATCACCTTGGAATTGAGTTGGGTAGTAATTAGGCGTAGTCATGGTTTCCTCCTAGTTATGCGTGCGAAGCCGCGTAGGTTGAAATCACGAACGTACCAACATCCTCGCCATTGCTTGGAACGGTTTTCTTCAGACCGTAAATCATACGGCCTTCGATACCTTTGTAGTAGTCGTAGTCTTTCAACTGGTTGAAGAAACGTAGCGGAGCGTCGGAATCCGTAAGCTTTGCAGCAAACGGTGAAGCCCACGTAAGAGCGTCCTTACCCAACAGAACCGCACGGCGAACCGTGGTGATAACTGCCGAAGTATCGGAACGCTGGCCGTATGCCACGCGCTGAGCTTGCCAGATACGAACGTTCTGGTACATGCCGAGGTACTGCATACCATCACGCATCGAGCTTTCAAGGGTGTTTTCTTTGCCACCAGTGATTTGCGCGAGGTTGATGTTGTACCATTGGATTTTACCAGTCGAGTCTTGGCGAAGGTCAACTGCTTGCTCAGGCGAAACGAACAGGTCATAACCACCGTTAACCATGCCGATAGGCTGGTTGCTGAGGTAGATTTTTTCCAATGCGTAGTCGATGAGGTCAAGCGACATTTTATCCGACGAGGTCAACGCTTGGTCTGTTGCAGCAGCGCCCGCACGAATGATGCGGTTCGTTGATGGAGCAACAGGAGTGTTGTGGCCTTGTACGAACAATTTGTTAGTGCCGCTCCAAGTCGTACCGTTCAAGGTAAACGAAGTTGGGTTAGCGCCAGCAGCTTGGTAGAAGAAAGACGTATCCAAGAGTTCACCATGACGAGCAGGAATCAATTTCGACGCCTGTTGCGCAAAGTTCACGTTGGTACGCTGTTGTTCAATCGTACTGTCGTTAGGGTTAAGAACACCGACGCGGGTGGTGTTCATGGCAATCTGATAGTTACCCAAGTTAAGGGCTTCTTCGTTGCCATCGAGTGTGCCACCTTCACCAACTGGGATACCAGTCAGTTTGTTGGTGTAGTCATAGGTGAGGTTATCACCGCGAGCGTCTCTGCCAATGAATTCATCAGCGAAGTGGATAAGGCCTTGTTTAGCCGCGTAACCGTAAACGGTTGCAGCGCCCATGTTCAGCCATCCCTTGAGAGCCCAACGTTTGACGGTAAGCGCGTTACCAGTCAACATTTGAGTTGTAGCCATAAATGCTCCAAAAGAGTTGTTAAAATGAATAAACAACCGCTAGAACACAGTTATAGCACTGGATAGCTTCTACGTTTTAGAGCGCGTGACCGCTTTTAGCAGTAGGTGCACTTTGCACGAAGCACTAGCTTAAAGCCCTAGAGGCATCCACGAGTGTGGTCTGATGATATTATAGCAGCTACTCGCTAAACGCAAGTTTAATTATGCGCTTTCTGATTCTAGTCTTGCCCAGTCGCTCTCGCTTAACTTCATGCGGTCAGCGTTGGACATTTTAAGAAACTCGTCAGCACCAACAAATGCTTTACCGTTACCGCCGTTGTTGTGCATGCCAGATGACTTCTGTTTGTTCTTTGCCAATGTGTCTAGATTGGGTTTTTTAATCTCAATCTTTGGTTTTTCTTCCTGTTTTTTGTAACCCATCTGGTGGGCTAATTCATAAATAGCTTGACCGGGGTGTTTCTTCTGTTGCAGGGCTCTTGCAGCTTGTTCAGCGTACTTGTAAAGTGTCTTTTGTGCCAGTTCCGCCTGCGTAAGATTGGGTTCTAGTACTTTAATGCTCGCAGCAATGATTGCCTTGGCGTGATTAGATGCCGCTTGGTAGTCGGGGAAAGCTTGCTCGGCCTCCGCTTCATACGCGCGCAGCTCATTAAACGCCGCTTCTCTCTGTTGTTCTAGGAGTCTAGCTTCTTCTTGTTGTTCTTGCCATGCCTTAAGCTCTGCAAGCTCGGCTTTGGTTGCTTCGAGGTTGTGCTCAATGAAGCCCTCGTAGTTTTCTTCCTTGGCAGGGGCTTTTGGCTCTTCCTTAGCGGCTTTGAGTGCTTCGATTTCTTTCTGGGCTTGTCTTAGTTTGTACCAAGCAGTTGCTTCTGGCAGGTTTTCATCAACCTTAAGCTCTACTTTTTTAGGTTCTTCTTTAGCAACTTCTTTAGCTGGCTCTTCTGCTTTTTCGTCAACAACGGTTTCCCCACCATCGTCATTTCCATCTTCGGACTCGGCAGATTCAGAGTCACTAGCTTCACTTTCATCATCTTCCACCTCTACAGTTTCACCCTGCTCAGCCGCAAGCGCGTCAAGTTTTGCGATTTCTTCTTCTAAAATTGTAGTCATGGTAGCCCCCTTAAATGTTTACGTTGGTATTGCCGCCATCCCTTACTAGTATGGCAGTTTCAACTTCTGTGCGGCGCGTTTCAGCGTCCTTATATTGAGCTTCCTCTAAGGTCTTAACCGTTGAGGCCGCTTTGCTTTCCGTATCTGCTTGTACTTGAGGTATTCTTGCTCTGTCAAGCTCTGCTCTTGCCAACTTGGCGGCAATGTCTGCGCGGTTGGTTTCGCTTGAAAGCACTTGGACTTGCTGTTTGAGGGTTTCATATTCTTGTGGGTCAATTTGCTGTTGACCAGTGAGCGCCTCGATAATGTCTTTCTTATCTTCTGCGTCGATGTTGAGGGACTTAACAGCAACAGCGTAAATCTTCATAGCGCCATTAGGATTCATGGGGGCTACTTTATCGCCAATAGTTGAAATCATTTCGGCGGTTTCTTGTTTATCCTCTGGGCTTTGCGGCGCTTCTTGGATGCTAATTCCATACTCACACATAAACGGCTGCTGTGATAGTTCTTGGGTTGAATAGTTACCATCGTCATCGCCCAATTCAATTAAAGCGCCTTCGTTGTTCTCACTCCATACGCGAATGTAATCCAACATTAAACGGGCGTTCATTTTTTGATAAAGGGTAATGGAGTCGAAATACTTTGCTAATGTAGAAACTACTTGACGGATTCTGCGGCGGTATAAAATGCCAGTTTCCTGCTTATTTTCCTGCGAGCCCAAGAACGATTTATCCACACCAGCAGAGTCAGCAATAGATTGGTCAGTAAGAATGAGGATGTTATCCAATCCCGTGGTTGGGATGTTCTGCGCTTTGGGCATAATCTTGCCACCAGATATGGCGCCTTCCTCAACCTCAATCACCGAGTTAGTGGCAGCGTATTTGCTTTCAAACTCTTGAATATCCTCAACAGCTCCCTTCTCCACCATCACGCCACCTTTGCTGTTTGATGCGATGGTAAACATCAACTCAGTCAAGGCTTTGTTGTAGTAAAGCTGCGGGTTCATCATACTGTTAACCATGCCAACCCATAGCTTCTGAATTGGGTTGTATGTTCCAGTCTTAACTTGAATCGAGAAATCTTTTTGGCACACTGATGAGTAAGCTTTGAAAACCGTCTTGCCCGATATAATCGCGGTGAAGTATCTCTTGCGGATAAATTCAACTGGTTGGATGTACTTACCAAATATCTCAACCAGTTTGTTTTTAATCTTGCCGTCGAACGTCAGAGTTTCAGCCGTTGGGTCGAAGGTGAACATATCCTCGAATCCCGTGTTATATTCCTCGGCAATGGCTTTCATTTGCAAGGTAGCAAGCTGCACTGCCTCAGGATTATTGAACGAGTATATAGGATTGTTAGCTTGGTAATACTTTTCGTATTCAAACCATTGATAATTATAAACCCTTACCAGCTCTTCGGCTTTATTTGCCCATTCTAGTGAGTTACCATAGCTAACCTTGTCGTATCTGCCACCGTATGGGTCGTAATAGTAATTATCATCATTATCATTGGGGACGGCCTCGCCAAATTCGTTCTTCTTGCTGTCAGGGAATAACGCTAGGGCATCTTCAATATCGTAGTCCTGCCAATAGCCAATCCATCGAGCATCTGAAAGGTTCTTCCTACGTGACGTAGCATCCCAGAACATGCACATCGGGTCTAGGCGCTGCATCAATATCTCGCCGTTAGGCGTGGTGGTTGAGTTCCCAATAATGTAACTAATATCAGTTTCCACGCCGCCATAGCCGTTAATGACCATGTCTTGGTCTTGCTCGCTCTCTAGCTGGTCAGCGTTGGCGTTGGCTCTTACGTATTTACTAACAGCGTTAGCATGTTCTGAGTAAGCTTCTTGCTTTGCAGCAAAAGGAATACGGGCAACGTATTTAGCAATTCTGCGATTCTGCGCCATGAACCCAGCAACAGCATCCACAAACGGCATAACTTTGTTGAACTGGATAAGAGCGCGCTTCTTTTCACCGCGTGGGTTTTGGTATTGCAAATAATCTAGGTATGACATTGAATCACCAGTGTAGAACTGCTGGCACATTCTTGTGTTATCCCATTGACGCGAAAGGGCTTGCTTGCTAAGCTTAAGGTGTTTCTTAAATTGTTGTGCTATTTGGGTATCTGATTTCATACTCTACCAATTCAACCAAGCCTCACGCGGCTCTTTGCTTTCTATATTATAGCTTGATTTTTTGACATGTCTAGGAAATACAGCGCCCATGTCATAGATGCGGGATATCGAGTCCAGCATATCATCAAACCTTGCGCGTGGGAATGTGGCCATTTCAGAGTCGCGCAGCTCTTTAACCAAGTCAAACGTTCTGCCTTCCGAGTCCGTGTACATCAACGTAGCAGGGAACCACCAGTTACCTTTTTGCAAATCAGGTATCAATCTACGGATGCGCTCTTCTTTAGGCATCTGGCCGCCTAATTCAATGAGTGGGAATCTGTAGCCCTCCTCATCCATTTTCTTTTTAGCGTAATGCGTATCATTCATTAAGCCGTATTTTTCATAACCAACTCTAGGGGGTTTGCCACATATGTCATTCCATTTACGGTGCAGGATAAATAACATATCCACACGCTCGGTTGGGTTGAGCCTGTCCCTTACCATGTCCAGAAGGTAATAATTGTTATCAGGAGCTAGCCCAACAACCGCAAAGGACGACCAGTCGGACGCTTTCTTTTTCTTCTTGTTGGTTTCATCACCACCAGCAGCATCAACCATTATCATCACGTTCATGGTCTTTGGTTTTACCGAACCGTTGGGATAATACTGCAACCACTCAGGCATAAACTCACCACCACCCACAGGGACTGGCTCTTGTAACATCTGCCCTGCGTAGTTGTAAGGCGTCATGTCCAACAAGGTTTGGTCTAGAATCTCACGGCTTAGTCTGGTTGGGAACAATAAGTCACCAGCTTCCATGCCCCATTCCATATCGTTTAATTTGATGTGTACGGCAGTCTTTGCTTCTGCTGGCAGCTTTAATAAATGATAGCCGCCATCTTTTATTAGATGCCCCGTTGGGTCGTCATCATGCACCCTTTGCATAATCATGATGAAACGCCCAGTTCGCTTGTCATTAAATCGGCTAAACATAGTGGTGCGGATGTTTTGATTGGTGCTTGACCTAATCGTTTCGGACATTGCTTCCATTGGTTTCAATGGGTCATCCACGAGAATGTAATCACCGCCCAATCCAGTCAAAGGACTTAACGCAGTGGCAGCATAGTATTGCCCGCGCTGCGTAGTTTCAAAGTGCGTGTTCCTATCCAATTCGGATGCGATGCGAGTGGCGGGGAACATGTCTAGATAGAACGGGTCTTTCATTATCCTGCGGCACGCCATAGCGTTTTGTTCCGTGACCTCGTAACCATAGGACGTGGAGATAAACTTAGCGTTAGGGGTTTTACCTAGAACCCAAGCGGGGAAAGCTCTAGCTACCAGATAAGACTTAAGACAGCGCGGCGGCAGGTTGATGATAAGCCTAGGCAACTCACCTCTAAATGAAGCTTCAAGGTGCTCCGCTATGCAGCCTATATGCCAGTTCTGTTCGTAAGTAACGCCCGGCTCAACAGCCTCAAATGCTTTCATGGCAAACGCATCAAACGATTGCCTGCAAGCAGCCTGTAGGGCTTCCTTAGTCATCAACGCTCATGCTTACAAACGGACTAAACATCGCTTCCTGCAGCCCCTCAGCCTCAACTCTCTTGCATAGGTTATGGATGTTCATGCTAATAGCAATATGAATGTCACCATACCATCTCTCTGGACTGTGTGGCCATGTAACAGGGGGAGGGGGGAACTTGAATGACATTTCCATTATTCCATTATCCTTCTCGCACAATCTAATACAACACGCGGCGGCATCCTCATGGTTCCAGTATCGGATTTGTCGCCGTATTTCATAACCCATTCACCGTTATCCGTCACATCAAAATGCAAACCCAAAGCGACATAGGGCGCAATCATCTTTTGTATCACCGCCAGTTCTGTAATCTTTGATGGAGCCTTAACCCTCAAGCGCTGGTCTTGTGGCGCTTCTACTTTAGGCAGTTCGGGCTTAGGCATCATCTCGGTTTGACGTAGCGCAATCTTCTGTCTTAGTGAAGCATGGTCATCACTGAACGACCATTTAACACCCATTGACTGCGCTAGCCCCCTTAAATGCGTCAGCGATTGTTTAGTATTCTGCCCCACAGCGATGGCTCCTTAGCGGATTCAATCTGAGCAATATGCGAGCGCAAGCTTTCAATAAGCGCGTCCTTCTCAGTTAGCTGCTCTTGCCAATATAGCATGGCTTCACTGAACGCCTGTTTAGTTATATGCACCGCCTCGGGCAATCTGCATTTCGTATCGCCTAGCTCACCTAGAGATTTGTTGGCTAGGTCTGTGAAATATTGAGCGTCCATTAGCCCAACACTGGAGTTTTGCTTGCTTCAAACTCCCCTTGTATAACGGCAGGGAATCTAGCGTTAGCCACTTCACCCGCTTTAATCTTCAGCCATTTAAGAGCAACCGACATGCTACCAGAATCCTCTGCTGGGCCGTTCTTAATATGCCATGTCTTTGCGTTACTTGTGGTGGCGTTGCCATCTTCATCATAGAACGCAATCTTGAGCCTCCCCTTAAGCGGTGCCAGCGCTTCAAGCACTTCATCAACGGTCAACCAAACAGTTTCATTGCTCACCAACTTAGGCGCTCTGCCTTGCTCGGTTCCGTTTTTATTCAGCTCGTTCAACAACTGCGGATGTGTAGCAATGGTAATACGGGTAATTAAACCCTCTTTGCTTTCACCCTTGACGCCGCCCAGTCCTAAACTAGACGCCATCTCCCTCAGTTCGTTCATCTTCTTCGAGTGTAGGTTTTGCATGTTTAGTCCCCCTTGTTTTGATGTAATGCTCTAACACGGCCTCGTCATTCGTGCTTAGGATTGATATAGCACCGCCGTCTTTACCTGTCAATTCTTGGACACTGGTTTCCTTCCACCCAGCTCTAGTCTTCATCCAGAAGATAAGCGAAGGCGTATCACCGCTTAAAGCTTTGCGGAACAGTGCGCCACCTATCTGCGTGTTAGCCTTAGTTCTGGCGTTGTCTAACTCGTCACGGTAATACTTCGCCAACGTGTCAACGCAGATGCCTAAAACGCGGGCAATATCCTCTTGCGGGATGCCCAAAGCAGACATTGACTCAACCTTATCCCTGCTAGCTTTATCCGGCTCGTGCGACGGCATTACCATTGCTTGCCTCCGTGAATGTTAAACCAGTGTCTGCGTGGACGGCTTGCTTACCAGTGAAGTCTTGCCAGCGCTTAATAATGACGTCAACATATTTAGGGTCGAGTTCCATCATCCTACAGGCGCGCTGTGTCTTCTCACAGGCTATTAGGGTGGAGCCAGAGCCGCCAAATAGGTCGAGGACTACCCCGCCGCTTGGTGAGGCAATCAGCACTTGATTCTCAATCAATGCCACCGGCTTCATAGTTGGGTGCGGAGTACTATTCTCACGGCCATATTCCATGCAGCGCGAATAGTTCGCTTCCTTCACGCCATTATTCCAGTGCGCCCCCTTGCGGAAGTAAAGAAGATACTCGACGTCTGGTCTGTGCTGGCCACCTAGAGGCAACGCGTTTGGCTTTTTCCAAAATAAGATGTTGAAGCTGAAGCCATTGGTTAAACCCCATTGTAAATAGTCAGGAACCAAGTCTTTGTTGCAGAATATGTAAGCGTTCATCTTTGCCTTATTAAATACGGTCGGCAGCATGGCAAGAAAGGCCACTGGGTCAAACTCGCACAAGTGCTTTATGGCTTCGCCTAACTTAGCAGCAGAGCGACCTATTGGCTGGTTGCTGCCACCAGTTGCATCCATGCGGTAAGGCGGGTCAGTGAACACCATATCCGCCTTCACACCATCCATCAGCTTCTCAACAGCATCAATGCTCGTGCTATCCCCACACATCACCCGATGATTGCCCAGCAGCCACACATCACCAAGCACGCTCACGGGCGTTTCAGGCGCTTCTGGCACATCGTCCTCATCGGTCAAGCCTTGGATAACCTCAGGCGTTAGAAGCCCAGCCACCTCGTCGCTATTAAATCCCGTTAAGTCGAGATTAAACCCAGCATCAGCCAGCGCAGCAAACTCCGTTGAAAGCATGTCGTTGTCCCAACCAGAGTTTAGCGCCAGCTTGTTATCCGCTATTACATAGGCCCGCTTCTGGGGTTCAGTCCACCCATCAGCTATTAAGCATGGAACCTCATCCAACCCAAGCTTTTTAGCGGCCAGCAATCGACCATGACCAGCGATGATGCTCCCGTCACCGTCAATTAACAGTGGGTTAGTAAACCCCCACTCCCTAATAGATGCGGCTATTTGCGCCACCTGCTCATCAGAATGCGTGCGGCTGTTTCTAGCGTAAGGGATAAGTGAAGCCACTGATTTTCTTACAGGATTATCAGCTGGCCACTTTATAGTCCCGATTTTAGAGCTTTTCACTTATTCCCCACTGCAATCTGAACGCTCGTTCATTGACCTACCTACAAACACTCACTGGTGTGCAGCTACCATTGCTACATACGTAAACCCATGAGCATGCTGCATAAGCTAGCGATGGGATGGTGAGAAGTGCTATAATGGTTACTAGTTTCATTTACTTGCCTTTGCCACCTTTGCCGGGTTTCTTTTTACCACCACAAGCCATTGTCTGCCTCCTAATTTCCATAAATGAGAATATTGCACTAGCAACTATCATAAGACTGAATATAGCAATTAGCAATATGTCTGTATTGTCCATAACGTGCCTTTTGTGTGTAGCGACCACTAACAACACGGGGATGGTCACAATGATATGCGACATAAGATAAATGTAGCCGCTACACAGTGGAATTATAAATGATTGATTGGGAATTGCAAGTGGTTAATCACTCCCCCAACACGCTGTTGATTGAGGTGAGGGCATCGTGAGCTATGATGTATTGCTCATGGAACTGACCACAATAATAATCATTATCAGTTGGTGGTAGGCCGTCCTTAATTTTCTCCAAAGCCCATCTCGCCTTGATGAGTGCTGCTTCGAGAAGTGAGGTGTGGCGAGTGTTCCATACTTCAAAAGTCATATGCTTATGACCGTAATTAGATTCTCCTAGGCCGTTCTTTATCAGGCGACTGGAACCGAGAGGGCACTTCTCATTGCCACAATACGCCGTATGGGGGATAGCGTGCCTGCTGACCACTGGCGGTTTCCCACAAAACGGGCAATCCTTTAGCTTACTTTCCATCGCTGGCCTCCGTAGGTGTAAATATATTGGTAGACAGCTCTCTCAATATTCGTTTGCGCTGCTTTTCTTTGCTACGCGTTAAAAAATAAATGATTTTAGCCATAGCGCCACGCGGATGATAGGGCGCTAGTGGAAAGGCTACCGAATACTCTTTATACTCGTAATCAGTCATTATCAGCCTCCGTAGGTGGGGTGGGTAATGGCATCCAATGAGTGGGGTTTAGTTTATGTATGCCTCTTGCATATACAGGCCACCATGCATCTTCGTAATCACAATACCAAGCTGCTGTGGCAGTATCAGAATCGGGATAACAGACTAGAATAGTCTCCATTTTAGGCGCACTTTCGATACTTTGCCACTCCCGCACCTCCTTGCTATTGGATATAGCGGATAGGGCTGCTCTAGCCTTGTCGTATGGGTTAGCGCATGATGCCGAAATAGCCTCACTTACCGCCTCAACCGTCTCTTCGCTCCATGTGGCCATCACGCCCTCCCATCATTATTCCACAACGTACTATGCTCGCTTGTGGCGGTGTAATCGTTGGCAGCTTCTTTGTCGTTCTCGAACCACACGGCTAGGTCTTTGTTAGCCTCGCGGATAATCTCGGCGCTAAGTTCCAAATCGTTGCTATCCGTAACGATTACCAGTTCTACAGGGTCGCGCAATGTATCAGTGCGTTCGCCTTGCCAGTCTCCGATATGGGTTAGCAGGTCATCCCATGATTCTGCTTCGAAGGTGCCGCCTGTGGTTGTGAAAGCTGTTAACATGTTAGGCCTCCCCGCGTGCTTTGGCGAGTGCCGCTTGGATTTCTTCTCGCATAGAGGCTGACATTGAACAGCGCCCCAACGCTTCTTTCAGCGCGGTAACCAAATCGTAGTGTGCGTTCACGGCGGTTATAATAAAAGCTGCATCGCGGGATGCTTGAGGAGTATGTGGCAAGGTGACTATATGGGGGCATTTGTCGTCACCCTTCTCATAAGTAGATTCTTTTGGGTCACGGGCAATAATACCAAATCGATAGTTACTTACTTTCCAAGGTGTCGGCGTGTGCTGTTTCATGTTACGCTCCTACCACATTTAAATTGCACTCATCTCCAGCTACAATCCAAGCCTGAATTTTATCACGCAGCTCGGTTTCGCTATAATTTCCCAAAACATCAAAACCACCAAGAGCCGCAAGCAACTCTTCGTTGTCAATTGCTTCCGCCTGAAGTTCTGAAAGGTTCATTTTGCTAATTAGCGCCATATCCATCTCCCGTTGTTGATGTGGTGAATATACGCATAATGTGCGCAGGTGTCAATAGCTATTTTCGCTTGTGTGTAAAATAAAAAAAGCCCCACAGTTTTTTACACCATGGGGCAAATAGGGATTGCTCGGTCAAGTAAATAACACAGAAGAATCACGCCACGTCTGCGCGATGTTTTTAGTATGCCATGGGTGGGGAGGGGGTGTCAACCTGAATATAAAAACCATGCCTTACCCATTACCCTTACCTCATGGTGTTCAAAGACTTTATGAGAGTGATTTCCTTCTGCGCAGGCGCGCGCGCGCGGATAGCAATCCCATTTCTCATTATTTTTTTTATAAAACTAGAGGTAAGGGGTAAGGAAATAGAGTATACTATTGAAATATAAAGCGGATTCGCCTTACCTCATGGCACCACATGCCGGTAAGGCGTGGTAAGGCCTTACCTCATCAAATTACCTCTTGCAATCGGCTAGATATGCCGCTATACAAAACATCGGCACATTCAATTCGGGTAACTTCATGGAAAAAATCATCGACGAATTTGTATTATTGATGCACTCACACGGCTGCGCTCCTGCTGATGCTGGTGAAATCATACCAGACGATAAGCTTCGTAGGATTGCATCGGTGCTGGACTCGCGCGGCAAGAAAAGTCTTACATATCAGTTGAGTATAGACGGTGATTTCGGTTTCGGATGGTTTCATTCATTCAAGCATGGCGAAACGGTTAAGTTCGTATCGAAGCAGCGCAGGGGATATACAGCCGAAGAAAAGCGCGCGTTCATAGCCAAACAGATAGAAGCGCGGAAACTACAGGAAGCCAGAGAGGCCGAAAAGAAAAGCAAACAGAAGAGCTTAGCTCTGAAATTAAAACGAGCGTTCAATAATTACGAAAAGGCGAAAGCGCACGCATACCTTACGAAAAAGGGTATAGAAGCACATGGCGTTAAAATACGCCCTAAGACTGGCGAGCTATTAATTCCCGTGTATCAGCAGGACGGGCTGCCGTGGTCGTTGCAGCGCATCACTGAATCGGGTGATAAATGGTTCATGGCTGGTGGTTTAATAGATGGCGGTTTCTACCCTCTGGCTGGCAAGGACGACGCCAAAGACGTGATAGTCATAGCCGAGGGTTTTGCCACGGCGGCGAGTATCAGACAGGCGGCGCTGGTTCCTACTATATGCGCGTTCAACGCAGGCAATATAAAAAAGGTTGCCAAGTCGTTCCGCGATAAATACCCATCTGCCACGATAGTGATAGCCGCTGATGATGACAGGTTCACGAAAGACGCTAAAGGTAAAACGTGGAATGTGGGCATCGAGAAAGCGAAAGAAGCCGCCGTGACGGTGGGCGGTTTTGTGGTAGCGCCTGATTTCCTAGATGGCGAAAAAGGAACGGATTGGAATGATTATATTCTCGCGCATGGCGATGGCCTGTTGCGTGAGAAGATGCGCCAAGTAACCGAAACGGTTGCGGCGTCACGGTCTGGCGGGGGGTTATCCGAGGATGTGCCAACACCTTCCCCCGTCAGGCCACCAGTTGAGCTAGAAGGCGATTGGCGCGATAGGCTGATATGCAACGAAAAAGGGCAGCTCGTTCGCGGGTCGATTCGTAATGCGATTCTGTTCTTGCAGCACCACGAGCGGTTTGCGGGCGTTTTTCGACTCAATGACTTCCAAAAGGATATTTACGTGACGCAGTGCCCCCCGTGGACGAGGCCTGAACGCTTCAAGGTTCATAGGCTAGAAGATAACGACATAACGCTGTGTGCGGCGGAGCTTGAGGGGTATTCAGCTGGGATTGCCATGAGTAACGTGGTTAAGGCCATAGCGACGGCTGCGGAGGCGAATAAGTTCCACCCAGCGCGCGAGTATTTCGATGGGCTGCGATGGGATGGAACGGAAAGGCTTAATACGTGGCTGTCGTATTATCTGGGCGCGGAAGATGACGAGCCTGAGTATTTGAGCTTCATAGGCAAGAAATGGCTGACCGCTGCGGTGAAGCGTATCTACGAAGCGGGGTGCAAATTCGACCACGTCCTAGTGATTGAAGGCAGGCAGGGAGGCGGAAAATCCACGGCGCTGCGAGAGATGGCGACGTTTAATGAAGAATCGTACTTTACTGATAATATTAAGATTTCGGATATTAGCAAAGACAACACGATTATGATGTTGCAGGGTTCGCTCATTGTCGAGCTGGCCGAGTTGGCTGGGTTTAACAAAAAAGACGACGAAGAAATCAAGGGATGGATTACGGTGCGTGAAGATAGATGCCGCCGCCCCTATGATAAGGTTGTGTCGCACTTCCCTAGACAGTTTGTTTTAGCCGCGACTACGAATAACTACGATTACTTGAAAGACCCATCAGGAAATCGACGCTACTGGCCTATGAAGGCTGGCGTAATGGATATTGAGGCAATAAAGCGCGACAAGTTGCATCTCTGGGCGGAGGCGGTGCACTGGTATAAGCAGGGGTTGTATATAGGACCAACAGAAGAAGAGATGCAGCTAGCGAAAGCGGCGCAGGATAAGCGACAGGCAGTGGATGCGTGGGAAGATGACGTAATGCGCGCCGTTGATAAGGTCTACAGCCATAAAGGGTTCAAGCTGCGCGACGTACTGTTCGAGATGGGCTTGGGCATAAAAGACCGCGACGATAGAGCGGCTAGGCGAGTGGCTGCGATACTGCGCGCGAATAACTACGACGTGAAGGCGCTATGGCTAGACGGTAAAACGCACAAGGTTTGGATGCGGATTGATGATTGAGCTATACCCTGACCAGCGCGAGATAGTTGATGCCATTCGCCAGCGTATGCAGACGCACAAGGCGGTGCTGCTACAGAGTCCGACTGGCAGTGGTAAGACAGCGATGGCCGTTGATATGATTGCTGGCGCACGTGCTAAGAATCGCAGAATCGTTTTTACGGTTCCGCGCCGTGATTTGATGGAACAGACAAGCGAGACTTTCGAGCGCATGAATTTAGCGCACAGTTTTGTAGCGCATGGTAAGACTTATAACGCCTGCGCGGGGCTGTATATTGGCATGGTAGATACGATGAGCCGCCGCATAGACAGGCTGCCTAACGCTGACCTAGTAATCGTGGATGAAACGCACTTTGGAGAAACGGCGCTAGGGGCGATTATAGAGAGTTATAGAGCGACTGGTGCATGGGTGCTAGGATTAAGCGCGACACCATGGAAACTATCAGGCAAAGGCTTAGGCTGTTGGTATGATGCGATGGTTGAAGGTAGGCCGATACGCTGGTTGATGGATAATGGGCGCTTGTCGGATTATCGTTACTACGCAGGCCGCACGAAGCCAGACTTAAGCAGCCTTAAAGTTACGGCTGGCGATTATGCCAAAGGCGAACTTGCCAGTTTCATGGAGGCGCAGGGAGCGATTATTGGTGATTGTGTTTCAGATTACCGCCAGCGCTGCGAGGGTAACTTGCACGTCGTAAGGTGCGCGTCGATTAAACACAGCCAAATGATGGCGGAGAGTTTTAGAGCAGCGGGTTATAATTTCGTGCACGTTGATGGCGAAACACCGATGGATGAACGCAAGCGGATATTCAGAGCGTATGCGCAGCGCGAGATAATCGGCTTGACGTTTTGCGACCTGCTGAATTTTGGATTTGATTTATCGCAGGCAAGCGGTGGCATGGATGTTTGTATTGAATCAGGTAGTGATGCCAAGCCAACTAAATCCCTTGCAGGGCAGATGCAGTTTTGGGGACGCATGTTACGCGCGAAAGAAAAGCCTGCGATTATACACGACCACGTCAATAATTTTATCGAACACGGCTACCCAGATGATGACCGCGAGTGGAGCCTAGAAGATAGGCCACAAGGTAAACGCTCAGGCAGTAGCGGTGCTGCGATGGCGAAGCAGTGCGATAAGTGTTTTTATTGTCACAGACCTGCGCCTGTGTGTCCACAGTGTGGCAACGTGTACGAAATCAAGTCGCGCGAGATAGACGAGATTGACGGCGAATTGAAAGAGATGACGAAAGACGAGCGCGAACAGTTCAAGCGCGAATTACAGAAGCGCAAGAAGGACGAAGTGCGCAACGCTAAGTCACTTGAATCTCTGATTGCGCTAGGCCATGCGAGAGGATACCAGCACCCAGAACAGTGGGCGCGGATACAGTTTAATCTAAAGAATGGGGGCTACCGTGGCAAAGGAAGGTAAAAGACTAGCGGCGAAAACGAAGATAACGCTTGCAGGTCTTACGTGTTTATTCACGAATGTGCGTGGCATGTTTCTAACGCTGGACGGCTCGCGGAAGATTGCCGCTGGCCTATTAATTGACGGCGCAAGCGATGAGATAGGTTTCACGAAGGTGGCGATTACCGACGCGATGGTAGGACGCGAAATGGCGATATTCACGGCCATAGAGATAAAGGCTGGCCGCGATAGGCTTAGTAAAGAACAGCGGCACTTTTTACAGACAGTGCGGGAGAATGGCGGAATTGCTGGAGTTGTGCGCGACGACACTGACCCATTTAAAATAATAGAAGATTATGTTGACAATAGGCACAAGATGCCGCTATAGATAAGCTATGAAAATACACGACGTAACACAGGGTAGTGACGAATGGTTAGCGGCGCGATGCGGGATTCTAACCGCGAGCGAAATGAAACTAATCATAACGCCAACACTAAAGATTGCGGCGAACGATAAACAGCGCGCGCACTTGTATGAATTGGCGGCGCAGCGCATCACTAGGTATGTCGAGCCGCACTATATCAGCGATGATATGCTGCGCGGCATGGCTGATGAAATTGAGGCGCGTGAGATATACCGCCAAAATTATACAGACGTTGACGAGGTGGGTTTTATTACTGATGACCGATGGGGTTTTACGCTTGGTTATTCGCCCGATGGACTGGTTGGAGATGACGGTCTAATCGAAATCAAGTCACGACGTCAGAAGTATCAGGCGGAAACGATTATATCTGGCGTGATGCCGGACGAGTACGCGCTACAGGTGCAGACGGGCTTGCTGATAACGCGGCGCAAGTGGCTAGACTTTATTAGCTACTGCGGCGGCATGCCAATGTTTGTCCTGCGCGTGTATCCAGATGAAAAGATACAGGGAGCGATTATCGAAGCCGCTGCCAAGTTTGAAGAGCAGCTTAAGCTTGCCATTGATGACTACGCTATGAAATCGAAAGACTTGATTAAAACCGAGAGAAAAACTGAACAGGAGATGATTATATGATTGACATGATTAAGACAGTAGAACCGAAGAGCGACCAGATAAACGCAGATGACTTGATTGGCCGTTCACTGACGATTACCGTTACGAAGATTAGTGGCAACGACGTGGCCGAACAGCCAGTAAACGTGCACTTCGATGGTGATAATGGGAAGCCGTTTAGGCCATGTAAATCCATGCGCCGCGTGATGATTGCGGCATGGGGCGCGGACGCTTCTAAATATGCAGGGCAGGCTATGACGCTATATTGCGACCCTGAAGTGCAATTTGGTGGCATGAAAGTTGGCGGGATTCGTATTAGCCACATGAGCGGGTTAGAGCGTGACCTTGTCGTTGCACTGACCGCGACGCGGGCGAAACGTAAGCCTTACACAGTGAAGCCTCTAGCTACAGCTGCGAAACCAGCGGCAACAGCGGAAGAAAAAAAAGCCGCCGCAAAGAAAAAAGCCGATGAAATTATTGCAGCAATCAATGCAGCGGAAACGCATGAGGCAGTGGATGCAATCTTTGCAAAAGAAAAAGCTGTGATTGGTAAACTCAAAGATGCTTACTCTGAGCTGCACGATGAGATTCAGAAAACTGCGGCGTCTAAAATTGCCAGCGTTGGGAATAAACAATACAGCGAAGAGGAGCTACCTATATAATGGCTGACATCAAGAAACTGCGCGAGAAAGTTGGAACCCAGAAACAGGTTGCACAGACGCTTGGCGTTAGCGAGCGTTTCTTGCGCGCAAGAGAATCGGGCGAATTCAAGTCACCTTCGTGGCTTGTGTACGCTTTGAAATGGTTAAATCTTAAAAAATAGAAAGGCTAGAATATGAAACGCATTAAACGAATTGTTGCCACTGTTGGAAAATACACTGACCGCGAAGGCAAAGAAAAGAACCAGTACCAGAATATCGGCACGCTATTCCAGCGCGACGACGGTACGCAGTGCATCAAGATTGAGGCTGTGCCAGTGGGTTGGACTGGTTGGGCCAATTTCTATGAGATTGATGAGAAGAAAGAAACAGCGCCCGCTCAGACTCAGGCCACCGCGCTAAACGACGAGATACCCTTCTAATGCACCGCCACAACAACCTCCAATTCGTCAAACGTGACGGCAACATATCAGTGCGCCGCAAGAACGGAAACCGCGCAAAGAAACCTCACCCATTAGCGGATAAGATTGTGGAGCGTGTTGATGACGAAACTGGCGTGGTGGTGAAGGTGTGTCCCGCGTTTAGTGCGTATGGGGTATGGCCGCAGGGGAGCGCTAAATGAGAGGCTCGTGCAAAGTGCAACCCATCATCATAGACGGTGAATGGCTACAATGCCATAAGTGCAAGCATGACTGGCCTGTGATGTGGCGAGATGAAAGCCAGATTGTGACTGTGACTGAGATTAACGGACGTTGTATAAGTTGTGGGTCGCTTGAAGTTGTGTTGTATGAGCGGTGAAACGAGAAAACGCAGGTTCGATTCCTGCTCGTTTGTCGAGGTTTGGTAACGACGGGAGGGCGGTTCGAATCCGCTAAATGGCTCTGGGAGCCTAAGGACATGGCTGGCACGGTCATTAAGCTGCGGGGTTAACGTCGCGGTCAAGTGCAGGAAAACAATGGGAGCAAAAAATGAGCGCAATTAAAAGACTAATGAACAAATCAAAACTAGAAACCAACCGACAAGTTGCGAAGCTGCTACGGCTTTCAATGCGGTGGGTGGTGAAACATAAAGACAACAAACCTCTGTTTGTGATGTGGCTTGGCGTGGAATACGCAGCAAAGCTAGGTATTCGGGGCGTTGAAAAAAAGTTTAAAGAATATGAAAAAGACTGTTGACATGTGCGCATAATGTGCTAGGGTGTCGCTATCAACACGGGGGAATTTATGACCAAAGACAAATCACAAGCAGAACTAGAAATCGAAGCGCTCGCAGAGGTGTTTAACATCGCCAATAGCGGCTTTGAAAAGTTTTACAAAGAGGCCAACAAAAAAGACAAAGGTGACTACAGCACAGCCGCTAGCTCAGGTAACTCCAGCACAGCCGCTAGCTCAGGTGACTCCAGCACAGCCGCTAGCTCAGGTGACTACAGCACAGCCGCTAGCTCAGGTAACTCCAGCAAAGCCGCTAGCTCAGGTTACAACAGCAAAGCCGCTAGCTCAGGTAACTACAGCACAGCCGCTAGCTCAGGTGACTACAGCAAAGCCGCTAGCTCAGGTGACTACAGCACAGCCGCTAGCTCAGGTTACAACAGCAAAGCCGCTAGCTCAGGTAACTACAGCACAGCCGCTAGCTCAGGTAACTCCAGCAAAGCCGCTAGCTCAGGTAACTACAGCACAGCCGCTAGCTCAGGTGACTACAGCAAAGCCG
>ERZ869929.184-NODE-184-length-39782-cov-25.785788_pt1 | contig 39782 bp, 67 predicted proteins | sample MGYA00579312_ERZ869929 | MGnify/ENA primary metagenome ERZ869929 (study PRJEB32216, sample SAMN09231818) | wastewater metagenome | place: USA: Maryland | collected 2016-08-09 | study: EMG produced TPA metagenomics assembly of the PRJNA472060 data set (Reclaimed... | reverse complement strand
TTGGGGTATCGAAGCTGGTGAGGGTATCGAAGCTGGTGAGGGTATCAAAGCTGGTGAGGGTATCAAAGCTGGTTCGGGTATCAAAGCTGGTTTGTCCATCACCGCAAAATTTATATCATCTAAACTTAGAATTTTTGCGGGACTGTGCATCCGGAAGATACCAACAGCAGAAGAAAGGCAAATTAGGGTTCAACAGCTACGACAAGGGGAGATAGCTTACGGCGAGCTTGTTATTGTAGAGCAGAAGGAGGGGGAGTAGTGGCAATAGTTAGACAGGAGGATTTCGACCACTTCTTTAAGAAGCCCGAACCACAGCCAAAGCGAGCTATTGATTTCAGCCAACATAGGGATATGTGCGAAAGGGCGGCTCAATGGTTGCGCGGAACAATGGGATGCAATCTAGCTGTATGGGAGCTAACGGCTTGTGCTGCTGAAAAACCTGATGCAGTTGGATGGAAGCCTTTTGAAAGTATTTTGGTTGAGTGCAAAACCAGCCGTGCTGATTTCTTACGCGATAAAAAGAAATACCACAAAGCCACGCCGGAAAGAGGCATGGGAAATTATCGCTATTATTTCTGCCCTCCCGATGTAATTACTGTTGAGGATTTACCAGAATTTTGGGGGCTGGCCTACCTCAAATCAGGCAAGGTAACTATTATCCGAAAGGCGATAAAACAAGAGGCCAATCTATTTGTGGAGCGCACTTTTTTAGTCAGTATATTGCGGCGGAAAATGCAAGGGTGCGGTTACTTAGAGCAGAAGCTAAAACCCAAACAGCCAGCGCAGGGTAACGGGGATGATTAAACAACGCTATATAATCATCCAGCAGACAGGCATGATTCCCATCAAAAACAAGCCAATTAACACCCAAGAGGGGCTTATTAAAATGCTCAAAGAGATTCTAATGCATTATCCCCCTGATACCGTCATCATTGTTGCTAGGTTAACTGAGGATGATGATTTGTGGGTAGATGATGGATGGGAATATCTACAAATGGATATGGTAAATCAGATTCGTAAATTTAAACGATTTAAGAAAGAGTGGCAGCTACGCCACCACAAACAACAACCCAAACAGCCAGCGCAGGGAGGGGAAGATGGGCGTTCCGAATAGAAAGCCTGATGGTTACTTCGATTGCTTTGAAACATGGGTTAATAAAGCTACTTCATGGATTGGCGGAACTAATCCGGTTTGCTATGATGCAGCAGATAGGCAATGCAATATAGGTAAAGACTTTGCAAGAGCGCGAGATGAGAATACTTTTCCAGTGCGCTTTTGGTATGGTGAGGGCAACCAGACACCAGCACAACAAAGACAGTCAAAGCGAAATGCTAAGGCGGCTCTAAAGGCCATGTATCCGTGGAGATACTACTAATGCAAAATAACAAACAACAACCCAAAGCGGAGCAGGATTGATGAAAGCCCAAATAACAATCACTTGGAATCCAAATAAAGGGGAAGAAACCACGGTTAGTTTTTCTGAAGGCTGGAATAACTTATTGAATATCGAAAAGGCCGATTGCCTTGAAGATGCCCTTTGTGAATTAACTGATAAATACAGCAAATTAGTTGAAGCGGGTTGAAGGTGAATCGGTTGAAGATTTACGGCTGATGTTATGCCAAATGATTGCGGCTTTAGATAAGCCTGTTTTGGATTATGAAAATGATAAATAGCGGCCTTTTTACCTCAACAACCGATCTTTGGGCAACCCCCCAAGGGTTTTTTGATGAATATAATCATATTTATCAGTTCGATCTTGATGTTTGCGCCACGCCAGAAAATGCGAAGTGCAGCCGATATTTCACAAAAGAACAGGATGGACTTAAACAGGATTGGAAAGGGGCTTGCTGGATGAATCCGCCGTATGGCCGCGAAATCGGCAATTGGGTGAAAAAGGCTTATGAATCATCCTTGGGGGGGGCTTTGGTTGTTTGCTTGCTTCCCGCCAGAACCGACACCGCTTGGTTTCATGACTATTGCGCCAAGGGTAATATAAAATTCATAAGAGGGCGGCTTAAATTTGGCGGTGCAAAAAATTCTGCACCTTTTCCTTCAATGGTTGTTGTTTTTGATGGCCGGATTATTCCCCACAATTCACAGCCTGAATAAGTAATAAAAATCCAATAAGGATTGCAATTTTCCCCATAAAGAAGTTATAAATATTTGGCGGCTAGGGTAGCTCCCGAAAGCCTTTTACCCCAGTGAAGGGTTGCCGCTACATAACACTAATAAAACTGAGGGGAAACTGGGGATTTATGAAATGGTTTAAACATATGAGCGATGCAAGCGACGATGAGTTTTTGCAGCGCGTAGAAGATTTATTTGGGCTTGAAGGGTATGCCCGATGGTGGAAACTTTTAGAGGTGATCGCCAGTGAAATTTCCGAAAGTCACCCCGAACCTTCAGCAGAATTTACATGGAAAAAGTGGGGGGAAAAACTCCGTGGAAAGCCGAACAAACTGAAATCATTTCTGGAATATTCCGAAAACCAAACCAAAATAAAACTGGAACAAAATGGAATCATTCTTAAAATCACTTGCTATAAGTTATTGGAATTACGAGATAACCATACAAAAAACTTGCAAGTAACTGGCAAGCAACTTTCCATAAAGTTTCCCCTAGATATAGAAGAAGATAAAGAAAGAAAGAATAACCCCCTAACCCCCTTGAAAGGGGGAACGGAAAGATTAAAGAAAGTTCATAAAGTAGAAGGGCAGAATGGCAAAGTGAATCCAAGAACCGAAGGAACAAACCCCAGGGCGATTGCTGAAAAAGAAAATCAGGTTTCGGATGGTGAGAAAGCCTACCACATGAAATATCGCAGGGATAGGTTCGGGCATATTTTGGACACCACCGCTGAACGCTGGCTGAAGGATTACGAATCAAAAAATGGAGTGATTGACCTTGAGAAAAAAGCAAAACCAGAGTGAGTATTTGGGCGATGATGTTCGTTACCGCCACTTGAAGGGGCTTAAAAAATTCAACATTGGCTACACCCAAGAGCAATGGGATTTTATGCGGGAGTACGAGCGAAAGATTCGGGAAGAAGGCTATAAACCGCCGGAAGATTGAAAGGGGAGCTACAACAGGGAAGCTGAACCAACCCCCCTTCCAACCCGAAAGGAACTACCCGCCGAAGCAAAATAGAAACCGCTTTAATTTGTAGCTTACCCAAAACCCTTTTTCAAATAATTTGGAAAACTTTATAAATTCCTATACAATCACACATGAGATTTTAATTTGTTTGGGGAACTTTTAAGAGTGACAACAGCACCGAATCAACAGGATGATGCCGATTACCAGGTTAAACAATTCACCTTTGAACTGAAGGCGGTTGACGGTGAAGAAGGGGTGATTGAGGGTTACGGGGCTTACCTTGGGAACCAAGATCGGGTTGGCGATGTAATTGAAAAGGGTGCTTTCAGGAAGGCTATTCAGAAGCACAACAGCGGCGCAATGAGTGTAAAAATGCTTTACCAGCACGATTACCGCAAACCAATTGGGGTTTGGAATCAGATGCGGGAAGATGAAAAGGGGCTTTTCGTAAAGGGCAAAATAATCACTGGTTCGCAGGATGGCGCAAATGCCTATGCGCTGGCGAAGGGCGGCGCGATTGATGGCCTTTCAATCGGTTTTGTTCCCTTGAAATGGCGCATTGATTCCAAAAGCCAGGTTCGGACAATCGAAGAAATTGAACTTTATGAGATTTCACTTGTGACTTTCCCCGCCAATGAAAAGGCGCGGATTCAATCGGTGAAATCAGATCAGCTTCCGAAAACAGTTCGGGAGTTTGAAAAATTCTTGCGGGATGCAGGATACAGCCAGAGCGAATCTAAGCGAATATCGCTTTACGGCTTTGAACAGAAAAAGCAGCGGGATGCTGGATTGAAGAACGCTTTAAGTTCGCTTGATCAGGTGTTGAACACCGTAAAATCAAGTATTTCAAACAAACAATAAATTTGGGGATTAAAACCATGTCAGACCAAAACAATCCAGATGTTCTTGCCGAAACAAAGGCGGAAGTTGAAAAAGTAACAAAAACCGTTGGTGAATTTGGGAAAGTTTTTAAAGAATTTACCGAAACCAATGAAGCAAACCTGAAGCAGCGCGATGTTGTTTGGGAAGAAAAGCTTTCCAAAATGGGTGAAGCACTTACCCAGGTTGCGGAAGTTAAATCCAAACTTGGGTTAATCGAAGTTGCAGTTCAGAAGGGCTTAATCCAGGGCGGCAATGACACCAGCGACAATACAACCACCGAACAGAAGGCTTACAACAACGGCCTTTTGGGTTATATCCGCAAAGGTGTTGATTCCGGCCTTGATGAACTTCAGAAAAAAGCAATGTCAGTGATCAGTGATCCTGATGGCGGTTATCTTGTCACACCAACAATGAGTAATCGAATAACCAAAAGGGTTTTTGAATCTTCACCAATGCGAATCCTGGCAACCGTTGAAACTATTTCCAGCGATAGCCTTGATTTAATCATTGATGATGATGAAGCTTCTTGTGGTTGGGTAGGTGAAACTGCAACCCGCAGCGAAACCAACACCCCGCAGATCGCCAAGAAAAACATTCCGGTTCATGAACTTCATGCAAGCCCGAAGGCAACACAGAAGTTTCTTGATGATGCTGGAATCAATATTGAACAATGGCTTGCCGATAAGGTTGCGGATAAATTCCTTCGCACTGAAGCGGATGCCTTTTACAATGGCGATGGTGTAGCAAAGCCAAGGGGAATCCTTACTTATTCGAATTGGAGTGTTGCCGGAACATATCAGCGCGATGCAGTTGAACAGATTGGTTCAGGTTCAAGCGGTGATTTTGATGGTGATGATCTGATTGATCTTCAGGGTTCACTTAAAGAAGTTTATCGCCAAGGTGCTTCCTGGCAGATGAAAAGAACAGTGTTCACAAAGCTTTTGAAAATCAAAGCTAACAATGAATATATCCTTTCAGATTTCCGCACCCAAAACGGAAGCGGGTTCAACCTTCTTGGAAACCCTGTTTATTTTTCTGATGCACTTGCAGCAGCAGGTTCAAACAGCCTTTCAATCCTTTATGGAAACATGGCGGCAGCTTATACCATTGTTGACAGGATCGGGGTTCGCATTTTGCGCGATCCGTTCACAGCGAAGCCTTATGTTGTATTCTATACAACCAAGAGGGTTGGCGGCGATGTTGTTAATTTTGACGCTGCAAAGATTATGAAGCTTGGTTAATCCTGGCTTTTAACATAAACATTCAATTGAAAGGTTAAAACAATGACTACAAGAGAAATCGACACAAAGGTTGCAATATCAACCAGCTTGCTTCCATCAAGCCGAACCACCAACAACACAACGGTTGCCGGTACAGGCGTTGACCTTCGCGGGTTCAGCGCGGCGGAAGCGGTTGTTCATGTTGGAACATACAACGAAACGGTTTCGGGTGCATTTTCGGAATTTTCACTTCAAGAATCTGATGATGACACCACTTACACCGATGTTGCAAATGCCGATCTAACTGACACGGTTGCTGCAACCTGCACTGTAACAGGTGCTTCTACAACTGGCGTATTCGGTAAAACATCAAGCACTTCAAACGATGAAGTGGTTTTTAAAACCGGCTACAAAGGAACTAAGCGATATATCCGCGTTAAGGAGAACGCCGAAAAGAATCACAATGTTGGCCTTGTTTCCAGCGCGGTGATTATCAAGGCAATTCCAAACTCATTACCGCAGTAATTGCGTTTCTTGCCAAAAACCCGAATCCTGTTAAAGTGGGGTTCGGGTTTTTTATTATTCAAATTCCATCGAAAGGAAAATAAACCATGTCAGCTTCAAGAACAGTTGTTAAGGAAACCAAAACCTTCATCATGTTGAAATCAACACTTGGTTCGCCAAACGGCTATGATTCAAAGCCATTTAGAAAGGGTGAAACCTACACCGAAAACGCCGATCTTGCACACTCATTAATTCGTGATGGTTATGCTGAAGAAGTGAAAGAAGGCAAGGCAAAAGCAATAAAGGTTGAAGAAGATGATGATAAAAACCCTGCCCGTGAAACCAAGGCGGAAGGCGAAGCACCTGAAAAGAAAGCTGGCGGCAAAGGTAAAGCCGGAAAATAAAATTTCTTCTAATACCGCGTTTATGTTAGATTAAGAAAACACCAATTTTAAATAGGGGAATGGCCGTATGAGTAAGGGCAACACTTTTGAAAATGACCTTGTGAAGCTTATTTTCAATGCAACCGCGATTGCAAACATTGCAGATAATGCGGCTTCTTCCCCTTTAACCAACCTTTATGTTTCGCTTCATACCGCAGACCCAGGCGAAGCAGGAAACCAGATAACCAGTGAAGCGGCATATACTTCTTATGCCCGTGTTGCGGTTGCTAGAACCACGGGCGGTTGGACAGTAACAAACAACAGTGTTTCGCCGGTTGCAGATATTTCAATGCCCGCAGCAACAGGCGGTTCAGAAACGGAAACTTATTTTGCGGTTGGAACGGCTTCAAGCGGAACTGGCAAAATTCTTTATTCTGGCGCAATTTCACCAAATATTGTAGTTAGTAGCGGAGTAACCCCGATTCTAACCACCGCCAGCACTATAACTGAAGATTAAAAACAGGGAGAATAAACCGATGCTTACACAACATGAATTTTATGTTTATAATGAAGAAAACAGAGTTATGGCGCGGATGGGAACACAAGAACCAGTTGTTGCTGAAACCCTTGAAAATAATCAGGCCGCAGCCGCAAAGGTTCAATCCATTATAAACCCTACAGGCAGAACCGCCGATTCATTCAATGAAGTAAATGCCGCAGGTTTCAAGATAGGTTTTCATTCCAAGGAATTTCAGGATGCAATTTCTGGAAATTGTGAAGCCTATGTTAAGGCCGCTTATAAAAAGAAGAAGTAAGAATAAACACCGCCAACCACTTTAGCAGAGAATCAAAAACAGGGTTTAACCCTAAACATGCGGGGGCTAAATGTTCACAATACCTGACAAGGGCGAAGGCGATAATGATATTCAAAGCATTTTATTCCAAGAATATATAGAAACGCTTGTTGCTGGTATTGATGGCATGGATTGTGTTTTATCCGGCCTAGCGGTAACAGGCGGCGCAGACATGACACCAGCGGTGGCAAAAGGCGCTGTTCTTACAAATGGAATCCTAAAAGCAGTGGCGGCAGCCGATGTAACAATTGGAACGGCTCACGCCACAAACCCGCGAATCGATTTAATAGTAGTGGACAGCTCAGGTTCGCTGGCCGTGAGAGCCGGAACAGCAGCGGCAGCCCCCAAACCACCAGCTCGAAGCGCCAATGATGTTGTTATTGCGGCGGTTTTTGTGCCTGCAAATGATACGGCAATTGCCACCTCGCAGATCACTGATATGCGGGTAATGCGTACTAGAGGCGCTATTACAATTTATAAAACCACCACAGCGGAAACCACCAACAACACCGCGTCCGCTATTCATGTTCTTTATAAAACCAATTCGGGTGTTGTTATCCCAAATGGATTATTTTTAGCAGGGCGGCAGCTAAGATGCCGAATTGGTGGGAATTTTCTATTTAACAGCGGCGCTTCGACCTTCACCCTAAACATAAGCTATGGCGGAACAACTATGTTCCAAGATGTGACCGGTTCAGCTACCTCCGATACCGATCGGGGTGTTTGGGATTTAATGTTTATGATTACCGCACAAGGCAACAGCGACCAGGCGCTTGTCGGTAGTTTAAACCTTAGTCCAGTTGGAGCAAAAACCGCGCCTAATACGGGGCTTGGTGATATTGCTGCATCGACCGCGCTTGTAAACCCGTTTGCCGGTTCTGCGGCGGTTGATTCAGACGCAGCAAACCGCACGCTTGCAGTAACAGTTACAATGAGTGTTGCAAATGCTGCAAATGAAATAGTTACAGAACATGCCTTATTGGAGATAATCTAATGGTTGGCCTAGTAATAGGCTCATCACTCAGCTTTGTGGGAGAGGCTGAGATTGGCGCGAATGATACTGGTTCGGTTTCAGCAGTTGGTTCTTCATCTGGAACGGGAACGGCTTTAGCGGTAGGTGAAAGTCGGTTTCGGGCTTCAGCTTCTTCTTCTGGAACTTCGACTTGCAGCGCGACAGGAAAATCGCAGTTCAGGGCGGTTGGAACATCGGCGGGGGTTGCTACCGTTGCCGCAACAGGGGTTGTAGCCGTTAGAGTTATAGCAAGTTCGGTGGGTTCGGCAACAGCAGCCGCAACAGGAAGATCGACAGCAGCCGCAGCGGGAACGGCTTCGGGTGCTTCAACTGTTTCAGGTAATGGTTCGGCGCATACTGAAGGAATAGGAAGTTCAGCGGGAACAGGAACGGCTTCAGGTGTTGGAAGATCAACCGCCGCTTCCGCAGCTTCCGCCGCCGGTGCAGCGACAGCCGCAGGGGTGGGGGTTGCACAATATCGCGCCACTGGTTCTTCAAGCGGCACTTCAAGTGCCAGTGCCACGGGTTCAAGCCAAGCCAGATCAACAGCTTCATCATCCGGCGTTGCAACCGCTTCAGGTGTTACAGCAGCTTTAAAGCGATCAGCCGGATCATCATCGGGGGCAGCTACAGCCGCCGCAGTTGGTTCATCCAGGGCAAGGGCAGCGGGTTCATCTTCAGGGGTTGCCACCGCCGCAGCGACAGGCCGCGCCACAGTAGTTGCCGCCGGTTCTTCAAACGGAACAAGCACCGCCGCAGCCGTTGGAAAAAGCACCGCAACCGCAGTAGCTTCTTCATCTGGTATTACTACAGCTTCCGCCGTTGGAAAATCCGAAACCAGGGCAGTTGGAAGTTCAGCCGGATCATCAACCGCCGCAGCAACCAGCGATGCAAGTTCAAGAACGGTTGGTTCAGCTTCAGGAACAAGCACCGCCAGCGCAACCGGCGCGGCAACAAAAAGATCAGCCGGTTCTTCATCTGGTGTTGCAACTGCACAAGCTACCGGAACAAGCCAAGCCAGGGCGGTTGGTTCTTCTTCGGGATCAGCAACAGCGGCGGCGGTGGGTTCAGCAAGGACACCAGCAGCCGGAACAGCAGCCGGAACGGGTTCGGCGGCGGCAGTAGGTGCTTCAAACTTCAGGGCAACAGCAACATCGGCGGGAACAGCTACAGCAGCAGCCACCGGAAGAAGCACCGCAGCAAGTTCAGGTTCTTCATCTAGCAGCAGCACCGCAGCCGCAACAGGTGCTTCTTTAAGGGCGGCAGCCGGAAGTTCCAGCGGTGCAGCAACAGCGGAAGCGGTTGGAAGTTATACAGTTACCCAAGGCGAAATAAGCCCTTCAAGAACCTTTGTGGTTAGCAAGCAAACCCGAACCCTTGTTGTTCAGGCAAGCACTAGGGAATTGAATGTTCCAGGGCAAACCCGAACCCTTGTTGTTGAATTGGAAGAACAGATTATTAGCATGGCGGAACAAAATCGGGTATATTCACCTTAAAAGGGTTATTTAAAACATGGCTTCAGGTTCAACAACATTCACTAAAGATCCCGCAGAAAAGCTGGATTATAGGATTAACTGGGAGCAAGTTCTTGAACCCGATGCCGATTCGATTGCTTCAAGTGCTTGGACGGTTGAAAGCGGAATTACAGTTGAAACCAGTTCAAACGATACCGCCAGCGCAACAGTTTGGCTTTCGGGCGGAACGGATGGAACAACCTACACCGCAACCAACCGAATAACCACTTCAGGCGGAAGAATCCATGAACAACCCATTGTTATAACCGTGAGTGAAAAAGAATGAGATATTCAACAACCGTTGTAACCGCTTCCGAAGGCTTACCAATCACCCTTGATGGGGCGAAAAATTACCTTCGGATAACAAACGATCTTGAAGATAATCTGATTGTTGATTTAATCAGGCAAGCAACCGATATGGTTGAAACCTTCCTTAGAAAATCCCTGATAACTAAAAGCCTGAAGCTTACACTTGACCGGATTCCTTTTTCTAAAAGTTCGGATGAATGGTTTGATGGTGTTCAAGAAAGGGCAATAACCGACCTTTATCAGCAATCTGATTATATTCACCTTCCGCTTTCACCAATCATTTCCATAACAAGTTTCACCTATTACAACACCACCGACACTTCAGCAACCCTGGCTTCAACCAATTACTTTTTGGATGCCGCCGGTTCAAGGCTTTGCTTGAAACAAACGGGTTCATGGCCTTCAGATTTACGCGACAGGAACGCCATTGAAATAATTTATAAGGCCGGTTATGGCGTTGCCCCGAAGGATATTCCACCAGGGATTCAGGCGGGGGTTCGATCAATGGTTTCAGCCCTTTACAACAACCGCGATTGCCCTGATATTCCTGATTCAATAAAGGCAATGTTGAAGCCTTATAGAACACTTGAACAAATGGTTTATAGATAAATGGGATGCACGACAAAAAAAGATTGCCTAGTTCTAAGCCCTAGCGAACTTCGCCACCATATTGTTATTGAAACACCCACCGAAGCAAGCGACAGTTACGGGGGATTTACAACCACTTGGGCAGAATACACTAATGCTTGGGTTTCAATAAAGCCTTATAGGAACTGGGAAAACAGGGTTTCAATGCAGAATGAAACCAGAACCCTTCATAAAATTTCCATGCGATACTTCGCCGGAATTACCGATAAAATGCGGGTGAAATTTGGAAGCCGATATTTCAATATTGTTTCAATCATAAACCGCGAAGAAGCCAATATAACCCTTGATATTATCGGGGAAGAAGGAAAGGCAACTTGATATGGTGCAGGGGGTTCGGATTGAAGGGCTTGATTCGCTTACTAAGTTATTTCCAGAACTGAAAGAGCAAATTATAAACGAAACAAAACTTGCCGTTGCCGCCAGTGCTTTACTTATTCAGAATGAAGCGAAGGATTCCATGCGAAAAAGTAAGGGGGGCAAAACCTACAGGCGCGGGAGTATCAAACGGAAGCGGAAGGGGCAGAATGTTGTTGTTGGTTCAAAGTTCCATCGGGCTTCAGCCCCAGGCGAACCGCCAGCAGTTGACACTGGAAGGTTGATCGCTTCGATTAATCATAAGATCACCAACAAAGGGCTTACCGCAACTATTGGTGTTCACGATATTACAAAAGTCAAATATGGGAAGTTTCTTGAATACGGAACAGCAAGAATCAAAGCGCGTCCCTGGTTATTCCCTGCCCTGGAAAAGAAGCGGAAGGATATTGAAAAGAGAATTTCCGAAGGAATCAAACGAGCAATGCGGGTGAAGGTGTAACATGGCCTATTCGGTTCTAGCGGTTCATAAAGCTATATATGATCGGTTGATTGCGGTTTCCGCCGTAACCACACCCCTTGCAGATGGTGCAAATTCTGTTTTTGATTATGTTAAACAGGATGCGAGTTTTCCTTATATTGTGATCGGGGAATTTACCGCCATTATGGATGGCGATAAAATAAAAACCGGCCAGGATATAACTTGCACCATCCATATTTTCGACAAGGGCAGGGGAAGGAAAACCACCGAAACAATCATGAAGGCGGTTGTTGAGGCATTAGACCGCCAGGAATCAAGTCTTACCGCCACAGGCTTTCAAATAGTTTTGTGCAACTTTGAATTTTCTGATATAACCATTGATGAAGAAGATGATTCAGGTTTTTACCCTCACGGGGTTGTTAGATTTAGAATTTTAACAAGGGAGAATTAAGGCAATGGCTAAAAGAGAAAAACCAGGAACGGTTCTAACGGAAGTTGCCGAAGATTCCGTTGTTTATTTTATTGCAAACGCTGGAATATTGGACGCTGAAACGCTGGAATATCTTAATGATAAGCCTTATATCACCTTGAATGGTTCATTCCGAAAATTCAAAAACTTTATCACAATGGCCTTCAGCAATCAGCGGGCTTTCGACCTTGCCCAAGATACCTTTTGGAGATTGGATAAAGAACAGGCGGCGAAATATGTGATCGGATCGGATGCCCTGCCAATCGAACTTTCACTGATGCAAGATTATCAAACCGCTTATCTGGTGGGGTATGATGATATTCGGCTTCAGCAGATTAAGGCCGCTTATGAAAAGGCTGAAAATATTTCTACGAAAATCGCGACATTTAAGTTAGAATCTTAATTGTGAACCCTAAAGGAGTTTAAAAACATGGCAGCAGGTAAAGGCAGAGATTTAGTATTGAAAAAAGGCACAACCACCATTGCGGGGGTTCGCACAACTTCAATGAGTTTCAACAATAATCCGGTTGATATTACCACTAAGGATAATGCACCTTGGCGCACCCTTCTTGATAATGGTGGGATTCGTTCAGCGCAGATTTCCGTTTCAGGTGTTTTCACTGATTCAGCAGTTGAAGAATCGGTTCGCAGCGATGCAATATCAAACACTATAGGAACTTATAACTTAGTGCTTCCAAATGCCGACACTTTGGGCGGTTCTTGGCAGATAACCAGTTATCAGCGCGATGGAAATTATGATGATGCGGAAATGTTTTCGCTAACACTGGAAAGTTCGGGAACGCTAACTTATACCGCAGCTTAATTTAATATCGAAAATAAAAGGGGCTTAAAATGGGTGCATTGGCGCAAGGTTCATTAACTGAAGGTTCGGGTGATACAACCGCTTACACAGCGGTTTCGGCTTCAGATACCTTTATTAACACCCCAGGAATGACTTTCCTTGCGGTTGATAATCAATCGGGCGGCAACTGCACAGTTGGTGCAGCGGCACAAGTTGCAAGCACCACAAAACAGGGTTTTGGCAACCTAACTAAAGGGAATGTTTCGGTTGTATGCCCTACAGGGCAAACCACTATTATTGGCACTTTTTCCCAGGCGTATAACAACAGTTCGGGATTGGTAACGGTAACATTCAGCGCAACTTCCAGTGTAAAAGCCAGAGCCTTTACAATTCCAAATCCAGCGACTATAACTTAAAATCTATTCTAACTTAAACAGGGAAAAAACATCATGGCATTAAAAATAACGCCAAAAGAAATATCACTTTCAATCGGTGAAAAAGAATATCTGATTTCACCAACCTTCCAGGCAATACTTGAGATTGAAACGAAAAGCGGCAAAGGGATCACCGAAATTTTAAGAAGCATTTCCGAACAGGCTTTTGCCTTTTCTGATATTGTTACGATTGTTTGGGCAGGGATCAAAGCACACGCGAAGGCCAACAAAGCAAACTTAAAAGATATTCCGGCCTGGGATTTACTGGCTGAAGAAATTGCGGCGCATGGTTATATAAAGCTGATTGAACCGCTAACAGGTTTTCTGAATTTCATCATAAATGGCAGCCAGGAACTTGAATCTGCACCAAATAAAGAAGAAACCAGCGAAGGAAACGCGGAAAAAAACGCATAGAAGGCGGTTGGCTTTTCGGCTTCGCAGAAATAGCAATGGGTTGTTTTGGCTGGCCGCCTGAAGTTTTCTGGAACGCGACAATGTGGGATTTTGTAGCCTGTTTTGAGGGCTTCAAAAAACGCCACGGTATAAAATCGAACAGAAACCCCAAAGCGAAATTTACTAGGGAAGAAGCCGAAGAACTGTTACAATTTGCCCAAGAAGAACTTGCAAGGGATAAGGCAAGGGATGAAAAGCTAAAGGGGCAAAATGGCGGAAACTAGCCAACATATTGTTAAAATATCGGCTGATTTAAGCCAGCTTAAAAATGCCTTCAAAAGCATGGAAAGCCAAGTTAAGGGGCTTGACAGCAACCTGAAGGCGATGCTTGGAACTACCTTAAGCGGTTATTTTATAGCCGGTGCAGTTCGCAACCTTTCACAAGTAGCTTCAAAATTCCAAGGAATAGAACTTTCCCTTAAAGCGATGACGGGCAGTGCAGCCGCAGCCCAAAGGGAAATGAATTTTCTAATCAATACTTCCCGCCAGCTTGGAATTGATATTGATTCAACCGCTGATTCTTTCCAGAAGCTTATTGCATCGGCAAAGGGGACGGAATTAGAGGGGCAAGGGGTTCGAGATATATTCCTTGCAATCGCCAAGGAAGCGGCGGTTCTAAGGTTAAGCAATCAGCAGGTTGAAAAGGCTTTTTATGCCCTTCAACAGATGATTTCCAAAGGAACTGTTCAGATGGAGGAATTAAGGGGGCAACTTGGCGATGCCCTGCCCGATGCCCTGCAACTCGCAGCCGATGGAATGGGAACAACCACCGCTGAATTGATCAAGATGATTTCCAAGGGTGAAGTTCTTGCAAGAGATTTGATCCCTGCCCTTGGAAAAGCGATTGAAGAAAAATATGGAAAAGCAGCCCTGGAAGCCAGCAACACCGCAACCGCTGGAATCAATAAATTCAACACCGAATTGATCCTTTTAAAAAGAACCATCGGGCAGGGCTTACTTGAAGGTTTGGGGGATGGTGCAAGAAGCCTTGCTGATGCCCTTCGGAATGAAGGCATTGTTGATGCCTTTGAAGCTATTGGCAATGTTCTTGGTGGGTTGATTGATTTGGGTGCAAAGTTCATTGCCCTGATGCTTGAAGGGATCGGTGATTTGATCCTTCTTCTTGAATCAATGTGGAAATATCTGGTTGGAATCGGAAATATTTTTTCCGGCGATTTTGCACACGCAAACGAAGTTTTTGCTGAATCAACCAGAAAATTCCAGGCCATTTTTGGTGTAACCAAGAAGCTTGAAGATGGCCTTGAAAAGACAGCTAAAAAGGGAACAACCGGCTTCAAGGAAATGAGCAAGGAAGCGGCGAAGTTCCAAAAGCAACTTGAAGATATTGCCGATGAAACCCACAAGGAACTTTTATTTAAAGATGCCGAAGCCAGGGGTGAAACATTTACTGAAGCCGAAAAGAAGCTTTACGAATTAAATGTTCTTCTGGAAAAAAATGCAAAAGCTTATGCCGAACTTGGAAAGAAGGGCAAGGATGCGGTTGCTGGAATCCGTGACGAAATAAACAAAATCCAGGAAGCCCAAGATAAGATTGATTTCAACAAGCAGTTCCTTGAACCCCTTGTTCATGCAGCAGAACGCATACAGGATGCCTTCGGAGATGCCTTCGCCAATATCCTTGAAAACGGTGTTGATTCATTCGGTGATCTTGCTGACACCCTGAAAAGCATAATGCTTAAAGCGATTGCCGAAATCGCCGCCGCGATGGTGTTCAAACCAATTATCGGGGGTGTAATTCAAGGGGCTTTGGGCAGTATTGCGCCAGGTATAACAGGAACGCTTCTTGAAGGGCTTGGAATCAAAAAAAGCGGTGCAGCCGGTGGGGGGCTTGGTGATCTTTTAAGTGGTGCATCATCTGCGTTTTCGCTTGTTTCAGGTTCAACAACCACGGCATTAACCGGCCTTGGTATGCCAGCAGGGTTGGCGGGCGGGCTTGGTGTTGCCCTTCCAGTTGCAGGAATTGCAATGGCGATTGCAGGGATCGCCGGTTTGTTTGGGGGTAAAAAGAAGCACCCAGGCGCGGGCTTTTATGGGATGCTAGATGAACAGGGCAATATTGATAACTTTGAATTAAAAGCAAAGCATATAGACCCCGCAGCGGTTCAAAGCCTGGTTGATAACCTGAAGCCGATATTCCAGCAACTTGCAACCGATTCCATAAACCTTGGCGGTTCGCAGATTAGAGGCAGAATTACCGGAAGCGGCAAGGGGCAATTCGGGATTCAAACCGGCCTTGGTGCAACCGAAGCAATCGCCTGGCTTGATGAATTTGATCCTTCAAAGGCTGAAGAACTTGATAAGGCAATGACAGAATTTATTCTGAAACTTACCGAAACCGCCGATATTACCAATAATGATGTTGTTGAAGCCCTGAAGAATCTCAAAACGGAAGGCAAAAGCCTTGCCGAAGTATTGGATGAAATCAACTTTGCAGCCGCGAAAGAAGGATTGCGCCAGCAGCTTTCCCGATCCATTGCCACCGATTTAACCAAGATGTTCGATCCCGCCCTTGCTGAAATAGGGGCAGAAAATGACAGGTATTTAGCACAACTTGAACTTGCCAAAAAAATCGGTGGCGATCTGGCGGCGGTTGAGAAATTGCACAATGCAAACCTGAATCAGATTCGCGCCAAATATGCCCAAGTTACCGTTTCAGCCGATGGAATGACAAGCACCCTTGCCAGTTTGGGGGATGCGGTTCGGGAAGCTGGACAGCGATTTGAAACCTTTAAGCGGATATTTGAAAACCTTTCAGATTTTGCCCTTTCCCTGAAACTTGGCGCATTATCGCCACTATCGGCGGAACAGAAATATTCCCTTGCACAAGCGGCCTTTGAACAAACATCGGCAATGGCGCGGCTTGGTAATGTTGACGCGATGAACAACCTTCCTGGTGTTGCACAGCAGTTTTTGACAATATCCCGCGAATTTAATGCGGGAAGCGGTGCATATACTGAAGATTTTAACAAGGTAATTGCAGCCAGTGAAGAAGCAACAGCGGTTGCGGAAAGGCAAATGAACCTTGCACAAGGCCAGTTTGATACCCTAACGGCGCAACTTGAAGAAATGCAAAAGCAAACCGAATTGCTTGGACAACTTGCGGATGCCAAGAATCCAAAGGGCTTTTCCTATGGTGCAGCCTATCTTGCCAACCTTTCAAATCCAATGGCTTCAGGGCTTATCAATACTTCGATTGGTGAAACCGCTGAATCAGTTCAAAAGATGGCCTGGGGTAATGCAAGCGGCCTGGAAGTTCGGGCATTGGCGCGGGCTTTGGGTTATGGTGGGGTTTTCGGAACAGGCGGCCTTGATGCACTGATTCAAGGGGATGCTGGCTTTAAAGATATTTTCAACACCGCCCTTTATGCGATTGGCGGAACACCAAAGTTTAAGGCCAGTGGCGGCCTGGTTGCCCCTGGCTTCCCTTATATTGTAGGCGAAAGCGGGCAGGAAGGTTTTGTTCCAGATCGCAGCGGGCGGATTATGGGAGCGCATGAAACCGCCGCAATGATGGCTTTCGGTTCAAGGGCAAGTAATGATTCGGGGGTTATCGGCGCAATAAACGATTTATCTTCAGCAGTTCGGGCAACCAATACCAGGATTGAAGCACTTCAGAAGCAAGTGAATCAGAATCAACTTTATAGAAGGGTTGGTTAATGACGATTTCAGATGATCCAAGGCGGGAAAGATTTATTCTTTTTGATGCTGAACCTTATGATGTTGATGCAGCCGGAACAACCCATAAATATTTTGGAACACGGGCTTTTATAACCGAACCCGCAGACACCCCCGCCAATCAGGATTTCCAAGATTATGTTGATCCGGCGGGGCTTTTTACAATTAACCGATCCATTACCAATGGAACAAAAATCGGCGGGCGTTCATTTCCTTCATCTGGAATATTGAAGTTGGTGAACCCAAAGGATCGGGAAGATGCAGCCGGTGAACTTGATGATTGGATTGATCCTGATATTTACACTTGGGATGGCAGGGAATTTACCGCCTACCTTTTGGAAGATACCGACACTTGGACAACCAAAACCCAAATCTTTAAAGGGGTGTTTGAAGATTTAAATTGGAGTAGGGATAACCTGTTTTTCACCTTCAAGGATCGCCAGTTTAAACTTGATAAACTGATTCAATCGACCTTCTACACCGGCGCGGGCGGTAATAATGGCGGCGCGGATTTAGAAGGGAAGCCCTACCCTTTGGCCTTCGGGCGGCTTTGGAATATTGCAGCGGTTCTGGTAAATAGTTCAACCTTTCTTTTCCAGGTTCACAATGGCGCGATTGAAGAAATTTCCGAAGTTCGGGATAAGGGCGTTCCGCTTATCACCACCGGAACAGCAACCGCAGGGGCAGCCGGTTCAATTACCCTCAATGCAACATCAACTTCAGGTTATGACACCATCGACCCGAACACCTTGGGAAATGGATATTACACTAACTGCCAAATCCATATAACAGCGGGAACAGGAAGCGGGCAAACCAGAACCATTTCAGGGTTTACAGCGGCAACCCGCGTTGCCACCGTTTCAAGTAATTGGGGGACAAACCCCGATGCAACTAGCGTTTACCGGATTGAAGAATGGACGGAAGATTTAGCAAACGGGCGGTTCACCCTTCTTGCAAAGCCCGATGGCCTTGTTACTTGTGATGTTAAGGGTTCAACCCTTGGCAGTTCATACAGCGGCAAAGCAGCCGATCTGATGAATTATATTGTTCAGACTTATGGCGGATTCACTTCAGGCCAGGTAAACAGTGCAAGCATTACCGCCCTTAATACCGCCAATAGTTCAGAAGTTGGATATTACACGGGAATAAATAACCCAAATATTCTTGATTGCCTGGATTTTCTGGCTGATTCGGTTGGTGCATATTATGGAACAAACCGTTCCGGTGAATTTGTGGTTGGACGCTTTGAAGCCCCTGGAACATCAAGCCTTGATCTGATTCAGGATGACATTAAAAAAGATTCGATTGATCGCCAGCAGTTCGCCGCGCCGGTTTATCGGGTGATTTATAACTACCGGAAGAACTGGACACCTCAAGACCCTTCAACACTTGCAACCAGTGTTCCAGCGGATATGCAAGGGCTTTATGCAAAGCCATATTTAACCACCCAAACCAGCGATTCAGCGGTGCAAACCAAATATAAAGGGGCAATCGAACTTGAAATAAATAGTTCAATTTATGATGATTCGGCGGCTGATACTGAAAGAGATAGGATCAAAACCCTTTATGGAACGCGCCGTTCCATTTTCTCTTTTGAAACTTTTGTGTTACCCTTTTCAACGGAAATAAATGACACCATAAACATAACCCACGAATCACTTGGGCTTGCATCGGGTAAAGATATGGTTGTTGTTCAAACTGAAGAAGATGGAATAACCGGCTTAATTAAGGTGAAGGCTTTCGCATAATGGCAGATAAAGTTAAATTCCTGTTTCAGAATTACATTGAAGATGCCACCTTAACGGCTTCAAGCCAGGCAATCACAAAGGAAAACCTGAAGCACTATAAACTTTCAAAGGTTTGGCGAACCACCGGCTTAACAAGCCAATATATCAGCGCGGCACTTGCCACCACCGGCGGCATAAATTTCATTGCTTTATGGGGGCATAATCTAACCACCGCAGCAACAATAAGGGTTCGGATCGGTAATGATCCAACCTTTGTAACAAATTCTTATGATGAAACGCATTATGCCTGGGAAGCGGTTTCGGGCTTTGATGAAGGCGGCTTTGATGAAGGCGGCTTTGATGGTGTTCCGGTTCTTTCAACATTGAATGGATACCCCCGCTACACGGTTATTAAACTTCCGGCTTCATATAATGCCGATTATATCCGCCTTGATTTTACCGATGCCAGCAATGCCGATGGCTATATTCAGGCCGGATACTGGGCTTGCGGCTTACTGAAGGAAACCGAATATGATATTTCAATTCCTTCAGAGTTGCCTTCTTGGGTTGACCCTTCGATTCAATATGAAACCGAAAGTTCCGATTTATGGGTTTGCAAAAGGCCAAAATATAGGGTTGCCAGCTATATTTTCGAGTTTTTAAATAAATCCGAAGCCTTAATCATGATGGATGATCTTTCAAGAATAATTGGCGGTTCAAGGCCAATCATAGTATTATATTTTTCGGATTCGGTAATTTATCAATATCGGTATGCTATGTATGGCCTTATTACAAATGCCTCACAAGGGCTTATAAAACGCCAGCTTCGCCAGAATACTGAAGTTAATAGTTACGGAATAACAATTAATGTTAGGGAGCTTCGCCAACAGCTATGACAGCAGCAACATTAACAGCGGCAACATATCAGCAAGTTCGCGGTGCAACCGATTGGGGAACGGGAACAAACGCTTACAATGATTTTGTTTCGGCAACAGCAACCGCGATTAATTCTCATGCCGCCGATATTGATTCCATAAACACCACCATTGCCGCCGGTATAGATTTAACCAACACTTCCACAAGTTCAAACACCATAGGAACAGGAAGTAAAAGCTGGACACTTGCAACCGCCAAATCCTACCAGATCGGCCAATGGGTAACGGTAACGGATGCCGGAACGCCAACCAATTACGCTTTAGGCCAAGTTACCGCATGGAATAGTGGAACAAAGGTTTTAACCGTGAATGTAACTGTTACCAGCGGCAGCGGAACAATCACAAGTTGGACGGTTCAATATTCAAGTCCGCCAGATCAAACAGTGAATATTTCCGGCCTTACTGAATTAACCGCCCTGATTGCTTCTAACGATATGGCGGTTGTTTATGATGCAAGCGCGGCGGCAAATAAAAAGGTTTCCATGAAAACTTTGGAACGGCACTTTATCTCAATGGGAGGATTATAAACAATGGCTTCAGTTACAGCGAACAGATTTAAACTTGGCGGCACTTTAAGCGGCTCTACCAATGGCAGGGCATATAAAGTTGCAGCAACTACTTATGCAGGTGCAAACACGATTCACACCGCAACCAACACTTCCGGCGAAGTGGATTATATCACCCTTTATGCTGAAAACATCGACACCGCCAACGATATACCGGTTTATTTGGTGTTTGGTAATGAAAGCACCGGCGAAGAAACGCCGATTCTTATTCCTCATGCAAACGATGCCAGCGGTGAAACATTATTTCCAGCCGCGCCAAACAAGGTAATGATTGCTGATAAAATCCCATTGGCGGGCGGTGAAACCGTGAAGGTGTTTGCCGGAACAACCAATAAAATCAAAATCACCGGACGCTTTGAAACTTGGGAAACAGTAGCTTAAACCATGAAAGTTAAAGAAAACATTGCCTTTAATCACATGATAAGCCCGATTTATGCTTTAAGGCAGGGCGGGCGACAATCTATTGTTAAAAGCATACAATATGGAAGTATTGCGATTGGTTCCGGCGCGGCTTCCAACACCGCAACCATAACCTCAGTTACAACCGCCAACAGCTTGATATTCTGGAACGGTGCAACCAATACAGCAGCAACAACCAATAACAACCTTATTGCAGATGTTGCCTTAACTAATTCAACCACGGTAACGGCAACCAGAACTGGAACGGGGGCTAACACCTGCACAGCCCGATTTGTTGTTGTTGAATTTGTTCCTGGTGTTCTAACTTCAGTTCAGCGTGGAACAATAACCATTGCCAGTGGTTCAACCAGCAACACCGCAACCATAACCAGTGTTTCCGAAGATGTAGCTTTCTTTAATTGCCTTGGATTCAGAAGTGCAAATTCAAGCACCGAAAGAGCCGATGCGGTTCTTGCAACAGTTGACCTTACAGCGGCAACCACCGTAACCGCAACCAGGGCGGTGAATGATTCTAATGATATAATTGTTGGTTATCAGGTTGCAGAATTTAATAGCCTTTATATTCACCAAACCGCAAAAGTTTCCGCAGTATTAAGCGCGGCCAGTGGTTTTATGACGGTAACAAAAGCGATTGGAACGGCGATTTCCACTTATCCAATCGGCGGCGTTCCACTTCTTGCTTATTGTGGATTCAAAACCGGCGGTTCAACCCTGGCAGATTGCTTTTACACCCCAAGCCATGAATTTAGCACAAACAACACCTATAAGAATTTTTTCACCCGTGATCCCGCAGGATCATCAACCAGCGGAACAACCGTTGTTTCAATGGTGTTCTTCAAAGCTGATTATATTAAGGCAAGCCAATTAATAACAGTTCCGCTTCTTGGTGCTTCTTCCGCTACCGACCTTTTACCAAGCAATATGACAGCCGCAAAAACAGCGGTGATATTTACAGGGGTTAGAAGTGCAGATGGTTCAAGTGGCTTAACCGCTTCCCCTTCTGTTCGCGGCACAGTTCCAGCAATTTATTATGATGGTGCAAACCTTATTGCCAATCGGGGCAACAGCACCAGCAACCTTTTTGCCCAAACAAATATTTTGGAGTTTGTTTAAATGAAGGCTTATTTGCAATACAATGAAGATGGCAATTTCACCAGCGAAGTGCTTGGGATGATTGCCCCCGAACACCCCCGCCAGATTGAACTTGATCCTGAAAAATTTGCGGCGGCGGGCGTTGAAATCAATTATATGGAATTAAGCTTTGAAAACGCAAAAATCGCATTAGAACCATATAAATAACAGGGAAGCTATGGAACAGGCAAGGGTTGTTTCTTTTGAGAAAATAAAGCGCAATAAGGATAAGGAAGTTTTGATTGAAAAGCTTTATTCTTTAAGTGGCGGGGCAGTTAAAGAAATTGATCCTGAAATTCGCGCCAAAAATATTCAAAAACATTTAGAAAACAAACAAAAGCTATAGTTCAGGCGGGGGTTATATGTCACATGAAAAAGCAATGGTAATAAAACAACCGTTTGCCAACCTTGCAATGGGGTTGTTTGCAACCGCTATTGTTTCGGGTGTAACCTTCGCAGTTACGGTTTATGCAGACACCAACCAATTAAAAACCCAGGTGAAAGAAATCAGGGATGCTTCGCTTCCTGAAAGGATGGCAAGGCTTGAACAAAAGGTTGAAAGCGGCTTTCAGAATGTTCAGGCGGGGCAGCAACACCAACAAATTGCCCTTGATCGGATAGAACAAAAACTTGATAATAATGCTGGCGGAACTGAAAGGCATAGATAATGGAAACCATCAATTTCAAGTATTTCAAGCATTATTCTGAAGTTCCAGAAAGCTTTTGGAAATGGCCGAACTTCACCCCAAAAGAAATTGCCAGTAAGGGGGATGGTTCTATTATAATTCACTTCCGATCCCTGGATTGCTTGCAGTTTGCCCGAACATTGGCGAAGAAGCCGTTTCACATTAATTCAGGCTACCGCGACCCGCTTTATAATGCCAGGGTTGGCGGAGGGTTGGAATCAATGCACATGAAAGGCCAAGCCTTTGATATAAGCCTTGCCGGTTTCGATAAAACTGAACTTCACCAGATACTTTTAAAAGCTGGCTTCACTGGTTTTGGGCTTCATTACAAAACCTTTATTCATGCAGATACAGGCCGCCCGCGAACCTGGTAAAAAACTGAAAATTAGGCAAACACCCCAAAAATTGTTATTATGGTTGAAACCTTTTTAAAAACCATAATTCGGGGGCTTCTATGTTTGAAGAAATACTTTCAAAATTCGCGGTGGGATACGACCCCGCCGTTATTGACACTTGCGCGACCCTTTTCCTAACGGCGTTCAAGGAAGGGCTTTATGCAATCGCTTATCTTGTTTATATGTTATTTGCAAAGATCATTCTTGCTGCAAGCAACACACCTGATTCAAAAAGCAGACCTGTTTATTCCAAGGTCTATAAGGCAATGGAACTTTCCGTTTTGGTGTTTGGCAAGGTAAAGCAGAAACCAGGGGAAGCCCCGAAAAATGCTTAATGGGTTTTTCATAAAACTTGGGCTTATTTGTTCCGCCATTTTCGCGTTGCTGGCTTATATCTGGCGGCGCGAAAAATCGGCGGCGGAAAAGGAAAGCCTTAAACTACACAATGAAGCAAATGAAGATGCAGCAAAAAAGAACAAAGCAGCCGCAGAAATATATTCAAAGCCCGATGTTTCGGATTCTGCCCTTGCTGATGATTTTGACCGGATGCCAGACTAATCCGCTTCCGGTTTCCTATTGCCCGCCGGTTGTTAAGCCAACCAAGGAAGAATCAGATTATATCCGTTCAGGCAAAGCAAAGGAATTAAACGGTGTTCACAACCGTTGGAAAAAACAGCAGGAAGATATTTTAAAAAACTGTTATCCTGAGAAATGGGAAGAATATCTCAAACTCAAAAACGAAAGGAAAACAGGAAATGAAAAAACTCGCAATTATAGTGATCTGCATTTTTTGCAGCTTAACACTTTTCAGCAAAGCCCTGGCGGAAGGCTCTATTGCGCCAGATAAGATAACCACCAAGGAAATCATTATTAATGGCAGTAAAACCAAGGCCATTACAATTATTCCATCGGCGGAAAATGAATATGCCCCGATTGCCTGGAAGGATCAGCAGGGCAATATTGTTGCAATGATAGTTGCCCACGAAAAGCAAACCGAAGGCGCGGTTCATAACCATCTTTCGATTTACACCGCGAACAAGGATCGCACAAAGCGAACCGGCAGGATTGATATTCAGTTTGGTTCAGATGATCCGATTGTTTCTTTTGAAAAGGTGAATGTTCTTTTAAAGAAAGATGCCAAGTTATTGCTTCCCGATGAAAAGGGCGGTGTTGTTCAGGTTTATTCAGATGGTGGAATTGTTAAAACCAGAAAAACCACATACTCAACAAATCTGATTCCAGATTAATTTTATTATGATATTATAAAGGTGCTTCCCCATAATAAATGGTGAACGCAAAACCTCTCAAATTTGCCCCGCTGGAAATGTTCGGCGGGGCTTTTTTTATCGGTTTGCAATTTCAAGTAATATATCCGCATGGCAGGGTTGATCCAGCGGGCAGAAACAGGCAAGGTTCTTTCCCCGCAACTTGTGCAGGTTTTCAACTATCTTTCTTGCGTATGGATAAGCGGGCGTTCCTTCAGCGGGTTCAAGTTCAATTTCCACAGCAAACCTGAACTTCCTAACAACATCGGCGGGGGTGCAAAATTTAACACCTGGTTCATTTATTTTATGGGGATTGCCGAAAATTGTTCCCCTTCCAACATAAATGGTGTTTGGGGGCATTTTCCAGCCCCGTGAACGCTTTCTTTGGATTCGGCAGGGAATCACACCACCACCGATTTAACAAGGGGTTCTTGGGCTTGCTTCTTGGGTTGTTCTTTTGAAACAACAAAGGCGATTCCCATAAACATCATGCCAACCGATGCGGCAACAAAACGATCACCAGAAACCATAAAGGTTGAAGCGATCAACCAGATGTTTCCAAGTAAAATAAATAACTGCCAGTTCTTCACGATTCCCCCACTTGGTTTATGCAGTATGTTCGCCAGAGTTTTTTAAATTCATTCCCACCAACTTGTTCTTCAAGGATGGTTATTGATGATCCATTGGAAATAAACCCTTGCCAACCACCATAACCCCCGAAGCTATTTTTTGAATTAACTTCGCCACAGGCCACCCCTTTACTTGTGAAGGTGTTGCGGAAGTTGGCGGATTCTGGTTCTTTAAGCATTTCCTTGATTGCAATTTCAGCTTCAACAATAACCCGAAGGTTTGGCCTTGGATTACCTGAATTGCTTGAACCCAGGATTATAACCACCAGAACAAACAGAACCCACCATTTCCACATTTTGTTTAATCCCTTCTAACCAATTCAAAGCTTCCGCGAAGAACCTGAATATCAGGAAGGCTTTCCCGAAGGGCTTTTATTGAATCATCTGAAATAAGTTGGCGAAGCTTATCAAGGCGATTCCACTTGATATTGAAGTTCAGAACACCTTCAACAATCCTGGTTCGCAACCGCAATTCAACTTTATAGGCCGGTGAACGCGGATATGGCGAAATCCCCAGGGTGAACACCGAAGGAATCTTAACATCTTTCGGGGCTTTAATATCGCTTTGTTCAGAAAAAACAACCGTAACATCGCCATTTTGCGAACTGAAAGAGTTGGATATCTTTTGTTCCCTTCTTGCTGTAAGGTTGGCGCAAATTTCCTTTAAAACCGCCCCCGAAGGATCGGCGATTGTGTGAATATTATCTTCCAGAAATTCAACAAGTGCTTCCTGGGATATATTCTTTCCCTTGGCAATGCCAAGCCAACCTTCAAATTCTTCTGAAGCTGAAAGCCTGAAGCTAGCACCATAATCTTTATGGCCTGGTTTATCGCCGTGAAAGTTGAAGATTGCTTTCATTTTTATTGTTCCATTGGAAGCCGTATCATCAACCAGAATAAGGGTTTCCGGTGTTTGATGCTTCTTCACAAATTCAATGAAATCTTCAAGCTGGAATAATTCAGTTATCCCTTCTTTCCGAATCGGGTTTTCTGCATATTTGGAAAGGTTTTCCAGGGTTTGCAGTTTATACCCTTCAGGAACAACAGCGACCTTCACACCGTTCACTTCAGAAAGTTCGGTTAAGGCCGCCCCAAGATTGATCAGGGTTTCAGTAGTTTCATTTTCGGTTTCCATATTTAGTTCCTTTCGGTTTGTATATATTGTTTGTTTGAATGTTCACAAAGTCGTTAGTTTGTATCTATTGGAGCGAGGCGCGGGATTCGAACCCGTACTTCCTTGTTTGAGGCGAATAAGAAACCGAAATTTCTAAATCAAACAAGGCGTTCTTCCTTTAAACTAACCTCGCTTTGGTTGCGGGGGGGGGGGGAATTGAACCCCCACCTATCCGGTTATGAGCCGAAACTTCTACCGTTGAATTACCCCGCGTTAAATTAAACAACCGCCTTTATTTTCACTTCGCCAGTTTCAGGATCAACTTCATCATCATCAACAGATCGAAGTTCAAAAATATCGGGTTGCCTTGGGTCTTTCCTGGAAAGATTACCGCCTTCAAGTGGGTACATGATCGAAGTATGCTGGCGGGTTGCTGGCAGCTTTATAACCGGCTTTCCCGATATGGTTAGAACAAAAGAATCACCTTTTAACGGTTCAATCTCAAGTTCCAGGGTGAACTTCCCCTTCCTTCCCGTATCACGAACAGAATCAACCAGATGATTCAGTTCAACCAGGCAATCTTCAATTAATGCCCCGTTGTCAACTTCCGAAAGTGTTTTTAAAAATCCTTGCATTGTTTTGTTTCCCTATTGTTGGTTGGTAAAAAATAAATCCTAATACTGACCTGGCAGCATTTCAATAACCGATTTTTTCATATAATCAAAAGTCCAACGGGCTTCAGGAGTTAGGCCAAGTTCCTTAATAAGATATTCCCATTCATTACCATAACCAGTAACCAGAACAACTTCCTGGCATACCTGCCAATGAAATGCTAAGGCTTGGTTTAATCCTTCCCGTAAAGTCCTAACCATATTAAGGCTTTGGCCTAGAGCTTGGCCGATTGAATCTTTGTAAAGCATAATTGCTACAAATTTATGATATTGTTCATCCGTTAAAGGGTATTCCCTTCTTGTTGGTGTTGTTGTCATATTGCCTTTCCTTTCGTTTTGATGAAATCAATACAACCCAGGTTATCGCGGGAATAACAAGTTGCATTGGTAATGGTTAAATGTTTAACGACCCCGCAAAAATAAATTGATTTACCCACCAGGCTTGAATCAAGTTGATAGCCTTCCCGAAGGTGAACGGTGTAATGCTTTTTTGTAGCAATATCTTTAACCTTCACCCGCCAGGGATTATAAACTTTTTCAATCAGGCAAAGTTTGTTTGAAACCACTTCCATTTCAATCATCATCCTTCATGGCTATTGATTCCAGCCGTTCAAGCCTTTCATTAAAGCTTCTGATCTTACTGAAGAACCACATAAAAACACAAAAGCAATAAGAGTAACCTTTCATATTCAGTGGGAATTCATGCCCCCGCGCCGCCCTATCAATATTGCCTTCAAATTCCTTTTCGCTGATTTGATGCTGAAACGGAAGAATCCTGGTTGATTCCTTGTCATGCCTTATCATTGCCCCGATTCCCCCTAATATAATAATCAATCCAATCGCGAACTTCTGGTTCGGTTTTTATATTCATCAAAGTTTTTGAACCCAAAGGATCAACCATATTTTCACCATAAAAAGTTAAGCGATAATGTTGCTCAACCACCGTTGTTGTTGCAATTATTCGCTGAACTGCTTCGGGTGCAATAAATACTGCCAAACCACCAGGGTAATCATCGCATTGAATAAATGGCAATCTCATAAAACAAACCATCCGGTTAAAGCCACAAGGAAGCCCAAATAAACGCCAAACACCTTTTCGGTAGGGTGTATAAAGGTGATTCCCCAAATTCGCCACCCAAGGTGATAAAACAAGCCTTGGGCAAACATTCCAAGCCCGATGATTGCCGGAATCCAGCTTTGGGAAAAATAGGCAACCAGGGCAAAGCCAGGATAAAACGACCATCCCCGCAGGTTCATCGCAACAATTCCAGCCCTTTGAACTTCCTTGAGATCCCGCAGGTTGCGGCCAAATATCCGATCAACTATAAAATCAACAATGGGTTCTTCATGTTCATAATTCCAAACGCGAAAATCACCATGCCCCGCCGTGAAGTAACGACCCCACCCCCAAACGCTCCACCAGAAACCGAAGGCGGCAAGTGAAGCGGCATATTTGGCAGATGAAATAAGCCCCGCCTTGAAGCTGGCAAGAACCGCCAGAATATCCCCGCTGAACTTCAGGCTTGCGAATAGGTATATGAAGAACACCGAAATAAATATTCCAACACCGAATAACCATCGCGGGATTCCATCATCTGCACCGCGTTCAAAATTAAGAACCCCGAAAATCGGGAGTAATACAACCAAGGCCAGTTTTGTGATTTCTTCAAGCATGGTAATTTTTCCTTATTTTGGATTTTTTCTTTTTGGTAAAAATGATGTTCACTTTTTTATTATATTGCGCTTCAAAATGTTGGCGTTTCCGTTTTGATTTCTCATTATCCGCACCCTTAACATCATCAATAACAACTTCATCCAAAGCCTTATCGAAATATTGAAAATCGAAAACCACGGTGCAAATCTTCCGCCCGTTCACTTCCAGGCTAAAGCGAGGATGAATAACCAGATCGGTGATTTCCCCCTTCTTCAAACGGGGCTTGATAACATCGGTGTAATATTTGGCTTCAGCTTTTGAAGCAAAACAATATCCATCAACATAAGTGATAATGTTTCCATATTTGGATTTTTGCCGCCTGTTTTCCGGCAAAATAAAACCGCATTTTATAGCGTCCTTTTTACTCATTCGCATTGGCGGCATCCTTCGCATTATTTTCCGCAGCCAGTTCATCGGCGGCGGTTAAAAGTGCTTTGGAAACCCGCTTAATATCATTCCAATAACCAAGATAAAGATATTGCCCAGGTTGCATAAAATACAACTTCTTGGCAGCTTCAATATCTTCTTGGTTTATTTTGCTTGGCATGGTTTCCCTGTTATTCTTGAAATATATATATGCAAAATTGCAGATAATCGCAAGAAGAAAACCCGCCGAAGCGGGTTAATTGTGGATAATCCATTTATTGTTATTTTGACGCAACCAAACTGTTATTTCCTAATTTGCGGGTATTCTTCAGTTATAGATTCTTTTTCAGTTACAGGTTGCGGCCTTTCGATATGAAATCCACAACCCTTGTGAATAGCAGCTTTTTCAAGTGCATCAAATTCGCCTTTCAACCTTGCATATTCATTGCCCTGGGGGGTGCTTCCATCAAGGAAAAATAAAGCAGGCCAAAACAGAATAAGACCAACCGCCATTTGTGCATTGTCATCGCTGGCCGTTTTATCAACTTGCCCCCCTAAATCAGCAACACGCTGTGAAACCACCTGCAATTCAGATTGAAGCTGGCGGCAGTTTCGCCCTTCATATTGCATTGGTGAAATATATTGCGCTGGAATCTCAGTGGTTGATTTAGCGCAACCCGAAAGCATGGTGATTAAAAGGGTGATTGCTATATATTTTTGCATGATTAAGCCTCCATAATGCGTGTTACCAACCCGCCCTTGTTGAATTTAACCAGGGTATCAACCAGCTTTTCCGCGTTAAAGCTATTCCAGAGAATTTCCTTATCCGCGCCAGCTTTCAACCGGCGAACCAGTTCTTCACCCTTCTTTTCAAAATCCGCGACACTTACAACCGGCATATCTTCCGGCTTCATTGAATGATAAGGATCAGCAGCCGGTTCAGGTGTTGGTTCGGGTGTTGGTGATGGATCAGCAAAAGGGGTTGGTTCTTTCACTTCACCAGTTTCGGGATCATGCGGCGGGGTTTCGGTTGGATTATCAGCGGGCTTTTCTTCCGCCTTCTTTTCCTTCAGCTTATTAGCAACTTCCGCAGATTTATTTTGTGCGGGCGGTTCTTCCCCTTTCGCCGGTTCTTTCGGTTTCCAGCCTTCAAACCATTGATCCGGCTTTCCTAATCCATCCTTAATGCTTTGATGAATCCCGCGAAGATTTACAACCTGGAAAGGTTCAATATCACTTATTGATTTGCAGTTACAATAAGCAAGAATCTGGGCTTGAGATACTCCAAAAGAGCGTTCAAAAGATTTAATCATGTTCGGGATAGTTTCGGGTGTAATGCTTTTCCTGATGGTTTCCCTGCAAGCATTTTCGGCATCTTCAACCATATAGGAAGGGAAGGCTTTAAGCACAAGTGAACGCTCCCTTCTTGCAGCCGAATTTGCACACATTTCATAAATATCGCGTTCATCGGTTAAGGGATAAGAACCCTTCCTTGTGTTGCGAACCAGCTTGATTTGCCAGTGCATATCCTTCCGATAATTGGTTTCAATATCCCAAACATAAGCTTCAAGTTCGCACACCTGAACCCCGTTTATTGTGGTTCGGCTTAATTCGCGCCAGCCTGATTTGATGTTTCCCCACTTCATCGCAATAGCTTCAGCCAATCGGACGCTTGCACCGGAAACCCTGGTTGCCCCGCGCGGGTAGGTATAAAGTGCATTTTCAGCAAACGAAAGGCGGCCACATTCTTTCAGAACATCTTTTAAAATATCATCGGAATCGCGGCGCGGAAATTGTTTCGCCAGGATCATTGAAGCTTTCACTTCAGCAACAGCCCGATCCGATTCAACAGATGCGGCGGCGGTTATGGCGTTTGTTTTGGGTTTGGCAGCCACTTCAGATGGCGGATAAAATTCTTCATTCATTGTTTTTGTTTCCCTATTGATTGTTAAAAGTTACTTCAGAAGAAACCGCCGTTGCGGATCGCCGGAAGTTACGAATTGCGAATATATTTCAGGATAGGAAGCTTGGAAACCCTTTTTATCGAATTTTTCCACTTCTTTTGTGAACTTCCAGGTTGCCAGAGCTTCGCCAGAACCGTTGGTTAAAAGTTCATAACCACCCATGAATAACTTAACCTGTTTTTCGATTATTTCTTTCTCATTTTCAAAGTGCTTTATTTGGGCTTTGGTATTAGCAAGGGCGGCAATCAGTTCCTTGATTTCATCGGTTGCAGTTACACCACCAGGAAGGGGCTTTTTGTGCAAGGCAATAATATCTTCAATGGTTTCGGGTTCAGGCGGTGTTCCATCAACAACCTTTTGCCAAAAGGATGATTCCTTTTCGATTATGGCTTGTTGAAGCTCTTGGTTGGCTTCAACCAGGTAATAAGTGGGTTCTTTCCCGCCGATAGAAACGCCAATATCAGCAACCGGCAAACCAGTTACCGCCAAGGTATGCTGAACTTGAATAAGATATTCCTGGGGGATTTCATCTGTTCCAGGCATCCCCCACCCATGCCCGTTAGTTGAAGTTTTGGCTTCAAATAACCGTTCACCATCTTGGGTGAAACCATCAAGGTTTGCAATCATCCAATCATAAACCGGATGGCGCAAGATTGCTTCAGGCATCATAACCACCGCGCCGAATGTATCCGCATAATGTTGGCGAATAGCAGGTTCAAGGGCAGTTCCGCGCCGCATAAACCAATTAACATCGGTTTCAGGTGCTTCACCGCGTTTTTCCTGCCAGAGTGCAAAGGGTGATTTATACTTTGAAAGCCCGATGGCAGCGGCGGCATCCGAACCACCAATTCCCTTCCTTCGGGCAATCTTCCATTCTTCAGTTCCTTGTTGGTGCTTTTCAAGTTCTATTGAGTGCATAAAATAATCAATCCTTGTTTATTTGTTTATTTATTTGGCAATTTATTTTCGGGGGAAAATAAGGGAATATTCCCTTTGTTACCTCACCACCGTTTCAGTTTTTTCATATATTTTCGCACCTTTCAATTCCCTTCCGCCAGCGGTGATAAAAGAATTTAAAGCCTTCTGAAGTGCATCAAGCGGGATATGATGGCGAAGCTTTTCAATATCCAGGGATTCCCGATCAATCACTTCACCAACCCACCTGGTTCGCAAACTTGCAAGGCTTCCCATTTCACCCCTAACAGAAGCAAGTTCAGCAGGTTTGGCGGCAATAGAAGCTTCAACCTTATTGGCTTGCTGTTCGGTTATAACAGCCTGATTTAATGCTTTATCAGCCAGATCATCCATTTTTGCAGTTGATAGGGCAGCGGCGGCGGTTGCCTGTTCTTCAGCCTGTTTCCGCAGCCGTTCAGCTTCTTCTTGGCGTTGTTTGCGTTCTTCTTCAGCCTTTTGCTTAACATAGGCATCAAGCGGCCTGGATGCTTTGCTTTTCGCTTTTAACAAAATATCGGTGTAATTCTTAAAGAATCCATCAACCACCCTTCCAAGTGTTAAATATGGTTCTTTTTCAGAAACCCTTTCGGCTTCCAGCGACTTAGAACAGGCGGTTATTTGCTTGATAAAATCACCCGCCTTTTGTGCTTCTTCATCGGAAGCAAAAACTTCGGGGATTCGATCAGCAGCCGTAAAAAGTTCATTGGCGCGGGAAAGAAGTTTTCCATGTTTTTCATGCAAGGATTCCTTTAGGGTTTCGGCATCGCTTGGCGGGTTGTTATGCCCGATGGTTGCGGATAATGCGGCGGTTGTCATTGGTTTAGTTCCTTTCGATTAACTTGTAAATTTCACGATCCTGATAGGTAATAAATTCTTCAAGCCCCTTCTGATATTGATATTCCATTTCAGCGGCCTTCCGATCAGCTTCAGCCTTTTTGTTTATGGCTTCCCATTTCTGGAAGCAGCCAAAAGCCACTATCGAAAAAAACACCATTACCGGAACAACAACCAGGCTTGCCACCAGGCCGTTGCATATTGTTGTTTTGTCTAAATCTGTTTTGAATGTCATTTTGTTTCCCTGGTTTATGATTAAATTGCCCGTTCTTTCTATATGTAAAATTGCATATAGTCAATATATGATTTTACATATATGCAAATTTGAGTATAATTAACCATTATGGATCATAAACAATTTCAAGAAGCCTTGGATTCCGCCAAGTTAACCCGATATTCCTTTGCAAAGCGAACGGGGATGCAATGGCGAACAGTTGATGGTTATTACAACGGAACAGTGCCAATAAAGAAAAAAACCGAAGCCGTGATCAGGCTTCTAACAGGTTATAAAGATGGCGGGGAAGAAGAACAAAAGCAAGAAGCCAAAGCCAAGAAGCGAAAAGCAAAATAACAAAAAGCAAGAAGCCCCTGACGGGCGGCATATTTTACTTCCCCTTAATGTTATCAAAACGGCTTATATCGCGGCGAAGGGTTTAATCACCGTTGCCGCTGAAGCTTGCGGGCTTACTGTTCGGCAATACAAAAATTACCTTTACAGTTACTATAAGGAAGAAATGGCGGAAGTTATCGAATCCGTGATTGAAACCCGCGCCGATAGGTTAATGAGGGTTTGCGATAAGGTGTTAAACGGTATTGAAAAGAAAACCGACCTTTCCCTTGAAATTATGAGTATTGCACCGGAACAAAGAACCCCTGAAGATTTTGAATTGCTTAAATATCTACAAGTTCGGGAAATGCAATTTCTGGTGTTTATGATGCAGATTTACGCCAAACACAGGGGCTTCAGCCTGGTTTATAATGCAGCCGATTATTCGGTTGATACCACCACCGGCGATAAATTGGCGGTTGAAGAACAGCAGATTGTTTCCGAAGGATTAAAGGAAGTTGCCCGATATAACCCCGAAATCATAAGCCAGCTTAAAGTTATTCAAGGGGGCAAGAAGTGACAGGGATCGGCAATAATATAAATATCCGCTCCGATAACATCTTTCATGCCAGGAAGCATATCAAATTGAATATTTCACCGATTGAAATCCTGGCGAAACATTCATTCCAGGCTTTTGCTTATATGGTTTTCAAAACCCTGGATGGTGGAACAACCTTCCTTCCGAATTGGCATTTCTTCTTGCTTTGCGAATATATGCGGGCGGTTGCCGCTGGCGATATAAACCGCATGATTATCAATATGCCGCCAAGGTATATGAAATCCATGCTTTGTTCGGTTGCCCTTCCAGCCTGGTTGTTAAAGGAAAATCCAGCCAACAAAATCATTGTAGCTTCATATTCTCAGGAACTAGCAATAACCCACCATATCGCAACCAGGGCGGTTATTGAATCCGATTGGTATAAACGGCAATTCCCCCATGTTCAACTTTCTAAGGATCAGAACACCAAGCGAAAGTTTAACACCACCGATGGCGGCCACCGGATCGGGGTTTCGGTTGGCGGAACACTTACCGGCGAAGGTTGCGATTATTTGATTATTGATGATCCATTAAACCCGAAACAAGCCTATTCAGAAAAGGAACGCCAGCGACACCTTCAATGGTTTGAACAAACCGCTTACACCCGTTTAAATAATAAGAAAAAAGGGGTTATGTTGCTTATTATGCACCGCCTTCACATGGACGACCTGGCGGGCTATTTGATCCGAAAAGGCGGGTGGGAACAGTTAAAGATTCCAGCAATTGAAGTTGAAGATAAAACTTACAGTTTCGGCGGGTTTTCATACACCCGAAAGAAAGATGAACTGCTTCATCCGGCCAGGGAAAGCCTGGATGAAATTCAGGCCGCAATGGAAAATATGGGTTCTTATGCTTTCGCGGGGCAATACCAGCAAGAACCAGCACCAAAGGGCGGCGGTGTTTTCAAAATCAACTGGTTTCCCCGCTTTAGTGTTGAACCTCAAAACCATGAAAGAATTGTTCAAACCTGGGATACCGGCATTAAAACGGAAGATTCCCATGATCCAAGTGTTTGCTTAACTTTCAAGGAAGTTGGAAATAAAAGTTATCTAATCCATGTTTTCAGGGGGAGGGTTGAATATCCAGAGTTAAAAAGAACGGTTTCAAATTTAGCTGAAAGATTTAACGCTGATGTGATATTAATTGAAGATAAAGCAAGCGGGCAGGCATTGATTCAGGATTTAAAAAGGGAAAGCCGAAAAGCTATAATCGCCATTGAACCAAAAGGCGATAAAGTGGTTCGCGCCAACCGCCATTCGGCAAAGGTTGAATCCGGCCTTGTGTTACTTCCAGAGTTTGCCCCCTGGTTGCCTGAATTTGAAATGGAAATTGGAGCTTTCCCAAATTCTTCAAATGATGATCAAGTTGATGCTTTATCGCAATACCTTGATTATATTCATGGAAACGCAGCAACACCAACCCCCAGGATCAGAAGGTTATAAAATGTTTTCATTCTTCAAGAAAAGGAAGGAAGCTAAACAGCACCCCGCTGGCTTCCTTTATGGCGGCTATTATAGCAACGAATATTGCATGGCGCGGGATTATAAAACCTTTGCTGAAGAAGGTTATCAGAAAAACGCGGTTGCCCATGCTTGCATTGATTATATTGCTTCAGCGGTTTCATCTGTTCCCTTGATTGCGTTTTCCAATGAAGGCGGGGAGTTAAAAAGGCTTGATCCATCTCATCCGTTAAACAAGCTTTTGCGCCGCCCGAATCCAGCAATGGGCGGGGGAACATTCTTCAAGGATTTGATTTCATATAAGCTTATTTCAGGCAATGCCTTTTTGATGCGCTACCCATTACAAGGGGAATTTGGGATTCTTGCCAAGAAGCAGCCACCAACACAACTTTGGTGGGTTAGGCCGGATTTTGTGGAAATCAAACCAGGGGATCAGGGATACCCTTCCGCCTATGTTGTAACGAAACGCCAGGGTGAATCCTTAACTGTTCCGGTTGACCAATTAACAGGGAAATCGGATATGCTCCATTTGAAGAACTTTAATCCTTTGAAGCTTTATCAGGGGCTTTCCAAATTTGAACCAGCAGCCTATTCGGTTGATTCATTTAGCTTAATTATGAAATGGAATCAGCGGCTTGTTAATCGCGGGGCAAGGCCAAGCGGGGCATTTTCCATGCCTGGGGAACTTTCCGATTCACAGTTTGCAAGGCTTCAAGAACAGATTGAAAGCCAGTTTTCCGGCGCGGATAATGCGGGAAGGCCGCTTTTGCTTGAATCCGGCCTGAAGTTTGAAGAAATGCAGATCAACCCAAAGGATATGGATTACATAAATTCAAAGAACAGTTCGGCGCGGGATATATGCCTTGCCTTTGGTGTTCCGCCGCAGTTGATCGGGTTGCCGGATGCACAAACCTATTCAAACTACGCTGAAGCCAAACTTGCTTTCTGGCAATCAACAGTGATCCCGATCCTTTCGATGCTTACTGAAGAATTAACAAACTGGCTTGCCGATTCCTTTGGCAATGAAATCTATATTGATTTTGATAAAAACGATATTGATGCGCTGATTCCGATCAGGGAAAAACTGTTTTCAATGCTTCAGAAGGCAGACTTTTTAACCCCTGATGAAAAGCGGCAATTAACTGGTTATGATAACATTGAAGGCGGTGATCGGCTTTATATAGACCCGAACAAAATGCCCGCTGATATGATTGATGAACTGGCAACCGCCGACACCCAGGCGGCCAAAAAACACTTTATAAAATCCTTCCCCGAATTAGCTTTTGAAAAGTTGCAGAAATTAGAACAGGGGGAATAAATGCGGGAAGATGGCGCTCGGCCTTTAACTGAAGGGCAAAGGGAGTTTCTTAAAAACACCCCGCTTTTCAAAGTTACAAATGAAAGGCATATTACTTGTGATGATTATATAATAACAGTTCGCAACCAGAATTATATTCAAATAACCGAAGAAGTTTTTAATGATGGAAATTTTAAGGTTGAACAAACTGTTAGCATTGATCCGCAGGGAATCCCGCGTTTGGTTGAGTTTTTCGGGTTTGTAATGGATGAACAAGGGATTGCGGTTCGGGAAGTTCTGCTTGGAAGGTTTTTAACTTATGAAGAAAAAACCGAAGTGGTTTATGAGAATGATTTCATTGTTATAAAGCGGGTTGATAAAGTGTTTCATGATCGGGAAATGGAACGGCAATATCAAACCGATTGCAAATCGACCACCAACATTGGCGAAGTTCCATTTTATGACAAACTCAAAGGTTAGATTTGTTGGCCTTCACCTTGCCTTAACGATGGCCTATGAAGCCAGATTGCAACCAACAATCCGGCGGCAACTTTCCGCAACCTATAAGGCAGCGGCGCGGGAATATGAAAAGGGCAATGGTGCAAGTGGCATAAGAAAAGCACTGGAAGGCCACCGGAGCGATGTTTATTATATTTTGGGGGGAATGTATGCCAAAGCAATTCCTGCTTATGGACGCTTAATTATAAGGCAAATTAAAACAGCCGTTCCAAATTATGAAACAAAAAGCAGCCTTTCAGGAAATTCAGACAACTTTTTTATCAACCTGGCTTCAAGTTGGATAGTGCAAGAGGGCTTAAAGCGGGCTTCAAGCATATCAGATACAACCCTTGATGATATAAACAGGATATTGGATAACGGCCTTCAGCAAGGTTTATCTATTCCAGAAATTTCAAAAGATATTCGCGGGCTTTCCGGTGAATTTTCCAGCCGCAGGGCAAAAACCATTGCAATAACCGAAGTTCACAATGCCAGTATGTTTGCCAGTGTTGAAACAGCAAAGGCAACTGAATTAAGCTTAATCAAGGAATGGGCTTCAACCGAAGATTCAAGGGTTCGGCCTTCCCATGCCGTAGCCGATGGACAGCAAAGGGAAATGAACGATAAATTTACGGTTGGCGGTGCAAGGATGGATCGGCCTGGTGATCCAAATGCACCAGCGGCGGAAGTGATTAATTGCCGTTGCGCCCTTCTTTATAATGAAAAGGAATATCAGGTTTCCGAAGGGTAAAAATAACTGGTTGACTATATGCAGAATTGCATATAAAAAGGGGTGAATAAATAGAGGATTACATGAAACCCCTTCATCTTTCATACGCTCAATATGATTTATTGCTTCAGTTGCAAACCAACTATCATGCGGCTTCCGCTTGGGTATTGGAAAGAAGGCTTGGCGGGTTCAAGGTTGCTGAAGCCCTGGTTGATCGCGGGCTTCTTATTCCCCTTGCAAGCGGTGAAGGTTATTGTTTAACGCCAAAGGGAATTCAAGTTTCAAACATTATCGCAGCCTTGAACCAGGGGGGCAAAACACCAGGGGCAATTATCAAAATTATCAGGGAAAGTTTTTTTTATGAGTAGCAAAGCCAACCAAACGCCGGAAGATAATCTTATTGATTCGCTTGATTTTATCACAAACCACTTTTGCGAAAGATTTAATAAGAACCTTCTGAGTGAAACCGATATTCTAACGGTTCTTATAATGATGTTAGGGAGAACTATTTCCTGCAAGGTTCTGCCTGAGAATTGGCCGAAGATTTACAAGGCGATTGAGCAATACGCCGATCAATGCTTAGGGCAAGATAAATTTAAACCAATTTCAATCAACTAAATAAGGAATAAAAATATGGAAATTAGAAGAACAATTTGCCTTGATGATTCAGAAGTTCAGGAAGCAATAATTTCATATCTTCTTGGGAAAAAAAGCCTGAAGATTGATAAAGATGCAATCTTTCATGTGAATACTTATTCCGGTGAATTATGCGGCGATAAGGTTGATGTTTATGCGGAAGTTACAATTTCAGAACCGCAGCAGCCCGAAGCTAAAACTGTTCCGGCTTCCAAGATTCTTGAATAACTACCAGCAAAACAACAGGGAAACACTTTATGAATCATCCAGATGAACCAGGTTATCAAAGGATTGATACCAGCAAGATGGCGGCGGTAGCAGTTTCTTCCAAGGCCAAAGCATTAAAGCCCCGAATCATTGAAGCAATCAAGGAATCAGGCGGCGGGCTTACCACTTATGAAATAAGCCTGGAACTTGGCATTTCCTACCACCAGGCGCACCCACGGGTTGCCGAACTTCACACCGGCGGGCATATTCACGACACCGGAAGGCGGCGAACAAACCCGCTTTCCGGCCTGGATATTGCCGTTTGGAATGTTGGCGATGATGGCGGCGCGGGGCATATCTACACCAGAAAGGGCAAATCCTATGCAATGCAAAATTTACTATGGAAAGCCTTAGAAGTGTTGGAACGCGACCCGCTTTTAAATGATGATTTAATCAAGAAGATAAAGGAAATATTGAAGTGAAGAAAGTATCGGTGCAGTTTAATCTAACATTATTAGTGGAGATGACCCACAAGGAAATCAAAGAGGAAATCAGGATGTTGCTTTCTGATGCTACTGGATGCCGCAAAATCACCTCCATACAAATCAACAACATCGAGAAGCGGGGGAAGCGGTGATACCAACTATTGAACAAATATGTGATGACCTGAAAGCAGGCAATATCACTCTGGAAAAAGCAATTACATGGCTTTTGATACATTTCCAAAACAGCGATGAGGGCGAAGAACATGACCGATACCGATAACAAAGACCCGCAAATAACGCCGGAAGTGGTGCAGGAGTGGCTTTATGGTGTTCTGCATGAACACAAGGTAGTTTCTAATATAACCGACATACAATTAGCCCGAGCCTTCCTCCACCAAGCCGCCGAGCTTCAGCAGCTAAGGGCTGAACGGGCGGGGTTGATTGAAATGATTTCAAATCAGATTCAGGCATACAATATAGCTATAGAGAAGCAACCAGAGAAGAAAGAAGTTTTGAGAGCAAGACAGTCTGTTTACCGATTAATTTACAATCATATATTTCAGCAAATCAAATCCAAGCTCACGCGAACTGAGCAAACAACAGAGGAAAATAAAATATGAAAATACATACGATTACCAAAGACCAACTTGATGCTGATAATAATTATGTAGGCGCAGTTGACCTGTCAGATTTTGATGGGGCGATAGAAGCAAAAGCGAATCTAGGGTATGTAAAGTTTAAAAGTATCAAAGCTAGATACTGGATAATTTTTGAAGCTGGTTCGGGTATCAAAGCTGGTTGGGGTATCGAAGCTGGTTGGGGTATCAAAGCTGGTTGGGGTATCGAAGCTGGTGAGGGTATCGAAGCTGGTGAGGGTATCAA
>ERZ869929.183-NODE-183-length-39847-cov-21.467632_pt1 | contig 39847 bp, 56 predicted proteins | sample MGYA00579312_ERZ869929 | MGnify/ENA primary metagenome ERZ869929 (study PRJEB32216, sample SAMN09231818) | wastewater metagenome | place: USA: Maryland | collected 2016-08-09 | study: EMG produced TPA metagenomics assembly of the PRJNA472060 data set (Reclaimed... | reverse complement strand
CCTCGTAGCCGCAGCGCAGCACCAGGCGCATACTGTCGGGGTCTATGCGGGTCATTTCCCTACCATCCCCGCCAGCGCGGCGTATGTGTCAGCCAACTGCTGGTGCAGGCGTGCGAGGGCTTCGTTATTAAACGGGTGTGTATGGCGCAATTGACGGTCTAACTGCAACAACTTCTTACACAACTCCTCCCGCGTCACCACAGGCCCCCTGACGCCCTCCTGCGGCGTGCCTGCTGGCACTGACGCGCCGGGGCCGCAACCTGAACGGGGCGTGGTGGACTGGTTTACAGACTGCATTTGGTAAACTCCTGACTATTCATATTTATTAATTTTGTCAATATATGACGTTATGACGTTTATGACGTTTATGCCAGCCCGTTCAACTTTTGTGTCGCGCGCGCACGCGCACGCGCACACGTGTGCGTAGAAAAAAACGTCATAAACGTCATAACGTCATGTGATCCTTATTTATCAAGTACTTACAAAATTCAAATTTCGATAAAAACGTCATAGAAACGTCATAAAACGTCATATTTTTTCACAACTTTATTTGTTTTTCTAACAATGAGTACTCGGCACCACCCATGGTTTTGCGTTTTTGAATCACGAACCGCCCCACCGGAGCGCCTGAGTACTGACGCAGCAACCGACCAAGCGACCGCTTGGGCTCTTTGCCGACCAATCGCGCTTCTAGTATTTCGGTTCCAGTTAGGCAATTAATTATCTGCTCTAGATTGACCCAATGAGCCCCGAGCGTGGCAAACCAATACTCAACAAACTGCTCCATATCGGAACCGTCCTGGTCTGCGTCTTTCAGGAAATCCCGCGCGTTCGCCATCCAGTGGTGGAGCCCGTTCTGGTTCAAAATCCCCGATACCGTCTCGCTGTAAGACTCAAATCCGCCAAACCGAAATTTTCCCGCCACGGCACCGGCATCGATCCAGTTCTGGACTAGGCCTAACAGGCACGCCAGGATGCTTCTACGGCTCTGGCTCACGTGCTGCCATAGATTCGGGTAGTGGAAGTTGGATCGCCGCTCTGGGTTTGGCGTAGAGGGCTGTAGCCGTATCGGTACGCACCGTTTGGCTATTTCGGTCGAGCACTCGACGTTATTACCCGTCCCTACCAGCGTAAGGTTATTTGGAAGGCTCACGATTCGGCTGGCACCGAGAAGTCGGCTCTGGTAGACGGATGCGGTCAGGAGCGACGCCAGCGCCGGAGAATCAAGCCTGTGCGGTAAATTATCGAGGTGCACAATCGTCTCGTCCTGCATCAAAAGCCCGGTGATTCTCTTATCTCGTTCATCGTCCGTGCCTGTAATCTGGAGCGCTGGCGTCTTGCGGCCTGTCAACGTGCCGCCAAGCACGTCTTCGGCCAATTTGCTTTTACCAGTGCGGGGAATCGGCGCCGTGATGAGGTGTAGCGGCCGATTACCACGGCACGCCGGCGCGATGATGGGCGTCAGCAATAAACCGATGTAGTTGTGCCGGTCCGCGTTGTCAAAAAACGGAAAATCCACCACGAGATCGCTCAGCGTGTCGTGGATCACCTCGATGTTTTGCTCCGGCGCGAGGTCCGCAAGTTCCTCGGGCTCGTCGTAATAGATACCAGACTGGTAACCGGGGCCGATCAGCCGCCATGACGGGTCAAAGACTGGATAATTGACAATCAGGTTTATGTCCGGGATACGGTCATGCGACTCCGCGCCGGCAAGAATAATACCGCCCATGTCCTTAGTGCAGTGCCGGAACTTTAAGCTAGATTCCCCTGTATTTCGGTTCATAACCCACTGCCGTAGCTTCACGGATTCGTCACAGAGCAACCGCGCACGGTCAGTCGAAAGCTGGGTCCATTTGCGAGCGCCAGGCGCGCCGAATATTTCCCCCGGTATACGAGCTCGCCGATAAATGGAATTGTTTGGTAATTTTTCAATTACATTTTGCGCGAAGTCAAATACCCCAACCTCGATATATTCGTCCTGGTCCGTGTAGTGGACTCCCGGGACCAGCACGTCGTAGTCGGTCTCAGGGGCGTCAGTCTGTGAAGCGTCACAGTCGGGGCTGTTAGCCTGAGGGACATCTACAACACGCGGTTGCGCGATACCGGCCCGGAGCCCGCTATTGATGGTTGCGCGGCTTGAAAGTTCGTCCAGTCCAACTTGCAGGGCCGCCTCGATGAGCTCCCTCTCCACCGTCTCAGCGTCCAGTAGACCGGCACCGACAAACTGACCGAGCGAAAACGCCGCAGAGTTCAGGGTATCGTTGCGCGTGCCCTCCGGCGCATTCAGGACCGCCCCTACCTCCCCTAGCACTGCGGCCCGCACATACGCCGGCACGCGCCGCGCGGTGCGCTTAGAGAATGATCTAGACGGCTTCTGCTTCGGCGCCGCGAGCGCGTCGACGATCCATTGAGGCAGCGGCGCGAGCGCGTGGTCGAGCGGGCTGCGCGTGAATTCATACGCAATATTGGTCTCAGGGTGAACACTGCCCGGAAAGACGACCTGCCCACCGTCGCCTCGCACGTCGATGTGTTCGCCGAGTTTGCCAGCGGAGTTCCTGAGCGGTTTTGAGTAGGCGTAATAGAGATGCTTGCCTCGCCCCGTCCGTACCTCGACCGTCTCCGGTAACTCGTGGGCAGGTTCTGCCCCGGGGTCGAGGTCAATGACGACCACGCCCGAGACCGCGCCGGTCCGAAGCCCGATGTTGCCTTGATGCGCTTCAATAACCGCGAGCGAAAGCCGGTCCTCTTTCTGCCAGCCATTCCGGCACGGAATTTTTCCGTTAAGTGGCGTGAAGGCCCAGCCCAGCGATCGGTAGCAATATCGTATAGCGGAGAGGTCGATCACGCTGGATACCCCGCGGCGCGAAGGGCTGCGTGCACATCCTGGACTGACCGCGCCAGCACGTAAAGCCCGTTAAAGCGTTCAATCATCCGCTGATAATTCTCCTGGTCGGCGGACTGGCGGCCCGTGGCCGACTTAACCTCAATTTCGAGACGTCGCCCATCAGGCAAAATGCCCGAGATGTCGGCTTGCCCTGGCACGCCGAACGATACGCGGGTGCCGGAATAGTTGGCCGCGCCGGTGTTCATGCGCCATACCCGCATGTCAGAGCGGGTCCCGAACTCGCGCAGGATGGCGTTTTGAATGAGTTTTTCTGGGGTGCGATACGGGGGCATTTAGAACACCCACTCCTCTTCTTCTTGCTGGCTTGACTGATCCATCTCAACGCCGCCATTGCCGACCAATAATCTATTCGCGCGGTCCACGGCAGATTTATTCACCACCGCGCCCCGCACCTCAGAAACAAAGCCCGTGGGCCACACGCCGAAAAAGTCTTTGTATTTATGAGAGGCCCATCCCGGCTTAAAACCCTTCTCGGCCGCCTTGTTAGAAAACTGACGGAACACCTCTGCCTTTTCCTCTCTGGTCGCATCCGTAGGCGACACGAGATCGCCGAACGCTACCACGGGCCATTCGTCAAAACGTTCGTGGAACCGATACGCGGCCCAGCCGGGCTTAAAGCCAGCGTCTTCGGCCTGTGACACATAAAGTCTGTACATCTCGCGCCGATACTCGAAGTCCTCTCGAAACTCCGTCAACGCGCCTCCAGTAGACTGCGGTGCGTCACGCTTCTCGGGCACCCATCCACATTCCGGGCACGCATCGAGCCGCGGGTCGTACAACAACTGGCACGCGCCGCATCGGCGCAACCCAAGCGGGTCCTTTTCGCCGACTGTTTTGCCGTCGAGCGAATACGTGAGCCGCCGCGTCACGAGCCCGTGCATATGATGGTTGCCGGCGTGGTCGAGCACGATGCAACCGTCCTTGCCGTCCGCGGACCGCATGACACGCCCGATGGTTTGCAGATGTAAATTCAGCGACGCCGTGGGCCGCGCGATGACGGCGCACTCCAGCGTCGGAAGATCCCAGCCCTCGGTCAGCACCATGCAGTTACTCACGACCTGGACCGCGCCGTTCCGCAACCGAGCGAGAATGTCGTCCCGCTCCGTGCGGGGCGTGCTACCATCAAGGTGCTCAGCCGTGACACCAGCGGCGCGGAACTGGTCGACAATGGTTTTGCTGTGATCGACGTTGACCGCAAACACCACGGTCTTTTTGCCCGCGGCTCGTGCTTGCCAATTCGCCACGATGTCGCCCTCTAGCCCAGCCATCCGGGAGGCTAGTTGCGCAGTCACGTAGTCGCCCATAGATTTCTTGACGCCCCGCAGGTCTGGCGAATGGCCCGCGTAGACTTTCGGTGCGTGCAACACGCCACGCTGCACGAGTTCGTCGGTGTACGCGGCGACCACGATGTCGCCGAATACATCGCCGAGCCCCTGCCCATCGAGCCGGAACGGTGTCGCGGTAAGGCCAACGCGTGGCACGTTGGGATACGCGGCCAAGATATTTTGGTACGCGCCCGCGGTCGCGTGATGCGCTTCATCGATTACGATGAGCCCCACCGCAGGCATAGATCGCCGCACGAGAGTCTGCACGCTCGCGACCTGCACAGACGACAACTCAGAGGATGAGTAACCAGCCATAATTATGCCGGGCGGAAAATCAAGATACTGCGCCAGCGTGCCGGCCGCCTGGTCAATAAGTTCTTTCCTGTGCGCGAGCCAAAGCGTTGGGGCGTCAAGCCACTGGACCAGCGCGCACCCCATCACGGTCTTACCGCTACCCGTCGGCGCTACCAGCACGGGATTACGCTTCAACGTATCGACGACACGTTGAACCGCCATGTGCTGGTAGCGCCGGAGCGTGTGCATTAGCTAAACCACCGCGCCCTGCGCGGTTTCGATTTCGTGCGCGACGGCTTCCCACTGCTGCGAGGTCAGCGCGTTATCGTCGGTGCAACCCGGCACGACGCGCCGGATGAACGAGTGCCACGCGTTAGTCTGCGCAGGCCCCGTAAGGCTCTGATAGCGTTGCGTGAATATATTCCAAACCGTGTCGCCGTCGTAAATGGTGGCTTGCTGTTGCGGCCGCATGGTTGGACGCGCCGACGCAGCGGGATCGTCCCACGGAGCGGGCTCGTCCGTTGGTTCCGGCTCGGGCTCCGTTGTGGCCACCGGTGCGCCACCAGATAGCGCCTTGAGCTTCGCGCCTAACCGTGCCTGCGCGGATTTGACCGCCGCGGGGTCGTGCTTGACGCCACCGGCGCCACCGTCCCACGCGCCATTATTCATAAACTTAACCTTGGCGCGCGCGGTACCGTTGTAGGTTTCCATCTCGACGGTGATCTGGACCTGGCACCCTTTGGCCTGTGTGAGCCGCTCTATATTGCGACCGTCCCACGCCAGCGAATCCCGCAACGCCTTGACGGTGAACTCGTTCAACTTCCCGTCGTTGTTTTCGAGGTAGAAGTAGCCCGTAATGGTAGAGTCCTCGGCGGAAACATCCACCCACGCGCCGGCGCGGTACTCCTGATCAATCGTGTAGCCGATGATGGCAGTGCATTTCTCGGGCTTACCCGTGTAGCTAATCCCGAGGTCGTTGATGGTGGCAATGAACCTGCCTGCTCGTTTTAGTAACGCCATAACTAGTTTTTCTCCTTCGTGGTAATTCCAAGCACATCCCACAGCGCCACGCTGCCGGGCTCGTAATCAATGGTTTCGGTGAGGCTCCGCGTCTTCGCCATGCAGTGCGGCATTTCCATTGGGTAGATAGTGCGCGTGCCGCTGCCACGCGCCTTTTTGTCCCGCACGTCGATGTCGTAACCGATAAATAACAGGTGATCGAGCCACTCCTTGACGCGATACCGGATGGACGCTTTACCAGAGCCCGGCGACTGGAGGCGCGGCTCGTACCGTATATAGTCGTCGCCCTGCGGATTTGGCACGCTGGTAAAGCACTCGTGCATAACGAGCACGATGTTGCGTCCAGCCCGGACATGCGTGTCGAAATCACTCAACAACGGGAGGAAGGTGTCAAACACATGCTGAAAACCTTTGCCGTACCCGTACCCCTCGATAGATTTGACGGTTTGACCTTTCTCGTTTGGCACGTTCTCCAGCGTCCACGCAACAGCCAGTTCTTCCGCTTTTGTCAGCGGGTCCACCACAATGGTGTCTACGCTGTCGAACGACCGCACGGCGTCCCGCAGGTCCTGCCATGTCTCGACGCCTTGGACGACCGGGCAATCAATATCGAGCCTGCTCATTGAATCATCGAGATCGATAAACGCTTTCCGTCCCGGGCACCGCGCAGCCAGACTGGTTTTGCCGATACCGCCTGTGCCATAGATGCCGACACGTTGGCCAACGCGGCGCGGGGCGCCGATAGCGAACTTTCTTGGTGGTTGCAATAACTGAGGGCGTGAAGACATAGCACGGTTCTCCTTGTGTGATGCATGCGCGAAAGTTACGACTCGATATTGATAAGCTCGGAATGCGGCGGGCGCGCGACAAATCCGCTTGGAATTTGCCCTGGATCCACACGAATAGACTGCAAACAGAGCGAAGCGTACTGACAGTTGCCGCACGTTACGCGGCTCACGTTACGGAACCAGTAGCCGGACCGCTGGCACTCCATCAGGAGTTTCGCCTGCTGCCACACCTCAGACTGGAATTCCGCGAGGTGGTCGTCGAGGATCGGAATTTCGCGCCGCGCGAAATAGTGGTCTGGCCGCTCGTGGATATCTTGCCGGATACGGTCGTGAAACTCCTGCGGGGTCTCCGGCCGCGTCACAAGATGGCAACCTTCTGCAGCGGACTGTTTCCATGTGCCGTTCTTGTTCGTCGCGCGCGCGCCAGTAACGTCGTCACGGCAAATCTTTAACCCGTCAGCGTCAAGTTCCGGCACTTCTCTCGGGCGCAGCGCAGGCTTCCGAATAACGTTGTACAGAACGCCTGTAATGTCGAGCCCACATGCCCGCGCAGCCATCGTGTAAAGCGATATCTGTGGATCAACGCGCAACCGCAACCAGTAGTCACTGTCTGGGCCGATATCTTCGGAAGTTGTTTTGTGCTCAACGATATAGGAGTGCCCGTTAATTGTGATGATACCGTCGATTTTACCAGCCAACAGAAATGTGCGGGATTGCCCTTGCGTCTCAGGATTCACGAGCGGAATTTCAAACTGCTGTTCCGTCGCGTCAAAAATGAGCGGCTGCGTCTTATCGATGTAGCTGTCCATCAACGCGAGGGACATCATGTGATCGTATTGATCGTCGAGCGAGATAGCCGCCACCGCGGCATCGGCATCTTGAGAACCGTGCCAAAGTTCCAGCGCGTTATGGATGGCCGCGCCGACCTTGTAATAAACCGCTTCCGCGTCGCGCACGATGCCGAGTTCATACCGGTAATAGTGCTCTCGCAGACACCGGCGTGCAGACGCCATACGGGAGTGCGTTAGGAGTTGTTTTTCTGTTGCATGCTGTGTGTTGTGTACGGTTGCCATCTATCGCGCCTCGTTGTTAATGAGCCGGAGAACTGCATCGCGCTCCGCCTGGTACAAAAATTTTTTGTCGTCCGGCAGCGCAGCATCGCGAGCCATTAATTGCCTAAGCGTGTCGCGGTCTGAGGCAACCGGTTCACTTCCACTGCCAACGCCTTCAATATGGGGCGCGCGGCGCTGCCACCATCCCACTGCAATTAATTTCATGCCGCTTTCCTTTCCTCGCCGCGCGCCCACTTCTTGGCAGCGTCACGCAACCGATTGGGCCGCTCGCGCACCGCGTCTTTCAGCGTGTACCACAGCGCAGTAGTGACGATGGTTGCGATGGTGAGGATCAGCGCGTCTTGGAAGTGGTTGATGGTGATCATTGGCGGACGCCCTGAATGTAGCGAGCCAGTTCATCCCATGCGCCAAAGTCGGGCCTGATAACGTGGACGCACTTCACTGAATCGTCTAGCGACTTTTCATCCGCCGCCGCCATTGCCTCGCGCTGCAAGCGCCAACCTTGGCACATATCGCGGCTCGGGGCGTAATACGGTTTGCCTCGTTTTGGTATTACGAGTGCGAAATACATAGACAATCTCCTTTCTGTTTTAAGTGCCAGCCCCGCCCGGGACTCGAACCCGGATCTACCCGCGGCGGCGGGTGTTCTGCCAATTGAATTAGCAGGGCTGGCCCCGGGTGCGCCACAGGCATTCCCGTGCGCGCAAACTAAAAACTTGCCCCGTGGCCGGTGCGCAACGTCCGGCTTTTACGTGTTTCACTTTCAATAGCTCGCGGCCATAGTCGGCTTTGAGGGGTCTCGCCAGTGTCCAACGGGTACATGCGATCATCCCGCGTCCCTGCGACTCGAACGCCACACGGGGCAAAACTCGATTAAACTGTTTTAGAACCCCGGCCCGCGTTATCCCGAGAAGGAGTTTTTGTTGTGGAACTGTGCGGTCACGGTTACGGGCCGGGGTAAAACGAATCAAGCATCTACAACAGCGCCCTCAGGAGAAGGAAGCTGCATCTTCTCGGCGAGCAAGTCCGCTGCGTATTCCGCGAGCCGCACCGATTCTTTGATGTCGTCTTCAGTGGGCAATTTACCGGTTGCCTCGACTAGGCTACCCACCATCGCGTGCGCGCAGACGGTCATTGCATAATCACGATTTGTCATAAAGCCTGTTTCCTCTTTGTTTGAAAATCGAGGCAGTCGCCCGCACAAACTCGGCTAGAATATCTTCGCGCACAAGAACGGTAAGCGCGTTTGACTCCGAGCCGGGCGACTGCCCTGCGAAGCGGGCGACGGCTGCGTGTCTCCGAGGGGATGCGCTCAGGGCCGCGCCGGGGCTGGTGCTGGGGCAAAATCGATGCGGCATCATTAATACTCCACCGCTTCGCGCCGCGTAATGAAACAGTGAATACCGCTCGCGCACTCGATACGAATGTCGTCATTGAACGGCTTGCGTGGTTCCACCAAATCGCCTACGCGATAGATAAAAGTTTCATCGTGTGCGCTAACAAACTGTGTCTGTTCTGTTGGCGTGCCATCAAGATTTGTGACAGCAATTACACGCGCCGCAGACACACGGCATTTGCGGCTGGTTGGCGTGTTGATGCGTTTCGCGTCGGCGGGGACAATAAGCTCCGCGATATATTGAGAGTAGCCATTCCAAACGTTTTTGAACGCGGTAAACTGTCCAACCTCGGGCACGATTGCGAACGGCCTGAGGTCCGCGTGCCTGAGGTACGCGCACCTGAGGTCTGCGCCCATTAGGTTCGCGTGCCTGAGGTACGCGCACCTGAGGTCTGCGCCCATTAGGTTCGCGCCACTGAGGTCCGCGTGCCTGAGGTTCGCGCCACTGAGGTCCGCGTGCCTGAGGTCCGCGCCACTGAGGTCCGCGTGCCTGAGGTTCGCGCCACTGAGGTCCGCGTGCCTGAGGTACGCGCACCTGAGGTCCGCGCCCGTGAGGTCCGCGCCACTGAGGTCCGCGTGCCTGAGGTACGCGCCCATTAGGTTCGCGCCCGTGAGGTCCGCGCCACTGAGGTCCGCGTGCCTGAGGTACGCTTTTTTCCCTATCGCCAGTTGCACCAATTCCGATATTGATGCGGTATCGGCGGAGAAAAGAGCCGCGCCGGTGTATCTGTGTTTGATTTCCATCACATCGACGCCTTGAACTGCTTGACGTTGCTCGCCTTTTTCGGAAGCTGATGCACCATCTCGCGAAGGCGAGACATTGACGCCATCATCTCGAGAATCTCTCTGTCAATGTTGGCACGCTCCTCGTCGTCGGTGACGCCGTCTTTCACCGCTTCACACACACAGCGGATAGCCTCCGCCTGCTGCTGGACGGTGTCATTGATTTGCTCAACGAGCGGGATTGATACCGGCAACTCCTGCTGCGCGACTTTGAATGCCACACACCCGCACGCGGCGGTCACAGCCTCCAGCGCAAGGGGATCGCCGGTTGCGTTGGTGATGTCAATGAGTTCCTTGACCGTCAAGGGCCGTTCGCCCTGACACTTCATGTAGAGCGATGATTGAGACTGCCCTATCGCTGTGGCCCAGTAGCCGACGCCACGAGTGGTGCGCCCATGTGTGGGCTCCACCATGTGGCATAGCGCATCCGCCACTGTGTTATTTGTGCAAACCTTCTTCACCTTTACACCCCTCCAGCAGTTAGAATTTGTCCATGGACACGCAGCTAAAAACCTCTCGCCCTCAGCCTTGCCTGGTACTGGCGCTGGTCCAGCGGTGCCATCCCCTTCGGCGTCGGAACGCCGTCAACCTGCAATCCGAGCACCTGAGCGATGGACACCCCGGTTACCAGTTCCCGGCTCCCGGCACGTTGGGTGACGAGCTTGCCTTCACGGATGAGGCAGTTGAGCACCGTCAGGCCAATGTTGAGTTCGCGGCACGCCGCCGCACGGGAATAGAGGTGATGGGGGTTGACCATTTAGGCGACCTCCGATTCGACAAGGTCGTCTACCGTGCAATTAAGTGCACGGGCCAGGTAGGGCAGCTTCTCAAAAGAGACGTTGCCGGAGCCCTCAAACCATCTGCGGACAGTGGTTTCTGTCGTGGGGCACCCGGCCTCCGTCATGCGACCAGCAATAATTACGGGCTGCAACTCGCCCGCGAATCTCATTATCTTTTCTTGAACCGACATTGTAACCTCCGGTTGCAAAATAGTAACCGAATTTGGTATCAATGTCAACACCCTTGGTTGCAATATTGCAACCTATTGCGACCAATTGAGTTATGAAACAATTGGTGTTAAAATGCGCGGATATGATTGAAGATGCGATTAGAAAAGAAGTGCAGCGCATGGCGCTGGCCGCTGCCGAAGCGGGTCAAGGCTGAATATTTCTCCGTTGCCAGCCCTATAGACCTACTCCGCGTCGTCGAGTGGTGCAAATCGCGGGGATACCACGGAGGCGCGGTCGAATTCATGGCATATTGCGGCTGTCGCCCCTGTGACGTTGCGGGGTTGACCCGAGACCGCTTGTTCCTAGACGCAGAGCAGCCCCATGCTTTCATCCGCCAGTTCAAAACGGGGCAACCTACCTACATTGCCCTCGCCCCGTCTGCGGTTGCCGCTGTGAGACGCGCCCTTGCACGTTCCACGTGCAACTATGTATTTGCCCGTGGCGGGAAAACTCTGACCGCCCTCGCCATCCAACAGGAGATTCGCCGTGCATCCGTTGCGCTCGGGTTGACCGTCAGCGCCAAATCGTTCCGCCGTGCCGTGGTCGCGTACCTCCAAAAATAACCCCGCCCCGGCGCAGTCAATGGAACGCCGGGCGGGGCTTGGGAGACGCCGGGGAGGGGAACCCGGCTCGGGGAGACTATGGGGAGAGCTGCCAGGTCTGCACAGGCTGACGCACACCGCCGACAACCTGCCACAACCGCAGCGAGGCAACGCCGGTGCCGCTGAAGTCGCCGCTGTACTGTATCTTGATATCTACCGGCACGCCCGGCGTGAACGTCTGCGGAGCCGCCAGCAGCGCGCTATCTGTCGGCCCTGCCTCTGCCACGAGTGCCGTCACGCCGGCCACCGGGGTATATTTGCCGGTCGCCGTCAACGTGAAGTTCCTCGCTTCCGTGCCGGATATGTCTTTCCGCGGAATCGGCCCGCCGGTCCCCCAGTTCTGGTAGTAAATCGTCGGGTTCTCAACTCGCGTTATCGTGTTTTTGGAATCCGCGTACACGCAGGTCAGCCCGCCGCCACCGGGACGCGATGATGCCGCGAAAGCGAGGGTCCCGTCCCATTTCGGAGTCGCGCCGGCGGAACCGTCTTTCAACCCCCACGAGCCCCACTGTGAGTTCGTGCTCGCAAGCCAGAAATAGCATTGCCCGTCCATGTACTGAGCGTTCTGCGCGAGGTAACCCCGCGTGATGTCGGCCATGCGCGGATCGTAGGCCAACGCAATCCGGGTATCGAGGTTCGTCAGCCCCTGCCCGCTGTCAATGCCCACCTCGTAGCCGAAGAATTTCAAGCCATAGGCGCGGGCCATCGAGGAGTACTGCGGGAGGAACGCCTGCGTCCAATCGTCCCGCTTCGCCAGTGACGTCTTGATGCTTGCAACCGCCGCGTCAACCGTGGTCGTGTCGCTGGGGCCATAATAAGGCGCAGCCGCGATGCCGTAGACATAGTAGTTCGGCGGGTTCGGGTACACCTTATTTGCCCAATAGAGGGTGTCCGCCGCCAACGAGGGGCTTGCGAACTGGTCCGCGAATATCGGTCGCACACGAGACAGATCGCCGTACACGCTGCGAAAGATGTTCGAGCACCGAATCAGTTGCGCCATCGTCCAATGCCGCGCGGCGTACCATTCGTTCTGCGCCGGTTGCAGACTCGGGCTTCCGGTCCACGCACGCGCCCCGTCGATGCTCGCCTGGTGCTGCGGGAAAATGCCGTTCCATACCTCATTCGAGAACTCGAAGTACACCATCCCGGCATAGTTAGCTTTGAGGTACGTCGCCAGCCCGCGCACGTAATCGTCCGTCGCCTCGTGCGGAATGCACAGCCACATATCCGTTTTCGCCGCTTTGCAGAGGTCTACAATCACCTCTATCGGTACGCCGTACTCGTCGGTCCACGATTGCGCCGTGACACTGGGACGCGACGCCCAGGTCAGCACACGCCGCGAGCCGCCCTCGTTCGTCTTCATCCAATTCATAAACCGTAGGCACTTGAACTTCCCACAGTCCGCCAAAAACTCCCGCGTGAACGTTTCTGTGGTGTACCCAGGCCTCATCAATTTGATTGCCGACACTGGCACGGAGAATGAAATATCCACGTCCCTCGTGCCGTCAATCGTCAACTTGCCCGCGGCATACGTTGCGCCCGTCGCCGTGACTGTCCCGCCGCCCGTGAACGTCAGGGTGTAGACCCCTGCCAGCCCCGCAGGCGGTAGGCTCCCGTGCGTCTTGCCGTCCCCGGCGACGTTATCGGTCACCGTCAGCACGCGCCATTTGCTGTAGCCTGTCGCAGGATTGCCATCGATACACCGCGCACTTTTCATGAGGTCCGCGAATGGCCGCGTGCGGCTCCAATCGACGTTCTCCTCCAGATTGACCCCGAGGTATGGCGTCTCTGTGGGTGTCGGCGTTGGCGTCGGGACCGGTGTATTTGGCGGCACAGTTACCGTCAGCACATCGCCGGGGTTCAGGATGATCGTCCGGGTTTCGGCGACTGACATGTAAGCGATACTTACAAGCACGAGCGCCTTTAATATAAATCGCATCATTGCTCCTTGTTAAACCCTGCCTTTAATAACGCCCATGACAACCTGCGAGAAATGCTCCGCCACGTCATCGCAGAAGTCGATAAAAGCAGGGTGTTGCGCTATCTCCGCTGGCAGTTTGCCTTCATAACTCGCTATCACCGTTTCAGACATCTCATGGTGCATGGTGCTTTCCGTGGTGCGTTCCTCGGGTTTCCCGCGCATCGACTCGATCTCTTTCGCGTATACCGTGATGACCGCCTTCCGGTGCTTGTTCACAACCTCCGCCGTGCCGAAATTCTTGGACCGCGCAAGGCTCCGAACGACGCGAATGTCCCAATCGTTCATCAGGTATATCGCTTTGAGGCGGTCTATGTTTCGTTTACTTACGCGCATACCACCCCATCAAGAATCCGATACACCACGCCATGACGATTGCCGCGCCGACGATGTACTCCAGCGTGAGCACATCACACAAGGACTTTCGGCGATAGATACCGCGTGCATGTTCCACCCTTGTCTATACGCACCGGTGTTACCTGCACGCGCACGCCACCAAGCGGCAACGGCCTGCCCGCACTGTCGGCAACATACGATGGCCGCTTGTTGACAAACCCGCGCAGATAGCTGCCTGTTCGCACCGAGTAGATGATTTTCTCTTTGATTTGCAGGCCGCTGCGTGCGTTGTGATCGAGGTAGCAGCGTACCTCTCGTGCCGCGATGCTCTTGTGATCGTGGCCCATCAGAAACAGGTCGCCGTCCCAACCTTCACCCATCTGCGCAACGCGGTTAATGCTGCCTCCAGATAGACGCGCAGCGCCCATGCCGTGATGCGCGATAATGTCGTAATTGAACCTCGAACCATTGCCGCAGAAGTGCAGGCGCGTTGCAGTCATCACGCCCAAATACTTGCATTTCAACTGCTCGCACATATATTGCGTCGTGGTGATTCCCGACTCTAGCTTGGCGTAATGGTTACCCTCAATCATCCCGATGATTTTGCCCTCGCAATGCTTTATCTTTTCGAGAAACGCATCCGCCCTGAGCCTGTAGAGGTCGTCTAAATCCTCCCGCGTGGCCTCATGCAATGGCGCACGGTCTATCGCATCGCGCTCCGAAGTGCTGAGGATGTCGAAATAGTCACCCATGCCGAGGTAGAACACATCGCTCCGCCCCTTGCCGTAGGAGATTTCTTCGAGAAACAAATCCTCTGCACAGTGCCTTGCGCCCCAATGCACATCACCAAAAGGGATGATATGCACAGGCTCGTTGTACCGCTTAAACGGAATCGTGAACTCGTGCTCTGTGTAGATGCCAGTGGTTTTCACGGCGATTTACTTGGGCAACTGCACGTAGTTCTTGGCCGCCGCGCCCTGCTGTGCCAGCGCCTGCTTGACGATATCCGCCACGAGCGCCTGTAGCTGTGCTTTGTTGGCAATCGCCGCGGCCTGTGCAGTGGCGTCGGCGGTAATCTTTCCGCCGACAAGCGGAGAAGCGATACCCGCGAGCGCAACAATCTGCTCCATCATTTTTCCAATCAATTCCATCTGCTGCGCATTAACCTGCACAAGCGCATCAGCCTGCCCCTGCGTGTCGGCTTTCGGTGCGGACGCAATAGCGATATCGCCGGACCCGTCAGGGTTCCACTTGTATCCCATGCTCGCGATGTTTTCGAGCTGCACACCAGCAGGCGCTTTCACCGTCTGCTGATATTGCGTGTTCTGCCCGCCGTCCGGTGTCACCACGTCCGAAAAGGTCGTCGTCAGATTTGTTTTGCCAGCAAGCGCAGGCGTCATGCCTGCACAGCCCGAGAGCAAAGCGCACACGAGCAGCACGCCGAACCAAGCGGAGATATCCCAGCCCCAATAGTTTTTGAGGTAGTTGCGCAGCGCCACGAGCGCACCCGCCACAAGCGCGGATACTGCGGTTACCGCGACCATCTTCACATCTTCTGTCGGGTTGAAGTTGTGCGTCTGGATAGCCTGCACAAGCCACATGATTACAGACACCCACGCAGCGGTAGACAATCCCTTGAGCGCCATTCGCCGCGTTTCGAAATTCTCTTTCAACCAGTCGTTGCTGCTCACTGTCGTATCCTCCATTGTTATAAGCCTGTCTGCATAACCATATTGGTGAGAAACGTGCGATCCTTCGTGGTGTCCGAATAGGTCGCCGTGAATTGAATCCGATAGTTTCCAGCCGCAAGCGCAACATCCGCAGAACTCGGCGTGTAGGAAAATATCCCGCTCGCAGCAGTAACGAGCGCAAACGATCCCGTGAGCGTGGTCGTGGTGCCTGTGCTGCTCTGAACCTTCCCACTCATGGTTGCGCCGGTCAGGTTGTAGGACGTTCGGTCGAGGTCGAGAAACGTAATCGTATAACTCGGATGGTTTGCGCCCTGCACCATCCACATTGTGTCGCTCATTTAACCTCCGATCTCAATTGTTAGCTTTGGACCATACGCATTGAGTATGCGCACAGGTCCATCCACATCGATGGCCAACCGCGGGCCGTATACCGTCAACGCAATGGTCTTTGTCGGCACATCCGCAATAGCGCTAATCCCGCTGTAGCTGCGCGCTGCCGCATAGCGGTCCAGCGTTCCGGCGGGCATGTTGCCAAACAGCCATTGCTGGCCGAACTTCAACGCGCTGGCGCGTTTCTCTGCGGTGTCAACTGCCATTACGGGCCGCTCGTGATTTCGGTTTCGGTGTACGTCGTTCCGTCATCGCTCACGGTGCACTTGTGATCCACCGTGCTCGCGTCGTCGTTGTAGATGCTCTTGGTTGTGGCCGTCTGCGTCTTCTTGTTCCGCAACCATTTGTAGATGTAGCCAATTTTCTGCGCGAGCGAAATTGTCGCGCCCGGCGTACCCTGCCCAGGCTCCGCGTAGGTGTCGGTCGCGAGCGCGTCGACTACCTCCGCATTGACCTGGGCGGCCGTGAGCGTGCTCACGCTTGCCGCCGTGATGGCATCCGCGCACTCGCTCTGCACCTCGGCATCCCATGCAGCATTCCACGGAATCGCGGAGAGCCCCGCGCCGGTCGCGCCGATTGCGTCGGTCACGGTTTTGATCGCAGATACCTCAGTGTCGATGTAGCCCGCGATGGTGCTCAGCGTAGAGTTCACGGTGCTAAACGATGCCGCGATATCCGATGCGTCCGCAGGGTCGCTTGGTAGGTTGTCTGTCTTGGCTTTCACCGCCGTTAGATCGGATTGCAGTGCCGCGACTTCTGTGTCCACCTTCGCGTACGTATCGCCAGTCTGCGGGGTGTTGCCGGTATACGTCGTCACGGTATCCGTGAGTACCACGCCCTGCACTTTGTGCGCGCTCGGATCGTAGCCCGCATCCGCGAAGTCTTTGAGGTCGGTAGCCGATTGTGTCGAACCGCCCAGTGAAGTTACGTCAACCGTAGGCACATCGACTACGCGAAACATAAACAGTTCGCCAGCCGCAACGCTGTCAACCGTGGCCTCGACGTGGATGAAGTAGTCTTTGCCTGCCTCGAACCCGCTGGCCGTGGTGAGCTGCACGCGTGCCGTATACAACCCCGTTTTAGAGTTGAGCTGCGCGAGGTTTCCACCTGTCGGCGCTCCGCTCGTCGAGTTGTCCTCGTAGAACGTATACGTCACGCTGCCAGTCGGGGCATACACAGCACCGCTGGAAAAACGGTGCAACTGCACGCCGAAGGTGATGTAGTCGTCAATTCGGAAGTCGCCTAAATGTTGCATTATCTCACCACCATTCCGCCCATAATCGGGCCTCCGCCGCCGCTCGCGCTGTAGCTGCCTGTGTAGTCGTTCGCGCCATAGCCGCCGTAGGTGACTGCGCTTTTCACATCTGCTGCCGCTGGCACGTTCTCTCGCCGTTGGAACGCGCCGATGCTCGTATACTGGAACACGCCAGCGCCTACAGCTGGCGAATCTTTCACTAGCCGGAAGTTGGCGTTTGAGTAGTCCACATAGTCGGAAGATTGCGAGCCGCCATCGGTCGTGACTTCCCCGATGTTTGTGTGGTTGTCGAATCCGCCGCTCGGTGCATCACCGCTCGTGTTGTCGCGGGTGCGGTTGTAGTACCGGAATATCGGCAGATTGGCGGTGCCGGTGTAGAGCGAGTTCCACGCGTAGCCGCCGCAGTCCGTAATCATGCAATTGATAAACGATGGCGCGTTGGTGTGTGCGCCGTTGAACAGTTCTAATCCGTCAGAGGAACACCCTTGAATCGTGCAGTTCACGCAATAGATATGGCCTGTGGTTCCAGTCAGCGTGGCGATACCGTCAACACATCCATAGATCACGCTGTTCGCAATGAATGTCGGCTGCGATGATTCATGCCGAACGCCCGTCTTGTTTGTGCATTTAATCTTGCACCCAATAATGGTATTCACGTGCGCAGTGGCGATAGCCGCCATAGCGGTTGTGCATGTGTTGGAGATGTCGCAGTCAATCAGCCGCGACCCATTCCCATTCATACCCACAGGCCGCGCACTCGTCCCGCCCGTTCCGCTCATCGCCACCTTGCAGTTAATCATCGTGTTTGCAACGCCAGTGAGCGACATGAACGGGTTGTCTAGCGAGCTGGAGGAGAAGTTGATACTCTCCCAAACGATATAGTCTTTCGCCGTGCCGCCTATGCGCCCGCTGGTATAGGTAACGCTCGGCATGTTGGTGGTGACAAGGTCGGTATTGCTGTCCCGCCCTCCGTTGCCGTCGCCTATAGTCGACGAGTATCCGCGTATCCAGATCGGCGATGCAGCTGTGCCCGCATTCGTAAACGAATCGTTGTTAGTCGTCCTCGAATACGTTCCATCAGCCTTAACGTTGACGCGGTCGCCAGCGTTCGCGCTCGTAAGCATCTCTGCCCACGTCCACGGCGATCCGCTGCTGCCGTCGCCGCCGCCACCAGCCGCAGAGGAAACATATCGATCAGTGAGTGCCATCTATTACCTCGCTTCGAGTGCGCGAACACAAGGCTTCGATATCGCCTCGGGATAGCCAGACGTGTCGAGCAGTGCCTTGAGCGCGTATGGCGCAATCGACACAAAGGACAGGATGTCGTCTCCGGTCAAGCGCGAAATGCCCTCAGCATCACGCCCGTCCTCGATGGCCTCCGCGCCATGCCCGTAGAAGTACGAGCCAACGCCAGCATCGTAGGTCGTGCGCATGGCATCGAGTTCCGCTTTCAGTGCGCGGATTTTCTCGCACATCGGGCGCACCTGCGCGTTGACAAAACTGATTGCTTCTGGGTTCGTGATAGCCATTCGATATTCTCCTCTAGCGGCTCCAGCCGCCGTTATCGCGGAACCATCGGCCCCGCGCAATCACATCTTCTGCATAGTTTCCGTGCGTCGTAAATTTGTCCGGGTCTTGCCCGTTTGCCAGCGCTTTGCGTACAACGCCCTCACCGCAGTTGTATGCGGCAATCGCAGCACGCACGAGCGCGTCATCGTCCATGTTCGTCGAGTGCTTTTTGAGATATGCAAGTTTGCCTGTGAACACGTTGCGGATTGCGTAGGAGATATTCGCTTCCGCGTCTCGCCAATCGCCGGTACGCGCAAACTCATGCCACGCATAGTCAATCTGGAATAGCCCTCTACCCCACCCGCCTTTACCGTCCGCAGGCAAACCATCCGGCCCCGCATAGACATTGTGTGGGCGTTTCGCTCTGTCGCCCGTGCCTGTCGGCCCCTGTGGTTTCATTAGAGGCGATGTGCCCCATCCTGTCTCCTTGGAGCCAAGCGCCCAGATGATCGCATCGTCAACCTGTGTTGCACGTGAAATGCGCTCCACGATGTCGCGGTATTTCAACGACTCGCGGTAGTGCTTCACGAGGTCTGCGTTGTCGGCTGCGTACTTCATGGCTGGTTCCTATCCGTGGCTGTTGGGGGCCACTGTGGGCGCGGGATGACGCGCTTCAAGTCGTCGATGCTCTCCTTGATGTATTTCAAGTCTGTCCGCATCTCGATGACTACAGCGTGGTCGTTGTCCTGCTTCTCGCGCAGTTCCGAGACCTCGCTGCGCATGCTGGAAAAATAGAGCGCAGTGCCGCCAACCATCGCCATCGTGACGAGTTTCACAAGCCAACTGATTCCATTTTTCATTTCTGCGCTCATGTTGTTATCCGTAGTTGTTAATCTGCGGGCTGTTCAGCATCTTTCTTAAGCGCCTCGTATACAGCCTGCAACGCCTGCTGTATCAGTTGGCGGTCCTGCAAGGTCAATCCCACGTTTGCGCCCTGCGAGCGGACGAGGGTCACGCTGCCAAGCGTGTTTTCTAGGTAGCTGAGTGCTTCGATTGGATTCATGGCGATTAATCCGGGTTCGTGCCGGCCACGCTGTCATACGTCCATGCCGACAATTCTGTGAGCAATGGCGTTGCAGCGTTGCGCAGTGCTGTTTTCTCTTGCGCTGTCAGTGCGACTGCGTACCGTTGCACGAGTTCTTCGAGCTGCGCATGCAGCCCAATCGCGTGGATGTGGTACTTGATGCGCTCCTTGTTGCTGAGCGATGCGTATGTAGCTGGCATTCCCGTCTCTCCCGTGTTAGTTCAGCGCCACCCACGTCGCGGCGGTTCCGTGCGTGACTGTGCAACCGTAGAATTTGCTGTCGCTGGTGTTGTAAACGATTTCGCGCTGTGTTCCCGGTGTTGCCGTCATAGGCCCTGCATCGGTAACGCTGCGCACAAGCAGCCTGCCTGTGCAGGTGATCGTGTCTGTGCTGGCGTCCCCGAGTGTGCTGTTGCCCGTGACCGACAGTGTGTTGGATATCGTCGTTGGAGCCGCCACCGTAAAAGCCGTTGTGCCCGATAGCGCAACCGTCGCGTTCTGGATCGTGCAAGTGCCGGTAGCCGCCCCGATGGTGAGGTTTGTCGAAAGCGTCATCAAGGCCATCGTGCCGGAACTGGTGCGGAGTGTGGTCGCGCCACCGAGAAGCACCGCGCTCGATGAATTGCATGCGAATGTATACGTGATGGCATTTGATGCGTTGCCGAAGTTGACCGTAGTCGCCGCGCCGAAGGCGTTTACCGTGGTTGCCGTGGTGTTCCACAGCGTCACCGTGGTCTGGTTGCTGCCGATGGTTGCGGAGTTGCTGCCGCCTGTTACGGTCAGCGCATCTTGTAACGATCCCGCAACGCGCACTTGCAATTTGAACGCGCCATCTTCGGACCCATTAGTTACCGTCGTCAGGTAGCCTTGAATCTCCGCTGCGGTCTTGTCGGTGCCCGCGCTATTCTCCGCACCAAGGCCCAACTTCCACCCGAGGCCACTGGCGGGCGTGCCGCTGCTCCGGTGATAGCCATTAAGCCCTGCCACCACAGTATTCGTGCCGCTATCCTCTATCAGGCTTTCAAGCACGGTCGTTAGTTGGTTATTCGCCATTATTCAAATGCTCCCGTCGTAGCGCGTTGCCGCCAAGGCACATTCATGCGCAGAGTGCCGTCGCTGTCGAGGTCAAGTGCTGTCGCGTAGTCGCTGATATTCGGGTCCCATACCTGGAACAAGGTCTTGAAAGTGGCGTCATAGATTGCGGTTGAGGAATGCGAAGACCCAACGGTCAAGACGCCTTGATTCCAAGAGGTGATCTTAATCACGGAAGATGCCGCGTCAATCTTCATGCGCCAAACGTCGTTGACGGTTATATACAGGATGCTGGAACCTGCCCATGCCGAATAGTCAACCGCATCCGTAGTCGTAGCCGTTCCGCTCTGCTGTTCCTGCTGGTAGGAATACGTCGTCCAGATTCCGTTATTTGTCGCGCCTGACGAGTCGTAGCGAATACGCCAGATGAGGTTCCCGCCTGCATACAGCTCGGTGTATCCAATGCCGTATGAGACATAGATATTGTTGGTAACGCTGATATATTCGGTGCGGGCGATACCCGTGGTAATGATTCGTTGCCCGAAGCCCGCGCCGATGAAAGCGTCGCGCCGAAGCACTGCGCCAGCCGCGGCGCTCGTCATGGTCAATTGATTTGCCGTCGTGTTGGTGCTCTCTGTGCTCCCGGCCTGTGTGCGGAGCAGGACGCGCACATCCTGCCCCGCCACATACGGCCCGAGATTGTATGACAACGGCGAGGGCGTGCCCGGAGTGAAGATGCCGTAATTTGGCGTCATGGCGACAAGGATCGCCGTTTCACTTCCAGTGGGGTCCACGCCTGAACCGGTTACACGAATGCTCCATTTATCGGCCTTCGGGTCGTCGCTCTGCGCAAGGTAATTCGCCCGTATCTGCGCGTAGCCGCCGCCGATGTCTGTCAATGTCACATTCGTTGGCGCAGTCGGGTTGACAACCTGTTGCGCGCCCGAACTATCTATCTTGGTCTTTCTGATATACCGATTCTGGCTTACGAGGTTGTATTTGTTCCGCTGGCGGATGACATGCCGGTACTCGTAGTTGCCGGACCCCGGCGCGGCGAGAGCACGATCAAACGGAAGCGTTGCGCTCGTTGACGTGGCGCTCGTATATGTCGGGTCTGCATCAACACCCTCATATAATTCATAGAGTGCAAGCGCGTCGTTCGCAAGCCTGTAACGGCCACTGAGCACCGTATCGTATGTGGTGCCTGAGTAGATAAACTCGATGTTGATCGCGTTCTGTATGTTAGCATCTGCAAACGCGCCCGCCGGAATCTCGCGATGTACCCACAACCCATAATCAGATGAGGTTGTCAACGTCGCAATGGTAAGTCCCGCGGCGCTCGTGGTCTGTGCGTTCCATGTGATTCCTGACGGCGCGGTGCTGTCGTTTGCAATAGTCTGGATCGCGCTGGAGCTTGGCGCTTCGAGCCCAATGCGAATACCAGGCACTGCATCAATCGTATCCGTGCCAGCGCCCGCGCCCGCGCTTGTGCCCAATCGAGCGCGGCCAGCGGCGGGAACCGTCAGGCTTGTTGACGTGCGAGAGGTGTAATAAACGATCTCGCGGGTCGTCCCCGCGTTTTTGATGTGCGCCCACCCGCATGCAGGCCAGTCCGCAAAGCCGCTCGCCGTCGCCGTGGTGATCGTGCCCGAGCCTGTTGCGCCGAGTTGCGCCGTCCCTGTCGTGCGCTGTGTGCCGAGCGTCTTTATCCAGATGGCGATACTTGTAATGCTCGCATCCGAATGGTTCCGCAGAAACACGGCGCGATAGGTATCGAGGCCAGCTAATGCCTCCGCGCTCGTCACGTTATCCATGCCAAGCGCATCATTGAATATCGGCAGTATGCCGAGCGTCATGCTGCCGTTCAGCGCGTCGGCGCTTACCCTCGTTACGCGCACCGCTTGGGCCGTCGTCGAGGCTTCAAGTAATTTTGTCTCGCCGTTTGCAATCGTGACGCTTGCGCCGATTGTGCCGCCAGATGGCGTCCACTTGACCGCGCTGGATGACTGCGCCGCAATGCTGCCGTCACCTGTGCCGTTGCTGCCACTCACCCAATCAATGCGCAGATGCTTTTTGAAGCTCTTGACAAGGAACCCTGCACGGCGGGCCTCAATGCTCGAACGGTATCCGCCGAGACAATTGTCTGGTATATCCTGTGCCGCGCCGTCGCTGCTGGCACCGCTGAGGTAAATCCCGAGAGCATCCACTTTTGTGCGTGCCGTAGCCATTAGCGGGCACTCACGGTGAGGTTGCCAGTGGCTGCGCTATACGAAAGCGCGATATCTGGCGGGTCAGGGTTCCGCACCATGTATATTTCAAATGTGACAGGGTTGTATGTGTTGTGCTTGTCAACCGCGAGCACGCGCCACGTTGCCGTAGTTACGTCATCGAGGACCGGCGTTTGATATGTGTAGTATTCGCTGCCGTCTTCAAACAAGTTCTTGCGCGTCACCCAGCTCCCGCTGCTCCCCACAGTGACATACTCTTGGATGATGTAATACGCGGCATTCGCGGCCATGAACCATTGGAGCGTCGCATAAGGCGGGTTATTCAGTTGCTCGATGGTGGTTGTCGCCTCGGTGCTGTCTCGCACCTCGATTACGGGCGGCTCATAGTTGCTGGTATTGTCAAAAATCCATTCTGTGCGCGTCGTGGCGTTGAAAAATAAATGCCCGTCTTTGTAGACGTAGTAGGGGCTCGTGCCGGTCCAGACATAGCGCCAGTGGCCCGGTGCGACTTTGGTTATGGATGTGATCGAGGATGCCATGGCTATATCTGCACGCCTGACGCCTGTGTGCCGCAATACAAATATTCGTCATCAGAGCACATGCAGCGCACGCCGCCAATATGCCTGTTATCCCAATGCGCAACGTAGTTGCCATCGAGGTCGAGCTTTACGATGCTCGCATACCGTCTGCTGCCAGCGTCGTCCCAGTCTTTGTTGCGCGGACATCCGACATATACGTTTGTGGAATCAACGACGCATGGATTGCCGTATCCGTTGAGCGTCAGGTATAGGGTCGAGCCAAAATATTGCCCCATTCCGTAAGACCATAAATAGCTGCCTGTCATATCGGAATTGAGCAAATATGCCTTGTCTTGTCCGCACGTAGCGGCGTAAGCGCCAGACACAGATAAATGACAGCAATTCCCTGTTGCTACATTAAGTTCCGAAGGTGCGCCGCCGCCCACTGGATATCTGCGCAGTTTTTGCGCGTAGACTATGTACACATACGAGCCAACGATTTGAATGTCCATCGCGCCATATTGCGCGGCAGTGCTCCCCATAGATGTATCTAGCGAGCCGTCCGAAGCATTTAATTTATCGAGGTTTCCGCTTGCGGCATTCGATGCCCCTGCATATACATAATTCGTGTCTGCCGCAATCCCTCTGTTGTAATTTGAAAAAGGAAACGTCGTGCGGGTTGCGACTTGCCAGACAAAATTCCCAGCATTATCGAACTTCTTTATGCCGGAGCTGTCGCCAAATGCTGTGTACACATTCCCGTCTGTATCAATGGCAACCCTGAACGTTGGAATGGATGATTCTGTATGCTCCCATACAAGATTTCTCTCTGTGTCAATAACCGCTGGGCTCATGTCGGTATTGCCGCCGATGTATGCGATCAGGCCATTTGCGATAGCGATATCCCAAACGCTATAGAGTGCCTGCGTGCTATGTATTGGCGGGCGGAATTTTGAATATTGCCAAACGGTCTGCATATTCGATTTTTTAATCTTGAAAATCATGTCGGGACGTTCTATTTCTGTCGTTTCAACCGTCTTCCTCGACACAATCAACCGAGACCCGATATCTGAAACAAAAATATCTTTGCCTCCGATGATGCGGCGCTTCACGGCGGAGACGATGCTATTCAGCCTATCGGCTGATAGCGGCTCGCCTTTGGTGAATGGCTTCGGCTTTGTTTCGTTTATCGGCATTAGGCTTGCGGCTTTGCTTTGGTGTCTTCGGCGCTGATCACGATGCGCCCGCCCACACTGGTTACTGCGATTCCCTTGCCTCCCTGAATGCTGCGAATGAGCGCGTCGACAATCTGATTCAGCCAATCCGCCGGGATTGGATCGCCTTTGCTAATTCTCGGTATGCGCGGGTCTAGCATGGCTATGTCGGTATCAATTCGTTGAAGTCGCGAGTTGGATACCAGTCAACAATCTGGTAGCCGTAATTCGCCACAAGGCTAGGAGGCGTAACTTTCAAGTCTGGGTCGACGATGATCGCCACGGGAATATGCGTTTCGGGTTTGAACAGAAACTCAAACGTGAATTGCCATGTCGGCAAGAGCAGGTCCAGTGTGCTGACGACGCCGTCACTGCTGGTCGTGTCCAGCATGCTGAACTGCACATCCGTACACATCCAGCAGTAAGGCGCGCCACCTGCCCATGCCACTCTATTCAGATAGCCGCCCCACGTCGAGGAAATGTAGTGCGGATATCCCGTGCGGATGACGCCCTCGAATCGAAGCGTGGAAAATGGCGCGAGCACACTAACTTCGCCTGTGTTGTAGATTACGTCATTCGCGACGCGGGTTTCGTAATCAGAAAGATATGTGTGCTGTAAGACAATCTGATTCCCGTATCGGTCAAATTGCGTCTGTTGCTGCTGTAGAGCCGTGCCACCCGTGACACGGAACTGGAATTCTTCTTGGTTAAACTTGGCGTTCCTGCGTGCCTCATACTCGAGGTCGATGATCACCTTGGAGGGATCGGACTCATGGACACGGGCGCTGCGCTTGGTCAACACAACATTGGGATATCCCGCCGGGCTTGTTCCCGGTTGTGGCACGTCAGGGTCGTTTAGAGCCTCGGTCAGTACGTTCTCGTCCTTGTTCTGCAAGTCGCTGACGATGTATTGGCGCTTGAGGCCCATGATGGCCCCGCCGAGTTCGTCGCACTGCAAATCCCGGAGGACGTTTTTCGTTACCGTGCTCATGATGCCACCGCCGTCGGGTCTTCCGTGTTGTCGGCAATCTGGCGCAAATACTTGTTTGTCTCTTGCAGTTGTGGGTCGCTGACCGTCTGGCGCACGGAAGACGCCGCGACGCCGCTTGCGCGAGCCTGCACGTCTGCCAACTGCGTTCCATTAAGCGCGGATAACTGCATAGAGGTGACATCGCGCAGCGTGCCCTGCTTGAACTCGCCCAGATTCCTTTTGTTGTAAAGCCCGTCTAGGCTGTCGCCGATGTCCTGATTGTTTTTTATTTGCGCCTGTGCGTTTTCGTCCGCTTTCTGCCGCACATCGTCAAACCATTTCGCAACCTCGTTATGTTTCCAAGGCGCATCGAGAAGTTCTTTCTGCTTCTTCGTGAGTTCTTTTAGCTGGTCATCGAGTCCTTCAGAGAACCCCTTAAATGTGTGCTCCGGCTTGATGTCCATTCCCGGAATCAGAGATATAACCTTCTGTATTCCGTAATAGACTTCATCCAGCGCGTCAACCCATAGCTTCCATCCATAAATCAGCGTTATCTGTCCGGTGTTGATCGCGATTTCCAACACCTGCCAAGCATCGCCGAGGTATGACAATCCCTTGGTCACTACCTCAACCGCATCAAGCGCCTTCTGGCCAAACGTGGACCCGGAGCTACCTGCTTCGATGAACTTCCCGATAATCGCTTCTAAGTAAGGTGCCACTTCGACCGCCATGACCTGTCCGACTGTATCGAGGATAAAGCCCAGCTCGTCGAACTTGTCATTGGCCGCATCCGCCTTTGCCGCGTCAATACGATCCAGAGTCAAACCCCATGACTGGAGTTTCTTCTCTGCCTCGTCGATTGCGCCGGAGCCCGCTTGAAAAAGTGGGATGAGTTTTTGCCCGCTCTTTCCAAACAGCAGGTTTGCCGCAAGTGCTTTTTCTGATGCCGTCCCGAGCGCGTTAATGGCCTCCGACACTTCGCCGAGCGCGTCCTTGGTGTCCATATTCGCAAGCTGCTGGAAGTCCAGCCCGAGCGCCTTGAATATCTTTATCGCTTCGGGCGCACCCGCATTTGCCATCGCAAGCGTCTTGTTGTACTTCTCTAATCCGCCGGTCAGCCCATCCAAATCGATGTTGTTTTGCTTGGCCGCCAACTGCATGGCTTGGAGGTTTTCGGTAGACAACCCGAGCCTGTCGGATAGCACGCCAAGCTGTTCCGCGCCATCCAGGCTCTTCTTGATGAAGATTCCGAGCGCGGTCCCGCCCGCAAGCCCTGTGAGTGCTCCCCACAGGCTCGCGGCGGACGCATTCACTGTGCCGATGGCCGATTGAAACGATTTGATGGGGCTAATCGCCCCGCGCATACCGCTCGTGAATCGACCTGTATTGACCGATAACTGAACAGCTAAGTTTGCGATATTCGCCATTAGTTCTTACGCTCTCGCAATGCCATGTTGTGCGCCTCTTTGTATGCCGCCAGCCGCATTTCTATTTCCTTCGCGCTTTGCCTTTGAGCTTCCGCCTTCGCGAACGGCATAAACTCCGATGGAGCAAATGGGCGCTGTGATTTCCTGAATGGCGCACAGTTCGCGACCGTGGCTGCAATGATTCCGGCGCGTAAGTCGGCGCGTTCCTCTCCCCACGGCTCCACGTTCCAGTACGCTATCCACTCGGCAAACTCCCTAGCGTCGATACGTTGCTGCAACTCCCCGACCGGCATTCCGAACGCCAGCGCAAGCCTTAGCCAGAAGCGGCGTTCTGGCCGGTCTCGGAGTTTTTTTCCATCTCGGCGACCGCTTCTTCCTTCATGCCGTTGAGTCTCAACCCAACGTCAAGAATCCGGTCGAGGGCCGCGGCAGACTTCTTGCCAAGCGCAAATTGATCTGCATCGGAGAAAACGCGGTCGCCCTTCTCGTCGCAAACAACCAAGGCTGCAAAGAGTCCGCGGATTCCCACGCGGTCTTTGCTGATGCGGCTTTCAAATAGATCGCGCTCGCTTCCGCTCAATGTGCGGACATGGACAGAGATTCCCCATTCCGGGATGTCGACTTGCTCCAGCTTCGTGTCTTCCCGGTTCAGAATGTCGTCCTTGGTAATTTTCCTCATTACGTGATTGCTCCCGAGAATGACAGGGTGACTTGTGCCGTCATCTTGTCTTCAAGCGGCGTACTCGGCTCAAAGGACGTGATGACGGCGGTGCCCGTCAATGTGTTTGAGTTTGAGAATGTGATCACGGTGCTGGCCGGGCTCGTTGCAAAAGTCGGCAAGGCCCCGTTCCATTCGACGGTCATGGTTAGATCGCCGGGGTCTTTGAGGGACGCGAACAAGTAGTCTTTCCACGTCGTGGTAGACATTTTGGACGCTTCGATCTTTTCCCGCGTGATGTTGGGTCCATCAACGCTGATGATTGGGAACGTGAGGCCAGAATGCGTGAGCGTTAGCCCTGTTCCGATAATCGCGGTTGTTGCCATTTCATGGCCTCCAAATAGAAAAAGCCCCAGCCTCGCCACCTATAGGGTGACGCGACCAGGGCTAAGCCTCTTACGAGTGTTTAGTTACCTTTAGATTCGATTTGTTTCGACAACGCCTCTTTGAGCTTTTTAGTCTCTCCGAGTGCGTTTTGCATCTGCCTGATGGCGGATTTCAATTGCCCTTCTGTTAGCACAATCTGCGTTAAGAGTTCGCCGGATTCCATTACGTGAAGCTCGGCGTAACTTCTTCTGAAGTCACAATGTAATCGAGAATCGCCCTGAATATGCCTTTCTGTGTGGCATCCTCGGGCGGATAAAATATTTCTTGGTCATTGTCGAGAAAGCACTTTTTGATACGCACAATGTCACTACCGACAGTTATATCGCCAACGTATCCATCAAGCGCGAGCCGCACAACATCGCGTAGCGCAATGAGTCCCGAATACGAGGACACATAAAGGTCAAGCTGTACGCGGGAATGATACATACCGCTCGCCCCGCGCATATGGTGCTCATGGACAGCATCGATGCGCTGGTAAACGATATAGGGCATAGTCGCGGACTGCGGCGCGGAGTGTGGGTATATCCGCGTGGAAACAATCGCGGACACGCCAGCGTTTGCCGCCAATCTTGTCATTATCGCCTGTTCAGCTACCGCGCTCATGCTTTCTTCTTCGCAAGTTTTTCAACGCCCCTGCCGAGTTCGGCATGGAGTATTGCTTGTGCGCCACCTTTATTGCTGTCGAATGCTGGGCGCAGAAACGGTTTCTTCTGTGCGCCGCGATGTTTTTCCGTTGCCGTCGCGGACTGGGCAATAGCAAGGCCCTCGCGCTCGCGTTCTGTGTTATGCCGGATTACGTTTATAGCGCCCTTCTTGACTGCGTGCGCCGCTGTTCCAAACTCCACGAGGTGCGCGTATTTTGACGGGTTGCGAACCTCTCGGATGCGCTCTCCCGTCGGCGTTTCTACAGTCACCTCTCGCTCGAACCCGATGCGCGGGCCCACAACAGTTACAACGGTTCCACTCCTGCGGTAGGTCTTCGTCTTGACGCCGATAGACTTTTTAAGCGTCCCGGTCTCGACCGGAGCATTAGCCTTTGCGGATTTTGCCATAGGCCGCATGGCTTTTGTTTCAGCCGCACGGACGATCTTGTTTAGTTGCGTGCCGCCAAGGCTGTTCAACGCCGCAATCAGTTTCTTGTCGCCGGTCAGGTCCATATGGACGCTGACACCGCCGCGCTTGCCCTTGGTCGCCGTGTTGTAGCGTTGCGACCCCATCACACCTGCTCCCGGCAGAGAATGCGGGTTTCGCGGGTTTCTTCCGCAACATTAAATACCGCTTCAATTAGGAGAAGCCTGTCGTTATGTCTGATTCTGTCCTTGGATGTGATTCCGGGGTAGTAACGGATAGAAACCTCGTCTGTAATGTCTGCCTTGACCTGCTGCGCCTGAAACCGCTCGCGGCCAAGCAGAGGGCGCACATTCGCCCAAACGGTGTCAACCACGTTCCACGACTCGTCAAGTTCGCCGGTCGTCGTGTCTCGCGCCTCGGTGTAGCGTTCGATCTGTACTCTATGTTTGAGCTTTCCCGCGCGCATCAATAGACCTCTACGCGCCCTTCAGCCGCAATGAGCGAGTCAATAGCCATCGGCACCTTATACGCCTGCATGTCAGAGACTGTTTCGCGGTGCTCGTAGAAATGCGCCGCAAGCATCATAATTGCAAGCCTGAATGTCTCGGGCACCGTCGACGCCGTTGCGCCATAGCCAGAAACAAACGTCACCTGCACGGCGTCAAACCGTTCCGGGTATACCGCAGGCCAGACATAGCTGGCAATAGGGCATACCTCGCCCACGAATGCGCCTGCGTTGACCTGGTAATTTGACGAGGATACCGTTTGCAGCGTGTTCGCCGTGTCGTAGTATTTGACATGCGTAACGCTGGATAGCGGCGGTCGCGGGATACAGATTCCGCCATCGTTATTTTGCTGGAAATATTCCATTTCAAGCCGCCATGTGCGATTGATGAAATCCTGCTTCGCTTTCGTCTCGCAAACGCGCCGCGCCGCCGCGATTAGGGTTGCCACATAGGTGTCCTCGTCGGTGCCCGAAATGCGGCAATGCTCTTTAGCTTCCGCAACCGTAACCGGCTCAATCGTCGGCGCTGTGACGAGCACGAGGCCCATTTAGCCAGCCACCAATGTGACCTGGAGCGTCTGCGAACCCGTTCCAGACAAGTCGATTGTTTTGTGCGTGGAATCCACATCCGGGCTGCCTTCGTAGCACATGCCCTGAATTTCCGCGCCGGGCGTCAGAATCCACTTGAACCCGCTGCCTCCAAGCAAATAGGGATTGCTGGCACCATACGTTACCGTGATGCTATTTGCGTTTGTGCTCGGGTTTTTGAATTTGAAAAACTGCACCTTGAGGGTCGAGAAATCCACCGACGCCCCGTTCGTTCCGGTGAGGCTTGTCAAATCGATTGTGGCCGCGCCTCCGCTCAACGCCTTCGAAAATACGGCGGTCTTGCTCACGGGGTAACTCGCGCTGGACGAATTTGCCGACACATCTGTGTTGTACCCATTGTGGGTAATGGTCGCGCCGCCGCCGCTTGCAGCAGGGTTATACGTCGAATCGAGAGTTTGTGATACTGTGCAATTCGTCTGATACGAGACGGTGATTGTCTCTGCCATCTGCTAACTCCTCATAAGCGGCGGTCTGCCGCGCTTCCGTTTTTCAACGGAATCAGGGAGGGATGGCCCCGCAGATGTCCTCAGCGTTTCGATCCGTTCCGCGTACCCGTTTTCTACGTATACTTCGCCAAGGTTATAATCGGCATCGATTACCTCTCCCTTGACGTATCCATTCCAATCTCTGGAAAACCTAATTTTCACGGCGGTTTTCCTTTATCCAGTCGTAAACGTGCTGCTGTTTAAATTGGTACTGCTCGTCGAGGTGGGAGACCATGACTTCAAGGTGTCCGATGCGGACGTCGGGCGCGATGTAGAGCGTCCTGCCGTGTTCTTTCCACTTGAGCCAGAAATAAATGTCCTCGTCGACGCGGTCATCATCGCGCCATGACCCCGATTTGCTCGGCTGGTCCCACATCCACGGTTTTGGGATATCTTTGAGGCGGTCGAGACGGATAAGCGTCAACCCGAAGTGGGCCGTGTTCGCAGGGATGGGATCGCCGGTGACTTCGATTTCTGTTTCGCCGTTCGTCATCAGCGGGCACTGCATCCCGCGGCGTGTCTGCAATCCTGCGACCGCGTCGATGTCAGGCCGATCTCCCATGATTTCGAGCAGGCGGCTAACGTGTTCGCTCGTGAACATCGTGTCGTAATCGAGCGTCAGCACCCAGTCCACACCCTCGGCGATGCAATCCTCCAAGCAGGTTTGCATGTTGTGCCCCCAGAAAGCGCCTGTGTGCCGTTTGATACCCATTCCCCAAGGCTTGAGCGCGTCGACCACGCAACCCCAGTGGTCATTCCATCCGAGGCGCGGGATGCCGATCACCGCGCAGATTTTGATTTCCTGCGTATCGTCGAGAGCTTTACCGTCTGGCATTTTGAATCCTTCCAAGTTGAGAGATATCGGCAAGTTGGAACTGTCCCGGTTATCCGTGGTCCATTCGCGGACCCGGTATAAGCATGCTTCTTTCATAAACGCCGTGAGCGTTTCCCTAACCCATACAGACCTGTGGAAATTGTTCTCGTCTGTCTGCCCGCCCATGATGTAGAACTGCCATTCCGCGTCTACACCCATGCGCTCGACGATTTTCCGCAAATCTGGAACGCTTAGCCGCAACCGCGCATTGGGTTTGAGAACTCGCACCCAATCTTTCAGCGCCTCCAGAGCTTCGCCGAAGGACAAATGCTCCAGCATGTGGCAGCACCTGATCTCGTCTACGCTGCGAGGCTCAAATGGGAGCGGGTACGCCTCTTGGCCATGAATACGGTCGACGTTGATAAACCCTTCAATTTTCGTGTTGCCGCCACCTATGTTGAGCCGCAAGACGTTTCTCCAAATTGTTTTGCTACCCTCGGGAGACCGCTATTCGATCTCCCGAGGGGCAAGAAAGGAAGGTTAGGACGAGGCCAACACAACAGCGTCGTCAGCCGACGCCTGCATTGCCGTGGTGCTTGCAGGGTCGAGCTTGTTGCGCGTGAGGCTGACGATTACGCCGCCATGCGTGACAAGGTCGTTCGTGGTGTGCGTTGCCGCCGTGATCGAAACCTTCAGGTACTTCTTACCCGTCTTGTTGTCGATCTCGTAGCGCAGCTCATGCGCGTTCGCAAGAGACTCCGAGCGGTTCGCTGTGACAGTCGCATATACCGAAGCTGTGTCGGTATCGGACATGAGCACGGAAACCGTCGGGGCAACTGCGCTCGTGTTGACGCGCGCGGCAAGCGGGATGCGAATGCTCACCCAGTGCGAACCACTCACGTCATACGTCGCGGATGCGGTACCTGCGGCGGAGATGCTCGCCGGGGTAATCAGGAGCTTGTCAATCGTTCGGGTCGCGTTAACCATTAGTGTGCTCCTTAGGACACGGTCAGCAGGCCAACAACAGGCCCGGCTGCGGTGGTGTCGCCCACGTCGTGGACGTTGATGTCAAAGCGTTCCCATCCACGGATGGCAATCTCGTTGCGCTCGAAGAGCGACACCGAATTGACATACGCATCAGTGGAGTAGGAAATCGAGGTTCCGCGACGGTCGCCGAAGTGCGCCGCCAGGCTGAGGTCGCCGAGGTAGCAAACGACTTCCGCCGTTCCAGCCGCCGCGCTCAGAACCTGCGAAACGCGAACCGGGTAGCCAAGGAATCGGGGCTCGCCACCGGCTGCAAGTGCGGCGATGTCGTTACCGCCCGCCGCGGTCTGCACCTTCTGGATGACGCCGCCATAGAACGCCTTGTGGCAATACCAAGCGGTGTTGGGCGTGTCCGCGAACTGCGGGAGCAGTCCGACCATGCTGTTGAAGTTCGCCAGCGTGACGCCAGCCCAACTTGCAGCGGTGCCAGCGGCGCCGCTTACGAGGCCCGCGGTAGCCGCGGTTACCTTCGTCTTGAGGCCCGTGATTCCGCCGTAGGTGCTCGTGCCATCGCCGAGGAAGCCGCACTGGTCCTCTTTCTTGGCAAACGCATAGGAGATTTCACCGGCCAGATCGTCGCCAATGTTGACAACCGCGTCGTCATTCAGCTGCGCGGTGTAGCGGCTGATGACGTACAGGTCCTTGGCCACGAGCGAGACTTCATCCCACGTTTTGTTGGACTCGGTGATCGCGGTGTCTTCGCCGACGAAATATGCCGTCAACCCGCCGGTACGGCGCGGGCCACGCCACGTTTCCGAGTTCATCCGGACAACCTTCGCATTCGGGCGAAACACGCCGTACTGCTCGCGGAGGTCAATCAACATCGGATCGAATTCATCGGGAACCAAATAGCCGCCGACGGTGTTGGTGCCTTCCTTGTGGACGGCAGCGTCAATGCCAATGTTGTGCTTGCACCATTCCTGAGCCTTCTGGTGCCCACGAGTGGCGAGGAACCACATGCCGAACCGGCCTGCGGTATCTTCCTGCTCCTTCGCTGACAGGCCAGACAGACGCCCCATGTGCTGGAGACGTCCGCGCTTGCGGATCGGGAATTCGACCGAGGCGGCCTCGACAAAACGGTCATTGGCCGGGGGAACTGCTCCGCCGAACACCTGAGCGCCGATTTTCGGGGTCGCCTTGGAAAGTGCCTTATACGCTTCCTCGGCCTTTTCGAATCGCGCCGAGTTCGCCTCGAGTGCTTTGATTTCAGCGTCCAGCTTTTCCGCCGCTTCGAGGTAGCCGTCCACCTGGGTGGCTTCCTCGGCAGTCAGGTCGCGGTCTTCGGCCTTGGCCGTGTCGGTGATGGATTTTGCACCCTTCACCTCCGCCGCGTACTGGTCGCGCAGCTGCTGCAACTTGTCCATCTGCGTGCCTTTACATTTATGTCAGGCTCGCGGCTCGCACCAAAACAAAATGGCGCAAGGGGCCTGACGAATTGGTATTCGTCTTGGCCACTCGCGCCTAATCTCTGCTAGGGCAGGGTGTCCGTTCCGTTATGGCGGGAGGGGTGAGACTCTGCCACCCATCGCCACTACGGCTTGTATGTCTGCCCTGACGGTACACCACATGGTATTGATTTGTCAATATCAATTAGAACAGGATAAAATTTGGCCACAATTACACAATTGACCGTGGTATATTCGGGTTATAGGAGGGAGACGAAAATGATATCCGCAATTCTGCTCGCCGTGCTGGCTGATTCCATTACCGTGGACGGGAAAACCACGGAAAAGGTCTACGTGACGGAAACGAAAACGCTATTTATCGTGGCGGACCCCGAAACGGGCAAAACATGGAACGCCGACAAATCAGCCACCGTAGTCAAGAGCGAGGACCGGGAAGCCCTCCGCAAGGCGTGGATAGAAAAGCGCGAGCCGAAGAAAATCGAGGCCCCTGCCCCCAAGCCCGCACCCCAAAAGCCTGCCGAGGAGGAGAAAAAGCCTATCAAGATGCAGGAGCACGGCACGTTTATCCCAGACCCCGAGGTGACGACCCGGGTCGAGCAGAATAAGTACGAGCGGTTCCAAGCGCCGACGGATAGGGCGGCGGAAGCGCAAGCCAAGAGAGCAGCGCAAACCTATGATTACCGATTATCCCCATCGGATGCTTGGGTTAAGCAATATCAGAGCAACCATCCAGATCAAGACCCGTCTGTCATTAAGGTTCGGGTTACGCGATAATCACACGCAACGTAGTGTTTAGTCCCATCGGAATAGACCCCTAGCCTTATCGCTCAAGCACCATCTATCTGCTTTTTCGTATAACGTGCAATTACCGTCGCGGTTCCGGCTAGAGCAATATATCTCGTTGCCTTTCACTTTCTTTTTAAGCACGAAATCGATTGTGTCAGGATTTTGAGGCGGGGCTTTGCATACCTGGTCAAACCATACACCGCTATCGCCATCGCGCTTATGCCATTTGCAGTCAATGCAAAATACTTTGTTTTCACAATTAAACATCACAACCCCTTCACAGCCGCCGCACGGACTGCATTCTCCGCCGCTTTTCGCTTCGGGGCCAGCTGGTCCAGAATCATTTTGACGGTCTTGTCCATGCTCTGTACCCCGTCAATAAGCCCTGCCCTCTTGGCTTTGGATGCAATCATCACGCGCCCATCGGCCAGTTTGGCGACGCGCTCTGCGTCCATGCCGCGACCGTTGGCAATGCCTTGCAGGAAATGCGTGTTCATGTCGTCTACGCGCTGCTGGAGGTAATCCAATTGCGCCTGAGAGACGGGAGCCCCGTCAGAGAACGCGCCCTTGTATTCACCTGTGCTCACGACATGGACCTTGATGCCAGCCATTTCCGCCGCCCCGCTCGTGTCCTCGACGACTGCCACGGTGCCGATGCTGCCGATCTCCGTCGTGGCCGAGGCAAACACCTTGCGGGCCTGAGAAGCCACCCAGTACGCCGCGCTCGCGCCGATACCGTCGATTTGAGCATAGACGGGCTTCTTCGTGTTGGCGACTTCGCTTGCAAGCTCTTCTGTGCCCGCCACGGTGCCTCCGGGGCTGTCGATGGCAAGCAGGATAGCTTTGACGCTCGTGTCTGCTGCCGCCGCCCTCAATGCTTGCCGGGTGCGAACGGTGTTGACTCCGCCGTACTTGCTGTCGCCTTTCACCATAGGCCCGCTCATGTTGACGAAGGCGATGCCGTCCTGCGTCTCATAGAGAGGCTGCGAGGCGAGCGCTCGTGCGCGTTCAGCCGCGTCAATGACCGGCCATGTGCCCTGTCGCACAGCGGCAACAGCAGCGGAGAAATACCCCGGCTCAATCATCCACGGCCCGACATGGCGGGCATAGCAATTAAACGTGAATCCCTTCGCTTCGAGTTCCGCGGCCAGCTGCGACATCTTTCCCATTAGATTTGTCCTTCCGCAATGGCGACCGCCGCTCGTGCCAGTCTGCCCGCTGTGGTTTTTGTTCTTTCCAGCATCCACGTTTCCATAAGGGCCTCGATGCCCCACGGATACTCAACCGCCTTGAGCGCCTCGATGCTGCCATCCAAGTGCGCGTCACAATACGTCCTGCACGTCAAGTCAACGCGCTCGTCGGCACGCTCCCCGCCAAGGATTGCCACAAGAGACGCAATAGCGGGCTCCAGCGCATTCCGCATTTGCTCTTTATGTTCCACATGGAACCGCGCGATCGTATTCAGGAAGTCGCCGCGGTCATCGTGGCGCTTTGCGGCTTTGCTCACCGCGTTGCATTCTTTGCGGAATAGCGGGTCTAGCAGCGCTTCAAACACAGGCCCATATTCCGCCGCAATCTGGTTCTTGGGTCGCCCGCCTTTATCTGGCACAACCGGATCGCTCGCTTTATCGGGGGTTGGGGATGTTGGCGCTGGCGCCGCCATAGCTGCCTCCCGCGCTTCCTGTGTGGCCGGCCTGATATTCAATGCGACATACGAGATATCGCCTTCGGGGCCAATTGGGTTCATTTCCTCGAGTTCAAGTATCTGATTCTGCGTCATGCCAAGCTGAATCATCTTCATGTAGTAATCGGAACGCGCCGCGGCGTCACCACGCATAAGCGCGGCCATGTTGTGCTTAATGTAGAGGTCTTCTTCGTCTTCACGGAATAGCTTCCGCGTCATTTCCTGCTCAATGCGCACAGCCCACGGCATTATCGTATCGCCGACATACTCCAAGCCTTGGTGTTCGATGTTGCTGAATGTCGCGTGTAGAAGATGCCCAATCTTATGCAGCGGCATGCGGAATATCCGCGCAATATCTTCGGTGTTGAACTGGTAGGTTTCGATGAGTTTCGATTCCGACGGCTCAATACCGAATTGCTGGAATGTCATGCCCTCCTCGGCAATGTACCATTTGCCAACGTTACCGGAACCGCCATGGCGTTCCTGGAAGGATTCGCGCAAGTGTTCCAGTGCCTTGTCGCTCAGTGCCGCCGGATGTGTCAGCACGCCGCCGAGAAACGCACCGTTAGCCCAGAATGAACCGCCAAACTCGCGCGCGGCGATGGTTGCGCCCAATATCTCGCGGAAGATGTTCGCGACGTTGTACCCAGTGACGCTGTCATACCCGAGGCCATGCAGGTGCAGGACGTTCTCCGCGGCAAGGCGGACCGTCATATTGCCTTCGCGGATTTTGACCTCGTAGAAATACGCACCAGACTCGCGCTTAAGAGTCACTGTTGTTGGGTCAATCAGGTAGAGTTCCGCGGGGTTTCCTTCGGCATCGCGTGCGATTTCGATATACCCATTACCGAATCCGAGCGCGTGTTGTACCCACGCTTCACGCAGAGACATCGAACTCACGAGCTGGTTAGGATTGCGAATGGCTTTCGCCGCTGGATGGTCGTAAACCGATTCGCGCCCGGCTGAGAGCCTGCGATATACCGGCAGCGGAAGTTTCGCGGTGTCCTCAGATATTGCCCTGATGCAGGCAAAATACGCCGGGATCGCCATGGCGCTCGCGCTACTGACGCATTTCCCGCTGGCGGTTTTCATCCCAACGCCACCGGATATCCATTGCGGCGCGGAATACCAGTTTCCACCGAAATCGATGCCGCTTTTTGCTTTAACGCTGGACTGTTTGAGAAGTCTGCTTAACAGCATCGAAATAGGCTCCAAGGTTAAGGTCTACCAGAATCAAACCGCCGATTGTAATCATTGCGGCCGGGATGCTGATCATCGCTACGCCGGAGCCGATAGACAGGATCGCGCCGATATACGCTACTGCATGCCACTTGCTCATAATGTCGTCAGCCCTCTTCGGTCATAGACCGATTGCCCCGCGTTCTTGTCTCTCCCTACTGCAAGCCCCATCGCCATGATGTCTGCGACAATGCCGTCGATCTTGTCGCCGCTCTTGTCTTTCGTCGGGCGTACTTCGCCTTCTTTGCCATGCGCCAACATCAAATTTGACGCCATCCACGTAAGCACTTCATGCCCGCCGTGCCAGAGGTTGCCGCTATTTATGAGGCTGAGATATTGCTTTGTCGGCATGGTCATTGACCGGAAGGTCTGCGAATAGGATGTGAATTCTATACGGCACTGTTTTTCTACCGCCTGCTTAATGCCAAGCCCCTGGTAGTTGTAGTCGATGCCGATGTTCTGGATGCGGTATTTCTTGGCGAGCTCGACGATATCTTCCGTGACGTGGTCGTAATCGGTCTCGTTGCCTTCTGTGAGTGTTATCAGGCCCTTGTTCGCCCACATGGTGTAAGGAACGCGGTCCTTTTTCTCTCGCTCGATTGCGCCGAGCTTCGGCACCCAGAGCTTTAGAATCATCTCGTAATGGCCATCATCAAACGGGAATCGCAACATGAACGCCGTGAAGTCTGACGTGCTCGCGATATCGAGCCCACCCCAACACAGTTTCCCCGTGAGCGCCGCTTCGTTTATCGGCTTGGCGCACAGGGCCCATTTGTCCATCTGGATTGCGCGTTCGTTCTGCTCGGTGCGGATATTCAGATGTAGGCGCTTGAATACGTTTTCATAGGTCGGCTCGTCCTGCGCCTTCTGACATTCGCGTTCCATCGATTCCAGTGACTTTGAAACGCCAAGGTTTGGGTTAGCCTTCTCCCACACCTTTGGGTCTTTCCAGTCATCCTCGCGCTTCGCTTCCCATATGCAGGGAAGGAATCGGGCATCAGGAATGATGCCGTCACGGACCTTACTGGCGTAATCGTGCGTTCTGTTGCAAATGCTATCCCGCTGGTAGTCGCTCGTCGTGAGATAAATCATTAGCGGCTGACGACGCGCGCCCATGGCGCTTTGCAGTGTTTCGACCATCTCTGCATCGCAAACATGGAGTTCGTCGACTTCGGCGAGATGGACGTTGTAGCCGTGTTTGGATTTGGCATCGGCGCTGATATATTTCCAGCTTGCCATGGGGTCATCAGCGCGGATGATTGACCGCTGATATGCAATAATCCCTTCTGCGAGTTCGGGATTGTTGAGCATCATATTCTTGCCGGTGCGCCATGTGATACTCGCCTGTTCCGCTTCCGCCGCCGCGGAATAGACCTGCATGCCGGGCTCATCGTCCATCGCAAACACGCACGCGCCTATTGCTGCGCAGAGTGGTGTCTTGCCGTTTTTACGAGCCACCATGATGAGGCATTCACGATAGCGGCGGTATCCGGTTTCGATGTCTTTCCAGCCAAACAGATTTGCGACAATGGCTTTCTGCCAGCGTTCGAGGATAAAGGGCGTTGCCGCCTTCGCGCCTTCAACAAAGGTCAGGTGTTTCTCGATAAACTCGATGCGCTGCTCTGCCTCGGTAACGTCAAAGTAAAAGCCATCTTCCTCCCGGAATGGGTCATATCCCGGAATTGAGCAGAGCAGCTTGCGCCACTCGGCGTTAACTTTCTTTTTTGGGGAAGAGGCGCAGAGAGTTGCCATGTGTCTTTTTCTTCGGCTCAACGCGGATAGAGGTCCTTGCCGACGGGGTCATGCCAAGCTGCACCTCCATGCGCAGGAGGACTTCGCACAGCTTGGTAAATCGCGAGAATTCGGCATCGGTGCCGTTTATCGGGTCCAGCGCCTGCACTTCTGCAAACTTCGCGCTTGCAATGCAGTAGCGGGCTAATGTGTTGCGGTCCGTGGCCCCGAGCCAGGTGAGACGCGGGCGTAGGTCGTTCCAAACCCGCAGGGCTTCACCGGCTAAATTGCCCGGCGCGGCATGTTCGAGCGGTTCCGGTTCCGGCTCGCCTTCCCTCGTTTTGGCACGCCAAGACCCCGCCGCTTCCAATAGAGCCGTGGGCATCGGCTTTGTGCCGCGCCTACCCATAGCGTGAAACAGTTCTGGTTTCTACCATGGGTAGATTTTATTGATAATACATTATCAAAGTCAAGCACAAAGCGGCAAAATTTACCCTTTTTGAAACCAGTGAAAAAAGCGAGACAGCAGATCGGAAGAGC
>ERZ869929.182-NODE-182-length-39851-cov-46.969369_pt1 | contig 39851 bp, 52 predicted proteins | sample MGYA00579312_ERZ869929 | MGnify/ENA primary metagenome ERZ869929 (study PRJEB32216, sample SAMN09231818) | wastewater metagenome | place: USA: Maryland | collected 2016-08-09 | study: EMG produced TPA metagenomics assembly of the PRJNA472060 data set (Reclaimed... | reverse complement strand
ATCGAGACAGCAGCAGCAGCCTCCACCCCTCCCCGCACAGACGCAGCGGGGGTGGGGGATGACGGCCGCGTCGCACTTGTGATGCGCGCCATGTACGCCGCGGCCGCGCCTCATTTTGAGGACGTCGGACAGCCGCTCTCGCAAATGCGGTTTCTCGATAAACACCGCGACATGAATCTGGAAAGCATGGCGCGAGCGGCGATCATCGCACTCGCCTCGCGCACCGCACCGAGCGGGGATGGCAGTCGTGATCCGCTTGGGCCAGGTGGATGGGCTTATTACAAAGCCCGCCTAGAAACCGCGCAACGCGAGATCAAGCATCTCCGTGAACGCCTCGCCCTTCTCGCTTCCCCTGCCCCCTCAAAGACGGAGGGGGAGTGATGGGCGACGCTGCCTTCTATTTGATTGGGCTCGCGACGGTAGCCGTGCTCTGCTTTGTGGCAATACTTGGCGCCGGGTTTCTTCTGTTTATTGCCGCGCTCAAATGGATGCCGGAATTTCATTGGCGTGCGCCGAAGGCTGAGATTGTCCTTAACGGATATCGTTCCGACTATCTTGACGGCGAGGGGCGAAAGATTCCGATCTATAGCGGGGTGCGAGTCAGCCGATGGCTTGGCATTTCGTATCGTCGAAACTGGTATTTCGGCTTGTTGCTATTTGGCGAACCCACGAAAGCCCCCACAGAGCCCGTGAAGTCCCAACCATGAGCCGGCGCCCCGCAGTCATCACCCAGGCCGACTTTACGCGCGCTATACGCGCGGCGAAGAAGGCCGGCGTGGCTGCGGTCGAGCTCCACATCGGCCAGGACGCCAAGATCGTCGTTCGGATCGATCCTTCCACAGACCCCGCAACCCCCCTTGAACCGCAGGAAAGGATCGTCCTGTGATAGAGGGTATGCCCCGCCCCCGCCCACCCCACCTGCACCGCGAAGTCACCCGCCACGGCCGGGCCGTCTGGTACGTCCGCGTCGACCGCGGACCGCGCATCCGGTTGCGAGCGGAGTTCGGCACCCAGGAGTTCGATCAGGAGTACCGCGCAGCGGTCGAGGGCAAGTCACTGGCGCCGAGATCCCCGGCCGCCGGCACGTTGGCGTGGCTGCTCGAGCGATACCGGGAGACGAGCGCCTGGACGAACCTTTCGATGGCGACGCGCCGCCAGCGCGAGAACGTCTTTGCGAACGTGCTCAAGACCGCCGGCGGCAAGCCGTTCGCACTCATCACCAATGACGCGATCACGGATGGCCGCGACCGCCGGGAAGCCACGCCGCACCAGGCGCGACACTTCCTGGACGCCATGCGCGGACTGTTCCGCTGGGCCCTGAAGGCAAAGCACGTGAAGGCCGATCCAACGGCCGGCGTCGAGAACCCGGCCCGCAATAGCGGAGATGGGTTCATCCCGTGGACCGAGGACGATGTCGCGGCGTATGAGGCGCGCTGGCCGATCGGGACACGGCAGCGGGTATGGCTCGATGTGCTGCTCTACACCGGATTGCGCCGCGGCGACGCCGTCAGGATCGGCCGGCAGCATGTCCGCGACGGCGTCGGCACGATCGTCACCGAGAAGACGGACACGACCGTTACCTTGCCGATTCTGCCGGTGCTGGCCGCCACGCTGAAGGCTGGGCCCTGCGGGGATCTGGCGTTCATCTGCGGTGAGCGCGGGCAGCCGCTGACGAAGGAAGGCTTTGGCAACCTGTTCCGCGAAGCGTGCCGCGAAGCGAAGGTCCCAGGCTCTGCGCATGGCGTTCGCAAGATCGCAGCGACTCGCGCGGCCAATGCCGGCGCGACCGTTGCCGAGCTCGAAGCGATCTTCGGATGGCAGGGCGGCTCGATGGCGAGCCTCTACACGAGGGCTGCCGATCGGAAGCGCCTCGCGACGCGCGCCATGCACAAGCTCGCGAACAACCCAGAAACATCTATTCCCGCACCTGACCAAAAGGTGCGGGCGCCAGGGCAAAAAGACTAATGGAAACAACGCCAAAAATTCGTAGTGGTGGGCCCGGCAGTTGTGCCATCCATGAGAGATCGCAAGCACTTGCGAAGAAGTGCGGGCATTTAACGCTCGTTGATCCGAAACGGGAAACCAGCGCGGCTCCCGCACCATTGATCGAGCGGTTCGAGGCTGCGTGTGATCGCCTCAAGCTCGGGCCCGAAGCCGCCGAACTCGCCAATCAAATTGTCAGCTACGTGAAGATGCGGGAGCGCGGCCCGCTGCCGGCGCCGCTGCGGATCGGATGCCTCGCGGCCATCGATCAGTTCGAGGCCCGGCTCCTATCTGGCCTGTCTACGACGGCCATTGATATTGCTGGGGGTCGTCAGTCACCCGACCCCGAGAGCGGCCGATGCTGACCGCTGCAACCATGTTTTCCGGGATCGGAGCGCCAGAGGTCGCCATGCCTCATTGGCGATGGCCGTGGCACGCCGAGATCGAGAAGTTCCCTGCTGCCGTGATGGCTGATCGGCACCCCGATAGTGTGAACCTGGGAGACGTGAGCGCAGATGACTTCGCGGAGCGCGGCAGCGAAATTGCCCGGCCAGATGTCCTTATTTTCGGGAGCCCCTGTCAGGACTTCTCGGTCGCCGGACGACGTGCTGGCTTGGCTGGAAAGCGCGGCAACCTATCGATGGTCGCACTCGATATTCTTGGCCGACTTAGACCAGAGTGGTTCGTCTTCGAGAACGTTCCCGGCCTCCTGTCAATTGACGGAGGACGAGGATTCCGATGGTTCCTCCGCCGAGTGGATGAACTCGGGTATCTTGGCTCATGGGCAAGCCTGGACGCGCAGTATTTCGGTCTGGCGCAGCGGCGGCAGCGCGTGTTCTTTGTCGGACATTCTCGAGACTGGCGATATCCCGCCGCGGTACTTCTTGAGCCCGAAAGCCTGCGCGGGCATCATCCGCCGCGCCGCCAAAAGGGGGAAGGAATTGCCCCCACAATTGCGAGCCGCCCTACAGGCGGCGGCGGACTTGGAACAGACTTCGATTGCGATGGCGGATTAGTCTCGCACGCCCTCAATGCCAAGGGTGGCGCTGGCCGCAGCGACTACGAATCTGAGACCTTCGTCACCCACGCCCTGCGCGCCGATGGCTTCGACGCCAGCGAGGACGGCACGGGCAGAGGCACGCCGCTCGTCGCCGACACCGTTCGTAGCCACCCGCGACCCGGTAGCAATTCCCTTGGCCTGCTGGCCTTCTCGTCCAAGGACTACGGCGCCGATGTTGGATCGATCGCCCCGACCTTGCGGGCCATGGGCCACAGCGGATCGCACGCGAACGCTGGCGGTCAGGTGGCGGTCACCTACAGCATCATGCCGCAGAACAGCGGGAAGGACTACAAGGCGCGAGTCGTTGATGTCGCGCAGCCCTTAATGGCCAGCGGACCTGTCGGCGGGAACCAAGGTGGAGACTATATCGCCGGGTCTTCCGTCCGCCGCCTGACGCCTCGCGAGTGCGAGAGGCTACAGGGCTTCCCCGACGACTACACGCTGATCGAATACCGCAAGAAGCCAGCCGCAGACGGCCCGCGCTACAAGGCGCTCGGCAATAGCATGGCCGTGCCGGTGATGAGATGGATTCTGAGCCGCATCGAACAGATGTCGCAACATCGTCAGTGAAGGGACGACCGATGTGCGAGATAGACCAAGCAGAAGGATGGGAAGAAGTCGGCCCAGGAACGCCAGTCGGCGTAACGCTTGAGACGTGGCGCAAGGGGGAAACAGGAACCAACCGATGCTTCTGCCGAATCCTCGCCATCGGGGATGAGCCGGAATGGGTCGAAGAACCCCGCGAGGATCATACGGGCACCCCGGTTTCGGGCCGAACAACAGTTACTCACTCAACTTTCCTGCCGCCAACACATTGGCGATGGCTGCGCGATTGAGCTTACATCTGCCTTAGAGGAACGACCGATGAGTAACCGACTTCTTCGCTCAAATCCAAATTACCATGATCGCGAACTATCCGCAGAGGATCGCCCCATACTGCGCGATTGTCCGTTCTGTGACGAGCCAATGTGCTTGATTGGTGGCAGTTTTTGGTGTGACCAATGCGACCACTCGGAGGCAAAGGACAAAGAGCCGAGCGATCCGACTGGATGGGAAGCGGGATTTTCTGACAACCACTGAGGGACCATCACAATGACGGGCCAAATAACGCGCAATTCCATTGCGGCTCCGCCGAGACAATCCCGAGAGTATCTGCTTTTGGACGAAGCTCTCGGCATCCTGCATCGCTTCGCGCTTGAGCAAACTGGTTGGCGCGGCTGGCTGCGCCGTTGGTATTACTCTGACGAACCGTTACGGCATGACGCCGCCAATCTAGTGCGCCGCGCCGAGTGCCAGATAATGCGGCCAGAGCATACCCGGTTGGTTGGCGGCTCTTAAGGGCACGAAATGGAGCTAACGTTGCCCTTAAGAGCCCCCGCATATCAGTAGTCAGCCAACAAACGGAGACGAAGAACTATGAAGGACATTAGCAACGCTGAAGCCATCGAAATGATGAACCGATGCAAGCACGAGATTGTGCAGCTTCGGGCGACGATTGATCGCCTCGCGCCGAAGGCGGAAGCGTATGACAACCTCGCCGCGGTCTTGCGCCTGTTACCGCAGCCGAGCGTCGGCATGGGCGAGGATATGTTGTGGATATTGGACAAGCGCATTCGCGAATTGCAGCCGAAGCCGGCCGAGAACCCGGCCTGATCGTCAACTCACATCACAAATAAGGAGGTTCGAACATGAACTCGACCGGCACGGTGAAGCTGAACATCCCTCAACCGCCGAAGCCGAAAGGCTGGTGCGAAGAACAGGGCATTGAGCACTCTTGGAAATCTGGCCCGACGCTGACCTGCCATCCTCCGATCCAGACGCGAGAATGCGCGAACTGCGGACACCGTCAATTCCTAAAGCCTGGCGAGTGGCGAGACGCCTGAGATCGTTGCTTCATATCAAAACTGAGGGCTGACCGATGAGCGATCCAAAGCTGACAAAGGTCGAGGAAAAGGTGTTGATCGAACTTTACCACGCCGGCGAGCGCGGTGAGAAACCCACAGCGACAATCATCGCCAAGGCAGTCAAGCTAAGCGAGGATATTGTCGAAACCGCTCTTGCCCGACTACTGGAGGTCGGATTTGTCGGAGAGGCTCGCTGACGATGACTGTGCGCCGATTTAGCAGAGGCGATCACGTCCGCAAGATCAAAGGGTCTTCGTGGCAGGGCTTCGTCGTTGGAGAATATTCCACCGAACTGACGCCGGCCGGGATTTGTGTCGAGAGCGAGTTTCATCCTGGCTCAGTGCAAATCTACCCAGAGCACGCGATGGAGAAGGTGATCGCTCACGGTGAGAATAAGCCAAATGAGTAAACTGATGGAGATGGCGGCTGAAGCCGCAAAGCGCGTCGCCACCTGGTCGAAGTCGAAACAGGAATACGCGCGGCGAGTCATCTCAGAGGGTGGCGACCGGCGCTGGACCGAGTGCCCGAACTGCCGCAACCTGACTTGCCGGCCGAGCGACGGCCGATGCGTCGTATGTACCTGATGAAAGGGCCGACCGATGAACGCTAGAGATGATGCAAGGTGGACCGTGGATACAATCACTTGGCAGAAGGCCGAGATCGAGCGGCTGCGGGCGGCGCTCGATCTAATCTGGCATATCGCTCCTCTGCCAACCCAATCAGATCTTCAACGGTTGAGGCGCGTCCACAACATCGCTCGGAATGCCTTATTTCATCCAGAAAATGAAATAGAGCATGGCCTATCGCCCGATCATGAGCAGTGTGAGGACAAGTGATGGATAAGCGGGAATTGGCACGGCTGGCCATGATGGACGCCGTGGAGAAGGCCCTGAGTAGGATTGACGAACTAAGCGGCTGGTATCTGCACGGCGATGAGTTCTTCGTTAACTTGCGCCTGGACTGCATAAAACACGGAGCCCAATGGAGCGAGAACCATCCCATCCACCAGTATGGATGCCGCCGCATATAAGTGAAATTGGCACGATGGACGTTGAAGTACCAAGGGGGTGGATTTCGATTGTCGAGGAAAGCGAGCGTCTGCGGGCCGAGAATGAACGGCTGCGAGCCGAGCGCCTGAAACTCGATCGCCGCATCCACAACCAACGACGTGCTTTACGTGAGAATTGGGAGATTGTTGAAATGCGGCAAAACTGCATAGGCAGCGCCGCGGCTAGGCGAACAGTTGCGCTCTATATCCGGCTGCTTCGCGAGACGCGTGCTGAAATCGAAAAGTTGCGCGCATATGGGCAAACTACGGATTGAGATGGCGCAATAGTTGAAGGCAGTGGATGGCCTTGTCCAAGTCCTGCTTGCCGCCCTTCTTGCGCCATCGGCTGATGTATTTTATTGCCGCTCCCTCAAGATAACTCAGCCCGTTCCTCTCGATATATTCCGCCGGCTGTATCGCCATGTCCTTGTAGTGGCTGCCGCCGACTTGCCCGTCCATCGCGCAAGGTTCTGGGACGGCATCCACAGGGCCAGTACATGATAACTGCGTAGTTGCCGTGTGGTGTGCCATCTAGGTCTCCTCCGAATGCCCAGCCTAATTGCAGATAGGCTTCGATGTCTTCAAAGGTCACGAACTTGACGTGATGGTCAATCACTTCTCGATAACCTTTGCCATCCACCGCAATAAATCGGGGTTGTCATAGTATACCTGAGCCCAGCCGCGCGCCAGCGTCGTTACGGTTCTTTCTTCGTCGTCCCCGTCTTTTACGACATAGGCATGATATATAGCGTGGGTGATTTCATGGATTAGGGTTTCAACTGCCCGAACGCCAGACCCCTGGTCCTCCCCAAGCTCAATCCAATTACCAGTTGTTGAACACCTACCCCAATTCTCGCTGGGGCGGACGATGACGATTTCATAATCAGATATGCCGACGCGGATATGGCTGGGGAGAGTTTTGAGGTATCTCATGCTTCACCCCACTGCGGACGAACGATGCTGGCGGGACCGGCATAAAGCGAGCCCTCGTCAGGAACGCCGAGATAAATCGGCTGGTCGACGATGACACCATGATGCGGATGCACGATCAGCATATTCTGCCGGGCCACTTCAGGATCGGCGCGGAGATCACGGGCATACTCGCCATAGCCCACGACGGCGCCGTTGCCCCAGCCGAATGTCGTCTTGCAGGTCGTGTGATAGTGCGCCGTCAGGACGAAATGCACCGGCCGACCGCTACGCCAGGACGTGTCGACCAACTTGCGGTGTCCCTTCGTGATGTTGGCGAGAGGGCCGATGAAGCCAGTCCCGCCGCCACGGCCACCCATCGCGTCGCCATGCGTGAGGCACCACGACCACGAATAGGTCGAGAAATAGAGATCAGGAGACGTTGCCTTGTAGAACGTCACGTCGTCAACGCGCGCCCCGCGAACCACGGCCTCGCAGAAGTCGGTCGCTAAGAGGTCCAGCGATCCGGCTGATCTGCCCTTTGACTGCGGCTTCATGGTCATCCGGCCATGATTGCCGGGAACGCTCATGACCCGGATCGGCCGCTTGACTGACTTGCGCATCAGGACGATGCCGCCGGCAATGTGCTCTCCGACTTCCTTGACCGTCGCCGGCACCGCGGGGAGGTTCGTCCGCTCGAGCTCGGGGTGTATGTTTCCCGAGATCAGGTCGCCGCCGAGGCAGAGCACGATTTCGTCCGGAGGCTCGCCCTTCCAGTGCCGCGTCATCAGTTCTGTCGCTCGCGCGAAGAACCGATCCAGCCGGGCCCTGGCAACAGCAGCGTCGTAGCGGTTGAGGCCGTCCATCTCATCGAGACGGACGACCTCGCCATAATGGACGTCAGACAGGTGCAGGATGACCGTCCTGCCGCCTGAAATGCCATCCCGGCTAGGCAGTATCACCCGCGGGATCAAAGGCTGCTCAGTGAGCCCCAGAACGCCGGCACGAATGTCTTCAGCGTCGGCGACCCGACGCAATAGGATTTGCTCGGCGGCACGCAGCCGCGCGACTTCGTCCTTGAGGCGCCGCCACTCGACCGCATCGGCGGACTGGGCTGGGCTATCGTCTTTGGGGGGCAGTAGAACCGGAGGGGGTTCGGGGGGTGCCCGATACATGCTCCAGTCAACCTGGAAACCGTATCGGATAGTGATGGCGCCGGGGCTGTTTCTGGAACCTACCCTACGCCTGAGCGCCTGGTCATTGATCCGGAGGCGTTCGGCGGCGATGCGGATGCAGCCCTTTTGATGGCTTCCCTGGTAGGGGTCGATCGGGTAGCCGTCAAAGAGGGCGTTCTCGACCTCTGCGATTTCTCGGAGAGCATCGACTTCGTCAATCGACCATGCTGGCATTCAGCGGCCGACGTCTATAGGAGGGCGGCGCAATAGCGACTTGATTTCACCCACGCCCTCCTTAATGCCGATTACGTTCTCTTCCAGCCGGATGATGCGCTCGCCGTATGGCATTGTCATCCCAAACTGGCGCTCCAGATTCTCTAGCCGAGCATCGGTCTTTGCCACCCAATAGAATCCGAGACCGGTTTGACAAACGATGGCGAATATAAGCGCAAGGGGTATCTTTTTATCGATCGCCCAGTGTTGAATAGCTGGCTTTTCATCATTAGATGCCATGTATTCCTCCACCGTCTAAAGGAGAAGTACATTGCGTCGACCTACCTATATCAGGCCAATCAGAATTACCGGCGATATTGCTTATGTCCCCCTGACGCAAGGTCTGTTCGCTATCATCGACGCCGCCGATGTCCCTATTGTCGAGGGCGTGGCTTGGACTGCAACTAAAGACAGCAGAGGCGTCGCCTATGCTGTGACCCATCGCTATAGAAATAATGGTAGGTCTACCGCGATCCGTATGCACCGCATACTGCTGGATGCTCCGGCCGGGATGGATGTCGATCATATTGATATGGACACTCTCAATAATCGAAGGTCCAACCTGCGCATTTGCAGCAGAAGCCAAAACCTCGCCAACAAGAACGTCCGCAGCGACAGTTCTTCTGGAGTGAAGGGAGTTTTCCGCCACCCTAACGGACGATTTCGCGCAAAAATCAAGTTCGAAGGACGGCAAATCCATATCGGATATTTCTCCACTCCGGAGGAAGCCGCCGCCGCCTATAAAACCGAAGCTGTCCGGCTGTTTGGAGAGTTCGCTAGGTGATAGCGTTGCTCCAGCCATCATCGCAGTCACTCCTGTGGGATGGTCAGGGCTGGCCGAACGTGTCCGCGCTCGGCCGGCCCGCTCGTTATGTGGTCTTCGGCGTGTTGTCGATGAACAGCGCCGCATAGAGCGGTGGCAAGCCGGCGGCAATGAACGCGATCAGGTTGATGATGAAATCGCTGAGCATTCCGCCAGCGGCCTCAGTCCACCAACCCCGGCCGACGCCGAACATGATGAAAGCCGAGAGCGCATAGCGCAGGATCATTGCGAGAGTGGGGCTCATTGCGTCGGTACCTTTCCTTGCATGAGAGCATTGATGACAGAGACGATCAGGCCGCCGATGCCTATGCCGGCACCGGCCGCGCCGACCGTGGTCCCGTTCACGACACTGGTCTTTGGCTGGTCAGGAACGGCCGTGATCGCCGGCAGCTTCAGGCCGAAGATCGAGAGTATCGGGCCAAGCGTCTGCATCACGGTCACGACCTGTTGGATCGCAGCGATGATCTGGGGGAGCTGTTGAACGATGTTAACGATCGCCGTCAGGTCGATCTGCGGCTGGGCTGGCTGTTGGGCCACTCGGATGCTCTCCTTGAGGTCTGCGAGGGCGGCTTCGACGCGAGCGAATGCCTCCTCCATGGTTGCGGGGGGATCGGCGGGAATGGTGACAGGATCGGGCGCGGGAACGTTCGTGTTACCCACGAACTCCCAATCGACGAGGCCCTTGCCGTTTAGACCGATGGCTTTGGCTGCTGCGGGGGTCAGATCGATCCCGGCCTTATTGGTCTGGCGCCCAGTATTGTCGCGGCCGGATTCGGCTTGGGGACGTGCTCCAGTCTCCCAATAGGGATCATTGATATTCCAGGGGCCGACATCGACAATCGAGCAGTCGACACTCTTGCCACCCTTAAAGACGCGGACTTTTGGCCGTGTACCCTTGAAGCGATAGGGCAGCGCCACGCCCATCTCGCTGTCCGTAATCAGATGCCCGTCATAGGCTGAGGTGTTAGGGTCAGAGGAGCCGCCGAAATAGGTGGCGGTGATGCCGTAGTTGCGTCCTGGGACCTGGGCCACGGGACTGCCTCCGATGTTCCATGGGCGCTGGTCGTCGTACAGGTCCGGATCATCGACCACTGAGATATGCATGTGGTGGTCGTGCGGGTTCGATCCGTTGTACGGACGCCATGCGCCGTTGCTGATATTCGGGTTTGCGATCTCGCCGTTTGAGATCACGTAGTAGATGCGAGGATCGCGGGAGTTGATCAGTGCCTCAGCCAGCGCGCGAGACGAAAGAACGCCGGGATCGTTCGTAATGTCCATGGCGCGCACGACGCCATTCTCATCGGGGTTGTGCTCTGACTTTGTGGCCTGGTGCGCGGCGTCGCCAATCGTGCCGTCCGAAGACTTATCCCGGGTGGGCCACTTTGCGTTGACCTGAGAACGCAGCGTCTCAAGGCTCTTGGCTAATCGCCATGCCATTGGTTGTCCTGTTGCTAAGTCTGGAAAGCTGATGCTCGGGTCTTCGTAGTCGCCCGAGACGAAATAGACCGGCAGCCCGTTGCGGATGGCCTGCATCTGGTCTGGCGTGCCGCAGTCGGGCTCCACGATGGCCCCACAAGCGGCCGGGTGCCGCATCAGCGCGGCGTGGTCGCCATCGACCAAGAAGGGGTTCTTGACAAAGACCTTGAGTCCCCTGCTCTGCACTTCGTTGAAGCACAGCAAGGCAACCGAGGCGGTGTAGGAGTCGAGGTTATCGAGTTCGACCAGTTTGAAGCCCTGGGCGACAGCCAAGTCTAGCTGGTGGCGGATGTTGCGCCAGAAGCCGTCGCCGGCAGGATCAGGGACGGGCTCCCCGTACTGCTCCGTCATGTCGTTGTCGGGCAGATACGGGGTGAACTCGCGCGTTCCCCTCTCATCCAACAAGTTACAGTATTGAACCCATGTCCCTATTCCGGTCGGTCGAAACTCATACCCATAGGGGACGACGATTATCTCGTCCTCGCGGCAAGACAACTCTCCGTCTGCGCCAATAAGGTATTTGAGCCTTAGCGTATTAGACATTTACGCCAATCTCGTGTATCATATTCATAGTTTTTACGTTCGGTTTTTGACGAGGCCGTCGATGAAGAGTATTCCGGAGATTTCAGAAGGTCAGACATACGGCCGCCTCACGGCGGTAAGGCGGACCAAGACACGGACGGCCGGAAACCGGGGCGCGTTTTGGCTTTTTAAATGCGAGTGCGGGACGGAGAAGGAAATCAGGGCTACCAGCGTTAAGTCTGGCAATACGAAGTCATGCGGATGCTTCCACATCGATACCGCTAGAAACCTTGGGTACGCTAACGCAACCCACGGTCTTTCCACCACTCCGGAATATCGGGTGTGGAAAGCCATGGTCGATAGGTGCCACAACCCTGATAACCGTCATTTCAAGAATTACGGCGCCAGAGGAATTACGGTTTGCGAGAGATGGCGGTCATTCGACCACTTTTTTAAAGACATGGGCCAGCGGCCGTCACCGAAACTAACCCTAGAGAGGGACGATAATAACGGACCATATTCGCCAGAGAACTGTCGCTGGGCCACCAGAAAGGAGCAAATCAACAACCGCCGGAACACGCGGATTATTGATACCCCCTGGGGTCCAATGTCGGTCAGCGAAGCTGCGGCCAGAGTTGGCCTAAGCATAAATTTGTTCGGAGCCCGTGTAGTCAAGGGGTGGTCTACGGAAGACCTATTCAATCCAGACTTTGCGAGGAAGCTCAACAGGCACATCGGTCGCTTCAAGAAGTAATCACCACAGGTCACGCCAGACGTGGACTGCGAGGCTGACCATCGTTCCGGCCCCAACCAAGCAGGCGACGGCAACCGACCAAAGGATGACGGCGCCAGCGATATCAACTGCGCTGCACATCAATACTCCTCCGATTTCTCGAACTGGCTGACGCACGAGACCTGAAGCTGACCGCCCTCAATCAGCAGCCGATGGCTTGGGTGCATCAGAAATTCGTGAGCCTCGAACAGACACTCAGCGATCGACGGAACGGGTTCGACGTGGCGGATTGGCGTTTGGTCCGGCAAGCTCAGGATGAGCACAAAGAGAATTTCCACTAGACCCCGCCAGGCGCGAGGTAGCACCAAACGTGTTCCGATCCAGGCTGAAGGAAGATGATGCCGTGTCCAGTAGGATTGCCCTGCGTCGTCTTGATCTTGTGATTGGGGACTACGATGCGCGTGCCGGACTTGCGATACTGCCGGCCAGCGATCGTCCGCTCGTCTGTAATGATGGCGACGTATTCCCCGTTCGGTCCGACCTCAAACGAGTCAGCCCAATAGGCGTCCGCCTCCCCGCAGCACGACATCGTTGGATTGTCCGGCTGCCGCAGGCTTTGATACCAAGCCCGGATATCTGCGGCGGTTTCATCCCATTGGCCGAGATCGCGCGCAAAGGCGGGCACGACCAGGCAAAGCAGGACCGTGGCGACCAAGGCTCGCAGCATGAATACCGTCCTATTGCTCGGATGGGTTGAGTCCGCTATGGTTGCGGAATGCTGACGTTTATCGCAGGGATGGCGTGTGGATTGGTCGTTGGCCTTGCGGCCTTCATCCCGCTATTGGCCTTGTGGGCATGGTGGTGCGAGCGTGGCGTGACTATTGACCGGCCTTGGGTTGACCTCCGGTCTTTTTCATCGCCTCAAGCTCAGCCTTGAGCTTGGCATTCTCGGTCTGCGCAAACGCCAGTTGAACTGACAGCGAACTAATCTGCAAAACGAGCGATCCGACCTGGTTTGCCAGTGCGGTTTCGTGGGCCTTCGCCATTTCAGGGGTCATGTCGCAGATACCGTGTTGTTGGCGCCCTGGTTCCAAAGTGTCGCGTAGCGGGCGCAACGGATGACGTTGTTGTCGTCCGTCGTCGTCAGATAGATGTCCGCGGTCGGATTATTGAGGGCGACGACATTGACCAGGGTGTTGTTCTTGTTGTTTTGGCCTGAGAACCAGATGCCATCGTTGTTGTAGACCGTCCCCGTGTTGTTGCACGCGACCAGGTTGGTCAACGAATTGTACGACGACCCAAGCGTGATCCCGATGCCAGTGGTCAAGGAGTCGTTGCCGAGCAGTTGATCGAACGTCGAGTAGATGCAGCCCGCGAGCTTAATGCCGCGGCCCTTGGACCCGATAGAATGCACGCGCGAGACGTGAATATCGGCACACTGATAAAACTGCGGGCCGAAGCCTGAGCGCCGAGAGCGAAGGTCGCTGGTCAGCAACTGACTATGCCCCCGGAAAAACAGATCGGACTCCGTAGGGCTTCCGCAGTTGAGCGCATCGAGGCGCATGGCCTGACCGCCAAACGAGAAGTCGAACAGCATTGCGGCAGCGCCCGGAAAATCCCGAAATTCCAGATCGAGCATCCTGGCATTGCGGGTGAACTTGAACTGCAGGCCGCGCTGGACGGTCGCTGGGTTGTTCACCCCCGTAAACTTGATGCCTTCCAGCACCAGGCTTTCAATTGGCGTGACGGCGGTGATGTATTGGTTGCCGGGGTCATTCGCCGAGAGCGCAAACGTCAGCGCCGGCTGGAACGTGACGACGTTGCCGGCAACGGAAAGAATGTCGGCCAAGTGGGCGAGAAAGTTGCCGCCGAAATTCCGCTGGATCGAGATCACCTTTCCGACATGGAAAGCCGATGCGTCGTTGATCGACACCGTGTTGGACCACAAAGGCGCATCGGCCGTAAGCGTGGCAAAGTCCGAGCGAGAGCCGGCGCCATACAGCCCGTTGATCGCGCCCGAAACCACCAACTCGCTGCGCGCCTGCCCCCGCAGTCGAATGTTGCTCCCGGGGATCACAATCCCCGACGTGATCGCATACGGCTGATTTTCCAGAACAACGTCGCCGCCGCCAGCCGTGGCGGCCTGCGCCAATGCAGCGTTGATGGCGGCCTCGGTGCCGCCAGAAACAACGAACATCGGCACGTTGCCTGACGGTCCCGCCGGGCCTGCTGGTCCTTGCGGACCAGCAGGCCCTTGCGGCCCCGCTGCCCCCTGCAAGCCAGGAGTTCCGGGGGGGCCCTGCGGGCCAGGCGGAATCGCCGCGATCAGCGCGTCAACCTCGGCCTGCGTGTAAAGCGCAACTGTCATTTCGGTGCCACCTCAAGTGCTGCTACCCGCGCCTTCAGGGCATGAATTTGCAGCAATAGAACGCGATCGTACATGACGCCATCAGGAACCTTATCGGCCCCCTCGCGAGGCACGTAGCGCACGCCCTCGCCATCCTCAGTCTCAATGTATTCCATGTCGTCTTGCCGATAGCCCCAGCTTACCAAGCGGGGGTCGATCTTAGCCACATCCTCAGCGGCATATCCGTAGTACGTCTTGCCGAAACCGTTATCGTGCAAGTCGGCGGGAGCTATTGACCGGTAGAAGATCGGCTCAATGTCGAGAACCGACTTGGCGATTTCCACGTCCACCGGCTCGACGTCGGTCTTGTAGCGAAGCGATGAGGTCGACCGGAGCAGGTTGTTCGATGCGGCATTGTCCAAGTAGGCGTTGGCGGCGCTCGCCGTCGTCCCCACAAGCGGGAATGTCCATGCACCGCCGCCCGCGGCGCGGCCAATCTCTGCCCGGGTGTCGGAGCCGGTCGGCTTCGCATTGAACGTGATTGCACTGCCGTGGGCGGTGTTGGTGTAGTTCTCCAGGGCGATCATGAAAATGCCGGCGTCGTCCGTCGTGCTGTATTGCGACGTGCCATAGCCACCGCCACCGAACCGGCCGATCTGATCGCTGCTCTGCGTCGCCGTCGGCGATGCCGCCGTGCCTCGTGTCGATCGGAAAGACACAGTTGGGATTGCGCCCGTGATGGTCGACCCGTGCGCCGATGCAAACAGGCCGGATACCGCCGTCGCGTTGTCGCTGCCGGTGATCTGCAAAGCTGTGTCGTGAGTCAGGATGGCGGGAGCCGCCGCCGCGCCTGCACGCGACAACACCATCGTCACTTGCGGGTTCGTTTCCGTCCCGAAACCATACTTACTGGTGTTGGCGCCCGTGACGCTAAACAACGTATCAACGCCGGCGATGGCTAGACTGTTAGAGCTGTGGGTAAGGGTGACGTCGCCGTTGTTGAAGTTCAGCACCGCGCCAGAGGCAAAAAACGCGTCCGACCACATGACACTAGCCGAGCCTAGCGCTGCACCGTCGCTAGAAGCCGGCGTCACCGCAGCGTCGAACGTGTAGCCACTTGAAGCCCCGGCAAAGGCCAACAGATTTGACGAGTGAGTAAGAGTGACATCGCCCGCGTTGAAATTGATGACTGCGCCGCTAGCGAGGAACAGATCGGACCAAGCTGTCCCACTTACGCCCAACGCCGCCCCATCGTTCGAGAGAGGCTGCGCTGGCAGGCCGAACCCTACGCTCGTCGCATTGATGCGGAACAGAAGGCTTGATAGGTCAGCGCTCGTATAAAAGGCATGGGCAGCGCCAGAACCCGTGATGTAGTTCAGTAATCCGCCGCTAATACCTAATCCAAACTCACCGTTGTATAAGTCAAGGTGGGAGATTGACGGATTTCCGGAATTGTCAGCATAAGACCCCATGGAAATACGTGGGGTTGGAGCCGCGCCATTCGCGCCGCCGCCGAAAGCGACAGGCCCGGACGTTGTAAGAAGACCCGCTGAATGCGTGAGTGTATAGTTGCCGTTGTTGAAGTTGATGACGGCGCCTGACGCCAAAAACAGGTCGCTCCACATCTTCGTGGCCGACCCAAGCGCAAAAGCGTCGCTTGTCCCGAGGACAAGAGCAGCATTGATCGCTACGGCAGAAAGGTTATCAAGGGCTGTGGATGCCCCACCGCCACCCAGAGACAGGGCCTCGATCTTATCGCGAACGGCGTTCTTCGTTGGGACGGTGAGGTCGCCATTCCAACCAGTCGCATCGTAGGCTTCATCATCGACTGTCAGGCTTGTGATCGTCACATCGTCCGGAAGCGTAAACGTCGGATTTCCGGATACGCCATCACCATTCGTGACCGTGACTCTGCTCGCTGTGCCGGTCAACGTGCGCTTGGTGAATCCAGTTGCACTTGTCTGCACGATCAAGCCGGTAGAGCTATCGACCAGCGGAGATTGCAGATAGCTAGCGCCGGTCCCAAGATCAGGATTTCCGGCACTGTTGGCCTTATCATAGCCAATAATTTGATTTTGCACGCAAGCCGAGGTGGAACTCGCTTGCTCCGTCCCACGGAATATTACGCCCTGAGTATTCGCCCAAGAGCACCCATAAAGAATATTACAGATCCCGCCAACAGAACCGGACCCAGATGCGCCTGGAGCCCAGAAATCAAAAGTATATCCAGACCCACCGGCGTTAAATGCACCGCAACGGATTAAAATGTTATTGTCTGCATTTTTTATAATAAAACCGGCGCCGTTATAGTGCTGTCCCTTACATTGAATGAAAGTATTCAGGCTAGTATTTGCGTTTGACGATCCCGTCAGGTTAAACCCATTTGCACTCTGCACGGTGACACTATCAATAACACGGAAGGACAATTGCTCAAATATACATTCTTGAGTATCAGCAGCCTCGCCAGTGTCCGTGCTCGTGATACCGCAGGTGATTTTGAAGCAATCGTCCGTAACATTGGTCACAAAAATGTTTCGGAACTTTCCATTGCGAACGGTATCAACCAGAAGCCCAATGCCGGCAGAACTTGCGCCGTTGAACTCAAAACCCTCCATCCCAACGCCATAGATAACAGATGCGGCGCCGCTATACGCGGTCGCAAACTTCACCATTGTGCCACCTGGCGATCCATCCCAGGTCAGTTTTGTGGCACCATCGACTCCAGACCCGCCGTCGTGGAGAGAATCCCCTCCAGCTCCGATCAAGACGACGTTTTCTTGGTTTATTGTTAGCGTGCTACTGATCTTATAGTTCCCAGGAGGGAAGTAGACGATGCCGCCACCTAGCCCGGCACAGGCCGAAACCGCCGCGGCGATAGCCGTTGTATCGTCGGTAGAGCCATCGCCAACGGCGCCGTAGTCCTTCACCGAAATCTGAATTTCGCTGATCTTCGCCGTGAAGGTGCGAGCGGTAACACCAGAACTTGCGTGGGTGAAATACGTGCCGTTCTGAATTGCCTGCTTCGTTCGCAACGGAGACATAAACGTCGTGTTTTCGACCCCGGCTTCGGCTTGCGCTTGTGACGCAAGGGTGCCGCCGCCCGGTGTAGCTAGGGCCGAGAACACGATGTTCGTCGTATCGATGGTGATGTCATCTGCCGAGGTCACCACCCATTCGGTTTGGGCGTTGACTGTGCCGTCGGTCACCCAAACCCGAGTGCCCTCGACCACATCTCCATTCGTGGCCATGTCTGCTGAGCGCGTCCAGTTGCCGGAGGTGGCGTCATAAATTCCGTTCTCCGAGGCCGTGTTCTGGTCCTTGACCAGCACACGCTTGCCCTCCGTCAACGTCACGCCGTCGATCGTCTGCAGTCCGCTCAGGGTGATATTGGCGGTTGTCGCGAGATAGACCGGCGCCTTGATGCCCAGACCATCCGGGATGCCGCCCAGGCGCGCAGAGACCGTCGACGCGCTCGCGCTCCCAGACTTGCGGTCGGTAATGGTCATGGCATTTCCCAATGAAAAAGCCACCCGGAGGTGGCTTGCGGAGGTCAGGAATGTCGGATTAGGCTTAGGCCCATGGCCTATCTGCGGATTGCACTCATCGCGGTCAGCATCCTCGCCATGCTTGGGCTGTTCGGAATGCTCAAGAACTCATGGATGTATCGCAGCGACGAGGTCGCTATGATGTGGATCGTCATGATCGGCGTCGGCGTGAACTTCGTTTATATCGTGAGCATCAAGCCGACCAGCTCGACCGTGTTCGGTGGACTGTTCAGCCGCCCTACTCGCATGTTCAGGTTATGGATGGATGCGAAGGAAAGCGAATTGCGGAAACGGACTACTCAGTCGGCGGATTGATGATGAACTTCAGAAGCTGCCGAACGCCGACGAAAGAATTGTATGGCAGAACGCGTTCTGCCGCATTCTGCTGAGCCTTCGATACCGGGTCGCCTTTATAGACAGTCTCCGCAATCGACGCGACATCCAGTGCATCGTTGATGCTGCCGACCGTTGGTCCAAGCACGCTGCCACGGTTGCGGTTTCTATTCTTCTGCGACCCCTGCCGCCCCTCGTCACCCATCGCCCATGTGATAGGCCGCTTAATCGGATTAATGCCGGTCAGCTTTTCTGCGCTATTGGCGAGATACATTGGGATCGAGAAGAACCCGCTGCGGTCTAGGCCCTCAGAAATCCACCAGCCAGGGTTCTTTTGCGGGTCAGGCAGCTTGTCGATGCTGTTAGTAGCAATCGCCGTCAGATAGGTCTGTAGCATCCCCATGCTCGAGAGCGCGACCACACCAGACAAGAACCGAGCATGGCCTTCCTGCAACCCTCGCAACAGCACCCGCTGATGCGAGGCGAGGTTGAAGGTGTTGAATTGGAACAATACCTTTCCGAGTGGCGTGTTCGCGAATGACGGCAGATCGGCCGCGCCGCGTGTCACCACCATGGAATCAAGGTCTTTGTTCAGTGCCGCCCGATACGCTTCAACGGCAAGTTCGGCCTGCGCTCTTTCTGAGCCCGTCAGACCGCGCGTCCATTCCTCAGTGGCGGCCACCCGGACCCCATCATAATTCTCACCGTGCTTCTCATACAGTCGCGCAATGCGCTCGGCATCAGTGTCGCTCAAACTTAGGAATTTAAGGTAACGCTTCTCTTCTGCACTGAGTTCTGAAAGCCGCGAAACATAGTCAAGTATCTGGTTCTGGATTCTGGTCGATGCGATCGACTTGACAAAATCGGTCCAAAGCCGAATGCCGTTCCAGTGAGAAGCTACGTTCGTCATGTTATCGATGAATTTCTCAATCGGCCCCTTGGAGCCGTAGAAATCCATGATGTCGTACATGCCAGCGGTGCGTGACGCCATAGCCCGGTCGCCAATGTTCCCGGCTGCTTGCGCCTCCTTGATGGACAACTTGAGCGCATCCAGGTTTCGCAGCGCAGAGAATCCATCGCTCATGATAGGTGTCAGCCCCTTGGCCGCGACCACGCGAACTGGTTCGGTCAGGCTGGACAGGACGACCTGTCCCATCTTGAGCATGTATTGCAGAGCTGTCGCAACGCGAACCATCTTGCCGTAGTCGTGCCAACTATCCGACCGTTCATCTCGAATAATGTCGCGGACGTGCCGTATGTCTTTAAGGTCCTGCTTTTCCTGTTCGCCGATGGCGGTCAACTTCCTGGCGTTGTCCCCGACCGCTGCCCGCAGCCGGTGATACTCTTCGCCAATCTTTGCAAGTTCCTCCTCCATATCTGGAGAACCAAACTTGCGAGCAAGCTCAACATCCGGCGCCATCGTGCGCGTATACCGCTTGCCGACAAGGCTCACGTCGCTTTCTAGCCATCGCTCGACGAGTCCGTCAGGAATGTTAAATGTCCGCTCTTTGAGAGGGCCGCGTGCCTTGACGGTGATGAAGGACGCCCGAGGACCTTGCGAGCCACGGCCCGTCAGGGTGTTCCACACCTCATTGGCGATGTCGCGAGCCATCTCGTCGACATCACCCTTAAATTGAATCTCCCGCTCTTCGTCAATCTTCGATTGCCGCTCAACCATAGCTTCTTTGAGTTTTGCAATCTTGTCATCTGCCTCCAGGTTCAATGCATCGTGGATGCGCTTGACCACCCCCTTGACTTCGTCCGAGGTCGAGAACCGCGGACCAGTCGTCGGCTCCACTCCGATCCGCGCCAAATCATCCTGGATTCGGTTGACCAAGTCGACCAAACGGAATGCGTCCCGGTCTTCCTGCCTGACGACCGCGCGACGCTTGTTGAAGTCGTCGGATAGAGCGTCAAGAAACTCCACCCGCGACGGCGGCTCGCTATGCTCTGGGAAGAACCCGTTTTCCCAGGCATGGCGCGCCATCGCGTCCGTATCCCAGCCGCCGCCATTAATCTTATTGCTCGCGCCGATCCGGCGCTTTTCCTTGCGAATAAAGTTCGGCATCGAACGATTGTTGATGCCCATGTGGCGGAGTTCGCCACCATCTTCAACCAGTCCGCCCTCACGGCGGATGAACTGGGTTAGTGTCTCGACATCCTTTGGCTTCGGCGCGCCACCCTGCACGATGCGGATAGCTTGGCGGATGTACCCCTCGTCCTCGCCGGTAAGTTCGCCTTCGCCACGCTGCTTTAGCTCCTCGTCGCGGCGGAGCTTAGCCATCTCGATATCGTCAATCTCGCGCTGCAGTGGGTCAATGCGCCGTTGCGCAGACCGCTCGAACGCAGCCTTCCAGGTCGGAAAATTCTGCCGGACCCAATTCTCGACGGTCGGCTTAAACCCGAGGCCACCGTCCGTTCGAACGAACTCCTCAGCCTGCAGTCTCCGCGTGTTCCACATGCGCGAGAAATATGAAAGCGCCGTATCCACAGAGACGTCTGGCGGAAGCAACCCGGCCTTGATCGCCGCCTCTTTCAGAGGGTCGAAGACCCTCTCGCGCCACACCTTCGCCGCTGCCGCAATTTCTGGAATGGGGTTTTCGTCATTGCGACGCATGGAACGACCAACCTCTTCGTAGAAGCTGGCTCTTTGCGATCCAAACATGTCGCCGACGCGGTCGACCATGTTGTAACTACCGCCAGTCCTCTTGCGAAACTCCGCATAGAGTCTTTTGGTAGCCTGTTCGGATTGAATGAGACCGCCATCCCACTGCTTAATAAGAGTTTCGGCAGCCCGCGGCGACGGCATACCAGTCTCGTTCCCCGCGAGATACTGGGCCATTTCAAAGAGGTTTGTGGCGATATTGCGTGATGCCGCAGATGGTGAGTGCATCAATCGTAGGCCGGGATTAAATCGCTGCGTACCCGCCGCCACCCCACCAGCGACCCTTCCGGCAATAGACAAAGACGCCGTCGTCGGCTCAGTCACAGCCGCCGCGCCAACTGAATGCGGGAACTGGACATTGCCGGCCAGGGCATTGGCGATTTCGTCATCCGTCGCCAGCAGCCGATCCATGACCCCGCGAACGTCATCCGAGAGCGGTGCCCCCATGTCGGTGAGGCTCTTGTATATCGCCGTCAGCCACTGCTTGAACTTCTCGAATGCCTGGGCGAGTGCGCTCGACGGCGCCTTGCCTTCCGCCAAGTATCGCTCGAATGCCTGTGCCCATTGTTCGTGCTGGGCGCGGCCGATATCCTCGACCTTGTCGACCTTCAGCCAGCGCAGGACCGTGCCAAGGTCGTCCTTGATGGCTTGCGGGACGTTACCGCGCGCCGCATCCCGCACCAGTTCGTCAAGCCAGAGGTGCCCGGCCTCGTGCATAAAGGTGGATTGGTCGGCACCCTTGAACAGGTCGATGATGGCCTTGTTGTCGGAGAGGGTGATCCGGCCGCGCGGGCCAGCCTCACCGGCCTGGTATCTGCGGATAATCTGGATCAGCCTGTCGTCGAATACGACGTAATTTTGAGGTTTTCCGGGCTCATCAACGTACTTTGTGCCTTTGAAGCCGGCATCTTTTAGAACATCAGTTGCTAACTGCGGGTCGAACGGCTTCCCCGGAAATGATCCAGCAGCGCTGTAGAGTTCTTTACCGATCGCACTCGGTTTAAGGCCGAGTTCTTTCGCAAGAGCTTTCGACTTCGGGTTGGCGCTCACTTTGCCAGAGAGATCAAGAAGGTCATCCGGTTTGAGCTCTAGGTTCGCCTCATAGACCTTCGCATCTCGACCCGGCACGCCTTTCCGAACAAGCGCCTCCTCCTTCAGCATCGTCCGATATGCTTCGGCCGCATCGGGCGACGACGTGAAGTACATGCCGTGGCCCTGCGCCCCGACATATTCCGGATACCAACGCCCCTCGCCAGTGCCGACCTTGCCAATATCGAAACGATCAAACTCGAACGGCGACGCGTGATAGGCGCGAATTGCGTCCTCAACTTCGCTCTGAAGGAATGTCCTGGCAGCAGGATCGATCACCGCATCGGCAGTCGCACCGGGACCGCGCACCTCAGCCATGTCGGCGCGATACAGGTCGGCCCCAGTCACTTCGCCGAGCCGTTCCGCCCGCGTCGCATACCGTGCCGCCACGATTGCCGCGTTCGCGTTGGCCTCTTCCTCGCCCATGCCAGCAGCAATGAGCTTCGGCTTGATGTCGGAGATGATTTCAGCAGCATCGCCCCCCGTTGCGCCGAGTTGCCGATCGAGCGCAGCAGCCGCACCTCGCATCTCACCGCGCGAGAGCAACGCCGCCCCGCCCCAGCCGAGCAGACCGCCCAGCAAGGTCGACGAGCCGATACTGATCGCGCTTTCGTCCCAAGTGCGAAGGGCTTGCGCATTCTGCAGGACGGTCTCCTGCACCGCAGATTGAGCACCGGCACCAGCCGCAACACTTGCAGCCGTTCGAGCAAGAGCAAAGCCACCATTGGCACCACGAACGAAAGCACCTCCGGGCAAGAGCACCGTCGGGTCCGTCAGATTCGCCATCAGCGTCGCTGGAATGTTCTGATACCAAGGCGCGGCCGCCAAGGTCTGCTTAGTTGCCGTCTCTTCGTCTATCTGCCGTTGAACATGGTCAAACTCGGCTTGATTGCGCACGTCCTTGAACGCATCGAAATGTTCTTCGTATGGCGTCTCTTTAATCTGAGACCACACATCGATCGGCTCATAGGCCCCACCAGGACGAGCCTTCTGAAACAAGATATTGTCATTTCGGAACGCGGCGCCAAGCGTATCTACGAACGACGGAGTGTCGGTCATGTCCTCAGCGCCGGGCGTGACAGGTTGATTCGCTCCCGGAATGATTGAACCGATCGGACGCGGGACGATGTCTTCGATGGCCATTATTTTGGCAGCCTAGAGCCCGACGACGGGCGCAGGTTGATTGGCGCATTCTCGGGGTAGGATTGCTGCTCCTCAACCGCGCGGTCAAACTCACCGCGCTTAGATTGTGCCGCGGAACGTCCCGCTTGCTCTATCGTCGCGGCTGGCGGTTGACGGACGCGGGGATTGATCGGCGCGTTCATCGGATCAGACTGGAAGTCTTGAACGTCACGCTCGAAGGCATCCAGCTTTTCACGGGCGGCCTTGACTGCCGCCTCACGCTTGGCCGATTGCGCCGCCAGCATGGTATCGCGACTAGCGTAGAACCCGCGCCCAGGCAGGAATGTCTGTTCCGGCTCGCCCGGCTTTTTCCAAGAAAGCAGATATCGCGGCTCCATTCCGGATTGATGCTGGGCCGCGGTCAACTGCCCGCGCGGGATCGGGTCTAGCCGCAAATGCTCCCGCTTCACGTCAATGCCATACTCGGCCTTGATGTCTGCAATAGCCTGCTCAGCAACCTGATCTGAGACGTTTTCGATTCCGCGATAGGCCGGTGCGGTTTCAGGGGGATAGCGCATGACGGTGTCATTACCGCTGACCTTCGACACACCCCACACCCGACCGAGTTGTTTCAGCGCAAGCTCCTTGGCTTCTTCGATAGGAGAGCCTTCCAGATAGAACTGGCGCACAAGGCCCTGGTAGTCGCCAGTCATGGCGTCCTTGGCTTCGGGCGTGAACCCAGCGGCAGGCGCAAACGAAAACCATGTGTCGTAGCGCGAACGGATGTCATCAACACTGGTATTTTTCTTGATGATCTCGTTCAGGTTCTCGTTCTTATTCCGCCGCTCGACCTTCTCTTTATACTCAGGCGTTTGACTTTCGACATAGCGGCGCGCGGCCTGTTCCGGCGTGAACCCCAAATGAGCAACATCATGCTCGAATCTGGTGACAGCCTTGTCGATATCTTCGCCACCCGAAACCCCGGCCGTCAGGATATTGTCGTTACGGGAGCGCAGGCTTGAGGCAAGTTGGAGCGCCCCAGCCACCCGCTTGACATCGCCCGACACAAGATCGCCGCGCATCTGCACCACGGCCGACTTCGGAATGATGTTGGTCCGGTCGACGATCTTCTGCAGCGCAGGCATTCCGCCGCCGAGCATCTGATAGGTCTTGTCGATGCCGTCCTGGTCCGCCTTATCGAACGGATTGAACGGCCCGCCGTTCGGGTCGGCGAACTTCTGGGCAAACTGTTGGAATTGGACCCCTGCCGCCGCCGCCGCATCATGCTGCCGGAGGATGACGTTGCGCCGGGGTTCATCCAGAATTGGGTCGTTCTCGATCTGCGCCCGATCCGGCAGCGTGGTCCGGCCGGCGTTGAAATCAATGATTTGCCGTTCGTAGAACTCGCCCTGCGAATACGCGTCCTTGGTCTTTTGCTGCACTACGCCCTGCCGCGCCTGGCGCAGCAATTGCTCGCGCTCCGCCGGCCGCATGAACTCGTAGATCGATCCGCTCGGATTGGATAGCTCGGTGACTACCGCAGCCGGATCGGTATCAATCTTCTGTGCAGTCGACGCCACCGCATACTGATGCGCGAAATCTTGCTTCATCGCCAGGGCTTGCGCCGGCGTCCGGAACCCCCGGAGCACCAGGCTATCGACCTGGTCGTTATAGGACTGGATCGCCTGATTGCGAACGGCCGGATCGTCAGACGACAGAGCGGCGTTCTGTAGCTTTACCCCGCGCTCGAGCGTGTAGCCGACGTTGGTTTCCGCCTCGAGCGTGCGCGCACGGGAAACTATGCTCGCCACCCCATGCCGAACCGTCGGCTTGATCTCGTCCAGGAACCGCTGCTTGTTGCCCGGCGTCGAGAGTAGACCAGCTGCCTTTTCGGTCAGGCCGTTCAGCTCCTTCTCGTAGCGGGACGGCATGTCCTTGTAGTTGGTGTCTTTGGAGAACTGACTGTCGAGGTCGACCTTTGCGGCGAGCATTTCGGCTCGCGCTTGTGTCCGCTCTGCGGTCTGTTTCCGGACCTCGATGTCGGCGAAACTGCCGCCGATCGAGACCAGTCCCTTGCCGAGATTGCCGACGCCCTGGCCGATTGCTTCAGCCGCAGCCGCATCGCCACGCGCGATTGCACTGTCGTCATAGGTGGCAATGGGCCGGCGCGAGTTGAGGTTGTCCAACCCGCCCAGCACATTTGCATCCGGAAGGCGCGCCATTAGCCATACCTTCCAGGGTCGTAGGTCAGCCTGCCGTATTCCTTGGCCATCGAGCCGACGCCGCTCAGGAGCGTTCCACCGGAACTGAGAACCGACCCCAGCCGCGTGGCATCTGCAGCGCGCCCCGCTCCATAGACCTTGGCCTCGCCCTCGTAGCGCTTGCCGGCCGCCTGATCTTCCAGGCCACGGGCCCGGTTCTCACCCGTGTAGAGATCGGCCAGAGCCTGATATTCACCACGGCCAGCGATATCGCTCGCCAGCGTGACGATGTTCTCGTCGCTCGCCTTACCGCCACCAGCCGCGGCCCGCGTCTGCAGGGTGCCCAGGGCTAGCCGGGTCAGACGCTGCTTCTCAAACATCTGCCGCTGCGAGGCCGCCCGGCTTTCGGCCGCCGCCATCTGCAACTGCCGCGCCTCGTATTCACCGGCCGCCCGTTGCAGGCGCGCATTCTCCTCTTCGGCATCGGCTTTCATGAAGCCGCTGAGGAGAGTGCCACCAGACGACAGGATGGTCCCGGCGCCCATGGCATCGAGGCCGACGGCCCCTGCCATTCCGAGCGTTACCGGGTCTGCCATAGCCAAATCCTCACGCCGTTGCGCGTCACCGGCTCAAAGCCCAGATGCCGCAGCCAGTTTTCCGCGCCAGCGATGTTCTGATCGGCCAAGGTCACCAGCTCCCGAATGCCGGAAGCGCGAACCTCAGCAAGGAATCTCTTTGCCGCCCGGTGCAGCGCAACCTTGTGCGACCGCATTTCGTCCGTCATCTGCGCCAGCGCGACTGTCGTCCCGTCCGGCATGAAGCCGATGCCGCCAACCCCAAGAACCCGATCGCCGATTACCGCCGTGATGGCCTTGATGCGGAACGGCAGCGGCTTGTCGGTCAGATGTTCGAGGTCAGAGGCGATAGTTGGTCGAAACTCAACGCGATCGAGCAAACTCGCCATAAATTTGGCTCGCTGCTGCACAGTAGGCTTTGTGAGCCTCTTCCGGAGAGGCAAAGTACCCCAACGATCTAGGCTTCCGGTTGACTGTTATTGAAGCATTCCACGGCTTATTTACTACGTACCGATAGCGACGAACTCCCTTATAGCCAGAACTGTTATTCTTGCTGATGGCTCTATTCGCTTGGTTTTGTTGTGGTGTAGCCGCGCGCAGATTGACAATCCTGTTGTCGGATCGATCGCCATTGATGTGATCGATTTGGTCCGCCGGCCATGCCCCGTAGAATATCAACCATGCAAGGCGATGAGCGAGGCAGCGAGCGTAGTTGACGTTGATCCGAATGTATCCGTCACTACCAACGTTGCCGCCGACGCGGCCCTTACATCTCCCCTGCAACCAAGTGAATTTGCCAGTCTCAGGGGAATAGCTCACGACTCTAGACAACGCCTCGACGTCAATCTCAGGATTTTTTATAGACGCCATATCCTATCTCGCTTCGGACGTGTTAACCGCCACGACCACACCACCCAGCGTGCAGGGTTTTGGCGCCTGCGCCAGCAGATGTAGCCGATTGTCCGTGGTCCAAGAACCGGAGAGCCCGATCAGGGGCTCTTCGTACTCATCAAATACCGTGTCTGCGGAAACATCCTGCCCGCCACACACCAACGGCAGCGGCTGCAGGTTATCGATCTCAGAGCCGTATTGCAGGCCCTGGTAATGCGTGTTGTACATCAGGAGACCGATCTTCTCGACCTTCTTTTCCTGCAACAATGCCGTCCCCATCTGTGCGCCATAGGCCAGCTTGGCCGAGCGGAATGGCGCATAAAGCCCAAGGTATGCCGTGATCTTCTTCGCCGTCCGCCCGTTCGGCAGCGTTACCACGCCGGCAGCGACCTGCAGTGGACCCACATAGCGCATCGGCCCGCCCTGGGGCCCGTTGGCATAGACTTCCGCCGGATAGCCGTTGTACGCCGTCGAGCAGGTCAGCGTGGCCGATGCCGTGCTGCTGTCGTAGGAATAGCTCACACCGCCCAGCCCGACGATCGCCGTGGTCACCGCCTCCGAGACCGTGATGGCGCCGGACGAAACCGTGTAACTGCCCAAGTCCTTGCCGTTCGCCCAGACGACGACCGAGCAGCCTTCCAGATGCGAGAGGCCGGAGATGGTCGTGGACGACGACTGCGACACACTCAGGAAGCAGTCGGCATTCTTGTTGAGCGAACCGCCCTGGCAAGCCGAGCGCAGCGCCACCTTCTCCCAGTATCGCTTGGTCGACGAGTTGATGGTCCGCTTGACGACGTAATAGACGCTGTCCTCGATCGAACCGGGAAGAACGACCACACGCTCGATCACGCCCAGCGTCTGCACCCGCCACCAGCACATGAGCTCGTCGGCGGGATCATAGAGCAGGATGGCATCCTGCCCGTAGGCCGTCAGAAAGTGGAGATAGGTGTCCGGCTGTTCCTGCACCGCAAGCGCGGTGAATGTGGGCAGGCCGATATCGAGATTGAGTGCAGTCAGATCCTGCGCGACGTAGTCGCCGTTCTCGACCGAATAGGCGAGCCCGTAGACGCGCCGCTGGCTCTTGTCGACATAGACGCCGCGGAGATTGACTTTCAGGGCGGGAAGCGCGTCCGCACCCTTGGTGGATACGGTTCGGCTCGAGGTGTTGGTAGGAGTCAGCGGCTCATCCTGGGAAGACGAGCGAACGGTATCGATCGATCCTTCCCGGCCCACAACAAGACGGGTGAGGTCAAGCGCGAAGTTGATCCGGTCGATCGGGCCGGCGCCGAAGGTCCGGTTGATCGGGCCACTATCGCCTTCGATCGTCGAGTCGAACGAATAGTAACTGTCCGGAACCGAGCCCCAGTATTTGTCGCCGCGGAACCAGAACAGTCGGCCGCTGTAGAACCGCACATCGCTGGGCCAACCGTTCGCCGACGACCAGTCGCCGGCATCCCAAGACGTGCTCGCAGAGATCGACGAGAACGGCTCTAGGACGTGAATGTTGACGACCGTGGCAGAGACATACCCGGTCACACGAACAATCGCAGTCGCGCCCGAGGAACTCGCTCCACTGCTGGTAACAGGAATCCCGACTCCGCCTCCGACTGTAGATCCCGTAAACGAAGCCGTTACCGTCCCCGAGGTGTAGGTCTTGAAACGAATGCGATACCACACCGTGACATTGTCGTAGGTCGCGTGGTCATCAACCGCCGTCGTGGCATTGCTCGTGACCGTCGAGACTTCCTTGAAGCCGGTATCCGGCCCTTCGACCGATCGCTCGAGCGCAACCGTGCCGACCCAAGTTCCTGCCGTGACCCAACTAAAGCCGCGATCAGTTGCCCCAACACCGGCGATGCGCAACGATCCGGTAACTGCCCCGGCCGCACCAAGCACCGCCTGATAGGTCTGTCCGGACCCGAAGATACGGAACAGTTTGCCCACATCGGACGAGACAAACATGTCGGCCGAAGCCGTCAGCGTTCCATCGCCCTCATAGACCGATGGCGTCAGGCTGACGGTCTGCGTTCCCGACGTGACGAACGGCCCGTCGTCGCTCTCATAGGTAACGACCGACCAGGAATTATTCGACCGGCGCTCGATCTTGCGCTGCTGGTAGCCATCGCAAGCCAGAAAGACGATATCTCCGGATTGATGATACCGGATCTTGGATAGATCAGCCGCCACCCATGGCGTCGGCAGATCAAGCGTCCCGGAACTCTCGACCGTGATCCCGTCGACGATGCACGCCCGCGCCAGCTTGGTCTCAAACTTGACGTAGATCGTGCCGGTGCCTGGCGTGCAAGTCAGGCTGTGCGTGCCGGTATCGAGAGCCGTGCGGGCGATCAGCTCGGCGCCGCCCGACGTCGTCCCGCACATGAACGTCACGGGACCGCGGGTCACCGTGATCCGAAACGCGTGCAGAACCGCCTGGTCGCCACTCGCAACCGTGACCGATCGCAAGCATGATGCCGTCCCGCCCCGAGCCTTGGCGGACATGTAGAGTTGATTTGCCGCCGTCGAATTGATGTCGGCGGTACAGCCCGAAGATGCCGTCAGCGTCCAGCCGGTGCCGGACGAGAAATCCCCGTTTGTGACCGCCGTCGAGACCGAGGCCCGCGTAACCTTGGCGTCGCTGACGATCACTTGTAGGTGACTGTCGACCAACTCCAGAATAGCCGTGTCGTTCGTGCCATAGACAAACGGAATGCCGAGGCAGGCCGCGTCCGAGCGGGTCGAGAACAGATATTGCGTGCCCGGCCGCAGCATCATGGCGCCGGTCGCGGTCGGCGCCCAGTTCACCTGGCTTTCAGCCGCAAGCCTCAACTTCTCGACGTCGACGCGCGCAAGAGCGAGTTTAGACACTTCGCCGCGGTTAAAACTTTGGAGCGCGGCGTTAATCTTCGCCATCAGTAGAACCGCATCCCGGTCGCAAGCGATCGAACGTGCTGGTTGCCACCGCGGGATCGAGCCCATGACCCCATCGGAGAGCCAACAGGCGGCTCATCCAAGGCATCGTGACCCATTGCCTTGGACCGCGCGGCGTTGCGAATTGCCTCTAGCTCCTCGAGTTTCGACGCCGACGTCGTGGAGATCGAAGGCCCCGCTGTAAAAGCCAGTTCAGCAGCCACGTAATCGGCATATGTCTGTGTCCATAGCCCGAGGTTGTAGCCGTAACTGGTGTCGTTCGAGACATAGCGGGCATAGAGCGGCGTAACGTCGGCATACCAGACGCCGGCCTCATCATTGAATCGCGTCGTCCACTGCTCGAGCATTTCGTTGTCAGAGACGATGTACGTCCGCACCCAGTCGGTCGGCTTCTCGAACGCATAGGCGAAGCCGAAGGCCGGCGTGAGTGTGCCAGAGGCCGTCATCGATACGGCCCGCATGGCGAAATTCCACTGCCCCTGCTCGAGGCAGCGCGGCTTCACCTCCTGGTAGGCGTCGTCTAGGTGATAGCGGGCATCCCGAGCCTCCGAGGTCGACGTCAGCCGGCGCTCGCCCAGATGACGCAGCGCGGCATTGTAGACCCGGATTAGCGTGGTCATGTGCTATCTCTCAAGCGGCCATCGATTTGGCGTTGTCGGCGAGCCAGCCCATCGCCGCCTCGCGCGTGGCGAACTTGTCCTGCATGATCGCGCTGTCCTTCGCCCGGATCACGGCAAACTGCCGCACCGGACCCTTCCAGCCAATCTGGAAAGCATCGGAGAGCGACGACGTGCCGACCTCGCCGATTTCGAGATGGCGCATCACATGCACCTTCGCGAACATCGGGCCGGCACTGAGCACCAGCAGTTCGGCCCAGAAGGTGCCGTCCTCCGGCATCACCTCGATGCGATCCATCGGGCGGAAATTCTTTGGGCCCGAGACATGAGCCCAGAACGACGGCTCCTTGAGCTCGTCCATGGTCGTGCCGGACTCCAGCACTGCGGAGTAGACGTTCCGCGCCTGCTCTGCCAACTGGCAGCGAGAGGCGTGCAGCTTTCGCAGTTTTGGAGCGACGGGTTCGGTCATGTGTTCCTCATGAGAAAAGGCGGACTGGCCGAAGCCAGCCCGCCAAGGTGGTTAGTCGGCGTCCGCGGTGGAGCCGATGACGGTCGGGGTGCCGATGTCGCAAGTGGTGCTGGCAACCGTCAGAATGGTCGCAGTCACCCACTCGGTATTGGCATCGTCCGAACAAGCGACCTTGATGAGGTCGCCGACCTGGAAGCCCAGATCCTTGCCGTTGGTGAAGTAGCCGTCGGTGTCGACGGTCTCCTTCGGGTCAGTCGTGGTGTAGACCCAGGTACGAACGCCGGCGACCGCCTGCGTCTCGAGGTACGGAGGGTTGGAGGTCGAGTATCCCATTGCTGTGTCCTCACATCAGGGATGGAATGAAAAGAGCGCCCAGACGGGCGCTCATGGTTGTTCGTTACGCGGCCACGTAGGCCGAGCCATCATGCTTCATCTGCACGACGCCGGAGTTCTGCAGCAGCTTGGAGCCCATATAGGCCGAGCACCGAGCGAAGCTGTAGTCCTGCTCTTCGTCGTAGCCGATGACGGACTGGAGTTCCGGCATGTTCACGGCATGACCGATCGCGTTGCGGTGGAACATGTAGCACTTCTCGCTAGAGGTGCCCGTTCCGGTCAGCAACGGATTCTCGATCCAGTTCACGCCGAACCAGCGAAGCATCTGGCCGGGGCGTCCGGTGAAGGGCTTCGCGTCGACGTAATCCGCCGAAGCAAATTCCTTGACCTGCATCAGGTACGCCATGAACGCCGGCGTGACGACGGCGAAGATGCTGTCGACTTCCGAGGTCGGAACGTAGTTGATGCCCAGGATCGCCTTGGACTTCGCGACCATGGCCAGCGAGGCCGTGGTGTAGGAGCCCGTGTCGTTCGTGGCCGTGTCGAGCTGAGCGATGATGTCGAGATCAATCTTGCGATTGATGACCGCCATCGTGGTCTCTTGCATGATCCGGCGCTGATCGCCCTGCGAGTTGGTCACGTTGAAGTTGGTCTTGCGGACCAGATCGTGCCATTCCTGCAGGGTTGCCGAAGTCTGCGTGAGGTTGTCGGCGCGCGCGGGAATAAGACCGTTCGAGCCGCGGGTCGTAGCAGTCGCGCTGCCGGAATCCGCCACCAGGAAGGTTGCGGTGTTGCCCTTGATGACCGCCTCGGTCACCGTGGTCGAGCGCAAGAGCGACTGGCGGAACTCAAAGCCCGCGATGAACTCTTGCCGATACTGGGTTTGGAAGGCTGTTGCAGCCATTTCAGCACCTATTGATTGAGGTGTGGAAAGGCCGTCGTCTCTGGGTGTCCGTTGGCGCGCTCAGGGGTGCCGCTCGCGCGGGCCGTCGCGTCGTTTCCGGGGCTTCGATGTCGGCGGGTGAGGTGCCCTATCGGTCGCCGGGCTCTTACGAGGGTGCCGGCTGGACAAGGCGTATTCGGCCGGAGCCGAAATGGGTTTAGGCCGCGCGTCCCTTGACGCGATCCAGGGCCTCTAGGATTTCTCGGTACTCTTTTTGCAGCGCGTCAGCCTTAGCCCCGCGCCAATATTCGGAGTTGCGATCGCCCATCATTGCTTCGATGGCGACCTTGCGTTCATTCACGCCGCGCGCCTGATCGGCACCATTCGGCACCAGCGCAGCCAGCGGGTTGATCTCGCGGACCAAGCCGGCGAGCCACTTAATGACAGCCGGATCGTCGCCGATCTTCGTGCCATCGGCGAGGCGCCCTCCAAGCAGGCGCTGGGCAAACTGCGGATCGGACGAAAGGAAGTTGTCGACCATGTTGACGGTCGAGCGGTATTCGGCGCCGAGTTCGGAACGGAGCGCGTCTTCTGCTTCCTGCTTCCGCGTAGCATCCAACTGCACGAGTTGCTGATGCTGCTTGTCCTGCGCCTCGAAGTAGAACTGCAGGCCGAGGTTGACCGCCTTCGGGTCCAGGTTGTTCTCGAATGCGAACTTGGTGAAGCCATCGACCAGGGGCTTGTCCGCCTCGCCGACTACCATGCCGTTCTTGAGCTCGATCTTGTAGTCTTCCGGCTTGTCCGGGATGCCCTGCGACTGGCGCCATGCCTGCTTCTCGGCGTCCGTGCCCTTGTCAGGGAATGGCGTGACCGCCTTGAGTTCGCCGGCGCTCAGGCGCGACTCCATCGACCGATAGGCTTTCGCCATATCCGCCGGTGAGGTGTACCGATCGAGCTTCGCCTTGATCTTGGCATCACCGGCAGCGAACTGATCGCGCCAGTCTGCCGGCCACGTAGCCGGATGAGCGGCCGGAGGATCAGCAGCTGGCGGCGTAGCCGGAGCCGCAGGATCGGCCGGCGTCGCCGCGCTCAGGATGCTCGGCGGAGTAGAGGGAGGAGCCGACGCCGGGGGGGAGGACGTCGGCTCCGCACCAGCCGCAACTGGGGGGGCAGCAGGGGCTGGCGAGGGGGTTGCCGCAGGCGCAGGAGTGCCCGCGGCCGGAGTGGCCGTTGCATCAGTCAAGCAATGTCTCCGCTATTGCGGCTGCGCTTTGCGCACCGTGTTGATCTGCTTCACGATCTGCTGGCCGACGAACATCCGACCGCAGGCGAAAGCTGTATCGCGATCACCGCCCTCGCCCGGCCGGAACGGCAGGTCGTAGGTCGCGGCAGCCGCTTCGATGATCCACTTCAGGGCCAGGCGTTGCTGGTCCTCGTTTGCATTCCCGGCGTGCAGCGCCTTGATCGCCATGTGCACGGCGTCGCTACAGTCCGGCGGGGCTTCCACCGGCGGGGCCGGCTTACGCTTCACGCGGTCAGCCTCAACTCAGGGGCAGCGATGACTGATGCGAACCCACGCTTGAAATAGCCGATTGCCACTTCCTTGTCGGAAGCAGTGCCAGGTTCAGGCACATCGCCTAATTCAAGCGTTTTCATTCCACGTTCGGCGGCCCTCTTCATTCCCAACCACAGCGCGTAGTGCGCCAAGGGCTTCGGGAATAGCGAGCGGTCATAAACGCCGGTCCAGTAGATGCTGATCGCACTACCGTCGATGAACACAGACGCCGCGGCGAGCCTCCCGTTGTATCGCCCGATGATACAATCCCCGCGCCCAGCCTCGACCTCATCCGCCATCAGATTCCAGGTCAGAGCCGGACGCGTGGCCCGGCCAGCGATATATTCGTGGAATGCCTTAACCGTGGGAACCAGGCGATGCCCCGCCTCCCAGTCCATATTCTTGCGACCCCAGTTCACTAAAGACTTGTAGCTATCCCGCAGATGCCCTCGCCAAACAGCCTCCCCGCCCGTCAGGTCAACGTAAGCGATCGGATGACTCGACGGTTGCCACGGCTTCCCCATGGCCGCGTGATAAGCGCGACCAAAGGCGTTCGTGTGCGGGTAGCTCATACAAGCCCCGCGCTCTGAAGGCTCTGCGCACCAAGGCTCAGCGACTGCCCAGCCTCACCGGCCGCGGTAGCCGTCGCCGCCACTTGTTGCGCCGCAGCCATCTGTTGCTGCGCCTGCGCCATCTTCGCAGCCATCATTTTGGCCGCGTCAGCCTTGTCTTTCGGCACAATCCAGTCTGCCGGTGCACCCGTGCCCGTGACCGCATCGCGGAACGCAGCCGAGACATCGACGTCATGAATCGTGGTCGGGTCAGCCTCAGCGGCGACCTTCAGCAGTTCGGCGGTCTGCAGGAATGCTTGCGACTTCGCCCGCTCGGTTGCGGCCTGCAGTGGCGACTCGAACGTCCAGCGAATGTCCTGGCCGCGGAGGATTTGCGGCATGTCCGCAAAGACGGGGCCGAAGCCGTTCATGTCCAGGAGCAGATCGAACGTGCCTTCGCATAGGGCGCCGTTGTATTCGACCTCCATCGGCTCGAACAGCGGCAGCGCCCGCATGATGTATTGCTCAACGCGGCCGCGGTATTCGGTCGCGGTCATATCCCCTTCGGGATAGGGCACATCGATCTGATTGAGGAACAGCGCGGCCTTGATCGACTCCATGACGATCTGTTCGCGCTCGCCACCCCAGCGCAGCCCGGAGCCGTCGATCGGCATCTGCCGGACGGCCTCGCCAAACCGCTCGTCATACTCCTTGTCGACCCAGGTCACGCCGCCGGCGAACATCTGGAACGGGCCCTGAATCGCTTCCTTCGTAGCAACCCACGGCGGCTCGACGATCTTCTGGCCGGCCTCGAGCAGCGTCAGGGTGATCTGCTGCAGCAACCGCGCATCCGGTAGGGCAATGACCGTGGCCGGGCTGTGCGCGTACTGCGAGCCTGAAACCGTGGCCCAGCGCGGGATCACGTAGTTGATGCGCTTGACCGGCCGCTCGTCCAAAATCTTGTCGTTGTCGCAATCGATGTCGATCGCGATGTATGGCAGCTTGCGCTTGCCCTTCTCCTGCCGGTAATCGTAGTCGTCCGCCGGCATGACCACGCGGCGGCACTTGATCTCCTTGTAGGGCTCCTTCTCAGCCGCGGTGTTCACGACCTCCGCGACCTTGCCTTTGTACTTCTTCACCAGGAACCGGGAGCCGAGGCACCAGTTGTGGTGCACCTCATTGATCTTGAGCTCATCGTCCTCGCACCAGGCGACATCCCGAAGGTGCCACGCCCGGTAGAGCAACCCCGAATATTCGGAGTTCGGATCGATCGAGATCACCGCCTGCCCGAAGGTGGCGAAATCGTTGTCACCCTGCTTGGTCGACCGGATGAACTGCGTGCCAGAGGAGTACATCAGCCGGCGCATACGGTCGCTGATGTGGTCGAGAAACGCCTTGGCCTCAGCGTCATCGTTGATCTGGTCGAAATGCGTCCGGGCCCGAAACCATGGCTTGTCACGAGGACGAAGCATGGCCGAAAAATTATTGGCGAGGTCACGCCGGAATAGAGCCGGCGCACCCGTCATCATGTGCGCCGCGAACTCCTCCCCGACGTCGCGCTTCCAGGTGAAGTCAGCCCGTTCGGGGTAAAAGTGGTTAGCCGTCTCCTGCCACAGATTCATCACGCGCGAGCGCTTGCTAAAGAGCTGGTCGCCCTGCTCTTTGATCTCCCGCGCGCGAGCGTCCATCAGCCGCCCAACACCTTGCCAGAGAAGCTATCGAACGACGTCGCAGTCGGGGCAGTACCACCGCCCAGCTTTGATCCGCCGCCAAGGATGGTCGACTGCCGGCCGCCGCGGCTCATGGTGTCGATCGCAGCGCGTCGTTTGGCCTCCATGACTGCCGGATCAAACGGGTCCGGCATCTTGGCGGGCGGCTGAATATCTGGAGGACGCAGCGTAGTGCCGCCGCCGCTGAACATGTTCATGCTCTAGCCTCTTAGTGGTGTTTCAGGTGCGCGTAGCCGCGCTGAACGACCGGCACGAAACTCGACTTTTCTTTCCGCGCCGTGATGGCCGGGAACAGTTCACTCAGCCCCCAGACCAACGCATCGGCCCGATCCGGCGACTTGCTGCCGACGTACCCCGCCAGCGTCATGCCGCAGAGTTGATCTTCCAGCGCCTCGAAATATCCAGCGTGCTTGACCTTGCCCTGCTCGTAGAGCGCGGCGATCGGTTCGGCCCGTATGATCTTGCCGCGGGTCGCACGGACTTCGCGGAATGGAATGCTGCGCGGCCTCTCGCCCTGCGCCGAGCGGACGATCTCGCCCACCATAGCGCCGCCGTAGTTCGCCTCACCGACAACGGCATCCGCGTTATGCCGGTCGAATGCAGACACCACGACCTTGCCCCAGCCGGCGGGCCCTAGACGTCCTGACAAATCCTCGAGGACATAGGCACAACCGTCTTTCGCAAGACCGACGACAACGATTCCGATTTCGTCCGACCTGGTGTCTTCGGGGCCGGAGCATCCTGACGGATCGACCGCAACGATAATGCGCTGCATGTCGGGGATTTCACCCTCAACCACTCGCTGTTTATCCAACAGATCGTAGGTCCAGAGCGCATTTTCGTCCGACGTTGAGAATTGTCCGAGGAGAAACCGCCGCCGCATCCGCTCAGGGAGCGACGCCAGTTCAGCTAAGTAGTCCGCAGAGAGATTGTCCCGGTTATCCCCAGGATTGAGCTGCATTGCTGCGTAGTTTTCAGGATTGCGCAGCGCGACGCGCGTCTCGGGATCCAAGTGATGAACGAACACCCGGCAGGTCCAGTGGACTTCCGAGGGCGGGTTGCAATCGTAGAACGCCTTAAGCCTGAGTTCGGTATTCTGCGCCAGGCGGGTCATCGCCATGTTGCGCGATGCCCAGGGTATTTGGCTGCACTCGTTCAAGAAGATCGAAGCGTATTCCTGCCCGAGGATCTTTTCCGTCCGTTCCTTGTCGTCCAGACCGCCAAACCAAATCTCCGATCCGTTCGGCAACGTGTAGAACCAGTCCGACTTGTCCAGCTTGCAGTGGTCAGAGACCCCAGGAAAGCACAGGTCCATGACCTTCGGCAGGGTATCGTAGACGACTGACGCCTTCAGGTGATTGAACCGATAGCGCAGGACGGCATGACGAGACTTGTGCGCCAGCGCCCGGATCAGGATGGCCCGCAGGATCAGGAAGGTCTTTCCCGAGCGCGAACCGCCGTACAGCATCACATGATGCGCGGCCGATCCGAGAAGTCTGTTCGCGACCTCCTGCTTAGGATTGAGTTTGAAGGTCAAGCCAGCGCCGTAAACACTCGCCAGGCCGCGACGAACTTCCGCGCCTCGCCGGCGTATTCGCGCCAATGCTCACTGATGCCAAGCCACTTGCGCGCACCCGTGTCGGCAATCGCCATGGCCCGAGCCATCTGTTCGACCAGTGCATCGTCCGCGCCGACCGGCTTGCCGGTGACGCACGGTGCCTCGTCTCCGAGCGGGTAGAGGTTGCAGAACCCCATATCCCGATCGACACGACACGGGTCTTTGCTGCCGCAGTACAGGCAGCGATCCTTGCCCCGTTCTCGATCCGGGATGTTGAAGATCAAGCCTTCGCCAAGATCGATCACTGCTTGACCCCCTCGATCACCACGAACTCGAAATACTCCCGGCCCCACTGATAGGTCCGGCCCACCAGTTCGCTGTAGACGACGGCAAAGCCGCGATCCTTCAACTCCTGGGCATATTGCTCAGGGTCGATGAATCGAAACGCCGCGTTGTCCGAATAGGCCCACTCTTTGAGTTGCTTCTTAACCGCGTCCGACCCAGTGCTCGGAGCGTAGGAGAAGAACCGGCCGCCCTTATCGAGAACCCGAGCGACCTCGTCCAAGAACAGCGCGAACTTGCGCCGGCTCAGCGCGTAGGACGAGAACACGTCGATGACCAGATCGAAGCTGCCCCACTTGTACGGCATTGCAGCCATGTCGGCACGATCCAACTTGGGGCAACCGCACTTCAGCAACGCGGCCGGGTCGAAGTCCAATCCAGTGGCGTCGAACCGCTCGGCAACCAGCATCCGCAGATTGCTGCCCGTGCCGCAGCCGGCATCAAGAACGCGGGTCTTCCCACGGTCCTCGGTGCTCATCTGAAAATACCGGCGACCCATAAACCGCAGCAATTCTTCGTTCGGGTAGTTCCGGTCGTTCGGCGTCGCCAGACGGTTCGATGATGTAGGGAGCTCTAGGGTATGGTCGCTTGGGCTGACCAGGTGCATAAAATTCCCAATTTTGCAGATACTCGTAATTCAGTTGCTCTTCGGCGCCCGTGAAGTAGTCCAGCTTCTTCTGGAACTTCTGCATCTCTTGCTGCAGCTCAGCGAGCGTCGAGCGCATTTCCGAAACGCGCTGGCCGATCTCACGCCGGCGAATGTGCAGCTTGGCGCCCTTCAAGGTCGCTTCCGCGTACCCGTAGAGCGGCGGCGGGGCGAGTAAGTCGGATCCCGGCGGGATCGATACCTTGATGCCGCGGCTTCTGGCCTCCTCAACGAACCAAATGCAACCGGGCTTCTGCAGCGCGTATTCGGTCGAGTGCGCCATATCGATGCCGTAGAGCGCAATCTCCTCAGCGCCCCGCAGGATCGCGTAGCCCATCATCCAGGCGATCGACGACGTGAACCAGTACGGCCCGAACTCGGCGAGGAGCTCATCCTGCGGAAACGCCTGCGCCCGAGGGCAGTGCGACGTCTCGACCTGCAGGAACACCGGCCAGGTGTTCTTGTTGATCCATTCCAGATGATCGCGCCCCCGCTGGTCCGCGAGGATCAGGTCGAGCGCGTGCAACTGGAAGAACAGGTGAATGTTCGGCAGATCGTCATTACCGGGCGAGCAGGCCCAGATCTGCCAGGAGTCGTCTTGGAACGGCGCCAGCGTCTTGGTGCTGGGAGCCGTCCCAAGGATTGCGACCTTCATAGGTTACGCCGTCGACACCACCGCGGCCGGCAGTCCGGCACCCCCGCGGATCGCCCACAGAGCGGTGCTGATCGCCTGCAGCGTCAGGGCGTATGGTCCAGCGCCGGTGGTGCGGATAACCGTCTTGGTGGACGTGCCAACCGCCGTGGTGGTCACCTTCCAGGTCGTGGTCGCCGGCGCGGTGTCCATGAACAGGGTCTTGATCTGACCGGCGCGGGTCGGGGCGCCCAGCGTGAAGTCGCCGATCGCGCTCGAGAACCAGGTGAGGCCGGTCGCCGCAATGTTCGCCGCGGTCGAGGCCGACGTCACTTCGCCAGTGCCGGACTGCAGGACTTCCGAACCATCGGCGCCGACGTACACCGCCGGAACCTTGAGGCCAACCGGGCAAGTCAGATAACCGTCCTTGTCGAGGCCAAGCTGCTTGCCGTGAACTGAGGTGAGAATCGTGCTCATCGTAGCTTCTCCTGCTATAGCGGTTGCTGTTGCTGGGCCGGAGGGGCCAAAGAAAAAGGGCCGCCACGAAGGACGGCCCCAGTCAGGCGCGACAGGAGGGAAGCCTTATCGCGGTAGAACTTAGGTGTTGGTGATGCCGGCGACCTTGAATGACGCAGACGGCGGAACCAGGAATGTCTCGGTTTGACCGGCCACCATGCGGCGCATGGCCTGCGTGGCAGTTGGATTGGTCGACATCAGCACCGAGCAGATCGCGTCGGTGTGCAGACGCACGGCAACGGTCGCCGCGTTGAAAGCCGAGGACTGCGCAGAGGTGGTGGTCAGGGCCACGGTCTGCGTGGTCAACTCTGGCTCCCGCGGGATACCCCGATCGATGGCCCCGTATTCCGTGATGTAGAGCGTCGCCATAGCTCACTCCTCAGAGCAAACCGGCGTCGTCGCCGGAGATGTTCACTTG
>ERZ869929.181-NODE-181-length-39881-cov-11.434741_pt1 | contig 39881 bp, 53 predicted proteins | sample MGYA00579312_ERZ869929 | MGnify/ENA primary metagenome ERZ869929 (study PRJEB32216, sample SAMN09231818) | wastewater metagenome | place: USA: Maryland | collected 2016-08-09 | study: EMG produced TPA metagenomics assembly of the PRJNA472060 data set (Reclaimed... | reverse complement strand
GGTATATGTTATGGAGTGAGAAGCGGAAGAGGTGTAGAAGGGTTCTATCGCTTCATCACGATTGACCGATGCTATGCCACTGACAATAATTGTCAGTCTCCACCATCGCTACTAGCACAAATGTGGTCAGCTGCCATATATGTGCGAACACAGGAGTTATGGCTTTTATGTCCGGTAACTAATACTGCGTAAAAAACCCCCATTGCATAACTACAGCAACAGCAAGTATATACGAAAACGCATATCACTTATGTCGCGGCAATATCGATGGTGCGCGCTGTAAGTATGCATTATAGTGACGCGCAACGCGCAACCAGCACACGCATGGCAAGAGGGTAGGTGGGGGTGGGTCCCCAAAAACGCGGTAGATAATCCCGGGCTCCCCCTCCTTAAATTTTTTCTCCCTATCTCCCCGTAGCCGTCGCCATGCCAATAGCGTATAGCTGTCCATACGCAATCCGTATAGCTACGCCATATGCGTATTCTCGGTATCAAACAATCCATGCAAAAGAATACGAATAACCATAGTCACAGCCGCGCCTCATCGCACTGGTGTCACTAGCTACGAAGGAGCTGAACTGCAACCTACTACTCCTATAATTAGGTGTTGACATTGGTATCCGTATCTCTATATTTTATAGCACGGCAATACGCCTGCTATGCAATAACGATTGAAGGTGCGCTCATCAGGCCTCCGCCCCGTACGGCGTTGAGCGTGCATCATTGGGATATGGTACTGGAAGTCCGTCAGGGCTGAAGGATAGCCGCCCCCGGTGATCTATCACCCACCTCCTGGGGATGGGATACGCATAGATTGACATACGACCTGATACCTAGCCTGGCATGTGGAACCATGCGATACACGGTGGCTGCTGACGAAGGACCGTGAGAGTAGGATGGTATCAGGAAGTACGACATATCTGTACAGCCCCACTCAGGGGGTTAGGGTCACGGTCTATGCCTTCTGGTATACTAGGATGGGGTGGGGTCTGTACTCGGTGTTGACATTCTCCACAGATGTGGTATGTTTATCAGCATGACTGATGAGCATATCGTCACGGTTGGGGATACGGCTGAACGGGCGCTGGAGCAGGATGGGTGGAAGAAGCGGTTTAATGAGGCCGCGGCGTATCGAGCGTTAGATCGCTGGATGGCGTACGAGACGCGCAATGCTGACCGACTACGCCAGATTGCGATATTCAAGCCGCTGCCTGAGGGGCATAAGCGGTCTGCGATTACGGTACTGCCCGGTGATCCGCTGGAGTTCCAGGTACTGTTTGAGCTGAAGAAGCTATACAATGATGCTGATGCGATTGAGGACCTAGAGGGGCGCATTAAGGCTAGGACGGCTATTCTCAAGGATGCGACTGGGCTGATCTGCCGACTGTCGGAACGCTATGCGCAGATCATTGACCTGATTAAGGACCTCATGGCGCGTGAGGATAAGAAGTCGAATGGGATGGACCCCGACGAAATCCGTCGCTTAGCGGCAGAACCAGAATGACGCCCGACCAGGCGCGCAGGATCTTAGAGCGCGATCCGCTCAAATACTTCACACCATCGCCTACGCAAGAGGCGTTCCTGCGGCGTGATCCGTCTACATGGGCCAGCCTCATCGCATCGGTATCGCGTGGTGGTAAGTCTACGATTAGCTGTGTGGATCTGGCGATGACGCTGCGGGGCATCCACCCGCACCGACCTAATTATAAGCCGATCACGATCATTCAGTTCACGCCCAGCCGATTGCAGGCTGCCAATGTCATTGGGCGCAAGCTGTTTAAGCATTCTGAGCTACTACTTCCGAACGCGCCAGATGGCGTTGCTGATGAGCCGATGATACCCAAGTGGGAAATTCACAAGCTCAATGAGCCGAATGTGGCTGGTATGAAAGTTCCCTACGAATGTATTATGAAAAACGGCAATCGCTTGCTGTTTTCATGGGCTGGCGTGGAGGGCATAGCGAAGCGCATCGCCGGTCTGAGACTGGACGGCGCGTATGTCGACGAGGACGCTGGTACCGTTAGCCTGTTTGATGAGCTGTATTCCCGTCTATTAGACGCACAATCTGATAAATCCAAGCCGGGGCTTGGGTACTTTGTCTGGTCCAACACCAATCTGGCGTATAACGATGCCTACGAATCCTTCATCGAACGAGCCAACGCCGGAGAACCAGGACACCGCGTCTTTGAAATCGGACGAACCGAAAACCCAGCCATTGATGTCGCAGCCCGAGACAGAATCAGGCGAGTCCTCTCAGACGATGCCGCCTCTATTCGTATGGACGGGGAGCTGGGCGCCGGACGGCTCACTGCTATATACGCGAAGCAATGGTACGATCCCCGACATGTGCTACCAGAGGACTACCAGATCAGCGCGGCAGACAACCTATGGATCGGATACGACCCAGGTGTGGATCACCCGATGGGGATGATGGTGGTTGCCATCAATAAAGAGCAGCCGTTGCGTCTGAATGTCGTGAAATGCTGGATGTACCGTGGTGAAACCATCGAAAAGGATGTTGATAACCTAGCGGAATGGCTACGGGGCCGTAAGGTTGCTGGATTCGTCTATGATACGAACCTGAAAAACCGTGATCGCGGCGGCGGCCCGTCAGTTCTTCAGCGATTCAAGGAATTAGCAGCTAGCCGGGGGATTAACCCTATGGCTGGGTATTACCAGTCCAAGAAAAACCATGCGCCGGGTATTGCCATGGTGCGGCATTACCTGGAACCGAGCGATAATCACGAAGTCCCGCCGCTTATTGTCATCAGTAAGCCCAGCGATGAGAATGGAACTGGCGTTTTCCGCCAGCAGATGCTGAAATATCGTGGTAAGGAGGCTACGAAGTTCACTGGTGCTGGTGGAGTTATCAAGAAGGACGACGAGCTAACAGATTGTTGCAGATATCTTTGCATGCAACGGCCAAGTCATAACCCAGACTGGGCGTGTGGCAAGTCGTTGGATATTTATACAAAACATGTTGACTTCTTAGACAGGACTGGTACAGTAATAGTACCGACTGTCACTATGGGTACTCCTGAGCAACATACGCACGACTTTATGAAGGGCGTGTTCCTCCAGCGCCGTCGTGATCGGCGTTCGCCAGCTTGGCGTGAGGTGGCGCTCTAATGGAGCCAAATCGCCCACGCATCAGTACAGCATCGGCTAATACCTGGTCGGCAGCCCAGACGATTGATCTCGGTACCGGGGCGTTGCCGTCTGTTATTAGTGCTAACACACAACTCCGCCTTACTGGCCTCGACGGACAGGCAACCAGAGTTGAAGCGCTAGGATTTGAAGGAGCCGCGTTCCAACTCAACTCTCGTATCGCTAGTGGAACGCGGGCAACAAAGCTGTATCCAGCCGTTGGTTTTCCTGGGTATATTCTCAGCGTGACAGCATACGATGAGGCAACCGTTGCATATACTGCGAGCGCTCTTGCTCGATATGTTGTTTGGACAACCGAACAGCACACCGCTACAGCCAAGGGGTTCGGTCATTTTTGGACTGCCACGCTCAACGGTGCGGCAGCTCAAACCACCGCGATGTGGCTACAGGGTACAGCGGCTACTGATCCATTCCCAACTCTAGGCATCGGCGCAGCACCGACTGCTGGCAACGGGCTGCTGCAACTTGCCAGCGGCGCAACGAAGGCATATGGCATCGCGTGGGGAACTGACACTTTCCTGTATCGCACAGGCGCTAATGCGCTCAAGACGGATGGCGCATTCAGCGTCAACGGCGCACTTGAGGTAAGTAGTGCCGTTCTCATTAAGAGTAACACTACGCTAACAAATGGCGCGGCAGCGGCAGCGGGTACACTTCTCAATGCGCCGTCCGCAGGAAACCCAACGAAGTGGATTCCGATTAACGATAACGGGACGACCCGCTACATCCCAGCTTGGTGAACCATGACTATAACCGCCGACCAACTCACATTCCGACACATGGAAACGAAGGATCCAACAAAGATAACCGTATTTCTGTCCGTTGACGGCACACTTGCGGATGGCTCGCCGGTCTCTGGCCCTTGGCAGGGTGTCGATGTTGAACTTACGGCTGAAGAAATCTCCGTGGTAGCGGCAATCACAGACCGCGCCAAAGCCGTCCTTGTGGGTGGCGTCAATGCTGCCATAGCGAAGCGCTCCAATGTTGTCTGAACAGGAGTTTCAGGCGCTTGTCAGCGTACTTCAGCGTGCGCCTATGCTGCCAGCGGAGATGATATCGATTCAGGCTATTGTCGAAAAGATTAAGCCGCATGCTCCTAACGCAGCGGATAAAGTCAAATGACACATGAGTTCCACCCACAGGATCCATGTCATAGCGCAACACCCGAAGCTCTAAAAAAGAAAACCATGGCGTTTAATATCTCACCAGAAGCAAAGGCGACCGTTCAGCTTGGATTCCTCTGTACATGCGCTTTAGCTATTAGTACCGGCACGGTATTCGTGTGGAACATCAAAACGAATGTAGAGATGGCCTGTGAAGAGATTAAATTAATACGCTCGGATATGGCGACGAATAACAAGCGTCTCGACCGCCTGTGGTGGGAATACGAACAGCGCCATCAATCAAAGGTAATCCCATGAAGTGGGTGCCAGAGACTGAGCGAGACATCTCATTCTTCAGGATCATAGTTATCCTATGCCTGCTTGCGACCATAGCAACGCTGATCTGGGGATGCGCGGAGGCTAGACCAGAAGCCCCACAACCGCAAGGCCCCGGTCCAGCTACCGGACTTGGGGCCGGTCTGGTACACACCGGAGGACTTCTTGTCAAATGGGGACTTTGGGCAACTGGACTTGGGCTGGTCCTTCGCGTTGCCGGAGCATTCTTCGTCCCGGTCCTCAAACCATTCTGTACCATCCTCGGGGACATCGCAGAAATCGGGGCAATCTCCGCAGTTGTCGGAGCGGCATTCATCTGGATCGCAGACTACACCTGGCTGGTCGGAGTGGCTTGTGCAGTTGCCGGTCTGGCATGGCTTGTGTATCGCCGTGCTGTGCTGGTGCGCTGGTATCATTACTGCGTTGCTCTACTTAACATTCGTGGCTGGCCATCCGGTGTCAAGCGCGTTCTTGCCACAAAAGAAAAGGGAGCCATAGCGTGACACTTGGGCTCGGTCTTGGTCTTGGCTTATCGAGCGGAACGAGGCTTGGCCTTGGTTCAACGAGCGCGGCATCTGCCGAGCCGAATAACGACACGCACTTCTCGTTCACGGACTTCTATGTTCAGCAGACCGGCTCAAATCTGAACGCTGGTTCAACCAACACCGACGCTCCGTTGGCCACCTACACGAACAGCGCCGTGCTTGGCTGGAACAGCGGCACGGGCGTATTTGAAGTCGCGTCCGGTAATCCGGTAGCAGACGGAGTGGCAGTCGACATGTTCGCATCGGTCTATGTGACCGCTGGGGCAACAGTCGCGACCTTTGTTGGGCGTATCACCGCCGTCTCTAGCACCGCCGTTACTGTCAGCCTGACCGCCGTCAGCGGCACACCGCCCAGTACGGACACTGCTGGCGCTCGCACTATGCGTGTCGGTGGAGCATGGGCTGGCCCGAGTGGCACAACCACATTCCCGGTCAACTTCGTCGCTGCGGCGATGGTGAATGCCGCCGGGTACATCCCGCATGTGAACTATAAGAATGGCACCGACTACTCGATGACCGCTGTTATTACACGGTCGCTCAACGGTCCAGTCATTCAGCGCGGATATACCGCTACGCCACGCGACGGTGGACAGTGGCGCGTCAAGGGGCCGACGACTGGCGCGAGCTATATTGGCGTCAATGTAACCGGCTCCTACAATCTGTTCGCAGACATCGATGTGCAGAACAATGGGGCAACTGGAAGCGCAACCGGCTTTGCTCTCGCGGCGACAACCAATCTGGTGTTCGGCGTCTCGGTCCACGAGGTTCGCGGTCGCGGACTTGAACTGAACAATGTGCTTGGCGCACTGGTCGAGTGCGAAGCGTGGGGATGCAATACCAGCAACACGACCTACTCGGGTGGTATCCACGCCGCCACTGCCGGTTCGTTCGTATTCCGCTGCCTCGCGCATAACAACCGTTCAGGATCGAACGGCCACGGCATCACGATGGATACCAGCATCTACTGGAAGGAATGCATAAGCGCGTACAACACGGGCGACGGATACCAGTCGAACGCTGATACCAATGTGACTTTGAGTAGTTGCGATTTCTACAACAATGGCGCAAACGGACTCAACTTCACGGGTGGCAGTACGACCATGCTGCTCTCAATCGTCAACTGCAACTTCGTGAAGAATGGCGCTAACGGTATCCTGTTCCGTCGCTACGGCGAAGTCGGCGAGTTTGCTGGCAACCGCTTCGGTTCCGGAACGATGGCCAACACAACTGCGGACGCGACCACCTTCGAGCCGTTCTCTATGTCGGCGACAAACAACTCTAGTTATGCGTCGGATGTGACTCCGTGGTCAGACCCCGATAACGGCAACCTCAGCATTACACTCGCCGCTGCGGCTGGCGCTGGATACGGCTCGTACACCGCGGCATTCAACGGATTCGGAACCACCGTGGCCTACCCGGATGTGGGCGCGGCAGAAAAGAGTCACGCATGAGCGCCCCCGTTCCAACCTTTCAAGAGTTCTACTGTCAGACCACGGGGTCGAATCTCAACGCCGGTTCGACAACATCAGACACGCCTCTCGCTACTTACACCTCAGACCTCGTCTCGGGATGGAACGCGACGACTGGCGTGTTCACTGTGGCCGGTGGCGCTGATCCGGTTGCCGATGGTGTGACGGCTGGAATGTGGGCGAGCATCTATGTCACCGCTGGTGCGACCGTAGCGACCTTCGTTGCGAAAATTGTCGCCGTGACGACCACGACCGTCAGTGTTGCGTTGATCGGTCAGCACGGAACCAAGCCTGCGACCGACCTGCTCGGCGGGACCACCATGCGCGTCGGCGGTGCATGGGACGGACCAAGCGGCACGGTTGGGTTCCCCTTCGGCTTTGCAACCTGTCTCACCACGGATTGGTCAGCAGCGCAAGCATACATCGTCGGCGATGTCGTCGGCAACACGGGCGCGAGTGGAGGCAAGTTCCGCTGCATTCTCGGACACACGAACCAAGCGCCCCCGAACGCGACCTATTGGGTGGCCGAAACAGCCGGTTCTCCACGGGTCAACATCAAGAACGGCGTCACCTACGCGATCACCTCCGGGATGACTCATGGCGTCACCACACCGGCCATCGGTGCTTGTATCTTCAGCGGATATACGGCAACACCCGGCGACGGCGGCATTGCCATCTTCGATGGAGGCGCACCAGCGACCGCTTACACGATGCTGACAGTTTCGGTAGCGCGAATCGTTATCGAAAGCCTTCAATTCCAGAATAACGGCGGTGGCTCACCTGGCGGCGCTGCTGGTGACGGTATCCGCGTCACCGCTGGTGGCAGCATGGTGCGCAAGTGCATCGCCAAGACGATGCGCCATAACGGCATCTACCTTGGTGCTAACAGTCAGGCGGTCGAGTGTGAGGCCGTCGAATGCAACACGCGCAATACCACTTCGGGCGGTAACTTTGGCGGAATCACGCTTAGCTCTGGCGGAGCACGCGCTGTTCGTTGCATCTCGCACGACCATACTGGCGGCGTCAACGCGCACGGTATCGTGGTTACGGGAGCCGGTGTTGTCGATGGGTGCATCCTCGCCAACATCAGCGGCGACGGCATTTTCAGCACGACATCTGGCGTTTCCGGCTTCACATCGTGCGACTTCTACAACTGCCGACACGGCATCAATCTTGCTGCTGGTCCGGCAAACCCGACAGTTGCCTGCATCGAGAACTGCAACTTCCTCAAGGGAAGTGGATACGGAATCGTATGGCGTGCGAACACCATTGGCACCCTGCTGAAGTGCTCATTCGGTCGCGGCACGATGGTCAATGCGAGCGGTGATATATCGGTCACTGAACCGTGTGGCATCATCGAGATCGGCACCAAGTACCTCACTTCCGACACAACCCCGTGGGTTGATCCGACAACTGGCGACTTCCGCATCAGCTCGTCACAGGTTGTTGCCAAGGGCCGCGGTCGGTTCCTCATGACTAAATCTGGCTACACCGGAACAGTTGGATACCCCGACATCGGCGCCGCTCAGAAACAACCATCTTAACTAGGAATAAACATGTCAGAATCACATAGCGAAGATCCCAAGGTAAACACGCTAGCTGGAGCCGTGGTTCACACCGCAGTTACAGTAACCAGCTCGGCACAGCTTGTATCCGGTCTGTTTACTTACCCAACCGGATACGACGCATCGCACATTCAGGAAGTACTGATTAACGCGGTAACATCCGATGGGTCAACGAATCGCGGTACGATTCTCTGGGGCGCATCTACTCCACTTGCCCCTCTCGCCGCTGGAGTATCGCAGAATGTCCCAGTTCGCGGCGGTAACTTCTACATCCAGCGTCTCGGCGGTGCCGATGTTCCGGTAATCCTCACGGCGTTCCTTGATTAATAGATCATTCACATGGAAGATCCTAGCGAACCGGATAATCAGCAGGCGGCCATTGGCCGAGTCATTAGCCGCATTATCGAAGCTGGCAGGCTTGACCGTGAAAAGTGGCTCAAGCAGGGCGATGAGATTGAGCGGTACACGACATCGGACGATTACGGATTCCTGTATCAGGACTTCGATACGGATATATCGTTTAAGGCGCGTGTCAATAAGGCGAGTGAGTATCAGCAGATTTACGGCGCGTTCCTGTATCCGAATAATCCAGACGCAGCAATAACATCCGAGGCGTGGGCTTCCACTTGGGCAACTAAGCGGCACCGAATTGAAGAGCAGTACGCAGATTACGCTGCAAAGCACGGCAATCTTGCCGTTCACATGCGCCGATGCGTAGACCATGCGCTCATTTATGGCCGCGCTCCGTTGTGGGCTGGATTCAATGCCAGTAAGGGCATCGTGCAGCATGTATTTGATCGCTCCAGCCATTTGCTGCTAGATCCAGATGCTAAGAACTTTGAGGAAATCAACTGGCAGTCCCGTGAGCGATTCAAGCCACGCTGGGAATTGGCCAAGCGGTATCCAGAGAGCGCAGCAATTATCGACAAGCTGCCTGGGTATTCTGACCCATCTAGCAAAGGTAAGGATAAAGCCCCTCAGGGCGATCGTGGTTCTGATATTATTCAATACTACGAAGTCTGGATGGGCGTTGCGGCAAGTAACTATAGCGCCAGCCTAGAGACTGTTACCGCCGATGGCGTGCCCATGCAGCCGAAAATGAAGTACTGCATTGCTGATGGCAAGATTATCCACGCTGGCGATTGGGAAATACCGTTCTTCCTGATGGACGAGTGGCCAGGTACATGTCTGGACCTTATGGAGAAGCCGGGATGCCTCTGGCCAACGCAGCCGCTGGAACCGGGTATGGGCCATCTGCGTGCGATGAACTACGCATACACGCTGTTCATTTCCAAGTTCCGCTTCATGTCGCGCACGCCATTTGCACGCATGACGGTTAATGGCCAGAAGATCGAAAACGAGCAGCTTCATAAGATTCTACGCGGCGAGCAGATTGATATTCTGGATGTTGTTGTCAACGGTGCCGAGATCGGTGATGTTGATATTAATAAGCTATTCCAGCGCATTGATTGGGGCGATCCAGTCCCAGGAATGGAACGGCTGTGGGCGCTTCTGTCAACGGAGTTTGAGAAGTCAACTGGTCTAGCTGAAGTGCTATACGCCGGTCAGACCAAGACGCAGATACGCTCTGCCAAGGCTGCGGATATTATCGAATCGAATAGCCGCATGCGCTCTGACGCTATGCGTGAAACTGTTGTGCAATATCTCACCAAGATATTCCGCAAGACACTGTTTGCAGCTCGCTATATGCACGGCTCAGAGGACATCACCAAGCTGTTCGGACCGGAAGCTGGCAAACTATGGGGTGAACTTGGCAGCCCGGAGGCCGTTGTTCAAGAAGAAGAGATGCGTGCGCAGATCGGCGAGATGATGAGCCAGCAGATGCAGATGATGGGCGCACCGCCAGAGCAGATCGTGGCCTCAGTCGAAGAGCAGCTTGGTCCACCACAGTTCGTTAGTATGGACGGCTGGCTGCACGAAGCGGATCGCATGGTTGATGCGGGTAGCATGCGCCGCATGGACGCCGATGCGCAGATGCAGGCAGTTAGTGTCATGTTGAACCAAGTTGGACCCTCCGTTGTGAACATCCCTGGAGGAGCCGCATTCATTGGAATGTTGGCTGCTGAAGCAACGAAACTGAGCCGTCTAAGCCCGGAACTTCTCGCTGCCGCAGAGAATATTGCAACCATGGCCCAGCAAATGGCCATGATGCCGCCCCTGCCGCCGGGGCCGTCGCCAGAGAAACCACCGCAAGCTGGTCCTACCGGCGGAACACCTCAGGGAGTTTAACATGGAAACCGCGCAACAGACCAGCAAGCGATACGCTGCACTAGAGAGAAAGCGTCGAGCAGCCATGGCCTATCTCAAGGCTATGGGGTATGATGGCGACTTTGATACAGCGGTCCACGGATGGCTCGCCGGACAACCGGCAGACACCATGTCTATATATAAACCAATCCACCAAAACGGGAAAGTTAATCAGCACGGCGCTATTCAGGCCATATTTGACGAGATAGACAACATAGAGATCGGCGACAATAAGGCTATCGCTCGGGCGGTGCAAACCGCAAATCGTATATACCGTGGTAGAACCATTAACCAGGGCGATGACCCGGAGTTCGATAAAACACACGCGTACGGTGATGACGGAATAGGTAAGGATCTTTTAGAGAAAACACCGTATAAAGATGATGAGATATGGGCCGAGCGCGCTTATAGCGGTAGTGGCCCAGGCGGTCGCAAGCTAACAGATAAAGAACTCGCCTTCTCAGAGCAGATGGCGAATAAATACATGAAGCAGCCACGCGTTCCTAAATAACCTAGAGGACCACACAATGCCGACCTACGATTTCGAGTGCCGCAAGTGCCACACGCAATTTGATGAGGTTCTGTCTATCAGCCAGCGCGATAAGGCAGTATCATGTCCTGACTGTGGTGCAAGTGCTAAGCGAAAGATAAGCACCCCATATTTCCCTGGTACTGGTGGCGATCCGTATGACTGGAGTTCTGAAAATGGCGGCAAGGGCCGTCGTATCAGCCAGATGGACCCAGATACGAAAACGCCTTACTACGCTAGATCCAGGCAGCAGATCCATGAGGACGGCAAGCGTCGTGGCCTCACCGTAATTAATGCCTAAATCACCACAGGTGTATAGTTTATATACAACTCCGTATAGAATATATACACTACCCAAGGAAACATGTTGACAATGACCACAAACCCTGATAGTATGTTAGCAGCCGAACCGGATACCGGAGTCGAGCAGACTGGCGCACCTGAGCAATCAGCCGCCCCTGCCGCCGACACCGCCCAGGTGGAGCCGACGACGCATGCTGATTCGCCCGCACCAGCGGCACCGAACCCGCAGACCGACGAGTCTTTGACAACCTCTCCCAAAGAAACGCAACCGGCAGCACAACCGGCAACGCCACAGTCAGCGCAGCCTGACTGGTCTAAGGAAGGTCCCGTACTCCAAAAGCGGTACGAGGATATCCGAGCCGACTATAATCGGAAGATTAACCAGTGGCAGCAGACTTACCAGCAGCAAAGCACGCAGCTTACTGAGTTGCAGAAGTTCAAGCAGGAACAGGAACAGCGGGCGCAGGCGGCAAGCCTGAAACCATGGTCCAAGCTCCATCCTGAACACAGCAAGTTCAACAGTATGCTGGACCGCGCTAAGACGGTCGAACGGCAGCTCCAGGGCATTGATCCGTCGCTACCGCCTGAACAGCAGGCAGCGATTAAGAACGCGATCACCAGCGCATTGTCGCCGGAAGAGCGGGCGCAGATCATGGAATACCGTGATAGTGTCCAGAACTTCCAGCGCGATCTCGTCACAGACCCGCAAGGGACGCTGATGCCGATGGTCGATAAACTGGTTGAGCAACGCATGGAGCAATTCATGCAGCGGCAGAAGGCCGAGGAATCGGTACAGCGAGACTTCGCTGATCCGCAGTTGGCGCCGCTTATTGAGAAGTACAGTTCTGACTTCAAGCAGGCGCTGGATGAAGGTGTGCCGTATAAATACACGACACACATGATGAAGATGCACGCCAATACCGAGGCAATGGCACAAGAGGTCGCCAGGCTCAAGGCGGAGTTAGCCAAGGCCGGTGTCAAGGTTGAGAGTGCCGATGCACGGCAGCGTTTAGTCAAGGGAGAGGCGGCAATAACCCGCGATCCGCGTCCACCTGTCCGAGATTCCTACGAACTAGCTAAGACCGAGGGTCGTAAGCGCGGTATCACTCCCGATTCCCCGCAATTCGCGGCACTCCTAGCTAAATATCAACAATCAACATAATCACAAGGTAAAACAACATGTCTGGTACCCAGGATGTTATCTCACCCGTGACGCTGGCCAATGTGGCTCGCGGCGCATGGGATGGGATTTGTCAGAATAACCCTCTCTTTGGTGAACTTAAAAAGAAAGGCACCATTGAGTACGATGTGAACGGCGGCAGCGATGGCTCCACGCTCAACTCGGCCACCTATGAACTAAGCGGAACCATCGAAGCTGGCCGCTATAAGCCGTTTATTTCGTCTCCCGGCATGGATATCTCTTCGCAGTACGCTGCGAAAGTGCGATTCAAGCGTTGGAACGGTAACTTCGGTGAAATCTGCGCTGCGGTGCCGTTCGACCGTGGTGCGCTGCGCCGTAACCAGGGCAGCCAGATCGTTGATCTGAGCAAGACCGAGATTCCCGCCCTCTACCGAGACATGATCGTCGCTGATCCTGGCCTCGCTTGGCAGATTCTCCAGCACAACGCTACGCCTTACTCGGGCGGCGGCTTGCCGATCTACGGCCTGCCGACCTTCCTGCCCGGCAACGGTGCGACTGTCAGCGCCGCTGGCGTTGTCTCGACCTACTCCATGGCAACCGCCACGACCGACTACGATCTCGAAGGCTACACGCCTCCGACCGGAACCGGCACTGGCACTCTGACCGGATCGGCCCCAGCCAGTACGGACAAGTTCATTGCCATCGGTGGGTCTCCGACCTACCAGAACTACCTCAATCTGTCGCTTAAGTACGGCGCACTGACTGGCGTAGACAACCTGGAGTACGACGCGTGGTCACCGACCCTCCTGAACTCCAGCTACACCAGTTGGACAGGTACGGCAGGCGACGAAGCGAACGCCATCGAAATCTTCCTCAGCGAAGGTGTGTTCCAAGGCAGCCGCTTCTCGTCCAGCGATGTGAACAAGATCCCCAATATGGGCGTTCTGGACAAGATTTTCTTCGGCTACCTCGGCAAGAAGAAAGCCAGCCGCGAGACGGTGTTCGTCATGCCCAGCAAGTCGGATACCGCTGTTGCTGATACCGGGTACCCAGTGTCGGTCATCCGTCACCAGGGCATCAACTTCTTCTGGGACGAGAATATGCCGACTGAAACGGCGTATATCTACAACACCGCCCAGATGAAGCTCAAAGTGCAGCCGCTCTACAAGGGCCTCGCACAGGGCAACCCGCTGAAGGTCAGCGGCGAAGATGCGGGCATCATCGAAACCGAAATCGTGCAGGATCCGGTTCGCCGTCAGTGGCTCGTCAACGCGACGATCCCGGCGCAGCTCATCTGCAACCCGCGCTACTTCGTGCGGATCAGTAACTACTCGTAAGAGTAGTCTGGGAAGGCCCTGGTGTGGGTGTTCCACACTGGGGCCGACCTTTACCTATCTGGAGTCGGGTTAGTCCCGCTCAGAAAGACTCACTATCATGGCTTCACTCACTCAATCAATTCCAGTTGGCTTCGCTTCCGCTAACGCTCAGCACGCTGCCGATCTTGGTAAGACCGTCTTTGTTGACGGTAAAATCTTCAAGCTCGTCAAGGCGACTTCGACCATCACCACCGCCGCTTCCCGTGGCCTTGTGACGGCGTTCTCGTCTGGCGCTCCGACCTGGAGTGTCGCGCTTCCCAGCTATCCGGTTGCCAATGATGTCCTGTTCGTCCCCGCTGGCCAAGTTGGCTCGACTGGTACGACATCGCTTATCGCTGGCGACTACTTCCTGGCTCAGGTTTCTGGCCCAGCCACTGGCCTTGCCGCTGACACCGCTGCCACCCTCGCCGCCGGTACCGCCGTCAGCTTGGTTCAGGTACTCGTTGTCAACTCGCTCGGTCAGCTTGCTGCGTACACCCCGCTGGCCTCAGCGGTACTGCCAATCGGCAATATCCGCTCGACCAATACGGCTGTTGCTTCGGTTGTTTCGGCCCCGATCACCATCATGGTTGGCGGTCTGGTCTAAGATATGTTGACAGAGGCGCAGTGTTATAGGCGCCGGGACCCCGGTGATAGTTTTCCGTTGCATGTTCGCATGCTGTGGAGGCTATCATCGGTTCCTTTGTCTGAGGACGACCTCCTAGACCTGCAACATACCCCAGAGGACCTTCATGCCGCCCAGTACTACGCCGGATGTCTCCCTTAGTGAGATATTAGACCGCCTGGATGACAGGTCGGCACCGGACTGTGAGAGTCGCTTTCTGAATCACGGGGATGATATCCTCGATGTGATGATTGGGCTTCAGCAGATGATCCGCAATAAGCGGCTCTTTGGTTGCCCACCGCTGCCAGTCGGCGCGTGGAACGGTGATGCCATTGCGGTTGGTAGCGGTCCTAGCCTCATGGACCATATGGATGACCTGCGTAGAGCGCAGGATAAAATGTTGATTGTAGCGGCACACTCTGCGGTGCCAAAGCTGTTGCAGCACGGCGTTATACCTCACATGATAACACCGAAAGAGCGCGACCCAGATATTGGTATTATCCCCAATAAGTTACCAGAGAAAGTTGTGTACGCTGGTCTGCCATGCGTTCCGGTTGCGCCGGATCGGTGCCACACCGCGTACCTCGTTGGCTGTAGTGATCCCATCTTGCGCTGGCTTGGATTCGCACGCGACGACATTGGAACCCCACAGAATAGCGGAACACTTGCCGCCTATGTGGCTTCGGTTGTATCAACTGGAGCCTTATATCTTGTTGGCTACGACATGACCATCGGGCATTACGATGGGTTCAAGTTCCCGGAAGAGACTACTGATGGCGATATAGAGTGTGCAGATGGAGTGCGCCGTCCGTCATGCCGTATCTACCGAGTAGCACAGGCCGAGCTTAATGCAATAGCCGACCGCAAGCGCGTCGTGCAGATGAACCCCAAGGGCGGACTTGTCCGTGGCGCTAAGTCACAGGAGCCGCTACTGAATATCCAGCCACGGAATGTTTGGGACGCTCCGGCTGGCATTATGTCGTATGTGCAATCGCCAGTGCAGTACGGACAATTTGAATCGCAGGTACGCAAGCTGCCCAATCTATTCCGCACCGCTGAGTATAGACTGAGCCGGGCGCATGGATCTGCGGCCATGACTACCAAGGCACTGTTTGGCGATGACCATCTGTTGGGAACCGCTCTGTTCCAGTCGGTCTATGTCGGCACATCAATTCTCAAGCGAACCATGAATCTATCAGACGATGAAACCGCCGAAACGCTGCGAGTCGCGCTTGGCAATCCCATCAAGGCGCTAGGTCCCATCTCGGAAAGGATGCTCAGTGGACTTCACTGAAACCATCTGGCCTGACTGGACACCCAATAAACGCAGGGCGCAATTCTATGCACTCCGCTGCATGGCCCACCGTATGCGGAAGTTTGGGTTTGAGCCTGTGATTAACAAGCTCGACGCTCGATCCCTCCTGTGCCTAGGAATTATCGCGCATGAGCCGATGGCCAGTGCGTGTCAGGCAGAAGCGATTGCGAAAGATCCAGCCGTGGAGGACATCATCAAGCAGATTAAGGGCGTAGCCGTATGAGCAGCATTGTATTCGTCCGTACCGGAAGCACGCTCCGTGATGCATTCATCTACCAGAATGCCGACGCAACATTCAATACTGGTCGCGTACAGGCTGACTTCACACTGAAGCTATCTAAAGACGGAACTGGCAACCAGTCAACTAGCGGCATCACGATTGCTGAGGTATCAGCGGCAAACAACCCAGGCGAGTATTCAGTAACGGTCGCATCAAGTGCGTTTGTAGCCACTGCTGGAACCTATGTGTTAACGATTACACGCACCAGCGATCCGGTGTTTACATGGGATCAAATATATGTTGTGAACCTGACCGGAAGTGCCGCCTCTACCCCGGCTAGCTTCACAGCTACGGTTGGTGATGGTCGCATCACTGATGGCGTCAGTGCGCTTGACGAGGCGATGATTTACCTGACGCTTGCTGGTTCTTTCTACACGCAGACAACCAGCGATGCGTCTGGGCTATGGGGTCCAGTATATCTTGGCGATGGTACCTATACCGTATGGGCGCAGAAGAGTGGATACACACAGGCCACTGGCACCATCGTTGTGTCCGGAGCTTCGGTAACTGGACCAGGCACAGACATCGCACTGGCCGTTGGCAGCACAACGAACCCGCTGTCTGCCGCGCAACTGTGGTCATACGCTCGCCGCATGGCGATTGACTTCACCGGAACCAAGGCTGATGCGATTATCAAGGGCGCAGTCAACGATGCGCTGGATATGGTATCAAGCGAGCGGCCATGGCCATTCCTACTGCGCAAGGCGTATCTGAATCTACGCGGCGCGTACTCAACCGGCACCATTACAATAACCAATGGTGCAAATACGATCACGCTGACCACTGGCACATGGCCAACATGGGCCGCGTCTGGCAAGGTCATGGTATCTGGCCAGATCATTGATGTCGCTACGCGCACCAGTGATACCGTGCTGACGATGGCCGATTCATGGGGTGCCGCGACCATCACTACCGCAAGCTATGTCATCTACCAAAACGAGTACGATCTGCCAGACGATATCTGGCGATTCCATGAGACGCTACCTGGACAGCGATGGGGATGGGGCGCTTTCCCCACCGACATCGGTGAGGTCCTCAAGGCGGAGAACTACGCGACATATAGTCAGGCTTTCCCAAGCCTATATGCTATCGCCAATGGAAGCTTCGTCTGTTGGCCTTACCCGGCTTCAGATGCAATGTATGCGTACACCTACTACGCACGCCCGGCTCGTCTCACCAGCGACAGCGATATCGCCGATTGGGACCCCGTTCATCTGGAAGCGTTGCGCCGTGCCATTGACTATCAGCTTGCTCGTCAGATAGGCAAAGTCATCTCTGGCGATGCCAACACCACACTGGCCGCATATCGTGAAGCATTGGCAAGAGACAAGACTTCAGACAAGCAGCCAACCAACATACCAGCTGTTGGAACCCCGGATCTGCGTGTGGGCCTGTCACATGAATACGACTGGAAGAGGCTGCCGTAATGGCCTGGAACGGCTATCGTGATAACGAATCTGATGTCAGCCCAGACTGGGCTGAGCTAGAGAACTGTTCCCTATATATTCAGGGCGAGTGTCAGAGGCGCCTTGGATTTGGTGCGAAGGTAAATCTATCGGCAGCCGTTGTGCGTTCGACGATTGAGCTTGGCAACTATGCGCTGCTGGCTACCGCTGGTGGGGCTGTTCTATCAGTCAATCAAACAACCGATGCTGTTACATCGCTGACAACCGGGCTGAATACCACTAACTGGCCGACATGGGCGAGCGCCAGCGGAAGAGCGTTCTTCACCAATGGATCAGATTCCGTTAAGGTCAGTGACGATGGGACAAACTGGCGCAGTGCTGGAATCGCAGACCCAGCTACGGCAGCTACTGCTAGCGCAACTGGGTCTGGCGGTGTCGTAACCGCCGGTACGCACCTGGTTCGTTACCGATACTACGATTCAACCCGCAAGCGGTATAGTAACCCATCGGTTGCTGCCGAGATAACCATCACTGCTGGTTCTAAGATTTCCGCTGGGTACACAACGCAGTCTGACGCAGAGGTTGACAAGATCATCGTTGAGATGACGCCGATTGATAGCGAAACATACTACCAAGTGGCTACTGTTACCGACGCCACCAGTAGTACTACAATCGATATATCTGACGCAGACCTTATCCTGCTGACTCCGGCTAGCGATATCGGTGACACGCACCATGGCGTACCTCCAACCTACGGACTCATTGGCGAGCATCGTAGCCGGCTCTGGCTGTGGAGTACAACTACCGCTGAGTTGGCGTACACACGCCCATACTTCCCGGAATCGTGGGATTCTACGAACTACGCGCTCAAGATCACGCTTGATGATAGCGATACTCCGGCTGGAATGTGTGGGTATTTCTCAGACCTCTACCTATTCGGCCAGCGTAGTATCCGCCGACTGATATTCACTGGCGATCCTGCGGCAGCGCAGATATACAATGTGCCTGGTAACTTCGGCATATTTAATCAGCGATGTGTTATACGCATAGATGGCGGTATGATGTTTGGCTGGGGCCGCAACGGCATGTGGATGATCGACGCCATGCTGCCCAAGAAAATCAGTGACCGTATTGATGCGACGATTGCGAGCTTAATCGCCGCAACAGCTACGACCCAGCGGTTTATCGCCTACGAGCCGATCCGCCGGGAGGTTGCGTTCTTCTTCCCGCTGTCTGGCGCTACCACCTGTAAGGCGGCAGCGGTATATTCTCTTGACACGCAGGAGTGGACGCTGTGGAAGTTCCGCCAGCCTATGACGGCATCGGTGCTGAACACGCAGTATAGTGATCGCCAGCGTCTGATGGTCTGCGATGCCAATGGCTACGCGTGGCGTATGGGCGTATCGACCAATGACGGTGGCGGAGATGGCGCTGTTACCGTTACGAGCGGCAGTACCACCACGGTTATTAACTGTACTAATAGCGCCACGGCTGGGCAGATACTCTATAGCCCGACTACCGGCGAAGAGCGTACTATCAGCGTGGCAACCGGCAGCGCCATTACTGTGTCGTCGGCGTTCAGCGCGATACCAGCAACCGGCAGTGTGTTGTATGTTGGCAGTATTCGCCAGCGTATGATTACCGACTGGAACCCCATGGATGGCATGGACGCCAAGAAGCGACCAGATAAGTTTATGATCGCCATTCGTCCTGAGGGCGATATGGGTACAGCCAAAGTTAACTTCTATACTGACTTCTCAGCTACGCAGGAAGTTGTTTCCGCTAACGCCTCTGACACTTTCCCAGAAGGCGTGTCTATTGCCGGAAACCAGATAACCGTTGATTTCGATGACGGTGCTGCCGATGGGTACATACCAGTGCCGACTGTATGCGAGTGGAAGCGTGTAGTCAAAGCTGAGATTATTGCAGAGTACCCACTCGACGGCGTCCGATTTGTTGATGCGTCGTTTGATCCAGGACAGCAGATGCAGGCGCGTGACGAGTAATGCCGTTTAGCACCAACACGAAGAATAACGACTTCGGCCACGCACAGGTCCTGCGTGATATCGAGTATCTGTATCTGTACCTCAAGGGCGACACTCCGGGGTATGTGAACCAGAGCATTCAAGATGACGGCATTACTGGCGAGTCGCTAGATAATCGCATTATTAATTTGGGTGGCGGCGGCGGAGGCGAAACTGCCACAACGCAGAATCTTCGGGTATTTACCGTCAAAACAACATCAAACAACAAGAGTCTTGGATATGGTACTCCGACACTTCGAGGAGCGGTCTGGAATGCAACGCCGCTGAGTGCGGGAACACCGCTATCGTCCGCATACGATCCCAATAGTGAGACGGCCATAACGGACGATGGTATTTGCTATGCCTCTGACAACGCAACTGGCGAAAGTGTGCTTCTTGTCCAACGCGCTGTCGATGGTCAGGGTGGCGGAATACTAACATTTGACTTGCCGCAGGCATGTTTGTTCTTGGCATATCGTCAGATCCAAGTCCCGGTCAGTGGCGGAACTTCGGTGTTAGCGTGGGAGGCATACTGGGCATGACGATACCAGACGCACAGCTAATTTATGTATCATCCGGCACTATCCCTAATACTGCTGGAGGACAGCCGCCAGCAATCGGCTATGTCAGCGACTCGGTTACCGGATGGGATTTTGGGTTCCCAGGGCCGACGGAATATCTATTCGATATTTACGAGGGCGGATCTCCGATGGTTGACGGGCGTGTATTTCAGGTCACCTCCGTCGGATCTAATTGTGACGAGCAACCGGCATTTGCTGTTGGTCCTTCATCTTTAGTTCCGCTCGCTGGCAGCGGTCGTGAGATTAATAATTTCCCAGTAATGTTCCTACACAACACGACTGACTCCAGTGGTTTACAAACCTGTTTCTACAACGACGGAATAGACGCATTGTTTTTCAATGGGGCCTTCTTCTTAGGTAGTCCGCTTCCGGGGTTTTGGTTGAATCCAGGGCAATCGACCCTTGCAATGGTTCCGCGGTCCATGATACCGCTTATCATTGACCCAGCAGACGCGGTCGCCGGGCATTTGGTTGGCAACGATAGCTCAGTTGTTAGTTGGTGCTTGGCCAGCAGTAGCTCTTTCCCAGCACTCGTTCCTCTGGCAAACTCAAACGCCATTGCTGATATTGGCGTCGGCGTTAACGCAACTGACGCCAGATTGTCGGTCGTGCGGTACGACGGTCAGACCTCATCAAAGGATGGGGCCGTTGCAAACCCAACAAACGGCCATTTCAACAATCCAGCGGTGATGGTCTGCGCGCAGCGGTGCTACAGGCGTGGGGCAACCCATGCAACCTATGATTGGCCCGGATACTCAACATAATAGCCTTGACATTCACTCAATATCACTTAGGATAACACTATGGCTCTAGCATTCGGCAGGCTTGAAAACCCCAATCCAATGAATCCCACTATGGGGCGGCCCATCCAGGCTAACGCTGGTGGATTTAACCCCCAGTCGTACCGCGATCAAGCCATGCGCCGATTGGCGTTTAGTCTCGACGGTCCGTACAGCGACCAATGGCAGCAGAGCCAGATTAACCGGAACGCTGACGCACTAGCCAAGTCCAGTGAGCAGCAGATGGAACAGTTGCGGGCCGATGCGTCGAGCCGTGGCTTAGCGTTTAACGACCCGTCGCTACAGGCTGAGCAACGCCGGATCAGCGAGGGACGCCGTACCGCAGCCATCGGGATGGCTGGCGATGTGCGCCGTGAAGCGGCTGGCGCTAACTGGCAAGGCGGTATGCAGGCTGCCAACACACTCCTGAATCAGACCAGTCCGTATGCGGTTGGCGGCGGTAGCTACACCAGCTATCAGCCCCATGTCCGTGGCGGCGGCGGTCTGGCATTCACCCCTAAATCATCGTGGCGCTACGGCAGCACGAAACTCTAAACAGTAGGAACCCACATGCCTTACGATCCATACGATGATGAAGTTGCCGCTGGTGTTCCCGAGCTATTGCGGCGTCCGGTTGAGGAAAGCCCGTTTGAGCGTTACCGAAAGGCAAAGGGACTAGCTGCCAATCCCAACGCTGTTCAGCGCACATCAGACGGCTACGACCAATTCCCAATTCCGGCTGGAGCTGCCGCATTTGATCCACGCGATATTGAATCCGTGAAGCAAGCTGCTATCGCCAGTGGTGCGTATCGGCGGCGTTCTGATGCTGGCACTCCCGGCATGTCCTACGCCAGCATGCGCATGCCAGATGGCTCGCTGAAGGAAGTATATAACCAGGGTAGCGCGTATAAACCAATGGGTGAAGATGTATTCTTGACCGCCGTTAAGGCAAAGTCGGCTGAGCGCCTAGCTGCGGAAGAGCGCCAGCGTGTAGCTGAAGAGCGTAAGGCATCACCAGAATATCGCATGCAGGAATTGCAGATCCGCGCTGCTGAATCAAAGCTGGCACAAGAGGCTGAGGATAGGAAGAGGCGTGCTGGCGTTATTGATTCCATTACCAACGCCGCTCCTAATACCGTTCCTTACGCCCCTGGTATGCAGCCAGGCGCATCGCCCTACGGCGATATTCCAGCCAGTGCTAAGCTCGCCGCTGCCGGTGGCGATCTGTCTGGTGTTGGGCGCATTCTGGCAGATCGGGAAGCTCGTCAGGAAGCCATTGCCCAGCGCCCCGAGGACCGCCGATTGGTTGGCGAGGACACGCGTGGTATCGTGGCTAGGAACCTTGTCGAGAAACTTCAGGCTAAGGGCAGTCTAACACCGCGTGAGATGGACTCATACCGGCAGGCTACGGCAGAGTTGTCCAAGCAAGGATTCGGTGAAGCCATCGGAGTACAGCCGACAGAGCGTGCTGCCAGAGCCGACGCGGCGGCCAAAGCTAAAGCAATTATTAGTAGAGCCGATGAACTGGCCGGTGGCCTATTCGGCTATGCATCGGACGCAGATATCAACGAGATTGTCACCGAAGCACAGGGTCTTGCCGACGAACTGGCTCAGGCTGGGTATACGCCGGAGCAGATCAACGCGGTTATGTCAGACATTGAGTCGAAGCTTGAGCGTGTTAACAAGAATGAGTTTAGACTGGAGCGCCGCTAATGCTTCCCGTTATCCTGAGTATCGCAGGCGGCTTACTCCCCGCCATCATCGACGCCTTCCGCTCGGGTAAATCACCCGAGGAGGCCGCTGCCATTGTCGCGCCCAAGCGGCGTGAGATGATTGACCGTCTGACTGGCTCTGGCATGAACGGAGTTGCAGCAGAGAAGATGGCCGATGAGGCTATGCAAGGCGAGATTGAAAAGGCGCAGCTGCCGGAGCCAATGAATCCGTGGCTTAGTACCGCCCTCATGGCCGCTGGTGCGTATGGTGGCTTCCGCGCTGGTAAAGCGATTAGCGGTATGCGCGCTGCCAAGACAGCACCAGCCATAGAGAAACAGACTGGTGCTACGCCAGCTAAACAGACCAGCACGAATGCAACCGAAACCGAGCGACCGACATCCCGTGCGCCCAAGGGTGATGAGGCTGAGGCCGTGCATAATACTATGGAAGAGGCCGGAGAAGAACACGCGGTTCCCAGACTCACCATGGGTCCGCAATATCGTGGCAAAAACCAAGGGCCATCCCCGCAGCCAAAAACGGTTGATGTGCAGTTTGAGCGCATTGCGCCATTCCCTGGACGGCCAGCGCAAGTGTCGCCAGAAATGAACACAGACGAGGCGCGTATGCTAATTGGATCTGGCGAGAGTATGCCGGGGCGAAATTCCAGGAGCTTTACGATGCTCGATCCGTTCCCACGAAACATTGGTCTATCACCAGAATCAGCCAATCGCTATGAGGTTGATCGCATGCGTAGTCGGCTCTACGGACGCGAAGGCGGTTAATTGGACCCATTTGCCCCAGAAGGCGTACTCCCTAATGTCCTGCGATGGGTCAGCCGTCCTGGGCAGGGGGTACGCAATATCCTGCGTGGCAATCCAGCGGCTGCCGGTCGGCAAGTCGCTGACTTTGTTGGCGAGGGCATAGACGCTTTCTTGCCCGGTGATTGGATACCAGCGCCCACCCGCAAAGAGGACTACATCAGTGGGTCTGAGTTTGTCGGACTGAGTAAGGACGCTAACCCAGCACTGCGTACCGCTACTGATATTGGGGTTGAGCTAGCTACTGACCCCCTATCGTTCCTATCGTTTGGCTTAACCGGGGCAGCTAAGGCCGCTGCTGCCGCAGGCAAGGCGGTTTCTAAGCCAATCTACGGGGTATCTGTTGGCGTACCCTTCCTGGGACGCACGGAGAGGGCGATCCCCGGCCTAGACGCCTTTGACGCGCCTGTAGACCCCCTGTCGCTAGCCATGCGTGGTACCGATACGGCCATTGGTGGTACATTACGGTCCATAGATAAGATGCGTCAGTCGCCCACGGTGGCAGGCCAGCAACGCTCACCGCTGAGTAAGGGCTATGAGGCGCTGAAGGGGACCATAAAGCGGGCTACCGCCGCCGAGGATCTATCGCCAGAGGTGCGCGAAAGACTCCAGGCTGCGGGTGGTCTTAACTCCCAGGCTGCCAGGCTATATGCTCAGCAGGCAGAGGACCTATTTAAGGGCGTGCCACAGGACGAGCGCGTACTAGTCACCAAGGCGTACCTTGGTATCGACACGGGGTCACTGGCGCCCAAGGCGTCCGGTAAAGCCGTCCCGCTGAGTGGCGATCTGGCAATGCGTATTGATACGCTGGCCAGGAAATATGGCAAAGACCCAGAGCGGATGCGTAAATTAGCTCAGGGCATTGAGCAAATTGGCGAACGCCAGTGGCAGGAAGGATTGGATGCTGGTGTATTCGCTGGTCAAGGAACCCGTGGCCGCGATGATTATATCCAGCGCCAATGGATCTTGGATAACGAAGGCTTTGCGGGTAAGACGAAGTCAAGCGCAACTGCGAACGCCGAGCGTGAGGCTGCGCTCAAGACGCCGCAGGATATAGCTAACTTCTTCAACAAGGGCAATGTCGGCATCGAGCTAGACGCCGCCAAGCTTCTCGTTGATCGTGCTGCCCAGCAAGGCGGTATGCTGGAACGGGCGCAGCTTGCCAAGCAATTTGGTGGTAACGGAACACTGGCTGATGATCTGACCAAGACGGCGTTGGCAAACATTGAAGATAGCGTCAAGACTGGTGCGCTCAAAGCCGATGACGGTCGCCGCCTGGCGCAGGCCCTCCAGGGTATGCCGCAGCGGGAAGGCTGGGCTAAGGCTTTGGCTGGCGCGAACCGTGTGGTTAAGGGCGCTATGGTCTACGGCGTGGTACTGCCTAAGATCGGCAGCCTTGTACGCAATAAGATCAGCATGGGGCTTACGGGGTTGGCGACACCGGGTGTGCGCTATGAGGGACTAAAGCATCTGAATCCATTCAAGATTGTGGACGAGATGACACGCGCCTTTGATGAGGCGTATGGTGAGGTTCTGTACAATAGTAAATCCTGGGCGCGGAGTGACGAACTCGGCAAGGACATGACGCTTATTGACGATGCGTTTAAGAACTCGAAGCAGACTAAGGATGTGGCCGCGTATCTCAAGAATGCTGGGCGTGATGATCTGGCTGACGCCGTCAATTCCGGTGTGCTGGATGGGTTCGTAAGCACGGAAGAGCTAGTTAGGAAGATCGCCAATAGCCCCAATAAGCAGGTGTGGTGGGATCTGTATAAGGCTCCCGGTATTATGTTCCAGACACTGGAGCAACGCGGGCGGCTACAGACATTCAAGGATCTACGCAATAAGCTGGGCTCAGAGCGAGCGCCAGAGGCAGCGCGACTTACCAAAGAGGCGATGTTTGACTACAACATCAGCAGCCCAGAGAACCGTGCGTTCCGTGATCTGATACCGTTCGGCCAATTTATGGCCAAGGCGATTCCACAACAGGCGAAGTGGCTTAGTACCAAGCCGGCGGTTGCCGCTGCTGCCGCTCCGCTGTTCTACGATTCGTCAGGCGATGAGGCTCCGGTATATCCGTACATGGCGAACCAGTCGCGTGTCAACATCGGTGAGGATACGGCTGGGAATAATCTGTACCTAACGGGCTTCGGCCTGCCGATGGAGTCCATCAACCAGATTCCTAATCTGAGCGGCGGACTAGCTGAGGCTGGGCGTAGCGTATCGCAGGGCCTCCTGTCCAGCACACAACCGTTACTCAAGACGGCTGGCGCTATCGCGTCTGGCCGTGATCCATTCTTTGGCACTCCGTTCGGTTCATACTCCAAGCTACCTATCGTCGGTGACGCCGGTGATGTTGGCCGTGCTGTCAATGTAGCCGCTGGAACTGGCATCCTCGACCCGGTTGGGTTCGGTGCGCTGCGGCAGATTGGCAACGCTACGGATGAGGGTAAGCCACTCGCAGCACGCGCACTGGATATTGCAACTGGGGCCAAGCTGGTCGCGGTAGATAGCGATATCGCGGAGCGGCAGACGATTAGTAAGTTCCTACAGGCTAGGCCAGATGTACAGCAGTACACCACATTCTATAAAAATGAAGATGACCCTGAGTTTTCCCAGCTTATGAAAGAGCTACGGGAAGCCAAGGCGCGGAGTAAGGCTAAGCGTGAGGCCGCTGCATTGGTGCAGTGATTATGGAACCACGCCGGTCCACCTGCCATGCTTGTCAACATTGAGCGACAGTAGGGCTGGTTCTCCGTCAACGATCTTCCCGACATTGAGAATTGGCCGGCGAATATCGCGGCGGTTGTAGGAAAACGCCGGATGTGATGTGTCGACAAGGCAGCCAACCTGCATAGCAAACATGCGCTGAAAACTCGTCTGTGCATACATGATACTGGACTTGCTATGCCAGTGGCCAGCGACCACAGATGTTCCATTTCGCATCATGGCCTGTTCAATGTTCGGACCCCAGCTATGGCGGAATACGACATAGTGATTCCCACATGGCAATATATGCTCCTCAGCCCAGTTCCATCCCTTCGTCCCTAGTACCTCGTTGATATGCTTGAGGACCTGACGGGGGAGGCCGTGGGTAAATGCCTTGCGGTCAATTAGGCTATCGTGATTTCCCATGCACACACGCGCCTGCGGGAACGCATCCTTCCATGGCCTGATGAGTTTCTTTGATTTTTCTAACTCAACATCGGCAGAGTCTAGCTGGGGGTCGTGTTCGTGGTATGACATGGCGTGCATGTCAACGATGTCTCCAATGAACACGATTTCCTCCAGCCTATATTTCTTCTGCACGGCTTGGCAGAATGCCAGCGCGTCTGGATGGCCGTGTGGGATATGAAGGTCTGAGATTACTAAGCACGGGCGCATCGGGTTATCCTTGATTGAGTTGCGTCGGCCAGCATGCGATCCACAAGCGCATTGCGTGCAGCCTGTGCCTCTTGTTGTGAATTAAATGTGCCAAGATTCCTGTGCTTCCCATTCACCCAGACTATCGCACGGAACCCTGAATATGTAGTTGTTTGCAACCGTGATGTCTTGGACACTCTATTTAACGCTCTGATTGATGGCGATACGCAGAGTAGGTTTCCCAATCTATTGTCGTTACGCTTGCCGTTTAGATGCAGTACATTCTGCCCTTTACGCCAACCAAGAAATTCCGTAGCCACTAGCGTATGAACATAGACTTGGCGTCCGCCAGCTAGTTTGATCCTTGCGTAACCGTCTGGACACTTTGTGTGCTTTAGGATTCTGCCACATATCTTATACAACCAAGTCTTTCCATTCCGCGTCCTAGGTAGCAGTCTGGTGATAGAGCGAACCCTACCAGAGCTACTAACATCATAACCTACATGCCCAGCTACGGCCCTCCATTCTTCCCTCATCCCATTTCCTCCATAGCTTCACGGTGGCTATCGAATATCTGGATCTTACCAACGATGCCACGCAAGCTGCCAACATGGCGCTCGACATAGCGTGTGCCGTCTGGCTTGGTGACAACACGGAACCGGCGTTCCTTTACCTCTTTGGTGTCACCACGGTCGCGCTCGTCTACCTGTTGCGTATCATCATCAGGACTCTTGGCAGTATCCGGTATCGGACCGTCATACTCTGATCGCCCGACACGCTCAATGATAGACCATAGCGGAATTGACTGCTTATTCGCATAGGCCAGGATACGGTCATACTGCGATGTCATGTTGCTTGTTCCTGGCTCTGGACATAACACCAGTTGTAGAGCTTGTCCAGATATACTTGGTCTAGTGTGTCCTTGCCGTATAGCCACGACAAGAGCTTGACATGCGGTATATCCAGCATACGCGCTAGGGTGACGGGATTCTGCCGTCGCTGACGGAGAAATAGAATAAGTACATCAGGAGGCACGGATCATTATTCTACTCATTGGCGTAGCGGTGCAACGCATCTTCCGCTTCTTCGATGCTATGCACTACGCATACCTGCCCGCTCCAAATACCATGCCATGATATCTGGTCTGGCGTGAGCTTGCCCTTGGCCACCTTGACTTCCATCAGTATGTTGCGACCGCACCAGCCTACAAGCAGATCAGGCACACCGCTGCCAACAGTGTGAAGTGGCTGGACCGTAGCGCCTATATTCCGTAGAGCCTCTACGATCTCAGCTTGGTTAGCGTCAACTTTACGAGCATGCATGCTGGGTTACCTGTTGTGATTTGTGGATCTTATCGTTCTCGCAGAGCTTCTTGAACTTAGCCGACTTCATATTCTTGTAAGTTATGACGATCCCCTCTGGCTTCATCCAGCCGGGAACCAGGATAGAACCAGTCTCTATCAGCTTATTCAGCGTGACGGCTATAGTTCCCTCAACAGGCTCTCCGGTGTATAGGATCGGAACCACATCCACATCTGGAATATTGATGTCGTCGCGCCGGTATTCAAAGCTAGCCCATCGCTTGGTTGTGAGTCCATACTGCCTCTGTATACCGGCGCCATAAAACTCACCATAGTGGTAGCCAGGTCCGAGCTGTCGTAGTGGCTCTCTCCGCTCGTATACCCAAGCACCAAATGTAAAGTTATCTCCACCCTTGATCGGTGGCGTACCATCCTCGTTGCTCAGCCAACGCTCCCTGCTACCCGCCAGGATAGGCTTATCGGGATCGTCAGGCACAAAGATTACTCCGTTAGTTCCATCTATCTTTTCTGTAATCCAGCAAGTTTCGCTAGAAAGCCTCTGGATACTTGGCCATTTAGCGAAGTCGGGTAATGGCATTTGTCCTCCGTATAATGATAAAGCAAACTTCCGTTGGGGCCGCACCTTCCGTGGTTTCCCACGATCCTACTCAGTGCGAACACTGGCGGGTTTCAAGCCGATTGGATGAGGAAGCTTGCAGATATTAGATAAAGAGCTACAGAGTTTAGTTTAAAGCCAGCACGCCACGCCAAGGCACTCTGATTGTACTGGATCTGCCGACGAGGTTCGCGGATGTGTTATCCTAAGTAACACCCGCAGCATTCGGCAGAGAATACACTAGAAAGGCACCTCGTTATCAGGATCTGCCGCTGGTGCTGGCTTACGCGGCGCAGGATCACCAGCCGTAACGCGGTTCTCGATGTTCGGTCCGTCAGCGCGATTGCCAAGGAACTGCACGCTATCGGCGCGAACGGTCCAGAACTTACGCTTAGCTCCGTCTTTCTCAGTCTCCTGGCATTCCATCTTGCCCTGGATATACACCGGCTGGCCCTTGCTGAGATACTGAGCGCACGGCGCTGCGTGGTTACCCCACACATCGACATCAAAGTAGGTAACCTTCTCCTGCTTGCTGCCGTCCTTAGACTTCCACCGCTCATTCGTAGCAACGCGTAGCTTGCATAGCTGTGTGCCGCCAATGGTCTTGATTTCTGGATCGGAAACCAAGTTACCGGCTAGGCTAATTTGATTAAGGTTCAGGCTCATGCGGTTTCCTTCTTCTTGACTTTAGGTTCTTCGGTCGTATTGTCAAGCTCATAACCTAGAGCGTCCATCAGCGACTTCATCACGGCAATGTCGAACTGGCGTCCATCCCACGCATCGCGGATGGCCTGGTCCACATTGGGCATGTGGTCCTCCAGCTTGCGCACGCGGTTGAGGATATTGTTGTCGGTTTTCTTCTTCACGCCCTGTCCTTGGTTAGAATGGTATTGGTTGGCTGAACAGTGTACTCGACGAGTATCGCTGGGTCAAGATCCATCTTCTTCATCCGGCGTTCGGCTTCAGCCGGTGTAACCCAGTCAAGCATATTCTCTTCAATCTTTGCCGCCAGTAGTCCGGGTGACGCAGCGTCTTTCCACTTGCGCTGACCGGCACGCTGGCTCGTACGCCATCCAGGCACTGCAACGCCGCTGTCGATTAGCTCCTTGGCACGCGCCTTGAGGCCCTTGATAAACTCAGCAATGGCGCCTGCTGGCTCGTCGTAGCGGTCAAGCAGCGTACCGATGTCCTGCGGCGTCATCAGCTTGGTGTCGATGATCGGGGCAGCAACAGCCGTCTCCACGCTCTTGCGATACTCCGGGCATCCCTCTTTGCGACCACACCAGTTACAGCCGTAGAACCGGCGTAGACCAAGTCCGGTACGCGCGCAGGCTTGGGACATAGCGATACGAGCCTCAGCCTCAGCCTCTATCCTTGGGATATCATCGCGGGTATAGGTATGCCCGCTCTCCTGCCCGGTATCACAGTTGAAGAAATACCAAGTGATCGGGAATACGCCCCACTTTTCCGCCATGTTAATGACATGGATATGGGCCTGTTCGTTGGTAGCCGCATCATAGCTGGATGCCCCAGACTTCCAGTCGATGCCAACGCACTCGGTCATAAAGTCATCTGGCGTTGTTACCGCAACGGCATCCAGCGTCCCCCCGGTATCAGGCAATTTACCCTGGAGCTTATGCTCGAATTGCCATTGCATACCAGGATGCCGCTGAGCAAGTGGTCCGTTAAACCATTCAATGGCACGGCTAGCAGATTCTATTTCATCTTCGTTGAAGATCAGCCCATCGTTAGTCCCCTTCAGGAATGTCTCGATGATCTTATGGATACGCGTGCCGCGCTCTGCGGCATCACCGCTAGGTCCCGATATCCAGCCTGGGCATTGTGCCAACATGGGATGGCGAGAGGGGCTATATAGCTCATGTTCAATCACGCCAGCCCCGCATACAGATACCAGATGGTGGTAATGACAAATATACCTGGGATAACGGCGAATCCCACCAGTACGAAGTCGCTTTTGCTGGGCAGTCGTTCCATCTCCTTACCAATGAGTAAGGCCCACAGGAACATGGCGAGAATAACTATTAGGCTAGAGATAATAGCGCAGGTTAGGGCGATCACGGCTGAGCCTCCCAGCAGGCAATAACCTTAGCGATCTCATCAGGCTTGATGTCGGCTGCCGTATTCACCTGATGGCCACATACCTCGGCGGCAAGATCAAGGGCTATCTGCTTGGTCATAGAAGTTTTAGCCATAACGGCGGCATACGCATCCTTGAGGCTCGGCGTAGGAGTTACGGGTACAGCGCCATCAGACAACCAGCTTGTCAGCATACCGGCGAACTCCTTGCCTGGCTTATTGTACACCTTGCCGTCAATGGACGGGCAGCGCGTCTTACCAACAATAAAGTCGTGGTCCATCGTCAGCATACCCTCGATGTCCATTTCATATTGGAAGTTGTCGCGCATCTCTGGTGCCATTCCGACCTTCTTCACTTCAACCTTGCCAGTACTCTCGTTCTTCACCTTCTCATACTCTTGCTTTGCGCGTAGACAGCAGATCACATGGCACTTACTTCCGACAATAGCCTGCACCAGACGGTTATAAATCGGAGTTAAATTCTTCCATGCTGCGAACGAATCTGGCTTATGGTTCTTGGCAATCATGCGCTTGCATTCTTCATCAACCATTTCAAGGAACCCACCTGGGCCATTCCACGCATGCGTCAGGCTGTCGATAATAACGACATCAAACCCAGATTGCTCGGCATCTTTGATGGCCTCAATAAATGTAACCGGCGCATAGCTATTGGTCAGACACAGCGTACTGAAGCCAGGGAAATCGCTAGCATACTTAGCCGCGCTTCCATGTTCCGTGTCGATTACAGCTACCTTGGCAAGCGGAGCTATGTGACTAGCGATTGACAAAGCAGAGTAGGTCTTACCTCCACCGCTTGGCCCCTGAAGCGCAAGGCGCAGCTTGGCCTGTGTCTTAGTGGCGATCTGAAACTTGCTCATTGTGCTTCCTCGTTAAAAAGCGGACCATTGGATGTGGTCACGCGGTGAATAAAAGCGGTTGTCTTACTGTCTTTCTGCATGGCCTTGATACACTCATTCTCGGCATCACGCAGGTGAACCCGCGGCTCAGATATCCAGTGTCCAGTTGGGCCTCGGCCAACGATCATCAGGTGGGCGACTTGCTCCCCAGCCTGGAATACGGTGCGTTGTTTCATGCTGTCCTTAGGTGCTTGTGGAGGTTAATGAGCAGCACGCTACGGTCGCGTGGTCTATAGTCAACGGCAAAGTATCTCGGCCACTTACCGGCAACGGTAGACACCATACACCTGCTAAGCTTCGCGGCTACGGATAGCTCCTTGGGAGTCATCGGTCGCTTGGCATCTTGCAGGGCGCATAGCAGCGCATCTCGTAGAGCTACTTCACGATCTCTGGTATCCACGATGTCAATGTGTTCTACCGTATATTCCGTGCATCCAGGCGTGCTTTCCATGATGATACCCAGGTGGTTGCGTCGGCAGGCCACACGACCGGCTTGCCAGACTTGATGGATTGTTCTGAAACATAGCGTATAAACTCCAGTGCCATGTCAACGCTAGTACAACTGGCTGCGCCACGAACAATCGCTCGCCATTCCTCAACGGTCTTATCATTTACCACCATACCGCACTCTGCCAGTGTATCCTTGAGCTTGCCCAGGTTGGTATTGCGTTGCTCAGTTCTGTCGATATATGCCTGCACCTTATCCGGCCAGCGTTGATCTGCATCCAGCATCTGAGCTAGTCCGCTGAGCTTCGCGCCATACTTCTGCCACATGGCTTCCCAGGTCTGCCAGTTGTCGCGCTTTACCTTACAGTGAGCTAACAGCAGAGCCTGAAACCATGGTTGACCGGCGACATACCCGTAGCGGTCGGCTGGGGTAGTCGTAATCGGCTCATCAGACCGAGCCTGCGCTGTGCCACCTAGTATGTGTAGCACCTGAGATAGCATCTGTTCAATGCGGTCTAGCTGAGACATATTACCAAGCTCCCGGAGGTATTGGCTGCCCGAGCGATTGGTTCCAAAACCGAATGTCTATGTAAAATATAAGCCCGTTTGATGCGCGGTATATCACTTCCCGGCCTTTCTCAGCCTGTAGCCTAGACGCCACAGGAAATTGGTTATGTTGTTCGCTGCCCGCTCAACTCTAGCCTCGGTAAGGTCCATAAACTCAGCGTGTAGTGCCTCATGGATGGCAGTGTCCATATCATCCCTCGTTCCTTTGGCTGGAGCAAGCCTGATGACCGGCTCCTGGCATACAAGCCCAAGGTGGTCATCGCTGATTACCAGGTAAGTACCTGTTGAGAATACGGCGTAAAAATCCGAATTGCTGGTCATGGTATCCCATACTTCTTTTTCAGCCGTTCTAGCGTCTGAATATCCGACAGGTACTCCATACGCTCCCTATGCTCTTTATTCTTCTGTTCCGCAGCCTCAAACTCTTCTACCGATTCAATACCGAAGTCACGCGCCTCGCCGCCATGCTCAATTGATTCTTCATAAAATTCAATGTTGTTATCGTATCCGTATTCCACGGTCGCGCGTGCGTATGTGCCGTCGGTGAATGTCATTATGATTCTAGCGCAATCCTTATCAACGGCCAATATGGTCTTCCCGGCGGTTGTGTTGAAGCTGACGCGAGGGATCATGCGTTCTCCCTCATCTCGATCTGGTTGCGCAAACATGTCGAATACTTATCGCCCATAATCGCCGCGACGGCCAGGAGTTCATCTCGCGTCATGTCGGTCAGCTTGACGCCGCAAAACTGTGAACCCTGCGCAAGCTCTAGCCCACGCTTGATGATGTCTTCTCGTAGGTCGCTCATGTCGTCCCCTTCGCTGCCACCCACGCGTCTTTCGTCTGGTCATTAGCTATAAGTAGAGCGTTTCCGACAACAGCGAGACAGTCTGGGAAGCCCCCGTTGACACAGAATCGCTGATGAAACCTCCTCAGCCGCTCAATCTCGTCGCGCAGCTTCAACACCAGCTCGGCGTTGGACTTCTCCGAATCGGCTAATAGAGACCAGTTCCTAAGTGAATCTTTCATCCAGGCTATTTGCCCACTCCTGGCTCTTTTGACCTGTTCCTCCGCCTTCGCCAGCTTAGCGCGTAGGTCTTGGATAACGCGCAAGCCGCGATCTGAATCTCCATCGGCTTTGGCATAAATCCCAGGCACTTCGCCCGCCTTGATCTTGGCTAATGCTCCAATGGCCATTCCGTGCATTGTACCAGCGTGCATCTTCATCCCATCAACTATTGCGTTTACGGTCTGCTGATCATCGATGTCGCGCGGCTGGTCTTCCTCCGCCTTCCGCGCTGGCTTGTTATTAGCGTCAGCGCATGTTTGGCACCATAGCCCCATGTTGTGCGGCTCGCCGCCATTTGGCCATGGAGTAAATCCGTATCCCAATGACTCCGCCTTCTTCGCTGGCTTAGCAATGCGGTAGCGATCTGGTGGGTAAGACTCCCAACGGGTGTGCGTTACTATTGGATACCAAGAATTGGTTGTTGCGTTAAACCAGTCAACCATGCCCCCACCCGCCAAGCAGTCCTTAAACTCCTTGTAGGGGTCAGGCGGAGATGGCTTCTCCTCCAGAACCCACCCGCACAATTGGCACTTCGGCGGATTGCTCATCAGCATCACTGTATGATGGCAGACAGGATTCTGCGATGGCTGCGGATCGGTCGGCTTGTCATTCATACAGATAGGACACATACACGGCTCACCAGGAACAACCCCGCCAAACTTATTTGTCCAAGCTGTATGATCCCGGCGCATCTGCTTTTCCAGCGCATCAACCCTCTTCTCTAGCTCTTCGTTTGTGGCGGTCATGGCGTCCCCAAATAGGTGTCGAGTGTGTAGCGTAGTCTATCTCGCAAATCTTCGGCTGTTCTACCTAACCACTCAAGCAGGGTCAGGACTATGCAGATTGGCAATAGGGTGAACCCAGCCAGTCGTCGCCAGAAAAGTATGTCCTTCATTTCTTCCTCGTCTTTCGTTGTGTCTTGGGGAACTCGGCGGATATTTCTTTGCGTGCCTGTCGCTTCATTGATGGATGCGCCAGGTGCGTGCAGACGGAGCATCCGGTTGCATGTCGTATAACCAGGACCTCGATGCGTGACTGCACCAACGCTTCATACAGCAATTTCTCGCGCTTAGTCATGTTATCCCATCTCGCTAACAGTAGGATCATCCGCCTCTTCGACGGCTTCGGCTCCCTCATTGTTGGCGAGTTTATAGCGAGCGGCGTTAAGTGCTCCTGTTTCTGATTGCGCTTCTACTTCGTAGATATGCTCTACGCGAAGCACGACGGACCAGGTTTTGTTTTTCTTCTTAGTCATGTTCTCTTCCTTGGTTTGGCTTCTTTGATGGGTTCAACTAGGCATTTCACCGCAGTGTCGCCTTTCGCTATGCACCTGGGCCAATCAATTCCCGTTAGACAACAGTGATGTTGGATGGCCGCTTTTCTGGTGAGCATTCCTCCGGTATAAAGCCCGCAGTTTCCGTGGATAAACCACATAATTTGCGGTTTAATCGTCTTCATCTTCGTCCGTGGCTTAGTCATGGCTCGTTCCGTTCAAACCACTGCTCAGCGAAGTCATACGCCTCGCCCTGGTCGGCGTACTTACGCCTGCTCAGCATCACATCCTCACGCTCATCACTAAGCGCCGCAGCTAGAAAATACAGATCGTGCACGGATGTGACCACGATGGTGCCGGGTTGGTAAAGGCCAAGATCGGCTTTGGGAATTAGGGTTTTACGACTCACGACGCGACTCCGTCCGTCTTGGTTGGTTTGACCTGAATGGGAACAAACTCATGACCCCATGCCTTTGACCCGGCTGGCTGTCCTGCGGGTGGCAGGTGTATAGCGTCCTGGCGGCGGTATCCGCATACTGAACAGCACGGTGATTTTTTATACCGAGGCTTGTGGTGGTTCATGTGCCTTCTCCGTCCGTCTTGGTTTCCCTAGTGGATTCAATTTTTCTCGCTTCACGATACGCGCAGTACAGGATATGCCGTATGTCCGTTGCTCCGGTAGAAAGAGCTTCGGCGTAAATCTCAATCATCTTGTCGATCATGGCGCGGCTTATTCCTTGCAAGTCGGGAATTAGATCGGCCATCTCTCGCTCGCGCCGTTGGCGCATGCGGGCAGCTACGGCTTTCTCTAGCCCTTCGGGGTCGTACATGGCATCGCTCATGTGCCTTCTCCGTTCTGTGTTGGCGGGGGTGTCATGTGAATGGCTCTCCAAGATATAGCCGGTTCTTCTTGCGTAGCCGTTCGTTACCAAGTCGCGCAAACTCTTTAGCTAGGCACTCGCTGGTGAAGTATCTATTTGAATAAACAATGTAGCTTCTCGATGATTTATCAGGCCCACGGATCTGTTTAAGAAGAACCATCTTCCAGGCGAATACGCTTCGCTCTGTTCTACGGACGACATAAAGACTGTCGCTCATTTTGGAGTCTCGGGGGTTGGTATTGGTGTTCCATATATGCTACCAAGCTGCCCAGCGGCATTGCTATTCGTGCAAGCAAGTGTGCAGTCGGTGGCCTTCGGGCATCGTTTATTTCCGCAGGTTCGGCAGACAATGAACGGCATTCCTATCGGATTTATAAGTGCGTCGCCTATCGCCACGGACTTAGCGTGGTTCTCATCTTCCCAGTGTTTGCGGCAGCAGGTCATCACTCCCCCTTCCCATCGCGGAGTACGGCGAGGGCTTTCCTCATGAGTGCCTTTTCTGATTCTCTTTCGATATCATCCATGTGTCCCCAGTATTCCCCGTTGTACGCCGCGGTCACCTTTTCCACCATCGCGTCATCGATCACCGGCTTGGCGCGGCGGTTCCAGGCTGCGACGGCTTGCTCTTGCGAGTCAAAATACTCGCAGCTATACGGAGCTATATGACAATCGACTCCGTAGTTTATAGCCTTGCAGCTTATAGCCTTGCAGCAAGCTGAATATACTATGTCGTCGTTGGGTTTTTCAGACTTGGTTAGCTCCGCTGGACAACCACACCAAGGACACGGCAACAATTTCTCACTCACGCCCCACCGCCCTTCTCAAGCTTGGCGAGGGCAGCGTCTAGTCGTTCTCCAGCTTCCATCATGCGGGCAAGCCATAAGCCATCCTCGCCGGTCTTCCACGCTACCTGGACATCCTTCGCCGCTTCCAACGCATCGAGAATTGCTGGGAGGGCGGCGTGCATGGCGGCGATCAAATGCAGATTATCTACGGCATTCATGCCTTTTCCGCGATAGCAAACCGCAGCAAGATCAGTCCGTCCTCCGCCCTGGACGCAGCTGAAGTACTCGTTGTGAACCCACGGTCCCGGCGTAGCCTTCGCGTGTAGCTCTTTGAGTCTAGCGATGGTGGTCATTTCTTTCCCTCCGCCTGTACCGGCGTTGGTTGGATCTGCTTGGCGACATTGTATCCGGCGTAGACAATGAAGATGATGAGGCCGAGACCGAAGACGATGCGGATGCCAGCGTTCCCATCGTCATCGTCCTTGTCTGCCATACCCGTATATAGTGCGGCGACTGGCAGCAGGCACGCTACGATGATGAGCAGAATGAGGTCGATCATGTGGTTTTCCTGTAGTTGTTGTCCGGCAAACCATCGCCGCCGATGTTGAAGCCATGCCCCATCGTCGCGTTGCCGATATTCCTGATAGCCTCAGCTATCTTGCCTATGGCCTCGGCGTTTGCCTTCGTTGCGTTTGCTAGCGCGGCGACAGCGTTCTGCGTGTGTTCATTCGGGGGCAGGTCTGCGGTGGTGAGGCGTTTCATGGTGTCTCCATAGTAAAGGTAAAAAATGCGTATGGTCGTCCCTTGCGGTTGCACCATACATGTGGGTATTGTCGTCCGCTGCGCACCCGTGGGCCACGGTACTTCTTCGGCCACGGCGGGCGGTAATAGAACGCGGGCTCTATGTTACCGATAAAGAATCGGTGAAGGCATTTCGTGGCCCGGTTCGCGGCCTGCTGCGCTAGGCGGTCAATCACCTCGTCGGTGATCGTGTACTCGCGATCGGAGAACGCATTCATGCCTGATCATCCAAGGGTTCGATGTTTGTAATCGAGTACCGTGTGTCTCCACAATGGCACTCGCCAGGATCGGCTTCGCGGTATCCCTTTGCTCGCATCCAGTACAGCTTGCGGTTACAGTCACATGAGTAGTTATTTTCAAGCCACTCGAATAGCAGATCGTGCAGTGTGTTGAGGTCAGTGTCTTCCTCGTGTATAACAACCTCGCCGGTTTCGTCATCACGAATATGAATCAGCGCACGAGCCGGACGGGTTTGGGCCATCAAGCGGGTAGATAGCTCGTATAGTTCAGCGAAGTCGCGCTTCATGTCGGCATCCCGATGTCTCGGTCGTGCGCTAAGTGGTTGTCTGGGTGCAGGATCTTGTTTACGCACTCGTCAATCATGGCACTCCCGTGGCATTCCATATCGCATTCCCTGCATCGCATGTACATAACCTTGACTGGGTGGTTCATCGCTTCCTCATCTGGAGCCAGCCGCGTACCGTGGTTTCGGTCGTGCAGGCGGCCTTAGCTAGGGTTGATAGGGACGGCCTTATATCGCGTAGCAACATAGCCGCAAGCGCAATCTTGCTGTGTGCCGGTAGTCGGTTTATTTCAGTCAATAGGTTCACGCTGGCACGCAATCTTCGTCGGTTTCGTCATCGGTTTCATTCGGGCAGCCGTAGAGATGACCATCGGTTTGTCCACACTCGCTGCACTTGGAGTGACGCTTACTCCGTGGCGATACATCGTGGTCATCGTCATAATAAGCATCATCACGGCAGCCAGCCTCATCGTAGTCGTAGTCAGGGGTCATAGGTCTACTTCCTCAATGTCCCACCAGGGCGGCATGCGTGTGGTTGTTGGATATCGTTCAGGATCGCACCAGCGGCAAGCGAGCAGCGTATTGATCATGTCCGCTTCGCCGTAGTATTGGAATGAGAGCGTTTCCCGCTTTTCCTGCGATTTGTGTCGGTATTCTGGCTCGGGCTGAACATCCGGCATAGCTCTGTGTATATATCACTCCTCTTGGTGTCAAGTGGCATGAAATACGCACATCCACCGATGCCAATGGGAGTAAATACCCCGTAACTCTGCCATGCATCGTCGGGCGTAGACCCACTGGCATTATGGCGTCGGCAGGTGGTTCTTGCCGGGCAGGTTGGATGCGCACACATACTATAGTCCGGCATCGTGTTTCCTTGCGATGTGGTTCGGATCGCCGTCATCGTAGTCGAACGATTTGCGGTGTTGCCCTGCCCTACGGAGCCACTTCAGATGCCTAAGGCAGTCCACAATCATATCCTCACGGAAGTCTGCTGAGAGGTCAAAGCCATGCGCCACTGCCCACTCATCGACCAGGGTTGTAATGCGCCTACGGGGACCAATCACCCGCTCGTAATCAAATGACCACCAGAAGGTCCGATGCTTACGGATGACATCGGCGTGGTATGCCGCTGCAATTTGCTGCACGGCTAGTTGGTAGTTGACAGCGGACATGGCGTAGTCCTAGCGGTTCCAGTGTTCCTGTCAATGGCTAGAGATGATGAATATGGTCATAAGATTTAGCTTGACAGATTTGCCGTATCTGGTAGCATTCTCGTACAGTGCTTATGCGTGTACTATATCGTTTGATCTGCTATACGGACGGTGATAATTATTATTATTCTTTCTTGATGGTTTAGGATTGGCTAGAGCCTGTTCCGACGCCTGAGCTTGGGATAGTGCTACGGCGTCCCAGCCACGCGTTGTATGCGATGCGGATACGCTTCCCGCAGCCTCAGCAAGGGTTGTGTGGATATTCCTAGAGCCGCTAGTGAAAGGATCGTGTTGACTTTAGACTATAGCCTGATAGATTTATAGCTCGGGCTTACAGCGTGGACTGTGATCGTTGGCGGTTACAGTCGGCCCATCGCTAGAGACAGCAACCCCCACCGATATCTCCTTCAGGGGCTGGTGCTAGGCTCGCAGATACCCTACGCGAAAGCGTGGGGTTAGCTGTTGTGGGGCTGGGCGGGAATATGGATGTAGCTGGACTACATCGCTACTGGCGGTAGCACGATCAACCCCGGCCTAACCGCTGGGGTTTGTCGTTCCTCGGGTTCACTGTATAAGTTATGATGATACATGCGCTTTATGCATGATTCGATATCGCGCTTGTGGTATAATGCAAGAACCCCTACATGGCACTACACCATGAGGGGCATACGAGATTCTACGGGTTGGGTTTAGAAGCTCCCGCT
>ERZ869929.180-NODE-180-length-39906-cov-4.632155_pt1 | contig 39906 bp, 49 predicted proteins | sample MGYA00579312_ERZ869929 | MGnify/ENA primary metagenome ERZ869929 (study PRJEB32216, sample SAMN09231818) | wastewater metagenome | place: USA: Maryland | collected 2016-08-09 | study: EMG produced TPA metagenomics assembly of the PRJNA472060 data set (Reclaimed... | reverse complement strand
CAAATTTACTGCATCCGAGAATGGAACGATTACGTCAATGACTGCCTATCAGAGTAGTTCAGCCGCTAAGGGATTGGGCATGGCAATTTATAGCGATGATGGGACTCCGGCTACTCTACTTGCTGTAGATAGCGGTGATACAAGTGTTACAACTCTTAACTGGTATACATGCAATATATCTCTTGTCATAACTTCGGACACTAATTATTGGCTTGCGCAATGGATTAACTCAGGTTCTACACACGCTTATTATTGGGATACTGGAGACACCAATCAACGTTATAGTGGAACAGGCGCATGGCAATCCTGGCCTGACCCCTATAGTGATGATACTGGTTCCGCACGAAAGGTATCTATCTACGCCACCTACACCACACCCTCACGCTCCATCACCACCGCAAACTTCGGCTTCTGCCGCCTAATGACAATGACCGCTGGTGGTACTTCAGGTGGTGTGGCAACTACCACCACACAAGGTTTCCAACTTGTCGCAACCTCAACCATCACCGACCTCAAAGCAACCTCTAGCTCTGGTGATGTGCAAAAACTAGACACCAGAAATAATCTCCCACTTGATGTCGTCTTCGGTAACGAAGCATCCTGTTACGCAAACGCCTCAATCACTGCACTCCCGCACTACTTTGAAAGCTACTCATCTACTACAGGAGCCTTCGTAGTGTGGATAAACGCTCCTGATGTATCCTCCACCTCTGCGAAGACAGTGACGATGTACTATGGGACTAGTACGGCAACTGACTTGAACTCTCCAGGGCAAACTTTTGCTACTACGTCTGCACTCAAACCGAAATCCGTGTGGAACTTATCACAAGACCCAGGGATACCAGGGACAAACATCTTTGACGCAACATACAACTACAATCACGCCTCATCCACTAATATGGACTCAACCGACTTAGTAGACGCTATTGCTGGCAAGGGATTCAGTCTTGATGGGTTGGATGAGTATTTGCAGACTACGACCAACTATGGCAACAGCAGTTCATTGTCGACATTTACACTATCTACGTGGTTCAAAACGAGTTCATCGTCAGGAAAAACCATGGTTACGATGAACGTGGCAAAAACTGGTACAGATGCGACTCAAGACCGTCAGTTATATGTTGGCACCGATGGGAAAGTATATGGATATATATATGATGGTGCGGTCAAGATGGCCTCTTCGACAGGTACATACGCCGACGACAAGTGGCATCTCGCTACGTTTTCCGTTCAAGCCGGAGGCAGTATGTACCTCTATGTTGATGGCGTCGCTCATACGCCACTAACTGGTATCACTTCTCCCTATACTGGATATAGCAGTAGTTATTGGGTTATTGGAAGGGGTGTTGCGACTGGAGCCACGAACGATGCGGCAGGTTATTTCCCCGGCTCTCTTGACAACGTCCGTGTATTCAGTAGTAGCCTTACCCCAATGGACGCTCTCACCATCTACAACAACACGGCAAACAGCACACGCTTTTGGACAATAGGTAACGAGGAGACACCACCCGCAGTCGGCGGGGGGAGTACTGGACAGGTTATTATTTTTGAGTAAGTAAAACAATGAACAAAGGACAATCTGTTCTCACTGTAGCAATGTGGATGGCTGGTATTACACTCACCGGCTCCGGTCTGTTGTACAACGCAATCAATCCAAAGATAGAAGCACAGGAGGTAAAAATATACGACCACGAGAGCAGAGTGTCTAAATTAGAAACAACATCGACAAGCATAGAGAAGATACTAGAAGCGCAGAATAGGAAACTTGATGCCCTCCTGTGGGCGAACAACATCAATCCGAGTCGGTTTACTCAACCAATAACAACAGCAACATCAACATGATGATACCCAACGCATACATTGAAGACGAGATCGATGAGAAGGATTGGATATTCGGCACTGGCGATACGCTCGGTTCTACCGTGCGCAAGGGAGGGGATTGGCGACTGTTCTACCCCAAGTTTGAAATGCAGATGAAGAATGGGTTGGAAACTCTTAGTTGTGTTACCTTCACCACACTCAATGCGATTGAAGTTCTCTTTGATCAAAAGTACAAAATAAAATCTGATTTTTCAGAACGCTATACGGCAAAAGTGTCGGGAACAACAAAAACAGGAAACTCACCGCAATTTGTTGCGCAGTCCGTAAGACACTTCGGGGTCATCCCAGAGGATGTACTCCCGTTCTCTCCTGACATCAATACTTGGGATGAGTTCTACAGTGATGTCCCAGAAGATCTGTACAAAATGGGACGCGGATGGCTTGGTGAGTGGGTCTTCAATCACCAGTGGGTCCCGCCGGAGAAGGAAGCGATGCTTGATGCACTTACTTTTTCTCCACTGGGAGTAGCGGTGCACGCGTGGCGCGAAGATCACGGTATCTACTACCGGCCAGACGGTGCGGTAGATACTCATCTCACTCTCCTTGTAGGAGGGGATGACAATTTCTGGTATGTCTTTGACAGCTACCCACCTTATGTAAAAAAGCTGGACAAAAACTACACATTCAACCGCGTCAAGCGCTACCACATTGCCCGCCAGTCCGAAAGCTCGTTCAGAGATCGTCTGCGACAACTCATCGATACTATGCGGGGACTGCTTAAAATCCGATGAATTGGAAACGATTATTACGATTACTCGCTAAGTACTTCAACAAACCTATGGAACTCACCAAAGCAGAACGACTTGTGAACCTCGCAGTATCCCGACTCGGACTTGACTTCACAGACGACAAAGTTTTAGATGATGAGGTCTCCTGCGCCTTCGCAGTAACGACTCTCTTGAATGAGATTGATGGACGAATACCGATAATTCACGGTACTTACCAGCTTCTCAATTATTTGGAAACGAGCACCCTTTTCCAGCGCGTGTACGAGCCGCAAGGAGGGGATATTGTGGTGTCTGCTACAGGAACGAGCAAAAATAATACGCTCGTGCCGCGTGGACACACTGGCATATACCAGAATACTACGCAGATTTTGTCAAATGACAGCATGACCGGAAAGTTTATACAGAATTACACCCGTGATAGCTGGCGCGAACGCTGGTACTACCAAGGCCACTACCCAGTCAAACTATTCCGCTTTATCAGTTAAGAATTATCAGTAAGTAAAAATATATATGCAAAGTTCATTATTTCGTCTCGGTTGGGCTGACTTGGGCAAGGGATTACTAGTGTCTATCCTTACCGCAATGCTTCTCTACCTCCAGACAGCAATGACAGCGACAGGGTTCACATTTACCAACATAAACTGGTTAGCACTCGCCAATGTAGCCGGTGCGGCAGGAGTTGGATATTTGATTAAGAATTTTGTCTCTGATGACCAAGGAACACTCCTTGGGTTCGGTAAATAACCTATACTAGGCATCCTCACAAACGGCCTAGCAAGCCTTATACTTGCGTCATCATCTATTGCGACACACATACCAGACGCAATTAAACCCCCAGAGGGAGTCTTATATGCGTCTTTTCAGATACCCACTGCAGAGGCGTTTTATGAGATACCAAAAGAAGAAACGCTCGATGAACTTATAGATCGGAAAATTGCCGAGTATAGAGTGAATGGAAAACTTGCGCGCGAGATTATCCGGAGAGAGTCTGGGTTCGATACAGTCGCGTGTAATGTTCTTCTCGGCTGTAATTCTGGACAGGGATTGATGCAGGTCATTCCGAGCACAGAGAGAGATTGTGAAAAACGGATTGGCCGTGAGTTAGACATGCTCAACGCAGAAGATAATTTAGATTGCGGACTTACCCTCCTCAAAGAAGATGGTATCGGACATTGGGACGATATGAGTTGGAAGAGGGGAGAGCCGAAGAAGTGGGGATCGGGACCTTATATCGGATTTGATTAAAATTAACTCGGCCGGTCGTTCGCCGTAGAGCTTTAATGCTTCGACATGCGGTGGGCCGAAACCCTAGAAATGCTCTACGATGCCCCGCAAGGGGCATTTGTAGTTGAGTTATCCACAGCAAATGTTGCCATTGTAAAAATACTTGACATCGAAAATCCCTAGGAGTATGGTGCCTTTATACAACTGAATACTCTCTTTGCCCCTCTGGGGTGCGGCGAATAGCCAAGGTTTAACAAAGAGAAGGTAGTATACTGGGAGAAGCCAGAGCTCGCGGCTAGTAACCGCTCACGAGATTAAACCCTCGCGAGCGGTTTACTATTTATGAGAAGCCATATACAAGAATATCTGGACTGGAAAGCAGGATATGCACCACCGGCCGCAAACCGCTATCGCATACACCTTGTGCGCTTCAATCAGGTCACACGAAAACCGATTACCGAGATAGTCCCATCTGATGTTGGTCGCTTTCAAGAGATGATGCGGCATAAATACTCCGAAAGTACGATTGCCTACGCGACGATGATACTCAAAGACTTCTTTCTCTTCTTTGCAAACGAAGTGCACATCAACCCGCGCCACATCAAACGGCCGAAGTTCCTCTCTCGTCCACACCATGCGCTCACGAGAGAGGAGTATGAAAAGATGCACGCGACACTGAATGAGTGGGAGTTCTGGGATCTGCAAAAATTACTCATATTAGAAATACTGTGGGATACGGGAATGCGCGTCTCCGAATTGTGCGACCTTGTAACCGCACAGATGGACTCCGTAATTAGGCAGACACAAATCGAAACTAAAAAACATAAAACACTCCGGTGGGTTATGTGGTCCGGACAGACACATGAGCACTTGCTCCGCTTTGTTGGGTCGCGAATTGTGATGAACCAATATCCTCACCTTCTTCTCTCGCAAGAGAAACGGAGAGCAAAACTTTCTACACGGACAGTACAGCGTTGGATAAAAGAAATTTGCGCACGGGCGGGGACTGGGAGAAACATATCACCGCACTCATTTCGTCACGCAAAAGCGCACGAGATCCTACGGCAAGGAGGAAATGTAAAAGAGATACAGCTCATTCTTGGGCACTCTGAAAACAATCCGCTTGCCGCTTTTTCATACTTGCGATTGAATCAAGACGAATTCACGACCGTGGCGAATAAGTATCTGTAGTTATGCACAGCCGTGATGAGTTTGCATTTTTTATTTTCATAGTATAATAACAGTGCTCTCGTCTTTCGTGAGCGGCTAGTGGCAGACAATTTTATTAAAGAAGTATCAGTGTTAAGCTATAGGTAGTAAAAGCTCTAGTGGCTGGTGCTTGTAAGATAAAACTTGCGAGCCCTAGCCAGTGGAGCTTTTTTGTTTAGTTACCTTTTCAGTCTCGCGCCGTTGGAGATTGACAGGGGCAACTTAGCAGAACAAGCCCGACTCCCTAGTCGGCGTAGCAACTCCGCAAATGAATGACGCAGAGAAGATCCAGAAGGGGTACGAGTATATTGGTTGTTTTGCTTCTAGGAAAGTCTGTAACAAGCAGGGGATCTGCTGGACAGACTACGCTTGGAAACACGGCAAACGATGCTTCCCTATCTGGAGGAAAATGAAAACTCCCATGCGAGGGAGTTCTCAAAAGTCTTAGCCCGACTTACACTCACACCCCTTCGGGGGTGTCTGTGTTTCTATTGTATACGCACTCGCCATTCTCGTGTCAACTCATTAAGGTGTATGATGAAAAAGAATTACATAAAACACGGTAGTATCTAAATATATTCACTCGATTGTTTATCCACAGTTTCCTTATTTGACTATTGAGGGGGGGTGGTATATGGTATACAGTATGTTAAGCGAAGAAGTAAGAGAGTATTTCAGAAAAGAAGGTAAAAAGGGAGGAGATAAATTATTCAAAGAGAAGGGAATAGAGTACTACAAAAAGATCTCCAAACTCGCGGCAAAGCAGAGGAAATACCTGAAATCTTTGAAAACTAAATAGAGCAGGGGAACAGGCATAGTCTATTTGGAGCAAAAATGAGCTCCACGAATTAAATATAGAGTATGTCGCACAACATAGCCTTACCGACCGTTTTGATCAAGGTAAGTCAATTTTGGGCCAAGTTCCCCTGACAAGCTGTAGCGCGCAGGGGACTATCGGCAGGGTGGTGAAGGGTTCGCGCCCTCCCTATTCTGTAGACGGATAGGAACTCAATTGAATACAATTTAATATCCCAACCGACCGTTGGTCTATGTGATGGAGAAAAGTGGTTTCTACTATTTCTCGCACTGGCCTGTACGAAAGGTCCCCTGTGCACCACAGCTTGAAATGAGCTGTGGTCGTTTTTTTATTAACAATAAGGAGCACATTCGGGAGGGCGTTACGGGGTGCTCCTTAGCGCCTCTCCGAATCCTCAAAAAAATTATGGATCCAAACGAAATTTACGGGTACGGATACAAGATGCCGACATGGGAAAAAGTTTTCCTTGCCAGCGCGGTTGTATTTACCCTCTTGTCGTTCGTAGGAAATTATATCCTCGGACTGTACATCTAAATTATCAGGTAGCACAGAGAGTATGAAAAAGAATCAAGAAATAATCATCAAGGGAAACTACGATATAGCGGTTCCCGAACAGATGGCAAAAATGGCGGGGATACTCAAAGAGCACATTGTAAAGCACAAGCTCTACACAAATATCTCCGGAAAGAATTACGCACATGTGGAAGGGTGGCAGTTCGCCGGCGGACTGATGGGATCATTCCCTCGTGTAGTCGCAGTAGAAAATATGTCTTCTCCGAGTGAGATGAAGTGGAAGGCAGAAGTTGAGGTGATACATCTCAAGACAGGATCAGTGATCAGTCGCGGATTTGCACTCTGCTCTAACAAAGAAAACAAGAAAAAGAGCTTTGACGAGTATGCAGTACTCTCTATGGCGCAGACTCGTGCGATTGGAAAATCGTACCGGAATGTTGTCGGATGGGTGATGAAGCTCGCGGGGTATGAGGGTACACCATCGGAAGAAATGACCAAGGTCGGTGAGACTGCCGGACACACTCCGGCTCCGGAATCGAAGGAGGGTGGCGCTCCAGTGATTGATGCTGAATGCCACGAGTGCGGTAATCCGGTAACTCTTCAGGAAGCGGAGTACTCAAAGAAAATGTTTAAGAAACAGTTATGTCGTTCCTGCCAACTGGAATTCAAAAAAAATGCTCCAGAAAAATAAAATCATTGATGTAGGAGACGGGACTTGCGTAATGGAATTGTGTGACTCCAAACGAGAGTGTATTGCGAACACAATTTTTTCTACGGAAGATAAATCAAAAATAGAAAACCGTCGTTGGAGACTTGATGGTTGTGGTTATGCTGGAGACGCAGAAATAAGATTACACAGTATTATTATTGGCCAAACAAAAGGAAAAGAAGTTGACCATATTGATGGTAATAGACTAAATAATACGCGCTCCAATTTGCGGTTAGTGACAAGACAACAAAACACGTGGAACAAAAAATACGTTGGTGTTCACCGGCATTCAACTTGTGATCGGTGGGTGGTGCAAATAAAGGTAGACAATAAAACACTACATCTGGGTTTGTTCAAAACAAAAGAAGAAGCGTTAAAAGTTAGGAAAGAGGCCGAAACTAAATATCGTGGTAATTATTCAAGAAAATAATATGGCAGACGCACTAGAAACAACGCTCTACGAAGGAAAGGTAAAGGTACGCTTCTTTCCAGACTCACATCAATACTGGGTCAACGGAAAACGAAAGACCGGAGTGACCACTTACCTTGGCATTATCGACAAAAGTCGTCCGCTTATTATTTGGGCAACCGGTCTCTATCGAGATTATCTCCTTGAACAGCTCCCCAATGGAATTACCTCTGATCACATCTTTGAAGGATGCACTCTCCACGCAAGGCGTAAAGAGGAGGCGGCATCAATCGGAGATGATGTGCACAAGTGGATTGAAAGCTATGTCAAAAACGAAAATCCAGAGATGCCTGAAAGGCGGGAAGCACAGATAGGGGTCAACGCCTTCTTAGACTGGGTAAGTGACAACGATGTCAAATTCATCTCTTCCGAGCGGGTGGTCTACTCCAAGAAGCATGACTACATCGGGACTATGGACATTGAAGCCGAGGTAAACGGAAAACTCTGTCTGATTGATATTAAGACCGCCAACACCCTCTACAACACTTACGACCTCCAGACTGCCGCCTATGTAAAAGCGGACGAGGAGGAGAGTAAAAAATCATACGCTGGCCGTTGGCTTATCCGACTCGCCAAAGAAACCGAGGATGAATACAAGGAGCGAATGATCAATAAGGGAAAGGACGGAACTGGCTACAAAGTCTTTGAGGCAAAATTCCTTGATAACGAGATGATGAATATGGAACGCGACTTCAAGGTATTTCTCCACACCAAGGCACTCTACGAGTGGAACAGAGAGACAGACACCTTTACCAATAAGCAATAACACAATGAAAACATCTGTCCGGAGCACATCACTGCAATCATACGAGTTTGATGTGCTCCCTGTGCTCGGAGATCGCCAGCGGGTAGTGCTGGAGGCTATGAAAAACAGGGAAAACTGGACGAATTCAGAACTGGCCGCCTATCTCAATTTTCCCATTAACACAATCACACCCCGTGTATACGAGCTCCGACGCCTCGGGCTTGTAATGGAAGATGGAAAGAGGCAGTGCAAGGTAACAGGTCGAACTTGCATCTCGTGGATGGTGGTAAAAAGTACTCTATTCTAGGTATGGCAAAGCAACGAATTGTCGATACGAGATTTTGGGTAGATGATTACACAGCAAACCTTGATCCAATAGAAAAACTACTGTTTTTATACTTCCTCACTAATCCAGCAACCGATATTTCAGGAGTATATGAGATACCAATCAAAAATATAGCACTCGATACTGGGATAGATAAAGAAATGGTCAATAAAATACTTGAGCGGTTTTCCCGTGACGGAAAGATATTTTACGAAAGTGGGTGGGTGGGGATCCGGAATTTCATAAAATATCAAACTCTTAACCCAAAAGTAATATCTGGCATAAAAATTGGCTTAAATAAAGGACCAAAGAGCTTAATTGATAGCCTATGTATAGACTACGATAGACTATCGCATCTTAATTCTAATTCTAATCCTAATTCTAATCCTAATTCTAATCTTAATCCTAATGATTGCCTCTTTGAGGCTAGGGGGAGGAAAGAAGGGGATAAGAAGGGGATAGTTATATCACCACTTGTGGATAAATTATCAGGGAAGATGTCGATAAAAAAACAATTCTAATGCTTGCTTATACCCACAAGTCAGATAGCTTCGCCGCAGAGGTCATTATCGGCGCGGACGGGAAAAGGAAACTCCAGTTTGCGGCACCTCGCTATCTCCAACACTTTCTCAATACAAAGCTCTCTCAAGGTGATCAAGTAACGGTTGAGATTACTACCAAAAAGACAAGCCGCACTATGGCGCAGAACAGGTACTACTGGGGAGCATACTTACCGATCATCTCCGAGGAGACAGGAGAAAACGACTTGGAACGACTTCACGAACTTTTCAAGGGTCTCTTTCTCACGAAGACAATTGCGGAAGTGCTTGGGAAAAAGGTGCGGATAACTAAGAGCACTACCGAGCTCTCGGTAAGTGAATTCATGGAATACATTACCAACATTGAAGAGTTTACCGGCATTACCTCTCCACCAACGGAGAATTACGACATACGGCCACTTACTCCGGTCCGGAAAGAACGCTCGTATGTATAATCTACCTTGCGCGAAAAAGACATCCCCGAATTGTACGGGAACCGTTATCCGAGAAAATTGTATTCCCTACGCCGTCTGCTACTACTGCAAGATTGAATTGAAGCGCAAGATCTCGGAAAAATTCAGGAAAAGACACGCTCATGCCTAATAGTAAACGAAAAGGAAATGCCGGAGAAAATGCGTGGGCACATTGGCTCACCTCACAAGGGATAAAAGCGAGCCGTAACCCGATGAGCGGAGGAAGTATTTGGAAAGGTGATGTGGGAAATGCTCTCGGGTGCTGTATGGAGGTCAAGACAGTCAAGCGCATAAACCTACAAGAAGCATGGCGACAAGTGAACCGGGATGCAGGAATGAGCCACACGATCCCACTCCTCGTACTCCATTTTGATAATATGCCGAAAGACCACTGGCTTATGGTGATGGATAATTTTGACTGGCTTGAAATGGTGACTAGTGAAGAAAAAGTAGAGACGGTAAAAGAACAACCACGCGAGTTGATGTGGTCGGTGGATAAGGCCGCTCGAGCGTGTAAGGAATTACTAGCAAAATTAAAAATTGAGTATGAATGAAGACACCGTTGAACATGATTCTCCAGAAGTAAAAACATTACGAAAGTTGTTACTGAATAAGATGGATATTATCAGTCAAATCTTCTCTGGAAGAGAGGAGTGTCCAGATCATAACTGCCACGGAGAAGGATGCGTGGTATGTGACGAGTGGACGGAGTATATGGACGGCGCAAACAGAGATGAGGCAGAGGAAAATCAAAAATGGGAACAACTCAAAGATCAATAAGTACATTGTATGAAATACGAATACAAGGAAATCTACGAAGGAGAAGCTGGGCCGAGAATTATTAACCAAATCAACGAGATGGGTAAAAAGGGGTGGAGAGTAGTCAATTACTATGTTAGTGATATTTCAGCTGTTGTATTACTTGAGAGGGTCGTTGAAAAGAAGAGGAAATAACTATGGAAAAATACACTCACTACATTGCATTTATGTTCGCAATATCGGCCACTCTCCTTACCACTACGCTATTTATCATTGTCATTGCCTCGGCTGTAGAAAAGATAAGCACAGTAACAACACAAGTGCCGTGTTACACACCTGATATTACAAACACTAATGAATGAGATATGAACGAGCAAGAAATAAAAAAGGTCAATTCTAGGGAGCTGAAGTTTAGAGCGTGGGATAAAGAGGGAAAAAGATTTTGGGATGGTAGTGAATTTGTTGTTTCCTCTGCGGGTCAATGTGAAGAATCGGTAGGAGAAACCTATATGTCCACTGATAAATCTAGGAAATTACAACTTATGCAATACACCGGCCTCAAAGACAAAAATGGGAAGGAGATATGGGAATCAGACATCATAGACATTAAAGTTGGTATAGAAGTTAAAGTTGATTGTCTTTACATAATAAAGTGGAGTGATGTTAACGCTGGGTTTTGGCTTGATGGTTCGTACCCTCTTACTAAAGGTACTGCTGACTATTGCACCGTAGTCGGAAACATTTACGAGAACCTAGATCTGCTAAATAATAAATAATATGGACAACATAAATAAAAACTGCGGACAAGTAATTCCAGAAGTAAAATCAGGAGAAGTAAGTGAAGTTATTTCAATCCTCCTAGAAGAGACAACTCTAGCATTAAAAAACTTCAATGATTTGCGGATTAAATTAAGTGTGGTATTACGAGGTTCTGAACCAGCAGAAACTACTATTGTGGGAAAAAGGGATTATCAAACGACCATTGCAAGCGATATTGAGAAGGCGAGATTTAATATCTCACTCCTTGTTGAAGAAATATGTACTACAAGTAATTTGTTGGAGTTATAGGGATATATTAACAGGTAATGAATAAATATGGAGAACATAACAAAAGAACAAGCATTAGAAAAGATTGAGGAATTAAAGAAGTATGTTGCAGATATTGACAACAAGAAAGAAGAAAAGGTTGTTGGAATTGCTATTAAAAATAGATTTACTGGTGAAATTATTTTTCAGAGTACAAAAACTACCTATAAGGATGCGATTATAGAAAAAGGTGGTGCTGACCTGTGTGGTGCTGACCTGTGTGGTGCTGACCTGCGTGGTGCTAACCTGTGTGATGCTAACCTGTGTGATGCTAACCTGTGTGGTGCTAACCTGTGTGATGCTAACCTGTGTGGTGCTGACCTGCGTGGTGCTAACCTGCGTGGTGCTGACCTGTGTGGTGCTGAATTGGCATCAGCAAAGTTCTATGGTCGTGGAGGAACAATCAAAATAAAGAAAGAAAATCTTGATGGATTTTTGGGAGCATTAGGATTTAAGCTTGAGTAGTAATTAACAGGTAATGAATGAGTATGAAAAAATTAACCACAGAAGATATTGGTCGTTGGGTCATCTATACAGATGGAACTGGTGAACAAGAGCGTGGCAAAATAAAATCATTTAATAACGAAAGACAGATAGCGTGGGTTGTTTACAAGGCAAATAATAATTGGGATGGTGAGCATTGGAAAGACTACACTGCGGCATCGACTAATTACGAAGACTTAAACATATAATAATACTATGAGCGACACACGACTATACTACACAGCACCATCAGATGAAATCTTTGAGGATATGAGGAGTGCGTGCATAGAACAATGGCAAACTCACGATAACCAATATGGGTATGTTGATGAGAAAGTCGATAGGATCAAAGATATTAGAAACGTCAGCGATAACTTCATGTACATGTTTACGATGTTTGATATGATCGGGCAACGAGCGGTATCTTCAAGATTAAATGAGAAAACAAGGCAGGCTCTCATTGAGCGTATGAAGGACGGAGGAAATAGTAGTGATTTGATAGAGGAAATAATATAAATGTGATGGTGGTATAATGTGAGAGGTCTATTGTTCATTGAAAACTGGGGTCACGTTAAGTTAAATGTTATGTCAATTACAAAATGTGTCAAAGTCACTCGTAAAAATGATGTTGTTAGTTATGAGGCTGTCCCAATCGCTGAATACCCAGACGAGGGTATGGGAGAAAAGTTACTCGCTCATTCATTCCTCCTTGATTGCTTCAGGAAGATAATGGGTCGTACTCTTACCATTATTGATGCCTCTATCTACGATAAGCAACAGAATAAGGCAATGAAAGATTTAGTGCGACAAATCTTCTCTGATGAAATAGAGTTTTCAGCTGATTTGGCGTATGACCAAGAATTAGTACAAGGAAAGATAAGTGATAAGATTGATGGGTGTGAGTACGGAGAATCTGTGACGATAGAAAAAGCACTCGGTGTAGACGAGTAATTATTACCAGCGACCCCAGTTTTTAGTAAGTAATTTGACAACCCTATCTGACGCGAGGGTACACGGTGAATGTGGCGGTGTTATTGTTTCACTGGATGTTACAGCGCCGCAGGAGAGAACCACATAGCGCTCCTGCTACCCTCACGCCAGCTATGGAAGAATTAAATGAGTTATACACTTTTCTCTTGATTTTAATATTTTATTATCCAGTGGTATGATGTATCCAGAAATTGGTCTACAGCACCGTAGGTAGGAGCACTACGGCACCTTGATACAAGGAGGTGTATATGAAAAGCGTTGCTCAATCGCTTATTGACGCAATGGTTGTGTATCTCTTGTCTAGCCCACAGACTTACCGTGTGAGGAATTTTCTCGCACTAAAAAGATCTCTCGCATTTTATAAAACTCAATACGGGGCCGGCAGAACATACCAACTCAAACGGACTGCCTGCCAGATCATCACGACAGAATTCTCTCAAAAGGATAACCCACATCGAAGAGACCAATTGCTGGACTTATAGGAGGTGTACGATGACCGACCAGTATTACTGGATAAGGAGAGCTGTATTCCCGACTTGGTGGGAAAGAATCATCGACTTCATCAGATGGAGTATGCGATGACACAGTCACAAAATGCATGGTACCAGATACTTATCGTCAACGGCCTGTTGTTTTGCGCTACAGGGCAAGACAAAGAATTGATTATTGGTATGTTTGAGAAAGCGCGCAACAAACACGGGGAAGACTTCGTGGTAAAGATCAAGAACGGTGTTGAAACCCTTGAAGGTGGCATACACAAGGATCGTGTCGCAGAATTGTGGAGCTTCTAATGAGTAACGAACGGGAGTTCTCTCTCATTAGCCAGCATCTTGATGCCCTCGACACCATGGAGCGTGTCATTGAGTCTCACCGGCTTGAAAGTCTAAGCCAAGAGTTCAAAGACTTACTCTGTGAGTACCTCTGCGGCGTTCGCGCCAATAGGTGCAAACTTGAGATGCACAAGCATAATCTCGTCGAGTCACTCCAGTTTGTAAAAGATATGGACACATTTCTAAAGTCCGCACCAGAGCATCCGCATCATACGCCCTCCTAAACCTCTTGCCTCACGCAATGTGGGGCACTCTTTCCTGCTTGCAATGTGGGGGTGCAAACTTTGTACAGTCACTCGAGGGCTGGGTGTTTAACTTAATCGCCGAGTAGGCGGTAGTAATAATGTCGCCCAGCAAAAAGCTGTAACGCATTGTGAGTAGAAAAGGGTAAGACGGTTCTTGCCCTCTCGTTTCTCCTCCACGATCGTTACAGGTTCACCGGTGAGCTAAATTTTCATCATCTCACTTACCCAGTGGATGATACAGTGCTCTTGCATACTCACTCCACCGGTCTGTTCCACTCGCGGGGAGAAATGAGGGACATCTCCCTCGGCCTCCCTCTCTGGATTTCTTGATTCATCCAGACTGGGCGCTCACACTGGGTTTGTACCCGTTTCTGTGCGTGAGCGAACCTTCCTCTCCGATTTCGACCGCGGAGAGGGAGGTGGGGGGAGATGTAATTTTACCAATGCACTACTACACAACAAAGATATTTAGTACAGAGAGCTGGGATGAAGAAAAGATTGATCGTTGGCTCAATTCTTTTATCAATCACGATGAGAACGTACCCAACTGCGATTTTAATGCTTCACTGGTCGGTTACTCCTCTGCCGGAAATAAAATAGTTATCACACTCCTTGTGTACGATCATAGGAGAAAAGAATATGCCATCTGAAAATTATCTCGCAGAAGTAAAGCATCACATCTACTGTAAAAAACATAACGGTATCAATGATTGCGTTTTTATCTATGATCGGGAGACTAAAGAATTAGTATCACATTCGTGCAAGAGATGTTATGAGGAAAAGGTTTTAAGGAAGACGGGATCATCAATTATATGGCAAGCATAGCGGCTAAAAACGTTGCAAGGGAGGTGTTAGAAACTGTTAGACGGGGTAAGCGTCCTGTTCTTGGCAAAATTATACGCAAACACGGGTATGCAAAGACGACTTCGACCGTTCCTACACAGGTAACAAACACAAAATCATATCAAGAAGGAATTGCGCCAATAGTGGAAGCGATGATGAATGAACGAGATGAGGTTATTAAGCGTATGAAAAAGATCCGCAATAAAGCTAAGTATCGCGATATGACAGATGCTTTAGATAAACTCACTAAGAACATTCAACTCCTCACTGGTGGAAAGACAGATAATAGCGGGATGAAAATTAGCTGGGAATGAATATCACTATTCCGTATCATCCAAGATTGTGGGCTAAGAGTTTCCATAACACGGCGAAACGGTGGGTTGTGCTTGTACTTCATCGCCGCGCAGGGAAAACGACTGCCATCCTCAATCACCTCCAGCGTGATGCGATCAGAAAACCAAACTCACAATATGCCTTCATTGCTACAACCTACACGCAGGTAAAACTTATTGCGTGGGACATTGCTAAGAAGATCTCAAATCCTATTCCGGGCGTTCAGCAATTAAATACAGCACCATATACCATCATCTACCCAAACGGCTCTAAGATATACCTTCTTGGATCAGATAACCCAGACGCTCTCCGTGGTATGGCACTCTGGGGCGGTGGGCAAGATGAAAGTTCCCAACAACCATCAAATCTATTCACCGAGGTTATTTCAAAAGCACTCGCTGATCACCTTGGCTACTGGATATGGGCGGGAACACCAAAGGGAAAGAACCAATTTTTTAAGACATACGAGGCGGCAAAGAAAAATCCAGAAGAATACGAACTTATTTTCCGGACCATAGACGATAGCCTCCGAGATGAAGAAGGTGAAGCGATAGAGAACCTACGGCAAGCGCTTGAAGACGATAGACGCCTTGTCTCAATCGGAGAAATGACGCAAGAAGAGTTTGACCAAGAGTGGTACTGCTCGTTTGAGGCGGCTATCCGTGGTGCGTACTACGCAAAACAACTAGGCCAAGCGCGGAAAGAGAACCGGATAAAACTTATCCCCTATGATACCGCGATCCCTGTGCATACCGTTACCGACCTTGGTGTGGGCAAGAACCTTGCCGTTGGCTTCTACCAGAAGGCGGCAGGTGAGCTCCGGATGATTGACTACTGGGAAGGATCCGAGAAGGATGGCCTACCCGAGATGGTAAAAATGCTCCAGATGAAACCGTATGTGTACGGAAAGCACTTTGCACCGCACGACATACGAGCGACAGAGCAGGGGACCGGCAAGACAAAGCTTGAAACAGCGAAGAAGCTCGGGATCAACTTTGAGATTGTGCAGGACATTGGCATTGATAACGGTATCAATGCAGGCCGATTGATGTTCTCTCACTTATGGGTAGATGAGGATAAATGCGCATTTTGGATTGATGCTATCTCACAATATCGGCAAGAATGGGATGAGAAACGAGGTATGTTTCAAGAAAGGCCATTCCATAACTGGGCATCACACGGCGCAGATGTTCACCGGTACGCCGCAGTGGTAGAGGACAAGATGCAAAATGACAAGCCACAGAGCGAACCACTTCCTCCTACACCTCCGACATCGCGGTATGAGGGAACAATGGACCCATTTGGCGATAGTGATCCTCTCATTGGTGATATAAAAAAGTGGTAATACACAGAAAAACTTGACATTTTTATTTTAATAGTTCCATAATGCACACGAATGAAATCCATTCTCTCAATTCATAAAGAGATTCTCCGTAAAGAATATGCAAAGTCTCCGTTGGGACTCCTTGAAAAAAGACTTACACAGATACACACACTCCTCATGATGAATAAGCATCCTATTCCGGAGGAGATCATCGAACAGATCAATGACATCCGTGATGAGAACGAGAAACAGCAACTTGAATACATCGAACGCACTGAAAAAGAGAACCGAGAAGCGGTAGACTCAATGCTACAAAAGTCAATGGAGAAAGAAGTTGAATTACTAGAGAACTATATCAAGCCACTACATCTTGAAAAATAGTAATGGCTACATATAACGAAGACGACATCGTCCTTATAGCTCGAAAGCAAGTAGAAACCTCGCAGAGTTTCAAGCAGGCTCGTATTACCGAGATACTTGATACCGAGGATATGTACAATTTCAAGCTCCGACCCGCTCTCAAAGGGCGTTTAAATGTTCCCTTTGATGGTGTGGTGCTTGCTGGATTTGTAGATACACTCGTCGCACAGGTAAACCAGCCTCCAAAGATTGAATTCTCCGACATGGTGGGCTCTAACCTCAAGGGAGCACGAAAGATAACCTCCGCATTTGATCGGGACTCCAAGGTGATGCGTTTGAATATGAAAGACAGGGCAATGAAGAAGCTCGCCGCTATCTCTGGGCGTGCCATTGCTAAGTATTATGCCGAGAGTGAACCACGCTACAAGCCAAACTTGGAGATTGTGGACTACCTCGACTTCCATTGTGAGCCAAACGGCGGGGGATACCTCAACAATCATTACTTCCACTGGCAGGAGAACATCTTCCGCCAAGAGAGTGATTTGATTGATAATGCGGGTGAGTGGTACGACAAAGCACAGGTCCAGAAGCTCATAAACGCCTACGATAGCCCCGATTTTAAGCAAAATACTGACTCGTACAACAATAAAAATGCCCGTTACTCATCTCTTGGGCTAGATTTGCAGTCACATAACTACATCGGCGGCACGCTGTACAACATCGTGGAGGGCGATACTTTCTACGATGGCGTACGATACCATGTCATTTTTGAGAAAACGACCGGTATATGGCTCCGCTGTGTTCCTCTCAAGCAGGATTTTGGTATAGACGAGACACCATTTCTCTCTTTTGCATCACCACAGGAGGATCCATTCAACTTCTGGAACCGTGGTCCGGCCGACCAGATTAAGCCTATTGCCGAGTCTATCCGCATCAACCTCAATGAGATATTGAACAATAACCGAAAGCGTAACTGGGATATGAAAGCGGTTGACGCAACGATGTTCCCCGATATTAAGAAGTTGGACTGGCGACAGGATGGTATTGTGCAGGCCAATGTACCACTCAACGGATCACTTCAAAACGGTATATACCACTTCCAGACTCCTGAAATTACCGGTGCGCTCAACTTGAATGCCTATCTCAACAACCTTGCGGGTGAGAAACTGGGGATAACTTCTGCTACACAAGGAGATGCCGCAGAGGATAAGGTAGGTATCTATCAAGGCAATCAACTTCAAATTGGCCGGCGTATGAAGCTCATATCTGATTCATACGAGGAAATGTACGAAGACCTCGGCCGACGCTACGACTGGGGATTATGGGACCACGCAGGAGAGGACGAGATGGTGAAGATTATCTCAACAGATGGTATTGGCTGGGAGAAAATCACCAAGGATGATAAAGAACCGGATTATGTGGTGATGGTGATCTCCTCGTCTCTTGAGATGGCAGAGACGGATGAACAGAGGAGGGTAAAACTCGATGCACTTATCTCTACCGAGGATAACCCGACACTCTTTGTGAATGTAAATCCACGCGCACACCTTGAGGAAAAGTATACCCTCGCCGGCTTTAATCAAGAGAAGATAAAGAAAATGCTTGATACGAACGCGAGCGCTTCTGACGAGCTTCTCTCTGAAGCGAAGAAAGCGATTGAGCTTATGCTTGAAGGGAAGGATGTACCGACAAACTATGGCGCAACGACTGCATTTCTCCAGTTTATCAGCGATTGGATACTTGATAACTCGGATGACCTGAAGCCCGAACAGAAAAGCAGACTTGAGAAGTACTTTGAAGACCATGTTCAGATCGCAATGCGCAATGCAGAACAGAAGCAGTTTAATGATCAGTTAATGGCAGGCTCTGTTGCCGCGCCGGAACTCGTCCCTCCGACCGCAAGTCCCACGGGAGCCCCAATGATACCCAATGAACCTACTCCACAAGCTCTCCCAGCTTAGAAACTTCTTTGCTGGATCTGGTGGAGACCCGCAAGATGTTGTCGTTATTGACAGTTGGATTGATGAGGCAAATAAGCTCTTTCTCCTCAAGTCGCTCAAAGAGCACGATGGTGTCAGGTATGTTCTTAAGATATTCAAAACGGAAGTTGACGCGATCAACACCGCACTCCTTGGAAAGTATTCACGAGAGTTACCAGACACTGAACGCGATAGACTCTTGGATAAGCGTGACTTGGCACAAAAGTATCTCAATTTGTTCACTCCGATAGACCAACGACTTGAAGAACTTGAGAGCGAAGTTGACAACGAGTTAAATAAATGATAATAACAACGCAATGGAATTGAAAAAAATAACGAAACGATACGGAAACAAAGTTGTTGATGTTGTGTCGGATGTTATTTCTGCTCCTTCTCGCATACGTTCTCTCCGAAAGCGAGACAATGCGAATTACGAATACGAGATGCTCCGCACGGACCGACAGACAAAGAATGTTGACATGTCAAACAGTGATTACCGAGACCCCGCATTCCGCGCACGCATGGAAGCGATACGAATTAGAAGCGAAAAGAAGAAGGTTCAGCGCTACTCATGACCGATTGGAAAAAACTACAAGAGTTTCAACAGGAGAATCGCAAGTTGTTGGTTATGATTGCCGATCCGATGGATGACTCAATCTCAATCTCGTTCGGAGGATTTGGGACATTTGTAAAGTTCCCGTTTGTGAAGATGGAAGACGGAGTTGTGTTCAACGTACTACGGAAAAGCAAGTTTAATGCCGCGATTGACGCATTCATGGCGGGGATTATCTCCGCAATGGGGGTAGACGAGAAGGAAATAGCTACCGCGAATGCGCTGAATGTTCTTGGCGGGTCAATTAAATCCATTGGAGAAGAGCGTGATATACAGAAAAGGTCGGAATTACAAACGATAAATACAGGAGATAATGCCAAAGCCAAAAAAAGCCGAAGTAGAGCCAAAAAGTGAGGTAGTACCAGAAGAGAAGGTAGCGCCTGAATGGCCAAAAGTACGCGAATCAGTTCGCTTTCATGCAGTTCCTTTTGATGGAGGATATGTTATCTACAACCCTGCCGGTCAACGTATTACTGGGAAAGTAACCGAAGAAGAGGCAAAGCGTGCAGTGCTTGGACATAACCAAGCCGCGCACATCAAAGGGTAGTACCTTGAAAATTAAATAAGCCACTACGTCCTTGGGGGAGTTGATCAGTTCCCTAAGCATTTGAGTAGTGGCTTATGCTTGGGGGACAAACCGACTTTCTCAGGGGAGAAGTCGGTTTTTTGTTTGCGAGTTGGGCAAGAAACCTTTTAATTATACAACCTAATTGTGGCGCGAGCATGCCACACACTAAAAAATATGCCTAATGAAGATGAGGGTGGCGCCCCTACGAATCCCGAAGCCATACAAGCTCTTAAAGAGCTAGCAGAAGAGGGTCATACCATTGCGGACGAAAAGTCCGAGACCCCAGAACCAACCCCAGAAACCAAGAAGGAAGAACCAGAACCGTCACCGGCTCCGGAAACCCCAAAGGAAATAGAGGGAAGGTCTCCAAGAATGGTAGATGCGTGGAAACTGAAAGTTGCGGAAGATCAAAAAGCCTCTCTTGAAAAGAAGGTTGATGAGCTCACCAATAAACTTCAAGAATTCTCCACACATCCGTCCGAGATAACTCCGGCCAAGACAGAGAACATCGAAGATGAGATCAAAGCGATTGCCGAAGAGTATGGGGTAGACCCACAATTCATGCAGAAGACTGCTGATCTGATACTCAAACGTACCTCTCGCACTGATGCTCCATCTGAAGATCTCAAGAAAACTATTCAACAGCTTGCTGAAGAGCGAGAGGTTGAAAAGCAAGAAAAAATCTATGAGCAGGAGTTTGAAAAAGATGTCCTTCCCGCATTGCGCGAACGAGGTCTCTCGGATGCAGAACTTTCCGGTGTGAAGACAAAACTGAAAGACCTTGCGTTTACTGAACAGTATGCCAAGGTGCCTCTCTCTAAGATATTTAGGGCAGAGGAAGATGAATTTGGACTAAGTGCTCATAAGCGATCCTCGGAAGGAAGTGGAGCAAAGATACGCCAAAATACTGTTGTCGATTACGACAATATGGATGAGGAAACCTTTGCAAAACTTACTCCAGAGCAAGTGGATGAGTTTACCAAGCGCCAAGCATCAGGAGGTTGGTCACAACACTAGGAATCTAGGTACCAACTAGTTATTAGAAACAATGGCAAATAGCCTTACTGCCCTCTCTCCGACATATTGGTCGAAGATTATGGGCATCAAACTCTACAAAAAGAACGTCTTTCGTAGTATTGCATCATTCCGCGAGGAAGCAGTACTCCGTGACGGACAGATTGTAGACCGCCCGTACCGTGCAGACATTTATGTCGGCGCGTACACCAAGGGAACTGCGCTTACCGCGCAAGACATTACCGCTACAACCGACCCGCTCACTGTTAACAAAATCTTCGCCGCACTTATCTATGTAGATAATGTCGACAAGATTCAGAACAAGTGGGATGCGGCCGCGGCATGGTCCGAGGAAGCAACAACTCGTCTCTCTAACCAGATTGACGCGGAGTGCCTCTACCTCGCACGCAGTGCAACCGATACGGTGGATTACAACGATCTGGACAGCAATCAGACCGCTGGCGCCCCGATCGTGCTCACGACAACCAACGTGCTCAACATGTTTACTGTCACAGCCCGGAAGCTTGATGTGAACAATGTTGACAGTGAGAAGCGATTCTTCGTTATCTCTCCACAGGTAAAGCAGATTCTCTTGACCTACCTTGCAGGTCGTGAGTCAATCCTCGGTGATAAGACGGGTGAAGCAGGAAACATTGGACACTACATGGGCTTTGCTCTGTACGTCTCCAACAACCTCACTGCACACATCCGCTGGACACCTACGGATGATCCGTCAAACACGGAAACATTGGTGGTTAATGGGGTGACATTCACCTTCGTAACGACCATTGGTTCAACGGCAGGCAACGTACTTGCTGGTGCTTCGGCACTTGCAGATACGCTTGATAACCTTGTTACCCTCATCAACACTCCGGGGACGACAACCGCGACTGGTGTTGCTTTTGCAACAACCAACCTTGCGTCGCTCCAGCGTGGATGGGTAGCCGTTGATGGCACAACCTATATAGACATCTATATCAAGGGTGCTTCAACTATCACTAAGTCGGGTACTGCTGAAGGTACGACAACGTATGTAAAGCAGTTGAACCTTGCTGGTGAGAAGGGTGCGTGTGACCTCGTTATCCAAAAGGAACCGAGTGTCTATATGGACTCTACGGTCTCTGCGGGAAAGGCCGGTATGAACATTCTTCCGTTGACGCTCTTTGCGGCTGGTGTCTTCCAAGACATGAAGGCGCGGATCTTCTCGGTAGAAGTTGACGGTTCTAGTTTCTAGCTTAATAACCAACTAACTAAAGCAGATTATGGTTAAACAAATCACAATCACCGCCGTAGTTGCTTTGGTTATTTCGCTAGTCGTTGGCTTCACATTCTTTAATGGGCCAACAGACCAGAGCAATGTCGATGATCAGGCAGGAAGCATCCGGCAGACACAGGATACCTTTGCAAATGGTATCGGTTTCTCTGGAGGTGTGGAGAATGTTATTGGCGGAACGATCGGAACCAGTGACAATCAGGACTCGTGGAAAAACACCACAGGAAAGGACGTCTACTTTACCTATGGTGTTGCAATTCCTATTGCGACTTCCAGTTCTCCTACTGGACCACTCGCCTCGTCAACGATGCGTGTGCTGATGGGAACATCAACAGCCGCAACAATCAGTGATTATGCAAATCCGTCAACACAGTCAACCGGAGTCTTTATGACATGGGTTGTTGCGACCTCGACGGGCTCACGGTCTCTGATTGCGTCTTCAACCGCAACCTTCGGCGGCTTAGGAAACGCTGGAACAAAAAATGTGGTACGCGTTGCACAAAACGAGTACTTCAATGTGGCAATAATTGCCTCTGGTTCTGGCGCGCCAAGTGCGACCGTCTGTGTGGTGGGTGGAGTGTGTGAATCAGCAACGTCAACCCAGCGTGGATACAATCTCCGCTGGTTTGCGAAGTATGTTTCAGCACCAAATCAGTAGAGCTTAGCTCTCCCTGCCCTCTACACTGGAGGACAGCGGGGGCTCCGGCTCACTTATTAGCAGGATTATAACTATGAAAAAGACACTCACATTTGGAATAATTGCGCTCATACTCGGGCTCTTTGCTATCCCCGTAGCAAAAGCATTTCCGTTGTACTACTTGCCGGCACAGCCATCGGCTCCGGTAAATGCAACGACCTCGACCTCATATATTAAGGGCGGTGTTTCAACAACCACAAAAACCTTTACCTCTGATGGTATTGAACAGGTGGCGTACATGGTGACGCTCTCATCATCTACCACAGCGCCGACACTCTGCTGGAAGAATGAAGCATCACACGACGGGACACGGTGGTATAACATTGCAACTTCATCTGCGGTAACTCCGGGTGGTGTTGAGAATTGCTGGACATACGCATCAACAACCGGCATTGCTCCACAGGTAGTCTTTGGTACTGATGGAAAAGAGATTGGTTTACGCACCAAGATTGTTGTTGAAGACCTCGATACCCTCATGACACGCACAAGTTTCTACATCCGTCCCGGTGTTGCGGCACGGCTTGGTGTTGAAGAGGTCTTAAAGAACGAGGTGGTATCCACTAAATAAAAAATGATTAAGGATTGTCTACAGTGTAAAAAGGAGTTCAAAATACCGAATTACAGAGAAAAGACGGCAAAATTTTGCTGTAAACAATGTTTCAATTTCTCAAAAATCGGAAAACCTCATGGGCACAAGACGTCAAATGGTGGTGGGTGGAAGTTGTCAGAAGAAGCTAAAAGTAAAATTTCAAAGAATAGGGAAGGTTTAAGGAGGTTTTACCAGACTGAAGATGGCATAAAAGCTAAAAAGAGGATTTCAGAATGGAGTAGGAAAAGGATTGGTATGCAAAATGGTTTCTTCGGAAAAAAACATTCCGAAGAAATAAAAAGACATTGGTCATTGATAAGGGTAGGAAAGATGTCTGGGAGCGGCCATCCTATGTGGAAGGGAGGTGTGACACCAATCCACAGAAGTATCAGAACATCCATCAGTTATAAAAAATGGAGGAAGTCAGTCTTTGAAAGAGATGACTACACTTGTGTATGGTGCGGAAAACGAGGTGGAGAATTAAACGCAGATCATATTAAGGCGTTTTCTACTTTCCCAGAATTAAGGATGGATATATCTAATGGGAGAACGCTGTGTAAGTCATGCCACCTAAAAACAGATACTTATGCAAGGAAAAATAAAGAAAAAATATCATGTCTTTAAACCTAAGTCCACGGGAATCATTTACCATAGTCCGCCAAATTGAGGACCATACCGATACTGGAACCTACTATGTGCAGGCGGTGATTCGTAATGCAAAGACGGATGCGACGATTGAGACATTAAATCTCACCGATCAGGGGAGCCTCCGGTTTACAAAAAACTGGCAGGTTCCCGCTGATGCGTCTGGGCAAGGTCTCTGGGTATCTATCCTCACTTCCGTGTATACCGATAGCGGCTATACAACGAAGAGCCAGAACTACGGAGACAAGATGGAAATCTACCTCATCCAAGAGCGCTATGTGTTCAATCCGAACTACCCAATGCCAACCGGACCAGACATTGACTATAAGCGGATCAAGAAAATGATCGTGGAAGCAGTGAAGGATATTGAATTCCCCGAGCAAAAGACGGTTGAGCAGACGGAGATTGACTTCCTTACCCCACTGCTCGCACTCAAAGAAGAAGTCCGTACGATGGTTGATGCAATTCCGCAACCTGAAAAGGTGAGCCCTACACTCAAAAGAATTGAGATGACACTCGCGACGATTACTAAGACCTGCACTGATATTGAGAAGAACAGTACACCTGAAGTATCAAAAGAGTTACTCTCTCAAAAATTGGATGAGCTTATGGCGCTCATCAAGCAAAGTATGATTGACCTCAAGAAAGAGTTGTCTGATGAGATTGTTCCTCTGAAAAATACAGTAAAGGAAATTAGCGAGATCCCGAGTACTCTGTCTGAAAAAATCTCCGGTATTGAATTTAATGTGCCACTCCAGATGAAGATGAAAGAGGATAAAAATGGCTCTGCTAAGCCATCTTATGAGCCCCGTGTCGCGTCACTGATGAAGAAATAGTATGACTGGATCAGAAATAAAAACATTTACGGAGAGTGTCCTTGATGGGCAGACTATTGACGATACATTTTTTTATCAACTGCTCAATGTTGCAAAAAATAAATTGGAAGAACAGCGTGTGTGGCAGTACCTCAAAAAACTAGACAGCTCAAACACAGCGTCCTCGGGAAATAACTACACGACCGGATACACACTCCCGACTGATTTCTCACAGGATTACAAATTGCTGGTGGGAATGGATACCGAATACATCCCTGTTGATTTTGAAGAACAACATCTCTACCGTAACATCGCGCATCGTTACTATGTGGATATTGGTGGAGATAAGCTTTACCTCCTCGGAAATACTGTCGCGAATACTATCTACCTCTACTACAAAAAAACGACTGATGACATTACTTCTGGGACTTCACCGGTGTTTCCATCTCGTTTTCACGGACTCCTCGGATTTTATGTCGCCTCGTACTACCAGATGGGGATTGATTCCGACGATCTCTTTGCCCGTATGGGTCCGATAAACCGTAGCGCGGCGGTGGAACTCCAGAGAGGAATGGAGAGTTGGGACACCTCGCTGAAGTTTCGCTCACAAGACAACCGGATTGGTGTCTCAAACGAAGTGCCGGATATAAAAATAGGGGATATGTAATGACTAAGAAGCTCACCATAAAAGATTTCAAATACGGAATACTCTCCTCGCTGGAACCACAATCGATCCCGCGCGGATCTTCTGCGAGAAGCCTCAACTGGCTCACTAAGGGGACAAAGATTGAGCTCCGTAGGGGTATGGAACTGGTGGGAACAACAGAAAACACTGGTGTAGGGAAGATCACCGGACTTGCATCGGTCAAGAAACCTGACGGTACTGACCTACTTATCCGCACACGCAAGCAAAAAGTCGAATACTTGGATACCGCAACGGATGACTGGGTAGAAAACGGCTCTGATGTGCTCCCCGCGGCAGTGGTTGCGACAGACTCTCTGGGAGAAGAAATATCTATTGAGCCCTATCAGAATGCACAAGGTCCACAGGCGTGGCTCAACTCAAAAACAGCAGGCCCGCACAAGATTATGACCGCAAACCCCGGTTCCATCACCTCACTGTATGTGCAGGGGACGAACTATAAGGGACACATGCGCATTAAAAAGGGTCGGATGTATGTATGGGATCGTGCTGGAAACCCTGATAACAGGGTAGACCTCTTTGCCTCGAAACTTGATGTCAAAGCAAGTAGCGACTACACACAAATAAGCGGCGAGGCGATTGGCTCTGCCGGATCGTTGACCTACACGGGAACACTCGCGTTTAAGGGTAGTGGCGCGCGAAGAGTGTGTCTTGAGATAACCTTTACCGATGGGGTAGAGACCTTTGCTGATAATGGTGACGGTACCCTGACCGGAACGGCCGGTGGTACAGGGACGATCAACTACACCACGGGGGCATACTCAATAACCTTTAACGCTCTCGCGGCAGGATCGGTGACTGCTACCTACCGCTGGGGTGATGACTCATCTGGTGGAATTGCAGACTTTGGGTTCTCTGCCACTCGTGTTGCCACAGAAGGATTCATACTCAAACAAGCACTTGGAGGGGATTTTCAAAACCTCATGGCGCTCAACGGAGTAGAATACTGCCTCCATAAGACGGCTACATGGGCAGTGACTATCTCGGTGGACGACCTTGACCTTACCAACCTCATCTTCCGTGCAAAGGTGGGCATCCCTAATCACCGTGCGGCGGTAGAGACGGCAGATGGTGTGTACTACATAGACGATACTGACGAGAATGACCCACATTTCCGTATCCTCACACTGGATACAAGCTCTTCAGAAGTGGTGCCACGCTCAATTTCTAAACAATTTAAGATCTCTGATATTCATGTGGGGATTGACTTGAGTGACTACACCTTTGATATGAGTGCGGCAATAGAGTTTGGAGATTTTGTCCTCTTTGCGTGTAGAACCAAAGACGCTGAAATCAACAATCGGGTATTTGTATACAACAAAGTAAATAAAGCGACGGACGTGCTTGATTACTTTGTCTCTTGTTTTGCTCTGTACGATGGAACACTCGTTGCCGGAGACAGTCTCTCCGATAACGTGTTCACCTTATTTAGCGGCACAGACGACAATCAGTCCTACATTGCTAACACATGGGATAGCTCTATTGACGATCTTGGCCATCAGGGACTCAAGCGCGTAGTAGAGCTCACGGTAGAGGGTGAGATTGGACCGGATCAAGCACTCAAAATCTCTATGTCCGTTGATAGGGGATCCTTTGTTGAAGTCCGGAGTCCATCGGATGTTGTCGCTAATACTCACGCGGTAGAGGGAAGCGGGGATTATATAGACCGTACCCAGCGGGTGAGTGTTGGTGCGCTCACGCTTGGCCGCGGAGAAGTTGGTGGCGGGGGAGATGGGCTTGAAGCGTACCACTATCGCAGAACATTCCGCATTGCATTGGATAAGTTCCGCTTTATTCAGTTTCGACTGGAAGCGATGGAATTAGGTTATGTCTCACTTACCGAGTTTACCTTTGATGACGTCCGTCTCAAATGGGGTCGTGAACCGAATAAGTACCGAGTCGGGCGTTAATTATTATCACTAAATTATTATTCTATGAAGAAAACACACATACTACTCATTGCCGGATTAAGCATTATTGCAAGCCTCTTTCTTGTACAGGTGAGCGCACGCGCCGCATCATCAGAGCTGGGAGATATACGCGCACTCTTTGAAACCTCACTTGCCTCGCGGATTACTTCATCGGACGTTGCATTCACACTTATTAACGCGACAGATATTGACGGCACTTCACTCGCCAGCTCAACCTACGGGTTCATCATCGACGAGGGGACGGCAAATGAGGAGTTTGTGATTGCTGATTGTACGGCGACCGCGTGCTTGCGCGCTATCCGTGGCGTCTCTGGGCGCACGGGAACCTCAAGTGTGACCACGCTCAAGAAAGAACACCGGCGTGGTGCGAGTGTGAAGATTACCGACGCGCCGATACTGCTCTACATCAACAATATGTTACGAGGATTACAGCGCCTTGGAACGCCGATTAAATATAACTCCATCGCGACAACAACTGTTGCGGCAGATACAAATAACCTCGTGACGGTAGGACTTCTGAACGATACGGCGTTTGCCGGTGCGGGAGTGGTGGACGCAAATACTACAGTGAAGGGAAATGTTGAGATTGCGATTCAATCTGAAGCGGCATCATCTACTGCGCTCGGTGGTTCTGGCGCGACGCTTGCGATACCCGCCTCAATGGCAACCGACACACCCAATACAGCGACGAAAGCGTCACGAGTATTGATGTCTGACCTCGGTGGACTTCTCAAGAGCGCGTGGCTTGACCTCTCAACCTACACGGGAAAGGCGTCTACCACACAGTTGACTGCATCCGGAGAAGTCTGGCTTACCTCATCGACGACCCTTGCGACTACCACGATTGATGTAACAAAAATTGTAGATTCAAACTTAAATCAACCACTCTGGTCATTGATTGCGGCTACGACAACAGCACAGGATCAGGCAACAACGACAATATCGTTTCCTGCACGAAAACTTCTTAAGATACACGTCGATGGGAGAATAGATTCAAATGCAAGCACATACATCTATTTTAATGGTGACAATGGTATCAACTATTCGTATGCGCATCCAACAGCAACTGGAACAGATTATGTGGACTATTCAAAAGTTGGTCAAATAAAAATCCCAATTACAAAATACGGTGGGACATTTTCTTCTGTGATGGATATTCAGAATCCACTAAAAACAGTGCATACAGTAATTGGTAATTCTATCGGAGAGACCAATTCTGTCCCGGGTACCCTCTCAAGCACAACACTACCATTTATGACGAGTTTTGTTGGGGTATGGTCAACATCAACAGCTCAACAAATCACATCACTATCAATTACTGGACAGGGCGGGGTTGGTAATGGGACTAAATCTGGCACCATTATTTATGTCTACGGAAGTTCATTCTAATTGATATGGCCACATACACTCCAGAACAACTAGCACGAGTGAAGAGTACGCTTGGTCCGCTCCTTACCGCGGCGAATGTTGCCCGTGCCGCTGGGGCGTTGCCATCTGCTAAGACGACAACTCCGACTGCACCAGTAGCTCCAACTTCTCCAGCGCCAGTGGACCGGACAGCGGCAGTGGGCGCACTCGCTACTGCACAGAACGATGCCCGTATCACTGAAGATACCTACAAGAAAGCCCAGCAGGATGCTGATATGTACGCGGCAACACAGCGACAGTCTCGTATCGATGCGATCAATACCGCCTTTGGACCGCGCATTGCCCGTGAACAGCAAGCGGGGCAAGAGCGGCTCCAGCGTGTCTCGGCGATCAACTTCAATGCCGGACTGGTAGGGAGCCCCGCCTCGACGACAAAGACAGGGGAGCAGACGAAGCTCAATGATGAAGCGCTCCGTGCCATTGAAGACGAGAAAGCAATGTTGATCTCCGATGCCTTTGCACAAGCCGACCAGCTTGCCGTACAGCGTGCACAGTCGGCGGTAGAGCAGAAGAAGAGTATTGCGGAGAGTAATGTCTCGTACTACCAAGGGCAGGCTGATAAGGCCATTTCTGCCCTTCAGAGCTTTGGAAAGAGTAGCACCGACCTTGCGACCATCAAGACAGCTGATCCCAATACCTACGCAACCCTACGGGATGTCTCGGGGCTCTCTGACCTACAGATGCAGGCAATTCTCAATCAGAATGCTCCCGAACCGCAGAATGTGGATACGCGCTACGAGAACGGCTACCTCATCTCTACCTACTTTGATCCCAAGACAAAGAAGTTCCAGACCTACACAGAAAAACTGAACATCCCCGAAACAAAGAAAGCCTCCGACATCCAAGTGCTCACCGGAGCTGATGGCCGCTTCTACGCGTTTGATAAGACGACCAATAGCGTGGTGAATACATTTGGGACGATGAAGAAGGAGACGGGGACATCACTCATTACGTCGGAAGATAAAAGAACTCTTCTTGGGGCAAGTCTCTCTCTGGATGATATTGACAACATAGAGAACGATATTCGTACTCATGGAGTAGATGCTGTTGTTGGCAATCTCTCTAGTAAAAAACAGAAAGATGCTGTGCAAAAAGTATTTGGTGGTGTTGAATCTATTCAATTCCTCAACGACAAATTCCTACGCAGTCAGTATGAAAATGCTGGGATCGAAGAAATGCTTAAAACGCTTGGAAAAGACCGCTCTGATTATGCGGCGATATTTTCAGGCAAAAAAGCAGAAGAAACAAACATAAAGGATGACTATAAAAAATATCTTGATGAAAGTATCCCGAGAATACTTAGTACGGTAGAGCAATATCGTGCCGCTGGGTTTAGCGATAAGGAGATACTTACTAAGTTGCAATAATGGCCTACATACCGATAACAACAAAACAAGAGCAGAAAAGAGGATATATTCCGATCGGTGAGGGGAAATCCACTCCTACTGCAGTAAGCGCTTCCACTTCTTCTTGGCGCGCGCCAATGGTACTACCAAGCGCTCAAGTAAGTGCTCCGCCGTTACCAATGACCAAGAAGTTGAAGGTACTTCCTACTATAAAGAGGGTAGGGGAGGCAGTAAAAACAGAGGTCCCAAAACTCTTTAGAGACATATCTACTGCTCTTGAGAAGATCACTGCAATCCCAAGCCGTGCAGATGTACTTGCAAGCGTCCGAGACAAAAAAATAGCACAGCAACAAGCCGGGAAGCCTTTGCAGACATTTATTGGGCGCCCACAATCAGGTGCGACTACAGATATTCTTGAGACAATAACTCCGGAAGAAAAAATCGCCGTTCAAGCAGAAGAAGCTGGACGTGGTTTTGTGCGCATAGGGAATAAGGGTTTTGACCCAACCCTCGGTGGGCTAAAAAGAACGATTGGTGAAGAAATTGCAACACCTGTAGCTTCTAGGATTTCAAATATCATAAAGAACACCGTTATGCCCCTTGTTGAGGGTTACAGGTCTGTACCTAGAGGAGTCCCAATAAAAAGCCCACAAGAGACATTTTTGATTGGAACAATAAGAAAAGATATTTCAGAAAAGTTCAACATCTCTGAAGACGCAATAATAAGCAGGATGTCTTTGAAACATATTACCGAACAGCGTGGAGAAAACGCTATTGAAATAATTGAAAGCATCCCAGAAGTTTTATCATCTCCTACCAAGATTGCAGACAATTCTTCTAAAAGACCAAACAGCTACTTGTTTGCAAGAATGAATGGTAAAGCAAAAGGCGTTGTTCTCGAGGTAACAAAAACGCCCGATGCGAATCGGGTCGTTTCTGCCTACTCAATAGATCGGAAGACCTATGAGAAGTTAACCGATATTTCTGGGAGGCCGGACGTCCCTCCATTGGATATTTCACCCGTGGAATCCGAAATTTCCACTGCTCAGAAACTTGTTTTATCGCCCGATGGGACTCCTCTGGGTCCAAAGGACTTTCTTGGCGCGCCCTCCGCTCAAGGCGGTTTCGAGGAGGTTTTAGGACGCACTGACGGTAAGAAAAGCGTACTCCCCCCACTCCCTAAAGTCAATGGGGTTAGGGATTATTCTTTCAAGGATTCTTTTGGTGGTAAACTCCACGCCACCATTAAGGATGGAACAGCCAATATTTATTCCGCAAATGCACCAGAAAAAGGTCACGGCTTATATGAGAATGCAATCAAAGATTTAGGAGCAAGAGGGATTGGTGAGGTAGAAGTAACACTACAAAGTGTTGATTCAATAAACGCTCTGCGAAGGCTCGTAGAGAAAGGGTATCTTAAAAATCCCCGTGGTGGTGATTCTCGTATCGTAGGAGGAGTTCCAAGAGTATTCGACATCGTAAATGCCAAAACCAAATCCCAACTCACCGACATTTGGAATGAGGCGAATAAAAATGTCTCTCCCAGTCCAATTTCAGCTAGAGAGAAACTTATTACTGGCGCACAAAAACCACCATTTCAGTATAAGCAGTTGGAAGATCTCGCGGAAAAGATAAAAAATTCTGATGTGACAGAGCGAAGATATAGTGAGTTGCAAACAGAACTACAAGTTTTAGAGGAACAGATTGATGAAATGCCGGGAAAGAAATTGACAAAGTATATTTCCCGTAAAGAGGGACAATTTGTTGACCTAGCAGATCCACTATCTGCAAAAACACAGTCGCAACAAGCAACAATATTTGCACGCAATCAGAAAGTAACTAAAGCCGCGGAATCTGCATTTCAAGGTACTAAGTACTCGGATACTTTTGATGACCCAGATACCATCCGTACCTCCATTAACGAATACATAAATGCGCGGAATAAGGTACAAAAAATACGGGAAGTAATGGGAAAGATACGCCCCGAAATATCAGCGGTGCGGAAAGGTGAACGATTGATGACGTTGACAAAAGGAGACCGGAGGAGAGAGTTTCGTACCCTTAAAGAACGATACACGCTTTCCGACGCAGAACTTAACCGTATCCGATCTGGCAGAAATGTCGTGGACATGAGTAGAGAAGACTTTTCTGATTTTATGCGTAAAGCAGAGACATTTGCTGGGCAGATAGAGAAGCGTAGAGAAGCACAAATACAACTCGGTGCAACTATTTCAGAAAAAGAGTTGAGAAAGACTGATAATCTTCGGAAGGCAATGAAGCTCCCCAAGATTGAGAATATGACAGCTGAACAGATGAACAAATTAAACTCTGTTTTAGAAGAGTATCGCCACGGAGATGAGTTTCTTGGTCCGAGACAATTACAAACGGTGGAGAACACAGACCTCTCTGGTATCCGCACACTTCGCGAAGCGCGTGAACGACTTGCAAAGCAGACAGGAGTAAATATATCAGATCTCAATAACATCAAAGTCAGTGAATTAGACCGTTTCCGTTATGACACATCGTTGGCAAGACGAAATCCGTTCTACAGTCTTATGGTAGATGAGACAAATAAAGCCGTGCTCAATGGGGAGGCACAATTTCTTGATCTGAAACGAGAGATAAATAACCTCATCAATGGTGCTCGCGCTTCACGACCTCGTGGGGTTATGGAGAAGATGGTTCCAACAGACAAACATATTTTTGATTGGTTGAGTGCAGATGATATAGGAAAAGTTACTTTAGCAAGGGAGATGACCGAGGAAGAATTGCATGCTGGGAATAAAATACGCGAACTCTTTGCTGGCGCACGAGACTATCTGGTCCAACACGAGGTGCTCAAACGGTACATTGGAGACTATATTACACATATTAGGCGAGGTTTTCTTGAAGCATGGAAAGATGATGGCCTATTAAACGCGTTCAAAGAAGCATTCAAAGCGTACAAACAAGACGAGGCATATTTTAACATCCTAGATCAACAGACTGGTGAGGTGCTTCCGCTTGAGAAGTTCTTCCAATTTTCTATGCACCGAAGCGGTGAATTGGTTCCGACAAAGAATGTCGCCGCGGCAGTGCAGGCGTACTTCAGAGCTTTCTACAAAAAACAGGCTCTGGACTCTATTGTTCCAAAACTAGACATTTATGCTCACTCACTATCACCAAAAAAATTAACACCGCGGGGGTTAGAGTTTGATACTTCGCTCAAGAGGTTTGTAAAAGAGTGGATTAACACAAAAAAAGGACGAGTAATAGATATGGGCATCATAAAGCCCGGCGGCTCTATTGATTGGGCTCTACGCACTGGAGTAGCGTTTACTCGCCTACTTGATCTTGGACTCAATATACCGATTGGAATGGCATCAACGGTTGGTGAGCAAGTAACCACTTTCACGTCCCTTGGGATGAAAAACTATACCAGTGGGATACGGAGGCTCGCGAGTCGCCAAGGGAAGATGATCACTAGTAAGTATGAAAACTTTGTAGGGGAGAAATTACTTGATCTTCTTTCTGATGCGGCGCAAGGGGCCGGTGACAAAATAATGACGGGCATGTTTTCACTCTTTCGTGCGGCGTCACGACGGGCAAACCAAATTTTTCTACTCGGATCAATGACAGAGGGAGAGTTTCTTAGAGGATCAATCTCCCCAGAACGACTCGCAGAATTAAAGCGTATCGCTGGCCGTTATCGTGCTATGGAAGGCGCAGAGTCAATTCTAGGAAAGACATCACCCGGCCTTGTCTTTTCACAGTATAAAAAATGGGCAGTGCCTATCCTCTCCACCACTGTTGATAACCTTACGCAGGTCTCTAAAAGTCTTAAAAAGAATGGGATAAGTGCATTGAAAGATCCTGAAGCTCAAGAACTACTCCGTGCTTCATTGTTGACTGGCACAGTTGCTCTTGGCGTCTACGGATATGGTTATAAATCTCTCGGAAATAAGAAAGATCGTAATTTCGTCGAGGATATGGTTTACAAATCATCAAGGGAATCATTGACACTTATTTCAGCGCTCGATCCATCTTTCTGGTTTGCCGAGCCAAGAATGCAAAAATTTCTTGGGGATCTTAGTACGAACATTAGCCAGATAGTTAAGTTTGAAAAAAATAAAGATGGAGAACTGAAAGGACTCTCACAGTTAGGTAAGGCGGTAACGCCTCAATCAGTAAAACAACTTAGCCGCGAGGTATCCACAACAGAAACTACATCCTCTGGAGGGGGACTTCCTAAATTACCAAAACTTCCAACATTACCATCTATACCGAAGTTACCGCGTCTATGATCATATCTATTTCTTTGAAGCCGAAACAAATATACCCAACATGATCAGATTTACTATGACAACTTTACTTTCAAAGACGATAATCTCGGCGAGGTTAAATGGCTCGTACCCAAAGATGGCACCACCAACAATTTCAACTATAAAAGGTATACCGACAAACACAAGTAAACCGAGAGATACTGCTATCCAATTTTCTCTAAAAAATTCTTTCATGTCTACAAACTCTCACACACAACACCATCTCCATCGCGATCAAGATTGTGGTAATCGTCATCTGGTCCGCCACTCTCTTCGAAAAACTCCTGCGCTTCTGCTTGTGATGAGAAATCTCCGCAATCTCTGTCGCCGTAGTCCTCGTAACTTCTGGTTGTCTCTGGATCATCAGTACGCTCTATCGCAGGTTGTGAAATTCTTCCGATACTTGAATCGTATTTACTTGGTGTCGGTTGATCCGAGCTCGACCACCAGTATCCTCCACCGACGAGAGCGGCTAATCCAGCAGTTGTTAAAACTACGTTTTTCATACATTAACGGTATCACTCCCCATTAAAAATGCAACATAACCCGCTAAAAACGCCTCAACAAAGCCATATAATGATAGAAAAAGTTATGCACATTTTTGCAATGGATATATTAGACACACAAAAGGATTGGTGTTATACCAAAGCCAACTTAATATTTAAGGAGCACCGGACAGTGGAAGGAGTTATTACTCAATTCGCACTGCCCGGTTTTCTTTTTCCATTAAGGTCCTCATTGTACCAAAAGGGAGACTCGTATCATCTACTTACAATGGGGGGTGATACAGGTCTCCCTTTTGGCAACAGAGATACAACAAAGGATGGTGCGCGGCGTCTTGGTTCCCGCGAGATAAAGAAATTACCAATGGAGCGTTGTGATCCTATACTTGCCTCCACAACACATCTCCGATTGAAAACTAAAGCGACGAGTTCAAGCTCTGTCACTCCCACCAACAGAGAAAACAGTATGAAAAACCTGTCTTGCTCGCTTTTAGTTCTACCATCCCTTTATATCCAAACTTTTCTCATTCCTATAGAGGCAAGGAAGGGGTGGGTTATGCCTTAAAAAAATTAGCAAAGCAATAATTATCACATGAAAAAATATCTCGCCATCCCCGTTCTCATCCTCGCCCTTGCCACTACCGCATACGCCGGAGTATTTGATACCGTCCGCGGTTGGTTTGTGCAGGATAAAAATCTCGGGGTAGGGGAGACAATCAACCGTCTGGACCAGTGGACTTCTACCACAAGCCCGATCACCTCAATTACCCAGCGGGTAATGAATACTCCTGTGCGGATCTCTGGGCTCACTGCCGGAGAATGTGTTGAGGTGACGACTGGCGGTGTTCTCACCACTTCAGGCGCGGCTTGCGGCACCGGCACTGGTGGCGGTGGCTCTGGTGGCACTTGGTCTACTACCACCTCACAGGTGACAGGAGAGTTTGTAAACTTTCCCAACAATAATGACGATATAGTTGCTATCGGCTCTAACTCAACCACAACGGCAGAGTTCTGGTTTGACCCCACTGCACTTCTTGCAGTATTCCGTGGCTCACTATTGGTCAATAACGCAAGTTCTACCATCTCTAATCTGTTTATAGTGAACAGTACCAGTACTAACGCGACCACGACAACCCTCGCTATTTCAGGACTCACTTCCGAGCTTCTCAAAGTAGACGGGCTGGGGGTAGTACGAGAAGCCGCCTCTGGTGTGGATTACGAAGTACCGGTAACTGCCGGTGATGGCCTCACTCGTACTGTGAATGACTTTGACTGTGATACCGCAAACAGCACGACACTCGGTTGTTTACTCGCGGCAGACTGGTCTATTTTCAACAACAAAATCTCTAGCTCGTCACTGTCTGCTGTATTGCCGCTTTCCTATAACTCTGGTACGGGAGCATTTACACTCGGTACGGTAGATATTTCAGCAAATACCAACCTCACCGCAGGGACGAATATCACACTTACTGGTGATGACTTGAGTGTGGATGATTCCTTTATCTTAAACACAGGAGATGTCGGAACAGGGAGCTACACATTCCCTTACGCCTCGTCTACTGCCATTACAGTCTCTGGTGTTGCGTCTACGAGTAAACTCTTTGCCGATGGACTTGTTGCTTGTGACCCCACTACTGGAAAGTTATTGTGGTCTGGTGGGTCATTCCTCTGCGGAACTGACCAAACATCTGCGGGTGGTGGAAACAGTAAGTGGGCAACAACATCTGATGCTACCGTAATCACTCCTAACGGAGCGACTGGATTACTGGTGACTCGTGCGACGACGACAAATGCGACGACGACAACCCTTACGGTCTCTGGTCTCACGGATGCACTCGTCAAGGCAGACGCGCTTGGTGTCTTGCGTGAGGCAACAGGGGATGCCGACTACCAAATACCTCTAACATTCGGTGATGGACTCACGAGAACAGTGAATGATGTGGATTGTGATATTGCTACCGGTTCAGTATTCGGATGCTTGGCTTCTGCTGACTGGACGATATTCAACAATAAGATTTCTAGCTCCTCACTCTCCGCAACAGCACCACTTACCTATACTGCCGCAACAGGAGTATTCACACTGGGTATTGTGCCAGCAACTCTCGGTGGAACAGGATGGGAGAACCTACAGGCAAATACCGTACTCCTTGGAAATGGGACAAGTAGAATTGCTACTACTACCGCGGGAACAAACGGGCAAGTCCTTGCTCTGGTTGGTGGAGTGCCAAGCTGGGTAGCGACTACAACATTCAGTGCGCCTCTTACCTACTCTGCGGGTAATGTAACCCTTGGAACAGTAGACATCTCGGCAAATACTAATCTTACCGCTGGAACAAATATCACGCTCACGGGTGATGATTTAAGCGTAGATGATGCCTTTATCTTGAATACAGGCGATATTGGAACGGGTAATTACACATTCCCTTTTGCCTCCTCCACAGCACTGACTGTCTCTGGAGTAGCTTCAACAAGTAAGCTGTTCGCGGATGGACTACAGACGTGCGACGCAACGACAGGCAAGATAACGTGGGCTGGTGGGATATTCGGTTGCGGTACAGACTTTAACACTGGGGGTGCGTCGTTTGGCGAGTCGTGGAGTCTCCTTTCATCCACTGTTCTTGCGCCTACCAGCTCGGTATCCATCCTCGTCAATCACGCGACCTCTACTATCACAAACTTGGTAATGGTAAATGCAACGACTACGAACGCGACTACCACATCCTTTACTATATCGGGTCTCACCTCGGAATTACTCAAAGCAGATGCATTGGGTGTGATAAGGGAAGCTACCGCAGATGCAGACTATCAGGTTCCGCTTACCTTTGGAGACGGACTCACTCGTACAGTGAACGACATAGACTGCGACATAGCCTCTGGCTCTGTGTTCGGGTGTCTCTCAACGACTGACTGGACGACATTCAACGGTAAATTGAGCTTGTATGATGCGTGGACACATCCCTCTGCTGGTATCTCGGCTACCACCTCGTCAATTCTGGTAAACAATGCAACTTCTACGATCAATAATCTCTCAATGGTAAAAAGTACCTCTACTAGCGCAACAACTACTAATCAGACAATAAGCTCACTCACCAGCGCATTGGTACAAGCGGATGGGTTGGGGGTGTTGAGAGAATACGCTGGGACGACCTGTACCAACCAATTTGTCCGCGCACTTTCTGCACTTGGTATTGCAACCTGTGAGTCTGTATCTCTCACTGCTGATGTTACTGGTATCTTGCCAGCCGCAAATGGAGGTTCAGGTTCCGCTACACTGGGTCAAGGGTGGCTTCACACGACAGGTGCGGGAGCGATATTCACCGCGAGCACCTCGCCGACAGTGAATTACATCATTGCTACGAGTACCACCTTCGCCTCAAAGTTTACCTTTGCTTCATCTACGGCATTCACGGTATCGGGAACAACCTATCTCAACTCGTTGCTTATGAATAGCAAGGTAATCCCTGAAAACTTCTACGCCTCGTTCACCTACTCAACCTCAACCGCATTTACAGGGACAACAACAGTCGCACTGGGGCCGGCACCTCTTGCTGAAACGTGGGCAAACATAAAATGCTTCACAGATGTAGGAACCGTCAATGTGAGTGTGAGTGACGGAACGAACAAAATGGAAATGCTCCAAGCGTCAACCACGGTAGGAACCTTCGGCTTTGCTACCAACAACGCATTCACCGCTTCCGAGAAACGCTATGTGGACTTGGGTACTCCCGCAAGCTCACCGACAACCGTCTCGTGTACCGTTGGTAAATACTACACACCATAATGAAATCAACACTCGCCACTTGGGTAGTAGGGACACTCGCCGTCACTGGCGCGGGTGGCGTTGCGTTGACTGATACGGCCATCAACCCCTACACAGAGAAAGCAGACCACTATGAATTGACCATCACGGATGACCTCAATCAAGCGGATACAGTAAAAATCTCAAAGGATAAAGCAGAGGTGGAAATGGAGAAGTGGGGTGGTGAGAATAGAATCATCATCAAACGCCTTGGCGACTTCAAGACAAGTGAACGCGCACTCCTCTCTAAAACTCGTACAATTGAAACAGTAGACGCCAAAGAGGCAGTGCTTGTTGAACCCGTAAAGGTGGACGCAAGTTCAGAGAATGACGATGGAGTAAAAGTGGACATCCTCCTCAACGAGAAACCCACCACAAATGTGTTTGACTTGGAGATTGAAGGAGCAGAAGCGTTTGACTTCTTCTACCAGCCACCACTTACCGAAGAAGCGCAGGGTGACGATGTGTGCACCTTCACAGAGTGCCGTGATAGCGAGGGAAACATTACATCACAACGCCCAGAGAATGTGGTGGGGAGTTACGCCGTCTACCACAAAATAAAAAAAGACCATCGGCTAGGTAGCACTAACTATGCTACGGGTAAAGCCTTTCACATATTCCGCCCTAAAGTAATTGACAGTAAAGGAAACGAGACGTGGGCAGAACTTAACTTCCACGGGACAAGTACCCTCTCCGTCACTGTGCCACAGACATTTCTTGATGATGCGGTGTATCCCGTACGGGTAGACCCTACGTTTGGGTATACGAGTGTAGGAGCAAGCAATAATACTGCTTCGGGATTACTTCATGCAGTCAA
>ERZ869929.177-NODE-177-length-40038-cov-37.166596_pt1 | contig 40038 bp, 47 predicted proteins | sample MGYA00579312_ERZ869929 | MGnify/ENA primary metagenome ERZ869929 (study PRJEB32216, sample SAMN09231818) | wastewater metagenome | place: USA: Maryland | collected 2016-08-09 | study: EMG produced TPA metagenomics assembly of the PRJNA472060 data set (Reclaimed... | reverse complement strand
CGCCTCTCGCCCCATTCGGCCCGGAAGTTCCTCTCCACGGAGCTCACAAAAACGGTGCCCGAGAAAATGGTGGATAAGTTGATGCGGCACGCGGGGCGCGTGGAGCACCGGTACTTTGATCCCACGCTGCAGGAAAAGGCCAAAGCGATGGCCACGCTCCCCCCGCTCTGGCCCGTTCCGGTCCTTGTGGATAACTCGGTCTCGAAGACCCGCGAAAAGGGACTGGACTTGACAAACCTAAAAGCCGATGCCCATGATGTTGACGCTACACCGGCGGCACGCATCACAGAACATCCGCCGAAGTCCCCCGGGCCTGAAGGCCAACGCCGGTGTAGCAATCAGCCAGGCCTCAGGCCTGGGGCTTCTTCGGCGGGCAGCGGTGACCGGCACGAGCCGTCAGGCTCAAAGAAGGGCACCGCGAGAGTCCGGCCCAGTCCTATTTCGAGGCCCGAAATGCCGAGTATCGGGCTCGAAAATGGGGTGGATCGGGAGGCTCTTGCGGGGCTTTTCGAGAGTTTGGCCAAGCTCCTGCGGTCCCAGGGAGCCGGGCGCGATGATGTACGAGAACGGGTTGGGTGAGCGGGGTGGGGATCAGGGCGCGGGTGGGGCGGTGGTTGGGGATGCGGGTGGGGTTGGCTTGCGGGTTGGCGGCGGGCATGGGCGGGGGGCGAACCCGGCGCGGGAGCGGCGGCTGCGGGCGATTGTGGCCCGGGTCGGGTGCTGCCCGGGGCCGATCCCGAACCCCGTGGATCAGCTGGTGGCGAAGGGCTGGAGCCGCCCCGCCGGCCACATGGACCTTCTCGCGAGGATCTCCACGGCCGAGGACGTCGTCGATCCGGGCCGGAGCTCGAACTGGGATCCGGCGGTGAGCGGCCCCGAGTCCGACGACGGCGGGGAAGATGACGATCTGGACACGCCCGACCGCTCGCCCCGGCCGGAGGCCGCCATCGCCACCGTCGACGCTGGTTTCTCCGGCCCGGGCGGCCCCGACAAGAAGGTGCCCGCCGGCTCCTCCGCGCCAAGCCTGCCCGTGTTGGCGCTGGGGCCCGACTCCACCGATCGCGTGAGCCCGCCGCCCGCCGCGGAGACCGGGCATCGCGTGCCCGACCAGGGCACGGCCGAGCACCTGGATGTCCTGTTCGCGATGGAGGTTCGCGGGGGTGGGTTTGTGTCGGCGCTCGCGGCCGCCTGGCGGCGGGCCGACTGGACGAACCACGCGGCGCTCTACCGCGAGTTCGGCCACTACTACCGCAGCTACGCCCTCCAGCTGAGTCCCAAGGCGACGCGCGGCGCGTGTTGAGCCCCGAAGCGAGGGGCGTGCCGTCGCCAATGGACGCCGGCGTGCACGCCCTGAGCTCCGCGGCTCAACGCGGAGGAAGGCAGTTCCTGTGCCCAAGTTCACCTGCTCGCCCGGCCCGTTCCGCGCCGGCGCGCACCGATCGTGCGAGGTGGAGATCCTCGACGCCAACGGCTGCGAGGTCGCCCGCGTCGTCTACCCGATGGTCAATCGCGAGCTGAGCGGGTGTGACGTGCAGGAGGCCAACGCGGCGCTGCTGGCTTCCGCGCCGGGTCTGCTCATGGCCTTGCAGGACGTCGAGTGGGGCGGCAGCTACCGGGACGAGGGCGGCGTTGAGGTCCATACCTGCCCCTGGTGCGGACGCGAGAAGGACATGGGCCACGACTGGAGCTGCGGGCTGGCCATGGTGATCGCCAGGGCGACGGGCGGTGTGGCATGACAGCCTGGGAAACGTTCCGCACCAAGTACGCCCTCGAGGCTGAGGACCTTCCCGACCAACGCGGCATCAACGTCGTGGTCATCGAGGCTGTGGACAACGACGTGTGGGAGGGTCCTGGCGGGTCGTCGCGGGCCCGCCGAGGGCGGTTGTGGTTCGCCGGGTGGAACTACCCGCTCCCGCTCAACAACGCGCGGGTGGACATCCTGCGACAGCTCTTCGGCAACGACTCGAACGCGGCGATCGGCCGCAAGCTCGGCCTCGAGGTGGTCCCCGTCCGCGAGTACGACGGCTCGTACAAGGGCATGCTGTACATCGCCTCGGAGCTCCCCGGCGACCACGAGGTGCCCGCGCGGGTGCCGGCCCGATGGGCGACGCGGAGCAACCAGCGGCTGGAGGCCGCCCTCAAGCAGGGCGTGATCATCGAGCGGATGGTGACACCCGCCAAGGCGCCGGCGAAGGTTGTCGGGACCGGCGTCCCCCTGGGCGAAGAAGCCGCGGCCAAGATGATGTGCCTGATCCAGGAGCGGTCCCGCGACTGGGGCTTTGTCGTCGGGCACCTCTCCCGCGCCGGGCTCAGCGACCTGGTCGACGCCGAGTGCCCGCCCGGGTGTGACGCCGCCATCCGTGAGCCGCTCTGGACCGGCCTGCTCTGCCACCTGCCGATCACCAGCCGCATCGAGGACCGTGACGCCCTGGCCCGCAAGTACATCGCGGGATGGGCCTCCAGGGCGCCGGGCCCCGTGGAGCCGGCCACGGGCGAGGTCCTGGCGGACCTGACGCGGGTGCCCCATTCGGCTTCAGCCCCGTCCTCGCCACCCGCCACCCCCGCCACCCCCGCCCCCACGGTCCGCGAGCTGAAGCCAGGCGATGAGGGGTACATCGCCCCAGAGGACATCCCGTTCTGAGTTCCCCTTCTCCCGCCCCATTCGAAGCCTGCCCGCTCCGAGCTCACCCGATGCAGATGTCCGAACCAACCCGCCGCCTCGATGCCGAACCGGCGCGTTCGCCGGCGGCCGCGATGCACACGACCATCATCGCCACCGACACGCCGGTCGAGGTGAAGATTGAGGTGGGGGGTGGTGGTGGCGGGGGGAGCGGGTACTGGTTCAAGGTGTTCTCCGCGATGATCGAGGGTGGCGCCTGGGCCAGGATGGGCCCATCCGCCGCCAAGGCCTACCTCTGCCTGGCGTACCACGCCAACGGCAACCCCGCGCTGGCCTGCTGGCCATCCGCGGACACCCTGCAGCGCGAGTCGGGGCTCTCCCGCTCGTCGCTCTACGAGGGCCTCGCCGAGCTTGTGTCGGCCGGGCTCGTCGTACGCCGGATGCCCGGCGGGGGCGCGACGACGACGACGTATCAGATCGCCGAGCCGCGTGGCTCAACGGCTCGGGCCCGGCGGACGCCCGAGTCCGCCCTCCCCACCCCCACGCCCCCCACAACCCCCACAGCTCCAGCCTTGCAGTCCCGGGCCCTTCATGCCCGGGCCATCCGGCAGAGCCACGGGCTGGCCAGTCCGGCAGGGCGGACGCCCCCCCCGGACCCGTCCGGTATACCGGACGGGTACCCGTCCGCCCTGCCGGACAGACCCGTCCGGCTGGCCGGACCCCATCAAGATTCAGGAATTGAGATCAGCAGCAGCAGCAGCAGCACGTCCAGAGGGAATCGGCCGGAACAAGATCCAGCGGCGGCGACGCTGAGCGTGAATGGGGACGGCGACGGTGGTGTCGGGGCGGAGGTCGAGAGCCTACTCCGCCTGGAGGGGTTCAGCGAGCGTGATATCGCGTCCCTGGCGTCGCACGGGATGGCCCGGGTCCGCAAGGCGATCGCCAACGCCGACAGCCTCCAGAAGCGCAAGCGCCTGAGGGGGGAGCGGCGGGCGTACCTCGCGAGCGCCATCCGCGACGACTACTCGCTGCTCGAGGCGGCCGAGCGTGACCTCTGGCCCCGGGCGGCCGACCTCCTGCGCCGCAAGCTCGCGGAGGTCGCCGACGAGCACGAGGCCGCCGCCCTGGCCGAGGCCTTCCACGACCCCCTGGGCGCCCTCAAGGCCCGCGCCGTCACCGTCGCCGACGTCGAGGCGATGCCCCCCCACGAGCTCCTGCAGCGGCTGCTGAACCGGGCGAGGCCCCGCCGCTGACTCGCCGCCTGTCCCGCTCCCCATCCCCCGCCGGCACGCCCGGCAGAAAGGTCCCATGACAACGAACCCATCAAAGAACCCGACCACCTCCGAAAGCCCCAGCGCCGAATCGAAGAGGTCCAAGCACATGACGGGGAAGGCGTTCTCGGTCAAGCTCTCCGACGCCATCCGGCACCATCTCGGAGAGCGCCGGGCCCTGGAGTCCAGGCGGGAGAACGCCTTCTCCGACCGCGACGCCGCGCTGGAGGAGAAGCGCGAGATCACCGACCGCGAGAGCGGCGAGTACCTCGCCGCCTGCCGGCGGCACAGCGACGCCATCGCCGAGATCGACAGCCTCTCGCACTCGATCCGGTGGCACGGCAAGCAGCTCGACGTGCTCATGGAGAAGCCCGACGAGCAGCAGCTGGACTTCATGTACGACCCGCCCCAGGAGCCGGCGAGGCCCAAGCAGCTGAAGCTTGCGGGCGGCGAGGCGTCCGGGGGAGAAGAGCCGGCAAGGCCCGACCCGCGCCCCGTGGGCCGCGTCGGGCGCCCCCGGCCCGAGGTGCCCGCGCCCGACATGGGCGACGGCGTCGATGAGCACCTCAAAGCCAGCGTCAACGAGCTGGACTGCCGCGAGAACATCAAGGGCAAGCTCATCGCCGCGGGGCTCACCACCATCGGCAGCGTCGTCGAGGTCCTGGACGACTCCCGCCGGCACATCGTCGAGATTGCCAGCCTCACCGACAAGCAGGATGGTGAGCTCCGCAAGGCCGTGGGGGGGTACCGCTCGAAGCACCGGAAGGCCGACCTCGCGGCCAGCGGGGAGAAGCTCCGCGGCGGTGCCCAGTGAACCACGACGTCACCTCCGAGCACCGCGCCAAGGTCATGGCCTACTTCGCCACGCGCCGGGGCGAGTGGATCCCGTTGAGCCGTGTGCGGCTCGAGTGCTGGCGCCGGGGCGACGGCTACCGGCCTCCGGAGCTCCTCCGCGTCATCCACGACCTCGCCAGGGCCGGAGCGCTGCAGACCCGCGGCGGCGGCCTGAGCCATGAGCCGTTCCAGGTGCTCGTCCCATGAGCATGCCCCCCCCCCCCCCCCCCACACACACCCGGGCCCGAATCTCCGTCCCGATCTCATCCGGAGGCCGCCATGCCCAAGCTGACCGACCTGTACGCCGGAGCCGAGCTCGTGACCATGCTCCGCACCCTGGCGCAGCGTGGGTTCACGCTGCGTTGGCGAGTGATACCCAAAGCCAAGGCCGGCGGCGCCTGGGTGGCGCAGGTGTCGCGGGACGGCCACTACATCCGCGCCCAGCAGCGCCACCCCGCCGAGGCGGTCGGCCGCCTGATCGATCGTCTCCGCCAGGCCGAGGCCGGCAGCTCGTTCCGGCATCGCTGGCAGGCCTGGAGGAGGCGGCCGTGGAAGCCCGACGGCTGAGCCATCGTTGACGTTCCACGCCCTGCCCACGCCCCACTCGTCGTTCACACGCCCAACCACCCAGGAGATTGCACATGACCGTCGCTACGAAGCACGCTGCCGCGAAGTCCAAGACCACCAAGCCCTCGACGCCGGCCGGCGCCACCGCCACCGGCCCCGAACCTGCGCCGGATCGAAAGCCCATCCTGGGCGTGGACATCCGGGGCGAGCTGGTCGACGTGGACCTGGCCAAGGTCATTGACCTCGCCGGCGCCTCGGACCGCATGGCGCGGCCGGGGGATGAGGCGGCGATCGCACAGCTGGCCCGGAGCATGCGCGAGTGTGGGCAGCTGCAGCCGGTCATGCTCGAGCGGCTCGCCGACGGCCGGTTCTGCCGCGTGTTCGGGCGCCGCCGGATCGCGGCGGCCCGCACCCTGGGGTGGACCACGATCCGGGCGTCGGTCGTGCCCCCGCTCGCCGACGATGTCCGCAGGACCGTGGTGGCGATCGAGAACGTGCAGCGGCAGGACCTGACGCCCGCCGAGGAGACGCTCGCGGTGGACGAGCTGATGCGGCTCCAGGCCGTCCCCGCTGCCGTTCAGCTCGCCCGGCCCATCGGCCCCGCGTGCCCGTCCTGGACCGGCAAGGTGATCACGCCCGAGGTCGCCCAGAAGATCCTGAGCGGCCGCCCCGACTCCCGGGAGGCCAACGCCCACGACCTGCTCCTGGACCACCACGTGCGGGCGATCGCCACCGAGATGGTCGCCGCCATGCTGGGCAAGCCCGCTGTGTGGGTTCGCGACCGCCTGTACATCGGACGATTGAGCGAGAAGGCCCGTCGCCTCGTGCTCGAGGGGAAGCTGCCCCTGGCCCACGCCCGCGAGATCGCCAAGGTCGCCGACGAGAAGCGGCGCCAGGAGCTCTGCGAGGACTACGCCGCCGGCGGCGGGGAGTCGATCAGCGACGTCGAGGCGGGGCCGCTGGAGGACCTGCAGTCCGAGGTCCGCCGGAGCGTGTTCGCGCTCCACGTCGTGCCCTGGAAGCTCGGCGAGGCCTTCGCGGGCCGGCCCCCCTGCGAGGGGTGCCCGCACAACTCAACCACCAACCCCGGTCTCTTTGAGGGCGGGGGCAAGGTGTCGGTGGGCATGGTCGGCGGGCGCGGCACGTACGACTGCACCAGCGCCGACGGGGAGAAGGTGACCGCCGCGGGCGTGTGCACGCTGCCATCGTGCTACGCCGACAAGCTGCGGGCCGCCAAGGCGGCGATCAGCGCCGCCGCCAAGCGGATCGCCGACGCGCCCAAGGGCGGTGGCGGTGGGGGTGGGGCGCCGTCGCGGGTGCCGGCGTTTGTGGCAACGGCGGCCCTGGAGAAGAAGGTCAAGGAGCGGCGGTCGTCGAACGCGTCGGGCCGGACGGGACAGGCGCGGGAGAAGCCCAAGACACCGGCCCAGATCGCGGCCGAGAAGAAGCAGGCCGAGCGCGAGGCGGCGGAGGAGAAGCTGATGGCTGCGTCGGAGCGGCACGCCAAGGCCCTCCAGGAGGCGGTGGACAAGGTCCTGAAGCAGGACCCCATCAAGGACATCATGCTGGCGATCATCCAGCAGGACCGGATGTACCAGCGTGCCACGCAGTGGGGCGACGGGGCCCGCAAGGTCGCGCAGTCGCCCGGATTCGCCAAGATCTTTGATCCGCTCCGCAAGCCGATCACGCTGGACGGTCTTAAGGCTGCCGCCAAGGCCGTTCGCCTCAGCGAGTTTGACACCTGGCATGGCGCGAGGTCCGGCGCCAGCGTCGTGGTGGCGAGGGCGCTGGGCGTGGAGATCGGGAAGGTGCCGGTGCTGGAGGATTACCTGCCGGGAAGCGGGAAGTGAGTAGGGACACAGCGAGCAGCGACACAGGGACACAGCCTTAGGAACTTTGAACTTCGGAACTCCGGAACTCTCCCCATGAACAAGCTCGGCACCCACACCCAAGACCACCCCGTGTTTGAACCCGCCATCCTCCGCCAGCACATCGGCATCCTGGGCAAGACCGGGAGCGGGAAGACGTCGACCGCCAAGCTGCTCGTGGAGCAGGTGGTGCGGAGCGGGGCCAGGGTGTGCGTGCTGGACCCGATCAAGTCCGACTGGTGGGGCCTCACCTCCAGCGCGGACGGGACGCAGCCGGGCCTGCCCATGGCCATCCTGGGCGGGCCCAAGGGGGACGTGCCGCTCCACCCCTCCGCCGGGGCGGCGGTGGGCGAGCTCGTGGCCAGCGGGAAGCTGCCGCTCTCGATCATCGACATGGCGGACTTTGGGCCCGGCGGGCTGGCTGATTTCTTCCTGGGCTTCGCGCCCGCGCTGCTGCGGCACATGACCGGCGTGCTGTACCTCGTGGTGGAGGAGGCCCACGAGTTTGCGCCCAAGGAGCGGGCGGGCCTGGGCAACGAGAGCATGCTCATCCACTGGGCCAAGAAGCTGGCGACGGCGGGGCGGAGCAAGGGCCTGCGGATCGTCGTGGCGACGCAGCGGGTCCAGAGTCTGCACAACGCCGTGCTGTCCAGCTGCGACACGCTCGTCGTGCACCGGCTCACGTACCCCTCAGATCAGACGCCGGTGGTCAAGTGGATCGCCGCCAACGTCGGCAAGGCGAGCGCCGCGAAGGTCGAGGCCGAGCTCAGCAAGCTGCCCACCGGCACCGGCTGGGTGTGCTCCGGGGAGGCGGGGATCTTCGACCGCCGCGCGTTCCCCCGCATCACGACCTTCGACAACTCGGCGACGCCCACGGGCGATGCCAAGGCCCAGGCCGTGACGACGGCGTCGGTGGACCTGGCCCAGCTCAAGAGCCTCCTGGGCGCATCGGTCGAGCACGCGGCGGCCGAGGACCCCAAGGCGCTGCGGGCGAAGGTCAGGGAACTCACCGAGCAGCTGCGGCAGGCGATGAACAAGCCGCCGGAGGCCCCGGCGGACATCGAGCGGCAGGTCGCGGAGGCGACGGCGGAGCTGCGGGCGCGGGTCAAAGTGCTGGAGAAGGCGGTCGAGCTTGCCCAAGGTCACAACGATGCGTTTTCCGGGCTGGTCGCGGCCCAGGGGGACGTGCTCAAAGTCGACAGGTTCATGTCCGAGCATCTCGGAGCCTCCGGCGTGTACCTACCCACGCGCCGGTCCCCTGATCCGCGGCCCACGGCGCCGGATCGGACCAATGGGCCGTCTGTCGCGCCATCAACTGCATCGGCAGCGGCGGCGGGATCGGTCGGCCAGCTTCCCGAAGGGCTTGGCGTGCCACACCAGAAGATCGTGGACGCGGTCCGCTGGTGGATGGCAGTGGGCATCGAGTCACCCTCGCGGGTCCAGGTTGCGCACGTGGCCGGCTACTCACCCTCTGGAGGATCGTTCAAGCGGTATCTCTCCGGCCTCGCCGCCGCCGGCCTGATCCACTACGACGGGCCGGGCAACATGGCTCTGACCCCTGGGGGTTGGATGATGCCATCGGCCGTCATCGTGGTGAAGCCGAGCAACTCAGAGCTCCACGCGTTGGTGATGGCCCAGCTCGACGCCCCCGGCCGGAAGATCCTCGGCGTGCTGCTCGGCGCCCAGGGCCGGGAGATGGGCCGGACGCAGCTCGCCGAGCAGGCCGGGTACGAGCCTTCTGGAGGCACGTTCAAACGCTACCTCTCGACGCTCTCGGGCCTTCACCTGATCACATACCCCAAGCGGACCACCATCGCGGCGGCGGCGTGGTTGTTCAGCGCTGGGGGGAAGTGAAGAGCGACACAGAGACACAGCGATAGAGGCAGGCAGCGAGGCAGGGCTGCAGCCAAGCAGTGAAGAGTGACACAGCGACACAGTGACACAGCCTTCGGAACTTCGGAACTTTGAACTTCGGAACTTCCATCATGACTTTCATCCTCCCCCTCATCGTGACCATCATCGCCGTGGCGTGTGCCGGCATCAACCTGGCCCTCGCGTGGAACCTCAAGGCCAGGGCCAAGCGGCTGCGGAAGCTGTCGGAGGAGATCCAGGCCCTGCGGGCCGAGCAGGAGGCGGCGGTCGCCCGGGCCAACGCGCTGGCGGCGGACCCGCCGCTGGAGCTCCTGCCTTACGAGCGGATCGCCGCGGAGTTCTGGAGGCGCCAGTGCTGCGGGATCGCCATCACCCAACGGCACGGCGCTCCGGGGGCCGACATTCGCGTCTGTCGGCTCTCCGTTCCCACCGCGATGGATTTCCTCGCTCATGCCGGCATGCAACTGGCGGCTGGTCAGATCACCAGGGTCAAGAGCGTCGAGGAGCTCGCCAGTGGGCCGGCGGCGACGCTCGATGACCGAGAGCTGCCCAAGCCGGGGTCCGGCGGCGCCCCAGGAGAACACAAGCCATGAACCAGGAACAGATGTCGATCCAGGATGTGGAACGCGAGGCGAAGAGGCTGGCCGAGATGTCGGGCGCCATGGTGATTGTGGCGATGCCCAAGCGGCTCCCGTCGCCGGGGGCCACGATCGCGGGTCCGGCATCGGGGATGAGTGTCACGAACACCATTCTGGCCGCCGCGATGGCGGCGGAGGGCATCGGCCAGATCCTGACGAACTCCCGCGAGGCGGCCCTGGCCCACGGCCTGAGCGGCGAAGCCTTCGATGAGTCCGTGCGGGGACTCTTCCAGGCGACGGGTGCCGGGGTCGACATCCTCAACCAGACCACCAGATCATGGCTCAAGCCTGATCCAAAGGGAGAGGCGGACGCCGGCGAAGCCGGGCGCGGGGGTGGCGCATGAGCCAGGGCCCACGTGTCACGCGCGAGAAGGCGGCCGCCGTCGCTGAGGAGCTCGTCCGGCGGTGGGGGATGGCGGAGCACGGCGTATCCGCCCTGTGCGGGTGGGAGGTGGTTGGGTCGTTCCGCCGCGGGGCCGCGGAGGTCGGCGACCTCGAGATCGTGGCGCCCCTGCCGGCGGGCCTGCCCGCCAAGCCCGCCGCCGCGGATGACCCGCTCTTCCGGCGCATCAACGAGACCGTGATCAACCCCTGGCGGGATGACCGAGCCCCGCTCTTTGCGCCCCAAGAGGAGCCCCGGGCGACCTTGGGCCGGATCGACAAGGGCCTGCGGCCGGGGTTCCTCGCCGCGAGCCTGGTGGTCAGCCCCTGGGAGGGCGTTGACCTGCCCGTGCAGGTGTACCGCTACACGCCGCAGAACCGGGGCTGGGTCACGCTCATGTACACCGGCCCCAGCGCGTTCGGGCAGTGGGTGCTCGGCCGCTGGAAGAAGGCGATGGGCATCCCCATCGGCGATGACCGCTACCACGCCAGCGTCGACAACCACCTGGTTACCAGCACCGGCACGGTGTACCCGGTCGCCACCGAGGAGGAGATCTTCCGCGTGATCAGGCAGGAGCCCATCCACCCCACGCGCCGCGATGAGTTCATGGCGACGCTCGCGGATCGGCGGGCGCTGGGGAGGGCGATGTTGTGAAGCGGAACGCAGAGAACGCGGAGAGAACGGAGGGGGCTGAGATGAAGGCGGCCCCCATCGTTCCACCGCACACCCTCACCCTCACCACCGAGGACAAGCTCACGCTGATCGCCGATGCCGCGATCGTGCCGTTCAAGCGCCCGGGCCGCAACGGCGTCTCCGCCGTGATCCAGAAGGCGGTCCTCGCCGTCCTCGCGGCCTACCCCGGCCGCCTGATCGCCTACACCGCCATCGCCGACCGCGCGGGGTGCGCGGTCGCCACCGCGTGGTTCGCCGTCGATGCCCTGGAGCGGGCGGGGCTCATCGTGCCCTCGCGCGACCGGGAATCTAAGGCCCGCTCGGGATCCTGGCGCGTGGACTACGCGGCGCTGCTGGCGATCGCCGCGGCCACGCCCCTTCGCCGGCACGGCGGCCCGCTGCCCGCAAGTCCGGGCGTGGTGCGCCGTCGCCGGCTGGAGCGCGAGGCCGAGGTCAGGTCACGTCGGCGGCGGCGGTCGCGCGTGCTCGGGTCGGCGGCGGGGACTGGCGTGGCTGTAATCGGCGCGGCGATCGGGGAGGCCTGCTGATGGGACGTCTTAAGAACATCGAACGCGGGCGCCAGTACTGGGAGCTGTACCGCCAGGGCCTCTCGACCAACCAGATCGGTCAGATGCTCGGCGTCGCGGGCGCCAGTGTGTGGCAGGTGCTCAAGCGCCATGGCTACGCGACGCGGCCCAGGCCGACGGCGCCGGTGATCATCGAGCACGCCGGGGTTCGCTTTGCCCCAGACAAGGACGGGTACTTCCGCCCCGCCGGGGCCGCAGCCAGGCGAGCAGGAACGCCACGCCTTCACCAGTTGATCTGGCAAGAAGCGCACGGGCCGATCCCGCCGGGGCATGTCCTGACGTTCAGGGACGGAGACCGGGCCAACTGCCGCCTGGACAACCTCGAGCTGGTCACGCGTCGGGAGATTCGCAGGCGGTCCCGGCGTGACGTCGAACCCAAGCCGTGCGCGGTGTGTGGGGCGATGATGACCCCGCACGAGCATGGCGGACGCGGGGGACGCAAGGGCGGGCCGGGTCGGGAACACCCCTGCGCGTTTGCGTCCCGGCAGACGTGTGGGATGGCCTGCGCCGTGGTCCTGAAGCGCGGGCGGACGTGTCGGTCCACCCGGCCCGCGTACCGGGCACCCAAGGTCGTTACGCCCGACCACAAGGGAAAGGCCATCCAGAGCGCACGCCGCCGGGCAGCCCACCAGGATCCCAGGCACCACCTCGGGCTGGTCTACATGGCCGCGGGCCGGCTGGGGAACGTGCTGGGGTGTGACCCCAACGAGCTGATCGGCGACAGCTACATCGCCATGACCGATGCCGTCCGCACCTGGAACCCGGACAAGGGGTTCACGTTCGCCACCCACGCGACAACGGCCCTCAAGTTCCGTCTTTATGGCGCGGAGATGAAGGCCAGGGGGCGGGTCCGTGTTGGCGACAAGGGTCACAGATGGTCCGACCCGCTGGGCCTGAAGTTCCAGGGCGAGAACTTTGAGCGCATGCACGGGCGATGGTCGGACGACGACACGCTGCCGGCCCGCGAGGCCAGGACGCTCGACGGGCTGCAACGGGCCGTTGACCAGGCCGAGGCGATCGTGCCCGGTCGTGGTGGCGAGATCATGCGGCTGCTGGCCCGCGGGCTCTCCCAGCGTCAGGTCGGCATGGCCCTGGGCGTCTCTCGGGCGTACATCAACAGGGTGTTCAATCAGATCCTGGAAGGGCTGCGTAGTGAGGCTGGCGGAGCCAAATCCCAGGAGGGCGCGGCATGAGCGGGGGGACCGGGTCACGTTCTGGCGGCCGCGCGCACCGCGGGGAGGAGTGGCGCCGCATCGACGAGTGCACGACGGCCGAGGAGCTGCTTGCCCTGGCGGAGGAGCTGGAGCAGGTCGCCGAAATGCTCCAGGGCACGATCTTGTACGCCCAGCGCGTCGCCGAGGCGGGCGGCCCGGCCCGCGATGCCGACTGGTGGCGGCGGATCTGCTACGCCCGGCGCATGAAGGCGAACGCGGCGCAGAAGGCGCGGATCAGGGCGGATCTGATGCGGGCGGGGAGGTGGAGGTGGGGGAAGAAGGGGGCAGTGAGTAGGGACACAGGGAAGAGTGACACAGCGACACAGTGACACAGGAAAGCAGCGAGGCAGGCAAGCAGAGAAGCAGGGCCTGACTCCGGAACTTCGGAACTCATGAACTTCGGAACTTTGGAGCACCCATGAAAGCCACCGACCTCAACGCACCTATGCCCGATCCCAGCGCCATCACCGTCTGTGACGGTCCGCCGCCTCCGGAGCGGCTTGGGCGGGGGCTGAGCGAGGCCGCTACGGCGGTGATCGCCAAGGCGATGAGCCTTAAGGCTGGGCAGTACTTCTACTGGCCGAGCCCGCCGGGGTCGTGGCGGGCGCTGGTGAAGAAGTACCTGGCGAAGGCGCCGGTGGTGGTGTACACGACGCTGGACAAGCGGATCGTGGTCCGGCACCGGGACACGGGGCCGATGTCCGGGGGGGCTGCGTCTGGTGGGGCTGGCGGCGCGTCGGCGCCGGTTCGCAGCGAAGCGGCCCGGCTCGCCGACGCGCGGGCGGCGCGGGCGACCAACGACCTGGTGGCGCCGGTGCGGACCGAGGTGGGGGGCGAGGCGGGCGCGGGGGGCGTTGGGGGTGGGGCGGCGCAGGCGGCGGACACGGGCTCGCCCGTGCGGCTCTCGCGGATGGCGGAGGTGATGCTGGCGAAGATCAAGCAGCTGGGCGAGCCCGTCACCATGTCGGATATCAGGAACGCCCTGGGCGTCCGCACCGGGCACGTCGAGGCGGTGGCCGAGCTGCGGGAGGCGGGCTACGCCGAGATCCACGACCGCTCCGATGGCCGCAAGGTGTGGAAGATCACGCCCGCGGGGCTGGCGGCGCACCTGGATAACATCCGGAGAGAGCGGGCATGAGCAGCCCCGATCGGATCGAGTTCTTTGTCGCCGGCACCCCGCGGGCGCGGCCGCGGGAGCGGCATGGGGTCCGGACCCTGAGGTCGGGCAAGGTGGTCTCGTGCACCTACCGGCCCACCAAGATCCGCATCAGCAAGAAGACCGGCAAGCCCACGCCCGAGAGCCTGGCCTGGGCCCGGGCCGAGCAGTGGTACCGGGACGTCGCCTGGGCCGTCCGCCCTTACCTGCCCGCCCAGCCCTGGGATGGTCCAGTGCGGTGCGAGATCGAGGTGTACTTCGAGCGGCCCGAGCGACTGCTCAAAAAGGGCTGCCCCGACGGCCTGATCTGGTACACCGCCAAGCCCGACCGCGACAACACCGACAAGAGCGTGCTCGACGCCCTCACCAAGGCCGGCCTCTGGCGCGACGACGCCCAGGTGTGCGATGGCCCGGTGCGCAAGTTCTACGCCGAGCGAGGCGCCGGTCCGGGCGTTCGGATCATCGCGGAGAGGATTGTGGGGGGAAGTGAAGCAGCGACACAGGGACACAGTGACACAGGGAAGAAGGGAGGCAGGACTGCAGCGAAGCAGGGCCCGACTCCGGAACTTCGGAACTCAGGAACTTTGAACTTCGGAACTTTGGAGGCCCCATGATCACCAGCGAAACCGTCTGCCACGTCGGGACCGTCGAGAACGACCCCGGCACCAACCTGCACCTCAACCTGCCCGACCTGGGCGTGGTGGTCGATGGCGTCGCCGCCAACCCCACGCACGTGCTGGCGAGCGCGGCGGACTTCAAGCGGCTGTTCAAGCCCTGGGCGGCGGGGCTGGCGAAGTTCGCGGCGGGCGGGGTGCTCCTGGACGCGATCGAGAGGTACGAGGCCAGGAGCGGGTTGGTGAGGACCGGCCGCATGCCCGACCGGCTCAAGAGCGTCTCGGTTGAGGCCGAGGCGATCGCCCCGGTGCCCCACGACACGCGGCCGCAGCGGCGCTGGCGGAGCGCCCGGGAGATGCTCGACGCGTTCACGGTGCTGGACCGCTTTGTCTCCGACCTGCTGGGCGTGCCCGTCGCGTGGTTTGGCCTGCCCCAGATCATCCCGGCGTACATCCACCCCACGGTGGACGAGCACCACCAGATGCGGTGCAGCCTCAACGGCTGGTACGCGGGCGTTCCGATCGCCCGCTGCCAGGCGTTCTACTGGCACGTGGACGGCCCGCAGGCGAAGGAGCGGGAGGAATGGATCACGAACGCGCTCGCCATGCACTACGGGGCCATGCCCAAGGGCCAGGTGCTCACGGTGTTCCTGTCCCCGATCTTCCACGGCCTCGACAGCGAGGCTGCCCTGACCCCGACCATGGTGTCGGGCGAGATGATGGCGGAGGACCTGGTCGGGCTGCACCTGTCGCCGTGCCCGGTGCGCGTGGTCTGGTGGTTCCACGCGAACGACGAGGCCCGCCTGCGGGCCATCCTCGGGCGCATCGAGGAGATGCGGACGTTCATGAACGAGGAGATGCCGCAGTTCAGGGTGTGGAAAGAGTGACGGGGAGAGTTCCGGAGTTCCGAAGTTCAAAGTTCCGAAGTCTGTGTCACTGTGTCACTGTTCGCTGTGTCACTCACCACTGCCTGCCTGCTTCCCTGCCTCGCTGCTTCGCTTCCGGAGCCCCCCCATGCGGACCAGGACGGTCCAACCCCAGCCCCCTGCCCCGCGTGACGCGGGCTTGCCAGCCCGCGCCCGCTCCGGCCCCTACGCCCACTCCAAGGACAACGCCAAGACCTTCATCAACGCGCGGCCGGAGGGGGAGCGGGGCGGCATGGTGGTGTCGACGGACCCCGCCGATCGGTGCCACGGCATGCGGGACAATCAGGGGATGCTGCTGCCGGCGGCGGTGGAGGATGAGCGTGGCTGGTACCCCAACCCCGACGTCGCCGCCAAGCCCCGCCGCTACCCCGCCGCCAACTGTATCGGGATCCACGCCGTCAGGACGCCCCTGGGCGTGCAGCTCCAGGGCCTGCCCCACGACAGCATGTTCGATGCGTGGTGGAAGAGGGCCCGGCGCCTGACCGCCGCGGGGATCCCCGTGGGGGCGGGGACGCCCACGCTGGGGGAGCAGGCGAGCTACGTCGACCACATCCGCCGCCGGGATGTTGTTCCCAGTCGAGAAGCCGGGCCCAAAGGGAGTGAAGCCAAAAAACTGCGGGATTTTTTTTCACCTCGGCTCAAGGTGCGTATCCCGCGTGAAGATCGGGGGTTAGCGAAGGAGGAGCGGCAGCTGTCGCGGGCCGCGAGCCGTATTCTTCGGCGCGCGTCGATGGGCGGCCCGGGCCACGCGGACTCTGCAAAACAAGGGCCGGCGTGATCGCACCATGCAGACCTCGGGGCGAGCACAGGGCGGTTTGGAGCCTGAAAACAAGGCCAGCACGAAGGGGGGGGCCGCGCTTAGTGGGCCAGACGTCGGATATGTCCAGACGGGGGGCGATGAGCGAGAGCGAGATCGGCCTGCCGGTCCGCATGTACCTCGCGGGCCTGTACAACGGCGACGCGCGCAAGGCGCGGGCCGTGATGGAGGTGGTCCTGTGCGGGCGCCCCGTCCGCCAGGTCGCCCGGACCACGGGCCTCAACCGCAACAGCCTGCAGGTGGCGGCGCGGCGGGCACGCCGCGGGCTCGCCCGGCTCCTCCGAAAGGGTCGGCTGGCCGCCGCCGACCTGCGTCTGGAGCGTCCCGGGGAACATCCCCACGCCCCGCCGCCCCACCCACGCCCCCAGCGCCCGCCGCAGCGGCGATTGACGCCAAGAGCGCCGCGGCCCGGGAGGGCGTGAGCGAACGAACGATCCGGGCCTGGGTCAAGGCCGGGTGCCCCACCCTCTCCACCAGCCCCCTGCGGCTGAGCCCCATGGCGGTCGACGCCTGGCGGCGCCAGTTCCGGCCCGACCTCGCCGCCGGCCTCAGCCACGGAGGGCGAAGGCCGGGGGCGGGGCGGAGGGGGAAGCGACACAGCGAGCAGGGACACAGCGACACAGCGGGGGAAGGGAAGCAGCGAGGCAGGCAGGCAGCGAAGCAGTCAGGAGCGACACAGGGACACAGCGACACAGCGACACAGGCTTCGGAACTTCGGAACTCCGGAACTCCGGAACTTCCTTCCCGAACTTCCGCCCCTATTGAGGCTACTCAGGCAGGCCTCGACAAGGCCCTCCGCGACGGGACGGTGACCGCCGCGGGGCTTGACCTGCTGCGGGAGACGGTCAAGGTCCGGGCGCTGCTGGTGGAGTCGGCCCGGGAATCGGGTGAGCTCGTGCCGGCGGCGGACGTTGAGGACGTATGGACCAGAACGCTCCAGGCGCTGCGGGCGAGGCTCGAGCAGATGCCCGCCCGGGTCGGCAAAAGGGCGCAGGCCGAGCTGGGCATCCCGGCGCGGCTGGAGGCGCCGCTGCGGCGGATCCTGGAAGAGGAGCTCGCGGCCGTGCTCGAGTCGGTGGTGGGGGGAACGGTGGGGGGCGCGAGGGCATTGTTCCCGGCGCCGGACCCGTCTTTGGCAGCGCCCACGCCCTGATGGGGCGTGTGCTGGCCCGGGTGTTCGCCCGCGAGCCGCGACTCTCGCCCAGCGACTGGGTCGCCAGGCACCGCGTGATCGTGGGCGGGGACAGCCCCGGCCCCTGGCGGCACGAGAAGACGCCGTACTTGCGCCAGATCATGGACGACTTCGGCGACGACGCCGTCCGCTCGATCGCAGTGAGCAAGGGGAGCCAGTCGGCGGGCACCGAGGCCCTGATCAACATGATGATGTACGCGGTGGACCAGGCCCCGGGCCTCACCATGGCCGTGTACCCCGACGCCACGAGCTCGGCCGACAAGAACGTCACCCGCATCCTGCCGCAGTTCCAGGCGTGCCCCGCGACCGCCCGGCGGCTCTCGCTCCGCAAGCACGACGTCAAGCGCCGCTACATCCGCTTTGACCGGATGGACATCCTGTTCCGCGGCTCCTTCAGCGAGCACCAGCTGGAGTCTGACCCCTGCCGCAACGTGTTCGTCGACGAGCTGGACCGCTGCCCGCCCCGGACCGCGCACCTGGCCCGCCAGCGTACGAAGACCTACGCCGTCGCCAAGTGCGTCTTTGTGGGCAAGCCCGGCTTCAAGGGCCAGGGCATCGACCTTGAGGTGGAGCAGGCGGGGCCGGGCAAGCACGCCTACCGCGTGCCCTGCCCGCGCTGCGGGGTGTACCACGAGCGGACCTTTTCGCGCGTCCGCTGGCGGGGCGCTGATGACGCCGGAAAGACCGTCTGGGACAGCCGGGACCTCGCCGCCTCCCGCGAGGACGTGCGGCGCACGGCGTGCTACAAGTGCCCGGAGTGCCGCGGCCGCATCGGGGCCGAGCTCAACCACTGGCAGCTGAACCTGGGCGTCTGGTGCACCAGCGCCCAGAGCGTCGAGAAGCTCACGCCCGTGCAGGAGAACGCGGGGCCGGTCCCGGGCTTTGCCAAGGACGACCCCTACGCCCAGCCCGACGCTGTGGAGCTCTCGGCCTACTGGGGAACGACCCCGGGGCGCCGCCTGGGCCCGGCGTGCACCAGCGAGGCGCGGGCCTACCACATCCCTGAGTGGATCTCGGGCGTGGTGGCGAACCCCTACGCCGGCGGGGCGGAGGGCTTTGTCCTCCGCAAAGGCGAGATCGACCGCGACTGGCTCAACGACCACGCGGGGCTCGCCTGGAGCGAGATCGTCACGCCCATCGAGGCCGCAAGCCTCAAGGCCCGGTGCGTGCGTGTGGCCGATGGCGGCTACCGGCTGGGCCAGGTGCCCCCGGGCGTGCTGGCCCTCACCGCCGCCGTCGACGTGCAGGACAACCGCTGCTACGTCGAGGTGCGGGGCTGGGGCGAGTTTGGCCGGGACCGATGGCTGATCTGGCACGAGGAAGTCGCCCGGCCCGTGACCGGCGACCTGACGGTGCTGGACGAGGTGCTGTACCGGCGGAAGTTTTTGAGGGCGGATGGCACGGCGCTGCACATCTGGGCCCGGACCATCGACTCGGGCGACGGCGAGTGGACCAGCGACATCTACGCCTACTGCCGCCTCCGCCGGCGTCTGCACCCGGTGAAGGGTGACGGCGGTGGGCGGCGCCAGCAGGTGGAGCGCCTGGTCTCCTGGACCAGGATCGACACCGACCGCAGCGGCAAGGTGCTGCCCACCTCGGTGCACCTGCTGCGGGCCCACACCTCGGCCTTCAAGGCCTCGGTCATGCGTCGCCTGCGGGTGGACGCCCGGGCCTCCACCGTGCGGGCGGGCATCGCCAGCGACGACGAGGCGCCAGCGGGGGCTTTGGAGCGGGAGCCGGTGCCCCAGGCCGTGGGCCTGTGGCACTTCCCCGAGGACACCAGCGACGAGTACTTCACGCAGCTGACCGCCCAGGAGTGCGCCGTCCGCCTCGTGCAGGGGCGGCGGGTGCTGGAGTGGCGGATGCGGGAAGGCCGGACCGACGACCACTACCTGTCCTGCGCCGTCTACAACGAGGCCCTGGCCGAGGCGATGGGGGTGAGGCGCCTGACCAAGGCGGCCGTGACACCGCCCACGCCAGCGGCGCCAGCGGCCGATCAGTCGACCCCGCCCACACCGACACTGCGGGCCCTGGCCCGTGAACAGAGCATCCTGGCCGCCCAAAGGAGATCCACGTGAGCAAGAAGACCGCCAAGGACAAGGGCGCCGCCGCCGCCACGCCTCCCACCGTTGGCGACACCGACGGCGCCACGCTCGAGAACGCCGCGGCGACGCCCGGCGCGGAACCCGCGGCGGCCGACCTCCCGTCGTTCGATGGTGGGAATGAACCCGGTCCCGAAGACCTGCAGGGCGTCCCCCAGGGGACAGCCGAGGCCACGGCCCAGGGCCAGTCGGCCGCCACCGCGGAGGCCAAGGAGCAGGACAAGGCCACGGCGACTGAGCCCGCCAAGCAGCCCGAGCCCGCCAAGCAGGCCGAGCCGGCCAAGCAGGCTGACCCCGCCCCGGCGCTCGATCCGGCGCCGCAGGTCGACGATGTCGCCACGCAGGAGATCGCCGAGATGCGGGCTCTGGAGTGTGTGCGAGAGCAGCTTGACAAGGCGATCGGGGACCGGCACGACCTGGCCATGGAGGCCGAGCGTGTCGTCTCCGAGAACGCCCGCAAGGCTGGGGAGATCCTGGGCCAGATGCGCAGGCTGGAAGACCAGATCACCGCCAAGCACGCCCGCCTCGAGGCGCTGCGGGCCAAGTACCCGGCGGAGGCGGAGGCCATCACCAACGCCCAGAACTTCAAGCACCTCCGCAACCGCCGCCGGCGTGGCGCGGGTAGTGGGGGTGGCGGGGGCGGGGGTGGTGCCTGAGCTGGGCGTACACGGCGTGGGCGGCGCAGGCCACGTCGTCGGCCAGGCTGGCGATGCTCCGTAACCACATCGCCGAGGTGAGCGCCTCGATGGAGAGCGCGGTGGATGCCGTGAGCGCGGACGGCAAGAGCATGACCCGCCCGCAGCGGGGCGAGTACCTGAGGACGCTGCTGGCGGAGCGGGACAAGCTCGAGTCCAAGGCCAGCACCGCGCGGGCCGGGGGCCAGAGCTACTGGCGCGCGGGCCGCCCTGGCCCCGGCACGACGTAACGACCACGGCATCGGAAGGAGCCCGGGATGGGTGAGACAGCCAAGCCCAGCCTGAAGAAGCTCCGCGCCAGCAACGCGGTCGCCGCGGAGCTGCTGCGGAGCAAGCTGCTGCAGGCCCGCACGGCGGCGGCCGAGCAGGCCCTGAGGGCGGCTTCGCGCGGCCGGGCCTCCGGCGCGTCGACCCCAGCCGGACAGCTCATGGACCGCTACGAGTCCTCGCGGCGCACGCGGCTGCGCCGGGGCCAGCCCTCGGGCGGCGGCTCGGCGGACCGGCACCTTACCGAATCAGTCCGCGCCGCCCTCCGGCGCGACGCCCAGGACCTGCGGTGCGACGAGTCGGCGGCCCGGATCGTGGTGAACCGGGCCCGCGAGCTCATCGTGGGCGACGGGCCCACGGTGACCAGCGGCCACAAGGCAACCGACGACCTCTGGCGGGCGTACTTCGACGCCGAGGACCCGGGCCTTACCGGCCACATCGACATCCGCCACCAGCGCTCGGGCCCGGAGATCTTCGCCGGCCTCGTGGACGCCTGGTGCACGGACGGGGACCAGGCGGTCATCCTGACGGACCGCGGAAGCCTGCAGTGCGTGGAGTCCGAGCGCGTCGTGACCCCGATCGTCAAGACGGGCGGCGCGGTGGCCGGCATCCTGCCCAACGGCAACCGGATCGTGGACGGCGTGGAGATGGACGCTGCGGGCGCCCCGGTCGCGTACCACATCGCCGACTGGGACGCCTACGGGAACCTGGACCGGACCCGGACCCGGCGGATCGACGCCGCGTTCTGCGCCCTGTGCGTGTCGCCCCTGGGGCTCCGCACGGGCCTCACCCGCGGCGAGCCGGCCCTGCAGGCGGTGGCGGCCCGGATCGAGCGGCTGGGCAGCTTTGAGACCTCCACGGCCGTGGCGGCCGAGGTGGCAACGCTGTTCGCGGCGATTGTCGAGTCGAGCGACCCCGCGGGCATGCAGGCGCAGCTCGAGGAGGCCACGGAAGATCAGCCCGAGGTGAGCGACGTCGCCCGGCGGCTGGTCGAGATCCAGCCCGGGGCCATCCAGTACATCGAGAAGGGCGGGACGGTCAAGCAGATCGACCCCAAGCACCCCTCCACCAACTTCCGCGACTACGTCGTCTGGCAGCTCATGATGATCGGGGCCGAGCTCGGCATCCCCGTCGTGGCGAGCATGTACGACTCCACCGGGCTCAGCTGGAGCAACATCAAGGCGATCCTGTCGCTGTCCATGCGGAGCATTGATCCCGCCCAGGCCAGGCTCGCCAGGCTCCTGCGGTGGGTGCGGGCCTGGAAGATCCAGCAGTGGCGTGACGAGGGCCTGCTGACCTTCACGAGCGACGACGAGGTGACCGCGGCGATGCGGTGCACCGTCCAGTTCCCCCGGGCGCCGGTGGTGGACTTCAAGAGCGAGGTCGAGGGCTACGTGGAGGCCATCCGGGCCCGGCTCATGACCCGCAAGCAGGCGTGCGAGATGCTGGGCACGGGCGACTTCGACGAGAACGCCGCCAGGCTCGGCCAGGAGCAGGCGATGCTCGACGAGCTGGGCATCCCCGAGGTCAACGCCCCCGGGGCGGTGGCCCCGTCGTCCCAGGCCGACCGCGCCGCCAGCACCAACACCGCGGACCCCGCCGCGGCCGGCGGGTCCGGGACAGGGGCCAAGTCATGACGCACGGGGCGCCCATCCTGCTCGACATGCACCAGGCACACATGCTGCGCCGGGCCCCGGCACCGCCCGCTCCGACGCCGGGCACGGACGGCGCGGGCAAGGCGCCGGGCATCAGCGACATCACGCCCGGCACCCGGGCCTTTGTCCGCAGCGCGTCCACTCCGGACGTCCGGCGGGTCGGCACCGCCGCCTACGTGCGGATCGACGGCGCCCTGATGGACGACGTGGGCTGGCTCTACGACTGGGGCTGCTGCCTCACCCACCGCTCGGTCGCCGACGAGATCCTCCGGCAGGCGGCGGACCCCACCGTCGCCACGATCGTGCTGGAGCTCAACTGCCCGGGCTGGGGCGCTTCGGGCTGCACCACGACCTTGGACGCCCTGAGGACGGCCCGGGCGTCCAAGCGGCTGGTGGCGCTCGTGAACTCGGGCGCCTTCAGCGGCGGCATGTGGATGGCTTCGGAGTGCGAGGAAGTTTCGATCGTGCCCGAGGGGCGCATCGGGTCGATCGGCTCCATCATCCACTCCGTCACCGACGAGGCCTTCATGGCCAAGCAAGGGTTCACGCCCGAGGTGATCGCCAGCCACCCCGACAAGGCCTGCGGGTACCCCGGGGTGCCCTGGACCGACTCCTTCCGGGAGATGCAGCGGGCGATCGTCGCCGAGCACACGGCGACGTTCTTTGCCGACGTGGCCGCCGGGCGCGGCCTCACCGTCAAGGCCGTGGAGGCCATGCACGCCCACTACTACGCCGCCAAGGAGGCGGTCCGCCTGCGCCTCGCCGATCGGATCGAGACGGCCTCCCAGCACGAGAGCCGGATCGGCGCGCTGGCTCCCCGCACGGGCGGGCCAGCCGCCCGGGTGGCGGCCCCGAGCCCGCCCCCCTCGCCCCAACCCGAACCCGTGATCAACCCGGCGCCGTCCCCGGACGGCGAGGACCCCGAAGACCCCGAAGACGCCAGCACGGCGCAAGGAGACCCCATGGACCTTTCCAAGCTCACGCTCGACCAGATCCGCCAGGGCAACCCCACTCTGCTGAAGCAGATGGAGGAGGAGGCCTCGGCCAAGACGGCCCAGGAGGTCGCCGCCGCGATCGCGGCCAAGGACTCGGCGCCCGCCTCGTTCGCCCGCCTCAAGGAGATCTACGGCGACGACGCCACCGGGGTCGTCCGCGCCATGGAGGGCAAGATGACCGAGGCACAGGCCCGCGAGGACCACGCCAGGTCGCTCCGCGACCAGCTCACGGCGGCCAACGCCCGGGCGGCCGAGGCGGAGAAGAAGGCCAAGAGCACCACCGGTGTGCCCCCGGTCACGGAGAGCGGCGCGGCGAGCCCCGGCGCCGCGGGCGGGCCCGGCGCCCAGCACGAGTACATGCGGCAGGTGAACGCGACGGTGGAGCAGACCAAGTGCTCGCTGGCCGAGGCGATGCGCATCGTCGCCCGCCGGTCGCCCGAGCTGCACCGCGACTACTGCCTGACCACGGCCCACCAGCCCAAGGCCACCAGCCCCGCCATCCGCAAGCAGTAACGCCACCCACCACCCGCGGGCGGAAAGGCCGCCCGAGCGCCAGATCCGGGCCAAACCCCAGGCCAGAGCCGCCCCAGTTCACCACAGGCGAGGCCGCCCTTCGTGGGCGTGAACGCCACCAGGAACCCAGGAGACCACCATGTCCCGCACGAACAGCCCCATCACCGTCCTCGCCGGCGAGAACATCGAGCCGTACCGCCGCATCCGTCAGATCGGCTCCTCCTGGTACTACGCCGACGCCGGCGAGACCCACCAGGCCATCAGCGCCACCTACATCCTGAGCGGGGCCCGCGGCCCCGCCTGGTCGGCCAACGACTCCGGCCTCATGCCCATCGAGTGCTCGGCGGTGATCACGGCCGGGCAGACGTGCTTCGCGGGCGACGACGGCAAGTGCCTCGACGTCGGCCCCGGGCTGGAGCTTGGCCTCTGCACCAACACCACGTCCGCCTCGGGCGACATCGCCCAGGTGGTCCCCGGGTGCAGCCCCTACCCCAACGGCCTGGTCTACACCAGCATCGCCCGCAGCGCGGCCGTCACCAACACGACCACGCCCACGGACTTTGACAAGACCTTCACCATCCCCGCCAACTCGCTCAAGGCTGGGGATATCGTCCGTGTGAAGTTCCAGGGCACCACGCCCACGGCCAACTCGACCGACACCCTGGCGGTGGCGCTCAAGTTCGGCTCGGCCACGGGCATCTCCCTGGCCGCCGTCGACGTGGCCAACAACGACGTCTTCCAGGGCGAGATGGACTTCGTGGTCCGCCAGGTCGGCGCCTCCGGCAAGATCTTCGGCCACGGCATCGCCCCGCCCATCGGCGCGGCCGGAACCGTGACGGCTCGGCCCCAGACGATGGCCGAGGCGACGGTCGACACGACCGCCGCGATCGTCGTCAAGCTGACCGGCACCTGGAGCGTCGCCAACGCCAGCGACATCGCCTACCTCGACGCCCTCAGCGTCGAGATCCTCCGCCGCCAGGCGGCCTGATCGGACCACGACATCCGGCCCCACGACATCCGGGCCCGGGGCGGTGTTCGCCCCGGGCCTTTTCCGGACCATGAACCCATGGCCGCGGGCCCACACCGCGCGGCACCACACAAGGACCTGCCATGCTCGCACCCACCGTTGTCGGCCCGCGGGCCGAGCTCTCCCAGATCGCCCTCGGCCGCATCGCCTCCACCGCGGGCTTCGTGCTGCCCCGCGTGCTGCCCATCGTTCCCGCCCCCGCCAAGGTCATCCGCTACTTCAAGCTGGCCAAGGGCGCCATGCTCGGGGCCCCCGACCCCCGCCGCGCCCCGGGCGCCGGGTACCAGCGCAACAACCTGTCCATCGAGGACGACACGGCCACGATCGAGGGCAAGGGCCTTGAGGGCCAGGTCCCCGACGAGCAGGCGGCCGAGTACGCCGACGTGCTCAACCTCGAGCAATCCCGCACGGACCAGAAGGTCATGGAGATCATGCGCCGGGAGGACAAGGATCTCCTGGACACGGTCTTCAGCCGCACGACCTTCCCCCTCGCCACCGCGACCGGCCATGACTGCAGCATCCCCTGGGACACCCACGCCACCGCCCTGCCGGTGGACGACATTCTGAAGGGCGCGCTGCAGATCCGCAACAACATCGGCGACTTCAAGCTGCTGGGCCTGCAGCTGTGCCTGCTCACCCCCAACTACGTCCGCCGGCACCTGGCCCTGTGCGCCCAGGTCCGCACCGGGCTGGGCGGGGTCTACACGCGGCCCGACTTCGCGGCCTCCAACATCCCCGACCAGCTGCTGGCCCAGGCCCTGGGCGTGGACGAGATCATCGTCGCCGGTGAGCAGTACATGTCTGGCGGCTCCCAGATCAGCCCGACCATGAGCAACCTGGCGGACGAGGACTACTCCCTGCTCTTCGTGCGGACCGACCCCAACGCCCCCGAGCTGGCCGGCCTGGGCGTCACCTTCGTCTGGGACGGGTTCGGCGGCGAGCTCTCCGTCCGCACGTACCGCGAGGACAGCACCTCCAGCGGCATCGTGCAGGTGAACCGCTCGAGCGTCCAGAAGATCGTCCAGACTGGCGCCGGCTACCTCATCGGCAACAACAAGGCCTAATCGCGTGCCGGACCGTCCCGGGGGCGAGAGCCCGGGGACGGTCTTTGGTCTAAGAAGTTCCGAAGTTCCGGAGTTCAGAAGTTCCGGAGTCGGAATCCTGCAGGCCTGCTTCGCTGCCTCGCGGCCTGCCTCCCCCTGTGTCGCTGTGTCGCTGCTCGCTGTGTCGCTCCGGAGCCCCCCATGCGGACCACGCTCACCATGCTCGCCGCCTGTGCCATCGCTTCGCTCCTGCCCGCCTGCGCCGTGGGGCCGACGGCGACCCAGAACGCCAAGGGGCAGGTCACCGCCAACAGCCCGCTCAACACCGTCAACATGCTCCAGACCCCGGCCGGTGATAACACGTTCAATGCGAACGGCGCGGGCCCGGTCCGGGAGTCGATGCTGGACAAGAAGGGCGTCGAGGTCCGGTCGGTCGGCATCGTGCCCCGCTCGGTCACCTACACCAACGGGGAAAGCCACTTCGCGCTGGACTCGGGCAGCGACGTCTCCGCCGAGGGCGTGGAGGTCACATTCGGGTCGGGCGGCGTGCCCAGCATCAAGGTCGCCAAGTTCTCCACCAGCTCCAGCGAGCCCCTGCGGGCTCTGAATGAGGCCCTGGACCGCTACAAGGACGTCTGGGCCAAGCTGAGCGAGGAGCAGCGCAAGCAGGTCGAGGCCCAGATGGAGGCGATCAAGGTGGTGAGCCCGCCGCTTCTTGAGGCCATCAAGGCGGTGCTGGTAGGGCCGTGAGTCAGTGACACAGTGAGTAGTGACACAGCGACACAGAGGAAGAGGCAGGCAGCGAGGCAGCGATGCAGGGCTGCAGGTGCCTGACTTCGGAACTTAGAACTTCGGAACTCCGGAACTTCTCCCATGCGCACCCCCGCCTCGTGGATCCCCAAGGCCTTTGGCGCCGCGGCCCTGGTGGCGGGCGCCGTCGCCGCCTCCAACATCTCGCCCACCGTCGACCGGCTGTGCGTGCAGCTGACCCTCGCCCTCAACTCCGCCGCGCTGCTCTGGGTCCGCCAGAACAACGTGAGCAGCGAGCAGGTGAAGGGCGGAAAGGACGCCCCCTGATGGACCCATCCCTGGTCAAGAGCCTGATGGAGTTCGGCTCCTTCGGGCTCATCGTCTTCCTGTTCCTGGTCGGCGTCCTCAAGCTGGCCCCGGCGTTCCTCGCGGCCCTCCGCGAGTCCCAGGCCACGTTCGAGCGGCAGCTCGACAAGATCGAGACCGCCAGGAACGAGCACCACGAGAAGCACGTGGAGGCCCTCAACCTGCTCAAGGGCGAGGTGGAGGAGATGAACACGCGCCTCGACCAGGGCGTGTGCAAGGTCGATTGCGACCACACCGAGCGGCGGAGGGGCTGAGGGAAGTTCCGGAGTTCCGAAGTTCCGGAGTTCCGAAGTTCCGGAGTTCCGAAGTTCCGGAGTTCAGAAGCCCTGCCTCGCTGCCTGCCTGCCTGGCTGCTTGCCTCCCCCTGTGTCACTGTGTCGCTGCCCGCTGTGTCACTCTGGAGCCACCCCTTGCGACGTCCACCGCCCATCCTCGCCGCCTTCCTGTTCCTGCTGGCCCTGCTGGTGCCCGTCGCGCCGGCGCCCGCCCAGACGCCGCTGAACTACACCGCCTGCCCGCCCTCCTTCCCGATCCCGGGTGATCCAAGGCGTGAGGACTTCAACCGGCTCCTGACGGCCGCCCGCTCCCGCAAGGTGGACGTCGTGGTCCTGGGCTCGTCGATCTACACGATCTCCGGCCAGGGCGGGTACATGGTGTCGGCCCTCACGGCCGAGCTCGCCGAGATGACGGGGAACATCCCCGCCACCGGCTGGATGCCGGTGGGGAACTTCGGCACGACGCCCCCCAGCCAGTACGGCATCCGCGGGGCGACCAGCGCCGGCGCCAGCGCCCCCACGGGCTACGCCGACACCTACGCCCTGCCCAACTTCGCGGTCTACAAGTTCACGACCTGGTCGGGCAACTCGGTGCAGCTCGAGCCCGACGCCTGGTCCTCGGCCATCGGCGAGTATGGCATGCCCGGGTCGTTCTACCGCACGGGCTCCACCCAGTCCTACCGGCCCGAGTGGATCTGCACCTCCTACGGCGGGGTCTCCTCCGAGGCCTCCAGCGCCACCACGTTCGGCTGGTACTGCCTCAAGCGGACCACCGCCGCCGCCTACGGGCCTTGGGGCGCCCTGTTCAGCGCCGCCGGGGAGACGCTAGGGCGGACCACGCTCAACCAGGTGACGGCCGTCAACATCCCGTCCACCGACCTCAACGGCCGGGCCTGCACGCCCAACTCCGCCACCTTTGACGCCTGGCGGCTGGGGTGCCCCGCCACCAACGGCGCCGCCCCGATCACCTACGCCCACGACGCCAGCGCCCCCTACTACAACTTCGTGCTCGAGCACGGCTCTGGCTCGGGCCAGTTCTTTGCCTGTGCCCAGCGATGGGTCAACACCACGACCACCGCTGGCTTTGCCGTCACGAGCGCCAGCCAGTCGGGCGCCAAGATCAACCAGATCCAGACGGACCACAACAACAGCGGGCCCGTGCTGCGGGCGATGAAGCCCGAGATCGTCTGCATCGCCCTGCACACCAACTCCGCCGGCAACAACATCAAGGCGTTCGACGCCGGCACGCCCTCCAACAGCTACTACCACCTGGGCCTGACGCTCATCGACTGGGTGCGAACCTACGTGCCCAACTGCTGGATCGTGCTGATCCCCGATGGGCCCCGGACCGACCTCACCGCCCCGCAGCTGACCGAGTACGGGCTGATGGTGGGGAGCAACCAGCTCCTGGCCGACGCCCGCCCGCGCGTCCTGGCCCTCAACCTGACCCTGAGCCTGGAGCGGGAGGGGTACACCAACGCCAACCAGACGTTCACCGGGTACACCTACAAGGGGGCTTGGACCACCGCCACCGCCTACGCCGTGGGCGACATCGTGGGGCTCGACGCCGGCGGCGAGGTCCTGTACTACCGCTGCATCCAGGCCCACACCAGCGCCTCCACCGACAAGCCCAGCCTGTCCACCAACGCCCCGGACTACTGGCGGGCCCACCGCCGGTTCCTGACGCCCAACGCCACCGTCGCCTCGGCGCCCACCGACAACGTCCACCCCGGCACGCGGGGCGCCATGATCACCGCCCGGCACATCGTGAAGCTCATGTACGAGGGGATGCAGCAGCCAGTGAGGCAGCCGCGGGGCAGGAAGAGTCGGAGGCGGCCGGGGCACAGGGTGCCCAAGTTCCGGAGTTCCGGAGTTCCGAAGTTCCGGAGTGGGAGGAGTTCCGGAGTTCCGGAGTTCCGAAGTTCCGCAGTCTGAGGCGTGCAGGCCTGCTTCGCTGCCTCGCTGCCTGCCTTCTCCCCCCCTGTGTCGCTGTGTCACTGCTCGCTGTGTCACTCTGGAGACCCCCCTTGCTCCGCACCCTCACGATCCTCGCCGCCCTGGCCGCTCTCGCCCTCGCGCCCGCCCCTGCGCCGGTGCCCGACCAGCCTCATGGGGGCCTGGTCGAGAAGTGGTTTGAGTCCAACGTCACGACGACGTTCTCCAGCCCGCTGACCTCGGGGCAGGTGACGCTCTCGACCGCCGCGGCCAACGCCGGCAACAGCAAGATCTTCTGGCTGGGCTCGCCCTACGGCGGCAGCAAGGCCCGGGGCCTGCAGCTCTTCTTCGCCGGCACCGCCGCCGACAACGCCACCTGCACCTTCCGGGTCTGGACCCTCCGCCAGATGGGCAAGGGCTCCAGCTCCCAGGACGAGATGGTCCGCGAGTACTGGGGCTCGGCCGCCGTCACCATGGGCGGGCTCACCACCTCCATCGGCACCGTGGTCCCCACCACCGACCGCTTCGCGGACACCATCGTCTGGACCCTCGCCACCGACGCCACCAGCCCCACCGGGCCCGCCAAGGCGATCGAGACCGCCTTTGGATCCTCCGGCACCGCCGCCTACAGCCCCGCCAACGACACCCTCGCCGTGCTCTTCATCCCCGACTTCGGGAACGCCGACGCGGTGGTCCTGGAGGCCGACAAGGGCACCTGCACCAGCGTGAACGCGTATGTGCAGAGGATTGATAACTGAAGAGAGTTCCGGAGTTCCGAAGTTCTAAGTTCCGAAGGCTGTGTCGCTGTATCACTGTGTCACTGTGTCGCTCTCCCCACTCCGGAACTTCGGAACTTAGAACTGCGGAACTTCTGCCATGTCCACCTGGGATGACACGACCGCCGCGCTGTCCGCTGCCGTCGACGGCGCGTTTGGCGTGTCCGTCACCTACGTCGCCGTCACGGACCGGGGGGCGATCAATACGGCCACGGGGGCGCGGGCCGAGGTCACGGCGACGTCGACGATCACCGTGGTCCGGGGCCGGTCCACCAACACGCCCCAGGCGAGCGGGCGGCCCATCGAGGAGGTCACGTACTCGATCGCTGCCGACCAGATCGCCACACCCAAGGTGGGCGACCGCATCACCGACACCGGCCGGACGCTGGTGGTGGTCCGCGTCGAGCCCAGCGTCGATCGGCTCCGCAACGAGGTGACGTGCCGGCGGACGAGTGCGTGAGCGGAAGCAGGGAAGCAGCGAAGCAGGCAGGCAGCCAGGCAGCCTTCGGAACTTCGGAACTTTGAACTTCGGAACTCAGGAACTTCCCTCATGCCCTCCGCCATCCTCATCGACTCCGGTGTCCTGCAGCGGCTGGTCGAGGCCGCGATTGAGTCGGGCGTGCAGGGGTCGATCGCCAACGTCGTGCACCTGGGCGAGCCCCCCGCCAACGACCCCGACACCGTCCAGGTCCGGGTGACGGGGATCTCGGTCAAGCGCCGCATGCGGCAGAATCCGGACCTGGAGTGCGACATCGCCGACGTCGAGATCACGATCGACGTGTCGTGCCCGGAGGCCCAGCAGCGAGCGAGCGTGCTGGCCATCGGCTCCGCGATCACGCTGGTGTCGCTCGCCGTCGACCACGCGACGCTCAAGGACGACGCCACGACGCACATCCTGCACCTCAACGCCGCCGGCGAGACCGTGACCAGCGACGTGACCGACCAGCTCCACCAGCAGGTCGGGGCCCGGATCGTCGTGGAGGGCATGGCGACGAGGCAGACGGGGAATAGCCGGGAGGAGAGGCTGAGCTGAGGACGCAGTGACACAGTGAGTAGCGACACAGGGAAGCAGGGAGGCAGCCAGGCAGGGCTGCAGGCCTGACTTCGGAACTTCGGAACTTTGAACTTCGGAACTTCTGGGAGCTCACCACCATGGCCAACATCAACAGCAACCCCGTCTTCCGCTTTGAGAACGGCGGAACGCTGGAGCTCACTGTCGGGGGCACCACGTACACCATCCTCAACATCAAGGACGGGAGCCTGAGCTTCCAGCCCGGGATGTACGAGCGGGTGAACTACAAGGACCGGGGCGTGAACCAGACCCCCCTGGAGGGCGATGAGATGCTCGGGGAGCTGGAGTGCACGATCCGCTGCGGCGCCAAGCAGGGCGCCGATAGTCTGTACGCCCAGCTCATGACGGCGGGGTCCAGCGGCCTGGCCAAGCTCTTCACCAGCCTGGTCGCCAAGTGGCCAGCCTACCGGGGCGCCTCCACCGGCGAGAGCGCGACGTTCAGCAACCCGTGGCTGGCCGAGCCGCCCAAGTTCACCGCGGCCTCCGGCGGCCAGGGCCTGGACGAGCTATCGTTCAAGATGAGCTTCAAGACCGGTCCGACGATGGCGAGCTACTAGCGGGCAGTGAGTAGCGAGTAGCGACACAGCGGAAGCAGGCAGGCAGCGAGGCAGCGATGCAGGACTGCAGGCCTGACCCCGGAACTTCGGAACTTTGAACTTCGGAACTCCGGAACTCTCCCAATGCCCTTCACCGACGCCCAGATCGACGCCGTCAACCTGTCCGGCTCCGAGCCCCAGCGGCCCATGCCCTGTGCCGTGTGCGGGCAGCGGACCACCCGCCGGGCGATCCTGGGGGCGGGCGAGCTGGTGCTGCCCGTCTGCGACGAGCACGCGACGGTGGGGGATGTGCGGGCAGCAGTGAATAGCAACACAGGGACACAGTGACACAGCGGGGGCAGGCAAGCAGCCAGGCAGCGATGCAGGACTGCAGGCCTGACTCCGGAACTTCGGAACTTTGAACTTCGGAACTTCTGCCCATGATCAACCTCTCCGCCCTCCGCATCGCCACCGCCAAGGCTCCGTACATCCTCCGCGGCCAGACCATTGAGCTGCGGCTGCTCAGTGCCGGCGAGGTGGACCGGATCGCGGACCTTGTGCCCGGGCGGCCGGTGTCGGTCGTGCCCGATGGGCAGGGGGGCTGGGTGCCCAAGCCGCCCACGCCCGAGGAGTCCAAGCAGGATGACCGGCGCTGGCGGCTGGTGGTCGCGGCCCAGGTCATGGCGTCGTCGGGCGCCCCCATCGACGGCTCGCTCCTGGGGCTGGCCACACAGCTGTGCGAGACGCTCTCCTCCGAGGAGATCCTGGCCGCCTTCCGGGCCATGAAGAAGCTCGCGGAGGCCGACCCCTTCCCAAACTCATCGGGCCCGACCCCGGGCCCGGCGCCGGCCCCCGCATCCCCGACCGCTTCGGAGTAACCCCGCTCTTCGTGTACCTCTCGATCTGCGAGCGCTTCGGGCAGGACCCCACGACCTTCGCCGACCGCCTGGACCCCTGGTGGTGGAACCACCTGGGGGCGTATGAGGCGGTGCGGGGGAAGATGGGGCAGTGAGCAGTGAGTAGCGACACAGCGACACAGCGGGGGGAGGAAGGCAGCGAGGCAGGGCTGCAGGCCTGACTTCGGAACTCCGGAACTTCGGAACTCTGCCCATGGCTTCCCTCCGCGTGTCGCTCGCCGGTCTGCGTGCCAAGCACGCCCTGATCCGGGCGAACCTGCCGCGGGCGCGGCGGGAGGCGGTGCGGGAGGGCGTCAAGGTCTTTGTGGCCGACCTGATCAGGCTCAGCGACGCCCACCGGGACACCAACAGGTACATCCGGGCTTGGATCCAGGCCGGGCAGAAGGTGGGGGCCACGAGCCAGCCCATGCCCGCGGTCCAGAACAGCCGGTATCTCAACCTGCACCTGGAGGCGTACCAGGCGTACATCGACCGCCTCGAGGGCCAGGCCGAGGCGGCCAAGGCCACGCTCGAGGCGTGGTACGTCCGCAAGGGCCGGCGCGATGACCGCACCAGTCAGCGCCTCAAGAACACCATCGAAAAGAAGACCCGGCAGGCCGAGGAGAAGCGGCAGGAGATGAGGCGCGTCGCCGAAGCGACCGGGGCGATCGTCATCGACGCCGGGCGGATCTACAAGGGCGGACCCAGCGAACGCCACAAGGGCGGGAAGCAGGCCGACCGGCTCATCAACGACAAGCGCAACAAGCCCTCGGCCCGGCTCAGGATCTACGGCGGCGACGGCCGCATCTACCAGGGCGCCACGGTCAGCTACGTGCTCCTCAGGAACGCCGAGGCGCACGCGGCGATCGTCGAGTGGAAGTACGGGATTGTCCGCCAGGCGAAGGGTGGGCTGAGCCTGTTTGGTCTCAGGAAGGTGCGTGCGGCCGGGGTGAAGGCGATGCTGGGGGGAGTGCCGAGGGCCAGAAGTTCCGGAGTTCCGTAGTTCCGGAGTTCCGAAGCCTGCAGGCCTGCTTCGCTGCCTGCCTCTCCCCCTGTGTCGCTTCTCGCTGTGTCGCTGTGTCACTCTGGAGCCCCCCCGTGCCCATCGGCGACGTCGATGTCCTGTTCACGGCCGACGACGCGAGCGTCCTGCGGGCGCTGGCGCAGCAGGAGCGGGCCGTGCAGCAGGCGGCGGGGAAGATGCAGCGGGAGTGGAACCAGGCCAGTGAGAAGGCGGGCAAGCAGCTGCTGGGATTCACGAACGCGGGCAAGGCGGGCATGTACGGCATCGCGGCGTCGATCGCGTCGGCGGTGAAGCTGACCGAGATGTACGCCAAGAAGAACAGCGACGTCGCCCAGGAGCTCGAGAAGGTCAAGGCGTCGGGCCTGGGGCTCTTCACGTTCCTGGGCCGGGGCATCTCGGGCCTCACGCAGGGGCTGGGGGACACGTCCAAGAACGGCGTCGCGTCGCTCATCGCCGGGCTCACCACCGCCCAGAACGTCGCGGCGGACCTGATGCGGGCCGTCACCTCCGGACGGGTCCAGCAGGGCGAGAGCGCGGCCGACTACGACCGGGCCCGCAAGGCCCAGGAGGCGATGGACAAGCGGGCGGCGCGCCTCACCTCCGACGCGGACACCCGGCGCGTGTTCGAGTTTGACCGGGACATCGCGTACAACAACAACGTCAACTCCGGCGACGAGTTCGCCCGGCGCCGCCGCGAGATCGGGCTGCGGCAGAACGCCGGCGACCGCCAGGCCGAGGCCGACTTCAAGTCGGGCAAGATCAAGCGGGACGAGTTCCTGTCGCGGGTGGCGGCGGGCAACGACGAGTACAACACCAAGCTGCGGCAGATCGAGGACGACGAGGCCGAGGCGTGGATGCGGGCCAACGACCAGCTCGACCGCCAGCACAACCTGATGGTGGAGACCGCCCTCGAGGGCGAGCGCCTGAGGGCCGCGGCGAAGGAAGCCGCGGCGTTCAAGCGGGCCGAGTATGGCATCGACCGCCTGCGGGCCGATGGGCAGGCCGAGGCCGCCGACCGGGCCGAGGCCGAGCTCAACTTCGCCAAGCAGGCGCTGGAGGTCAGCCGCGAGACGCTCCTCACCGACCAGGACCGCAAGGCCACGCTCGACAGCCTCGCGGCGGCCCGCGATTCGGCCCTGCGGGCCCTCTCGGGCACGGGCGGGGTGGCGACCAGCGGGCGGGGCGTCGCGGCGGGCGTGGGCAGCGCTGGCATCGCGGGCGGCGTCCTGGCCTTTGGCGGGCGCCGCGACATCGGGGCGGAGGTCCAGAAGGGCAACCAGCTGCTGCGGGAGATCAAGGACATCCTGCAGCGCAACCCCGGCGCCGTGACGTTCCAGCGGTAGAGGTGGCTCAGTGGCGGGCGGGGATGGCAAGCCCCAGCACGCCGAAGATGATCACCGCCAACAGGGCCAGCAGGATCGGCAGGGACAGGATGCCCCAGAACACGCCCCGCGAGATGACGCGGTGGGGCTTGGCCGTGAGGCGTTCGTTGATGGTGCGGAGTTCGTTCCTGATCTCCAGCAGCGCGGCGAGGGCGGCGGCGCCCTCCTGGGCGGGCTGGGCGTCGGGGCTCGCCGGCACCGCGCGGGCCCTGGCCGGCTCGCGGGGCTCGCGGGTCATGCGGACCGACGACGCGTCGACGAGGTGCCCGCGGGAGGCCATGCTGACCGCCTCCTCGGCGCTGCCGGCGGGGATCTCGAGCGTGTAGCCCGAGCCGTCCTTGCGGTCGACGCAGTCGACGTAGTACGTCGTGGGCTCGGGGTTGGTGTACGGGTGCGGGGTGGTGGGCCGCGTGGCGAATGTCGGATCGGTGATCGGCATAGCGCCACCCAGTCTACCGCAGCCCGCCACGGCCGCAAGCTGATCCGGGCCCGAATCACGGTCCCAAAAGCACCCGACGCCACCGGACAGCCCCATCCCGAACTCCGCTTCCACGCACTCCGGAACTGCGGAACTCCGGAACTCCTGAACTTCGGAACTCTTCCCTCCCCCCAGGACCCCACCCATGGCGATCTCGGCACGGTGGGTCCAGGACAGCGACCGCTTCCCGTGGTACCTGCGGCAGACCAAGGGCGTGTGGGAGGGGCTGCGGACCTACCAGGTCAACACGTCGGGCCCGGAGCTGGCGTTCAAGGCCCTGGGCCTGCCCGCGTATGGCGACCCCTGGTCGGAGGCGTACAAGAACCTCACCGTGGAGGACCTGGACTGGGCGCCGATCGGGGGCTTTGACGCCGCCGAGGACGGCACGGCGGGCTGGTGCAAGGTGACGGTCCGCTACCGGGAGCCATCCGGCACGGCCTTTGTGAAGGCCGACCCCCGCAAGGCCTACACGTTCATGGCGACGCGCCTGGAGACGGTGTACACACGGGTGAGCCTCAAGCGCTTTGACTCGATCGACGGCGAGGTGGCGGGGCGCGAGGTCGTGGGCCCGCTCACCCTGATCAACGGCGGCGACGGGGCGCCGATCCAGGTGGCGACGACGTCGGTGCAGGTGGTCACCTGGCACGACGTCAACCGCGTGCCCGACTGGGGCCGGTTCGTGCGGCTGGCCCGGCCCTGCAAGACCAACCAGGCCCCCACGCACCTGCCCCCGATCTACGGGACCAACATCCGGATCCCGGTGGGCAAGGGCGAGCTGCTGTACCTGGGCTTTGATCGCCCAGAGCTTGACCAGAACTACCTCAAGGTCATCCACAACCTGGAGGCCTCGCGCGACTTCCTGTACCGCTGGCAGGCGGAGAACTCCAAGGGCGAGGCGGTGGGCGATATCAAGCTCGACCAGGTGTACCCGGAGGGGGATTTCACGGGGCTGTGGCCGGGAGCGTGAGCAAAGGGCCAAATGGCAAAATGGCCATATTGCCAAATGAAGACACTTCGGAACTGCGGAACTTCGGAACTCCGGAACTCCTGCCATGCCCGTCCCTCCTGACGTCAAGCCCGGCCAAACCATCACCGCCGACCTGTTCAACGACCTGCTGCAGGCGGTGCGGGACCTGGAGCGGGCGGGTGGGAGCTCGGGAGGGGTGGGGGGGCCGATCGCGGCGCGGCGGTGGATCATCCCGGCGCGGATCACGGGCGTCGTGGGCCAGGACGGGGACGTGAACGACGACGTGCGGTACGACGCCGTGGCGATCGGGGCCTCGGAGGCGAGCGTGTCGGCCAAGGTGCCCAGGTACGGCGCCGCCCGCGTGTTCGCGGGCGTGGAGATCAACGTGGCGCGGGTGGGCGACCTGTGCGCGATCATCCGCGTGCCCAACGACGATGAGACATACACCGACGACCTCGAGGTATACACCGAGCAGATCCTGACGGCCCGCTGCGACACGGCGCCGTCGCCCAGCACCGGTACGGGCGGGGCGGGCGGCTCCGGCGGCCTGACGCAGGCGCCGGGCACGGGGGGAAGTTCGAGCGGGACGGGTGTTCCTGGCGGGATCGCGTCGGGAGAGGCGTGAGGCGAGTGACACAGTGACACAGTGACACAGCCTTCGGAACTTCGGAACTTAGAACTTCGGAACTTCCCCCATGCCCTCCTTCGGACCGTACAACATCAACAACACGGGCGTGCTCGCCGGGACCGACGGCAAGCCGTGCCTGATGCCGCTGGCTGGGCTGGAGACCGCGAGCGTGCAGGTCGTGTCGCTCTCGGGCACGGTCTCGACCGCCGTCCTCAAGCTCCGCAAGACCAACTCGCGGTTCGCGTCGCCGGTGGACTTCTCCACGCCCGTGACGCTCACCGTGGGCACGCCCAGCCCCCTGCGCGTGTGCGACTCAGACTACTGGTCCGTCGAGGTGATCACCCCCGAGGGCAGTGACAAGTGGGTGATGATCGAGCTCTCGGGCCGGCCGGGCGGCGCGGCGGTGGCCTGAGGAAGTTCCGGAGTTCCGGAGTTCCGAAGTTCCGGAGTCGGAACCTGCCTCGCTGCTTGCCTGCCTCGCTGCCTGCCTGTGTCCCTGTGTCGCTGCTCACTGTGTCCCTACTCACCGACCCCCGGAGCCTTCCATGGCCAACCGCACGATCGCCAACAAGAACACGACGCTCTCCTCGGCCCTGGCCGGGCTCTCGGCGGGTGATGACGCGTACATCAACCTGTACTCGACCGAGTTCATCAACGGCGACATCAGCGGGACGGCCCTCAAGTCGGTCACGCTCACGGCGGGGTTCTCGGGGAAGTTCGTCCCGGGCACGCCCCTCAAGATCGACCTGAGCTCAGGCTCGCCCAAGCGGCTGGCCAACTACAGCAACGCGGCCAACGTGGATGTGGCGTCGACGTCGTCGGCCGGGGTGATCGACGAGATCATCCACAACCCCGCCGGCGGCGGGCCGATGCGGGTGAACACCTGCGTCACCACGAAGGTGTACGTGCTCAACGGCTCGCTGGAGCTGGCCGCGGAGGTGGACCTGTCGGCGGCCCTCGTGGAGGTCACGGGCGGGTCGATGCGGGCGCTGACGATCTCCGGGGGCGGGACCGCGCTGGCGACGCTCACGGTGGGCGGGACCGGCATTGCCGAGATGCTGCGGGATGTCACGACGGTGAACGTCGAGGGCGGCGGCACGGCCAAGCTGAGCGATGCGTCGTGCTCGCCGACGACGGTGAACATGCGGGGCGGGACGCTGCAGGTCAACGAGTGCTCGGGGATCGGGACGCTGCAGGGCGGCAGCGGCGTCATCGACCTGCGGAACAACAAGACGCCCTTCACGGTCACGACGCGGGCCCTGGGGCCGGGCGTCACGATCCTGCGGAGCCCAAGCACCATCGACCCCACGTACACCAGCACCAGCGGCGACTACGGCGGCGGGCCGCAGATCCGCACGCAGTAGGCCGGCGACGCTTGACCCCACGCTCTTCCCCTCTCACCCGCCCCGGTGCTCCGCAAGGGGCGCCGGGGTGGTTTGCGTTGGGGGGAAGTGAGTAGTGACACAGGGACACAGCGGAAGAGGCAGGCAGCGAAGCAGGCAAGCAGCGAGGCAGGGATCCGACTCCGGAACTCCGGAACTTCGGAACTCGCGGAACTCTCCCCCATGCGCATCCTCGTCGACAACCTAGGGCGCCCTGTGCTGCGGGACGGCCGTGTGCGGCTCGGGGCCGCCGGCGAGCCCTGCTGCTGCGGCGGGGGGCCGTGCCGGTGCACGTGCGTGGGCGTGCCCAACTGCCGGGCGCCCCGCGAGCTGCGGTGCGCGTGGGGGACGGAGTTCATCTGGCGGGTGCGGGCGGTGTCGAGTGCGGTGCTCTCGCAGGCGTACCCGGGGACGATCGTGGAGGACGAGAGCGGCTCGCGGGCGTTCCACCCGCCGCCGGTGGGCGGGGATGGGGCGGGGTTGCTGGCGGACGGGCGGCTGGACGCGGATATGGCGTTCCGGTTTGCCTGTGGGCCGCGTCCCGGGGACGATCGCACGGGCTGGCGGGAGATCGAGCGGACCGGGACGTATCGCAGCACGTCGCGGTACTTCCAGTTCAGCGGCGACCCCAGGGTGAGCGGGGCGGGGCGGCTGGTGACGGAGCAGGATGACCGTTCCGGGGGCGAGGCGCCCGTGGACGCGGACTTCCGGCTGATGGGGTCGCTCCTGGCGCCGGTGTCGCTGCGGCGGTACGGGTCGCCGGCGAGGTCGTTCTTTGCGTCGGCGGCGGACTTTGGGCTGGGCGGCGTGCCGCTCCTGCCGGGCTTCCCGCCCGACGACGACGGGACGAGCTGCGGGCACACCGACCTGCTGGACGCGGTGTACTACAGCGGGGTGGCGTTCTCCAGGCTGCGGGGGACCGGGGCGCCGGCGCTGCAGGCGGACCCCGCGAACCCGGTGTTCGCCCGGCACCACACCGCGAGCGTCGAGTGCTTCCGGGCGGAGTTCCATGCCGGGCTGCAGGGGCTGCTGCTGGGCGTGCTGCAGGTGGAGCGTGGGGGCGTGCCGGTCTCCAGGACCTACCGCGAGGCGGGGCGGGTGGTGGGGCAGATCGACGTCGTGGCGACGGTCGAGGTGGTGAAGCCGTGCGACAGCAACCCGTGCGGCCCCCCGCCGCCGCCACCACCGCCGCCGCCTCCGCCGGGGCCCAAGGGGTGCTGCCTGCTGCGGGACGGGACGGGCGTGCAGACGACGCCCGTGGGGTGCGTGGCCCGGGCGGGGATCTTCCTGGGCGTGGGGAGCGTGTGCCCGCCGGGGACGGGCCAGCCGCCCGACCGGGGCGGGGTGTTCGGGGCGTGCGTGCTGCCGGGCGGGGCGTGCGTGGTGAGTACGGAGACGGACTGCAGGAGCCGGGGCGGGGCGTGGCGGGGGGCGGGCACGGACTGCAACGGGGGGACGGGTGGCGGGACCAGTGGCGAGCTGCTGGGGCGCGGGTGCAGCGGGTGCGGTGAGGACACGGGGCTGGCGACGCTCGAGGAGCTGAGGCGGGCCCAGCGAGGAGGGCGGTGATGGGGAGCCTGAGCCTGCCGGTGGTGTGCGGCCAGCTGCTCACGGGGGCGGCGACGTTTGGGGGGCTGCTGGCCAAGGGGGAGATATCTCCGGCCCGGGCGTGGGTGGGGATGCGGGGGGCGGCGCGGTACATGCGGGCCGTGGCGGCGGGCGACGTTGCCGAGGGCGGGGCGGTCGCCGAGCGGCTGGCGGTGTGCCGGGGGTGCCCGGGGGCGGTGCCCGACGCCGACCTGGGGGATGATGCCATGTGGTGTGGCGGGCCGGGGGCTGAGGTCGGGCCCGATGGGATGCCAACCTGCGGCTGCCTGCTGCCCGCGAAGGCGAGCGTGGGCTCGGAGACGTGTCCGCGTGCCTCGTGGCCGAGCGTGCCTCCTGGGCCGCCTGCGGGCAAATGACGGCCCTTGTGGACCCCTAACCCCACCCCCCCTACTTGGGTCCTACCGCAACCCGAAAACCTAACGCGGCAACTCTTGTT